>Ga0308412_1000165_pt1 | contig 31211 bp, 10 predicted proteins | sample HotsprottomLayer_FD_202357 | JGI IMG/M metagenome (GOLD analysis project Ga0308412, IMG submission 202357) | Hot spring phototrophic mat microbial communities from Octopus Spring, Yellowstone National Park, Wyoming, United States -... | ecosystem: Environmental > Aquatic > Thermal springs > Hot...
CAGTGCTCTACCGTGAGCCGATGTGGTTGAAATTCCCGCGCCTTTTGCGGAATCCCACCTCCTCCACGATGTTTCAGTGCTCTACCGTTAGCCGATGTGGTTGAAATGTTCGAACATCTGAGCGTTGGATTCGAGAAAACAGCCAGTTTCAGTGCTCTACCGTGAGCCGATGTGGTTGAAATATGTCGCGTTCGATGTCAGACATGGTGTACCTCACAGTTTCAGTGCTCTACCGTGAGCCGATGTGGTTGAAATATGATCTCCAGCGCGGCGAGGATCGCCGGGGGACGAGTTTCAGTGCTCTACCGTGAGCCGATGTGGTTGAAATCGGTGACATGGTACCACGAGTGCTGCGGGTAGTCTGTTTCAGTGCTCTACCGTGAGCCGATGTGGTTGAAATATCACTTTCTTCGGGATTTCGCTGATTATGAATAGGTTTCAGTGCTCTACCGTGAGCCGATGTGGTTGAAATAGCAGCACCATCAGGCGGCCGCCCAGGTCTTGCCCGTTTCAGTGCTCTACCGTGAGCCGATGTGGTTGAAATAGGCGAAGCCGCGAGAAGCCGAGCGGCCGAGGCAAGGTTTCAGTGCTCTACCGTGAGCCGATGTGGTTGAAATCTCTGGAGCGATACCAACGTCGACCTGGTTATCGTGGGTTTCAGTGCTCTACCGTGAGCCGATGTGGTTGAAATGCGCACGTAGCACGATGCCGTGTACGTGCCTGACGCCGTTTCAGTGCTCTACCGTGAGCCGATGTGGTTGAAATTCTACTCCAGGCCGGCCGCCGCTATTGCCCAGCCCGTTTCAGTGCTCTACCGTGAGCCGATGTGGTTGAAATGGCCGAACAACGCATCCTGACCAACCTCGTGCAATGTTTCAGTGCTCTACCGTGAGCCGATGTGGTTGAAATCGCGCTCGTTCAACGCCTGCAAGGCCGATCGCACGGTTTCAGTGCTCTACCGTGAGCCGATGTGGTTGAAATCCTCTCCTGGTACAACCCCTACGCACGTGGCACCCTGGTTTCAGTGCTCTACCGTGAGCCGATGTGGTTGAAATTGGCGGTGGCGGCGGTGGTGGTGGGGGTGGCGGAGGGTTTCAGTGCTCTACCGTGAGCCGATGTGGTTGAAATCACATATCGTCCGGTGCCGCGGCATGTCGGACAGAGTTTCAGTGCTCTACCGTGAGCCGATGTGGTTGAAATATGGCAAGATCGCCGCTGGCTGGTTGCCCGAAGGTGTTTCAGTGCTCTACCGTGAGCCGATGTGGTTGAAATGACCGAAACACGGGTCTATCACCGCCCATACCGAGGTTTCAGTGCTCTACCGTGAGCCGATGTGGTTGAAATCAGGACGATGCGCGCATTGCTGCATCGCCGTATCGCGTTTCAGTGCTCTACCGTGAGCCGATGTGGTTGAAATTTGTCCATATCCCCTCCAGTGCTACTACTAACGACAAGTTTCAGTGCTCTACCGTGAGCCGATGTGGTTGAAATACAACGGGGGGTCATCTCCGACGAGGCCGTCATCAGTTTCAGTGCTCTACCGTGAGCCGATGTGGTTGAAATGCAATGACCGGGGCCATCGCAGTGACGATCGAAGCAAGTTTCAGTGCTCTACCGTGAGCCGATGTGGTTGAAATCCCCCTGGACGGTGCCCAGATTAACCCATCCGTCCGTTTCAGTGCTCTACCGTGAGCCGATGTGGTTGAAATCCTCCTCTTCCTCGCCGACACCAGCAAGCACCGCGAGAGTTTCAGTGCTCTACCGTGAGCCGATGTGGTTGAAATGTACCGCGGGGTCCACCAGACAACGATCGTGGAGAGTTTCAGTGCTCTACCGTGAGCCGATGTGGTTGAAATCACCACCGCGCTGCCAATGGCCTGCACCGCCATGAGTTTCAGTGCTCTACCGTGAGCCGATGTGGTTGAAATTACGTCACTCCTCGTAGACCACGATGACGTAGATGGTTTCAGTGCTCTACCGTGAGCCGATGTGGTTGAAATGAGGGCCTCCGCCATCGCGTAACCGACATCATCAACGTTTCAGTGCTCTACCGTGAGCCGATGTGGTTGAAATTCGGGCGGCGGAGATCGTTGGTATGCTGCGTGACCGTTTCAGTGCTCTACCGTGAGCCGATGTGGTTGAAATCACCTGCTCAAGCGCGCCGTTGAAATTTTGCAGTCGTTTCAGTGCTCTACCGTGAGCCGATGTGGTTGAAATTCATGGATGCCATTGGCACCATTATCCGGACGGTGATGTTTCAGTGCTCTACCGTGAGCCGATGTGGTTGAAATGCCGGCGGTGGGTGGATACCGGATCTCATCGTGCGCAGTTTCAGTGCTCTACCGTGAGCCGATGTGGTTGAAATCGCACCACTCGCGTGGCCAGCAACCCGAGCGGGGCAAGTTTCAGTGCTCTACCGTGAGCCGATGTGGTTGAAATCGTGATCGCACGGAGCCTGGCGAACCTATGAGCGCGTTTCAGTGCTCTACCGTGAGCCGATGTGGTTGAAATCGCTTCGAGTTCTTCGAAGAATGCCCCCGGTCGAGGAGTTTCAGTGCTCTACCGTGAGCCGATGTGGTTGAAATGATGGCGTACTGGATGAGTGCCGCGCGTACAAAGGGGTTTCAGTGCTCTACCGTGAGCCGATGTGGTTGAAATCCCCGCCGAGAACCGTCAGAAGATCCCTCCAGCGGAGTTTCAGTGCTCTACCGTGAGCCGATGTGGTTGAAATAGTACAGACCACGGGCATGGAAGTGGGCGATTTGCCAGTTTCAGTGCTCTACCGTGAGCCGATGTGGTTGAAATGCGGCGGAATCGTCACACAATCTGGCGAGATCTACAGTTTCAGTGCTCTACCGTGAGCCGATGTGGTTGAAATTGAAGACGCGCTGCTGGCGTCGAACGCGCCGATGACGTTTCAGTGCTCTACCGTGAGCCGATGTGGTTGAAATATGATGATAATGCCAAGCACTGCTGCGAAAAATGCGTTTCAGTGCTCTACCGTGAGCCGATGTGGTTGAAATGTCGCGCAGGGCCTGGGCTACGCCGCGGCGGGGGCGTTTCAGTGCTCTACCGTGAGCCGATGTGGTTGAAATTAGGGTGTCGGCGTCGGCTGCGCCGCGACCGCCGCTAGTTTCAGTGCTCTACCGTGAGCCGATGTGGTTGAAATGGCGGTGACGGGCGCGGTCGAGCGGTTGCGGTCCAGTTTCAGTGCTCTACCGTGAGCCGATGTGGTTGAAATTGTTGCACGCCATATTCGGCGGCAAGCGTGTCGATGTTTCAGTGCTCTACCGTGAGCCGATGTGGTTGAAATCCAGGTTAGTGCCGCCAAAGGCCGCGCTGACGGCGTGTTTCAGTGCTCTACCGTGAGCCGATGTGGTTGAAATCATAGTACTGTTCCCCGCGCACCCGTTCCCCACGCAAGTTTCAGTGCTCTACCGTGAGCCGATGTGGTTGAAATGTACAACCCGTACGCCCGCGGGACGCTGCGCATCTGTTTCAGTGCTCTACCGTGAGCCGATGTGGTTGAAATACATGCCCGGGTTGACGATGTAGCGCACGACGCCCGTTTCAGTGCTCTACCGTGAGCCGATGTGGTTGAAATGCACGCGCATCGTGCGCGCATCGTGCGCGATCTGCGCGTTTCAGTGCTCTACCGTGAGCCGATGTGGTTGAAATGATGGGTATTCCGGCGTCATGAGACGGGCGACATCAGTTTCAGTGCTCTACCGTGAGCCGATGTGGTTGAAATTTCGTACGGGTCCATCTACTCCTTTCTCCCCCCGTGTTTCAGTGCTCTACCGTGAGCCGATGTGGTTGAAATGGCGTGCGGTACTCGCGCCGCACGCCACAGTGAGATGTTTCAGTGCTCTACCGTGAGCCGATGTGGTTGAAATACCACAATTACATCAAGAGCCGGATCACCCCAGACAGTTTCAGTGCTCTACCGTGAGCCGATGTGGTTGAAATCGCGATCTGGGCATCATCACCGCGGACGGGAGCAATGTTTCAGTGCTCTACCGTGAGCCGATGTGGTTGAAATCGGGAGTACTACAGTGGTCTTGCCGTGGAGACCCCGTTTCAGTGCTCTACCGTGAGCCGATGTGGTTGAAATGACAAAGCTCCCGTTCGGCCCAGGTAGAGCCGAACGTTTCAGTGCTCTACCGTGAGCCGATGTGGTTGAAATCTAGACGGCCGCCTAGCCTGAGCAGCACCACCATACGTTTCAGTGCTCTACCGTGAGCCGATGTGGTTGAAATAACGTCCCTGGTCGGCTCCGGTGGCGGCTCCTGGCGTTTCAGTGCTCTACCGTGAGCCGATGTGGTTGAAATGGAAAGGAGGCGACGGAATGACGTTCTATATCGTGTTTCAGTGCTCTACCGTGAGCCGATGTGGTTGAAATCGCCGTGGCCTTCCAGGATGCGGCCTACGACGTACGTTTCAGTGCTCTACCGTGAGCCGATGTGGTTGAAATCGCGGCGTTCTCGTGGGGGTTGCTCCAGGACCCTAGTTTCAGTGCTCTACCGTGAGCCGATGTGGTTGAAATGATAACCCCGCACCTGCGCCGCTTCGCCGATCAGTGTTTCAGTGCTCTACCGTGAGCCGATGTGGTTGAAATCGCGCGCGGCGACGCCCTTGAGATACACCTGGTTCATGTTTCAGTGCTCTACCGTGAGCCGATGTGGTTGAAATATGCGCGCCTCGTTCGAGCTGCGCGCCGACCTGGTGAAGTTTCAGTGCTCTACCGTGAGCCGATGTGGTTGAAATCAACCTAGATGATGCCAATCATCGCGTTCACCGCAGCGTTTCAGTGCTCTACCGTGAGCCGATGTGGTTGAAATACAACACCCGCCACCGCCGGCGCGGCGCGTTGGAGTGTTTCAGTGCTCTACCGTGAGCCGATGTGGTTGAAATTGCCGAACCGGAACTGCACGGGCTGCTTGCGGCAATGTTTCAGTGCTCTACCGTGAGCCGATGTGGTTGAAATCGATGCGAACGAGTGCTGACCTAGACACCGCCCTCGTTTCAGTGCTCTACCGTGAGCCGATGTGGTTGAAATCGTGGTGGACGAGCTCCCCGAGGGCGCGTCGGTCCGTGTTTCAGTGCTCTACCGTGAGCCGATGTGGTTGAAATGTACCAGTCCGCAGCGACCTTTGTTACGTCGTTGTCCTGTTTCAGTGCTCTACCGTGAGCCGATGTGGTTGAAATACGTACACGGGGATCTCCCCCGCGCCGCCGGGCCAGTGTTTCAGTGCTCTACCGTGAGCCGATGTGGTTGAAATCGATGCGAACGAGTGCTGACCTAGACGCCGCCCTCGTTTCAGTGCTCTACCGTGAGCCGATGTGGTTGAAATGGTAAGGACAAACCCCCGCGGCGGAATGGCGAGAAAGTTTCAGTGCTCTACCGTGAGCCGATGTGGTTGAAATCGCGTTGCTCGTCAGAGATGAGGCGAGCTACAATCTCGTTTCAGTGCTCTACCGTGAGCCGATGTGGTTGAAATTGGGGATGCGGCTACGAGCACCTGATGCCGTAGGCTGTTTCAGTGCTCTACCGTGAGCCGATGTGGTTGAAATCGAGGTGGCGCTCAAGCTTGAGCGCAAGCGTCAAGCGTTTCAGTGCTCTACCGTGAGCCGATGTGGTTGAAATTCGAGGAGCACATGCAGCGTCTCAAGGAGTTCTGCGGTTTCAGTGCTCTACCGTGAGCCGATGTGGTTGAAATCCTGCCGCGTGCTTGAACTGTATGTGCGCCCACTGGTTTCAGTGCTCTACCGTGAGCCGATGTGGTTGAAATCGAATTTCATGCCCACATATGCGCCCGCATCCAGGCTGTTTCAGTGCTCTACCGTGAGCCGATGTGGTTGAAATATGGAACGGCACCAGTTGGGCGCCGTCATCGGTTGAGTTTCAGTGCTCTACCGTGAGCCGATGTGGTTGAAATCGCCTGGTCGTCAAACGTCACCGGCCCCTCGCCGGGTTTCAGTGCTCTACCGTGAGCCGATGTGGTTGAAATGCGAGCTGGTCGTGGAGCCCACACCGCACAGCTGGTGTTTCAGTGCTCTACCGTGAGCCGATGTGGTTGAAATGGCGCTGGCGCTCATCTCCTCGCCCTGCGCGAACTGGGTTTCAGTGCTCTACCGTGAGCCGATGTGGTTGAAATGCAACTTGAAGGTGCTCGAGTCGATGTTCGGGGAAAGTTTCAGTGCTCTACCGTGAGCCGATGTGGTTGAAATGGGGGGCATTGCGCCCAAGTCTCAGCGATATGTCAGTTTCAGTGCTCTACCGTGAGCCGATGTGGTTGAAATTGATCGCGGTTGTCGGTGAGCAGGATGATCCTGTCGGTTTCAGTGCTCTACCGTGAGCCGATGTGGTTGAAATCCGCCAGCCGTCCTCGTCGCGCGGCCCGACACAGACGTTTCAGTGCTCTACCGTGAGCCGATGTGGTTGAAATCGTGCCTCACTGGAACTGCGTGTTGCAACGGTGAAGTTTCAGTGCTCTACCGTGAGCCGATGTGGTTGAAATTCCGCCCAGCCCGCCTCCCCCCGGCGGCGAGGAGCCAGGGTTTCAGTGCTCTACCGTGAGCCGATGTGGTTGAAATGCTTGTGAACTACCCGATCGTGTAGCTACCCGAACGTTTCAGTGCTCTACCGTGAGCCGATGTGGTTGAAATCGCCGCCGAGGTCGCCGTCACCCGCCGCCGCCCGCCCAAGTTTCAGTGCTCTACCGTGAGCCGATGTGGTTGAAATCGTGGGCGCGTGGGCGCGTGGGCGCGTGCCTGGTGCGTGTTTCAGTGCTCTACCGTGAGCCGATGTGGTTGAAATCCTCTTTCATCTTCTTCTCTCCTTTCACTCGAGTCGCGTTTCAGTGCTCTACCGTGAGCCGATGTGGTTGAAATCGAGCCCCCGCCGTCCCCGCGCGTCCCAGTCGCGCAGTTTCAGTGCTCTACCGTGAGCCGATGTGGTTGAAATATAATCTGCACCTCCCAGAGCACCATGCCGTTGCGTTTCAGTGCTCTACCGTGAGCCGATGTGGTTGAAATGCTATGCGACCTGGGATGAACTCGCAGACAACTGGGTTTCAGTGCTCTACCGTGAGCCGATGTGGTTGAAATAGGAGGGTCGAACGGATAACCATTCGACGCACACTGTTTCAGTGCTCTACCGTGAGCCGATGTGGTTGAAATAACTGATCCTCGCGCGCAACGACGCGCGGCGAGCGTGTTTCAGTGCTCTACCGTGAGCCGATGTGGTTGAAATGGATCTCCGGTTTTACGCTCGAGTCGCGCGGGAGATGTTTCAGTGCTCTACCGTGAGCCGATGTGGTTGAAATGTATGGCGAAAATCCACGCCTACTCGAACTGGCCGACTGTTTCAGTGCTCTACCGTGAGCCGATGTGGTTGAAATATCTCATATCCCACAATCTCCCTAATGACATACACCTTGTTTCAGTGCTCTACCGTGAGCCGATGTGGTTGAAATACGGATCCCACCATGCCACGGATCTACAGCGATATACAGTTTCAGTGCTCTACCGTGAGCCGATGTGGTTGAAATAGTAGCGGCAGCCAAACGGTAGCCGCGAGGGTCAGAGTTTCAGTGCTCTACCGTGAGCCGATGTGGTTGAAATATATGCGCACGGCGGGTAGGTGGGGCACTACACGATCGTTTCAGTGCTCTACCGTGAGCCGATGTGGTTGAAATCTCCGCGTGCGGGCGGTGGACGAGGGTTGGGAGTTGGTTTCAGTGCTCTACCGTGAGCCGATGTGGTTGAAATATCGCGCGCATAGGGAAAAAATCGCGGCACTCACGTGTTTCAGTGCTCTACCGTGAGCCGATGTGGTTGAAATTGCGCGGCGCGCGTCGTTGCGCGCCAGGACAAGCTGTTTCAGTGCTCTACCGTGAGCCGATGTGGTTGAAATCCCCACCACCACCCGGCTCCTCGCCGGGCGGCGGCGTTTCAGTGCTCTACCGTGAGCCGATGTGGTTGAAATCCACGGGTGAGTACTACCTGCTCCGCCACTTTTTGCGTTTCAGTGCTCTACCGTGAGCCGATGTGGTTGAAATGCAACGGCGAACCAGGGAATACGAATCGTTATCGAAGTTTCAGTGCTCTACCGTGAGCCGATGTGGTTGAAATAAGCCTAGATGATGCCAATCATCGCGTTCACCGCAGCGTTTCAGTGCTCTACCGTGAGCCGATGTGGTTGAAATCCACGGGCGTATACTATGCACGGCTGGTGTGGTACGTTTCAGTGCTCTACCGTGAGCCGATGTGGTTGAAATCAGCTATCATCTGTTTCACGTAAGCCTGAGATTTGTTTCAGTGCTCTACCGTGAGCCGATGTGGTTGAAATACGGGAACAACCCACGGCTGATCGAACTGGCCGATTGTTTCAGTGCTCTACCGTGAGCCGATGTGGTTGAAATACGAAGCGCAAGGCGCCCAACGGCAACAGCCGCGTGTTTCAGTGCTCTACCGTGAGCCGATGTGGTTGAAATAGATGTCACTGATGACCGATTTCGGACGGTCACCGAGGTTTCAGTGCTCTACCGTGAGCCGATGTGGTTGAAATCGAACGCGCGGAAACGGGAGAGAATCCGCGCGCGGCAGAGTTTCAGTGCTCTACCGTGAGCCGATGTGGTTGAAATCCGAGTCGCCCGCGCCCGAGTCGCCCGCGCCCGAGTGTTTCAGTGCTCTACCGTGAGCCGATGTGGTTGAAATGATTGAACCTTATCCCAACACCGATCCGCCCATTTCGTTTCAGTGCTCTACCGTGAGCCGATGTGGTTGAAATAAAAGATAGCCGCCCTCACATGGGCCGATCGCTGTTGTTTCAGTGCTCTACCGTGAGCCGATGTGGTTGAAATTGACATATATCAAGCCGCCCACCCGCACGATGCGTGTGTTTCAGTGCTCTACCGTGAGCCGATGTGGTTGAAATGCTACTGGATCCGACAGCACTACCGCCTCCCGCTGGTTTCAGTGCTCTACCGTGAGCCGATGTGGTTGAAATCCGGATCGGTCAGTGCGATACCTGTCGCGGTACACCGGTTTCAGTGCTCTACCGTGAGCCGATGTGGTTGAAATACCTTCATAGAGGTGGCGCAGGAGGCGCTCGATGCGTTTCAGTGCTCTACCGTGAGCCGATGTGGTTGAAATTGCCCGTTCCACGGCCCAGGAACACTCGAAAACCCGTTTCAGTGCTCTACCGTGAGCCGATGTGGTTGAAATATTCTGGGCGGCACTGGTGCGCTGCGGCCTTCCAGCGTTTCAGTGCTCTACCGTGAGCCGATGTGGTTGAAATTGGTCAACCATCCCTGCTCAAGCTGGACGGCATCGGTTTCAGTGCTCTACCGTGAGCCGATGTGGTTGAAATATATCACCCTCCATAATCAATCGAACTGGTCAACCAGTTTCAGTGCTCTACCGTGAGCCGATGTGGTTGAAATAAGCGCACACCCGCGGCAAGATGGCGATCCTGGGCAAGTTTCAGTGCTCTACCGTGAGCCGATGTGGTTGAAATCCCACATCTCCAGCACCAGCGGCGATTTGATATCTGACGTTTCAGTGCTCTACCGTGAGCCGATGTGGTTGAAATGCATCAATCAGATCACCTACGTCTCCGTCAACCACGAGTTTCAGTGCTCTACCGTGAGCCGATGTGGTTGAAATCACTCGCGATTTCTGTCTCCGGCACGATCGTGGTGCTTGTTTCAGTGCTCTACCGTGAGCCGATGTGGTTGAAATCGCCATGATCGAGCCGGCCACCCTGGACGCCCTCATGTTTCAGTGCTCTACCGTGAGCCGATGTGGTTGAAATATTTGCTGCCTGCGCGTGGACCCCTGGCCGGTCGAGGTTTCAGTGCTCTACCGTGAGCCGATGTGGTTGAAATTGCTGCCACTGGTCAGTCTGCGAGCGTATGTAACCGTTTCAGTGCTCTACCGTGAGCCGATGTGGTTGAAATCATCGCTGCCGAACTGAAACGCCGGCTCGAACGTCGGTTTCAGTGCTCTACCGTGAGCCGATGTGGTTGAAATAACAGCGATCTGCCCATGTCATGGCCGCGATCTTCTCGGTTTCAGTGCTCTACCGTGAGCCGATGTGGTTGAAATCGGGCAGAATCAGCGTCTGCTTGAGTTCGCAGACTGTTTCAGTGCTCTACCGTGAGCCGATGTGGTTGAAATTTACCACGCAGCTACTCGTTTGCAAACTACCCACTCGTTTCAGTGCTCTACCGTGAGCCGATGTGGTTGAAATCTTCTTTCGTGGAAGTGGCAGAGGAGGCCTTGCTAGCGTTTCAGTGCTCTACCGTGAGCCGATGTGGTTGAAATTATGGCGACTCCCGTCAACATCGCGTCGACTCGAGGTTTCAGTGCTCTACCGTGAGCCGATGTGGTTGAAATAGTGGAAATGTGCGGTGTAGTTGACGGTGCGCTGCGTTTCAGTGCTCTACCGTGAGCCGATGTGGTTGAAATGGCACATCGTATTGCGATGCTGGCAGGCGGATCGTGTTTCAGTGCTCTACCGTGAGCCGATGTGGTTGAAATATGCCAATCATTGTCCGCACTGCGGCGGTCCAGTCGTTTCAGTGCTCTACCGTGAGCCGATGTGGTTGAAATTCAAGCCAAATGCAACGCCGTATCCGCAGCCACTGGTTTCAGTGCTCTACCGTGAGCCGATGTGGTTGAAATGCGTTCAATCGCTCGATGGTTACATCGAGCGACTTCAAGTTTCAGTGCTCTACCGTGAGCCGATGTGGTTGAAATGCCTTCCGACGGCGCAGTATGAGTTCTACCCGCAGCGTTTCAGTGCTCTACCGTGAGCCGATGTGGTTGAAATAACCGGTCAACCTGGGCGGCAGTTAGCGCGCCGCGCGTTTCAGTGCTCTACCGTGAGCCGATGTGGTTGAAATCTGCTGCTCCCGACGTCGCGGATGACCATGACGATATGTTTCAGTGCTCTACCGTGAGCCGATGTGGTTGAAATGGCAAAGCGGATCGCGCGGGCTGCAGCGCGCGCGCGCCGTTTCAGTGCTCTACCGTGAGCCGATGTGGTTGAAATAGCGACGCAAATGCCTCCTGGTTGCCGGTCAGGGCCTGTTTCAGTGCTCTACCGTGAGCCGATGTGGTTGAAATGGATTAATGGTGTGGAGCGCATGCGCCGGCTTGCTCGTTTCAGTGCTCTACCGTGAGCCGATGTGGTTGAAATAAAAATAGCCATCACGTCCGTGGCCACATCCGCGGGTTTCAGTGCTCTACCGTGAGCCGATGTGGTTGAAATCGTGTGCGTCGGGGTGGTGCGATCCGCCTGGCTGGCCGTTTCAGTGCTCTACCGTGAGCCGATGTGGTTGAAATCGCTGCGGCTGCCAGGCTTGCGGCCCGACCAAATCCGTTTCAGTGCTCTACCGTGAGCCGATGTGGTTGAAATGCATGATGATATTGCCGGCGCGTGTCTCGATGATCGTTTCAGTGCTCTACCGTGAGCCGATGTGGTTGAAATCGTGTCGCTGCAACTCACCGCCTACGATCCGGTCTGTTTCAGTGCTCTACCGTGAGCCGATGTGGTTGAAATGCTTGAGGACACACCGTAACGTCGTGGTTGCCTGCGTTTCAGTGCTCTACCGTGAGCCGATGTGGTTGAAATACTATGCGGAAACGGGAGCGTGAACCGCATGTAACGTTTCAGTGCTCTACCGTGAGCCGATGTGGTTGAAATGTCCGCGGTGATGATGCCCAGATCGCGCATCGCTCGCTGTTTCAGTGCTCTACCGTGAGCCGATGTGGTTGAAATGCCCGGAGCGGACGATCACGCTCACAGCAACCATTGTGTTTCAGTGCTCTACCGTGAGCCGATGTGGTTGAAATCGATTCGCCCAGATGTCACTGATGACCGATTTCGAAGTTTCAGTGCTCTACCGTGAGCCGATGTGGTTGAAATAACGAAAGCGAGCCGGAGTTTGTTCGAGAAGCGACTGTTTCAGTGCTCTACCGTGAGCCGATGTGGTTGAAATCTCGAACGACGGATTGGGGATGTAATTGGTTTTTTGTTTCAGTGCTCTACCGTGAGCCGATGTGGTTGAAATGTTGTCGTGGCCTATCGCGGCTACATCGGGATCTTGTTTCAGTGCTCTACCGTGAGCCGATGTGGTTGAAATTGACGCTGGCGTCACCACCGTTGCCCTCTCCTGGCGTTTCAGTGCTCTACCGTGAGCCGATGTGGTTGAAATGCAGCGCGCGGATCCGCCCACCCAGGAGAGCTCCCGTTTCAGTGCTCTACCGTGAGCCGATGTGGTTGAAATCGCTGAACAGGAGGAGGAGGAAGTCTGAGTACTACGTTTCAGTGCTCTACCGTGAGCCGATGTGGTTGAAATTCCTGGGCAGCTACGGCTGATGCAAACCTGGTCAAAGTTTCAGTGCTCTACCGTGAGCCGATGTGGTTGAAATCCGCGCCTGGGGATTTCCGGCGCGGGTCAAGGTGTCGGTTTCAGTGCTCTACCGTGAGCCGATGTGGTTGAAATCCCGCTGCGGCGGCGCCGCGTGGAGGACGAGCTTGACTGTTTCAGTGCTCTACCGTGAGCCGATGTGGTTGAAATTCAGTGCGCCGCGTGGATATGCAGCGTACCATCGAAGGTTTCAGTGCTCTACCGTGAGCCGATGTGGTTGAAATGGAGATGTGGGAGCGTCTTCAGATCCTGCCCCCACCGTGTTTCAGTGCTCTACCGTGAGCCGATGTGGTTGAAATGCAAACCGAACGCTGGCTCTATGATGCGGTCATACGTTTCAGTGCTCTACCGTGAGCCGATGTGGTTGAAATCATCTGGCTCAGGATGTAATCTTCAGCCTTTCCGTCGTTTCAGTGCTCTACCGTGAGCCGATGTGGTTGAAATGACCGCAGTGGTATCCATGGCGCCGGCTTGTACATGTTTCAGTGCTCTACCGTGAGCCGATGTGGTTGAAATCAGATCCTGCGCGTAGCGCCCATAGTGCGTATGCACGTTTCAGTGCTCTACCGTGAGCCGATGTGGTTGAAATTTATCGCCCGCGGTTGCGCGTTGCGCGCAACCGCGTTTCAGTGCTCTACCGTGAGCCGATGTGGTTGAAATCGCGTTGCTAACGCGCGACGAATCAAGTTACAACCTGTTTCAGTGCTCTACCGTGAGCCGATGTGGTTGAAATGACAGCGGAGTAGTGCTCCCGCCGAACGCCGCACTGTTTCAGTGCTCTACCGTGAGCCGATGTGGTTGAAATGCGGGCGGGATAGCACCAAAATCCCGCGCGTATGTTCGTTTCAGTGCTCTACCGTGAGCCGATGTGGTTGAAATCGATTGAAGAGCCGGATTGGGACCGCGCTATCGAGGTTTCAGTGCTCTACCGTGAGCCGATGTGGTTGAAATTTCTCCCAGTCGGCTAGCTCAAGCAGACGTTGATCCGTTTCAGTGCTCTACCGTGAGCCGATGTGGTTGAAATCGTCTTGCTCAGCGAACATTGTCTCAAGTACTTTGGTTTCAGTGCTCTACCGTGAGCCGATGTGGTTGAAATCATTCGCGTTCGAAGCCTACGAATGGGGCAGTGAACGTTTCAGTGCTCTACCGTGAGCCGATGTGGTTGAAATTGCCTATCTTGAAAGACCTGATCGGATTGTTGCGGCGTTTCAGTGCTCTACCGTGAGCCGATGTGGTTGAAATAGATGTCAGCACATACCCGATGACGCCGCGATACTCAGTTTCAGTGCTCTACCGTGAGCCGATGTGGTTGAAATCGCCTCCGCGACGTGCGCGCGCTGATCGTGCAGATGTTTCAGTGCTCTACCGTGAGCCGATGTGGTTGAAATGGGTGCGGCTGGGGTACCACGAGCATGTCAGTGGTAGTTTCAGTGCTCTACCGTGAGCCGATGTGGTTGAAATACGCCGTATCCGCAGCCACTGCGGCTGATATACACGTTTCAGTGCTCTACCGTGAGCCGATGTGGTTGAAATTCGGCACGGCTTGCCGTGCCTCGCTGCCTTGCATTGGCGTTTCAGTGCTCTACCGTGAGCCGATGTGGTTGAAATACCGCGACGGACGCATCGTGCTGATCTCGACGCCCAAGTTTCAGTGCTCTACCGTGAGCCGATGTGGTTGAAATTGTACCACGCAGCTACTCGTTTGCAAACTACCCACTCGTTTCAGTGCTCTACCGTGAGCCGATGTGGTTGAAATAAAATCCGCACGAACCGCCGTTCGCCATGCCTTGTGTTTCAGTGCTCTACCGTGAGCCGATGTGGTTGAAATATCACCACTGCCTCCCGAATGACGTGCAGGTTCCGAGTTTCAGTGCTCTACCGTGAGCCGATGTGGTTGAAATTGCGCGCGTGCAACCGCGGGCAAGGAGGTCATCATGTTTCAGTGCTCTACCGTGAGCCGATGTGGTTGAAATTTGTGCTACTCCTCTCCGTTGCGAGATTGCGCGATTCCTGTTTCAGTGCTCTACCGTGAGCCGATGTGGTTGAAATCTAGATCTCCTCAAGAAGCCCCTTGCGCTACGCGCAGTTTCAGTGCTCTACCGTGAGCCGATGTGGTTGAAATACATAGCACGAAAGCAAAAGCCCTACCGGGAGTACGTTTCAGTGCTCTACCGTGAGCCGATGTGGTTGAAATACGGCCAGGATCAACGTCTGCTTGAGTTCGCAGACTGTTTCAGTGCTCTACCGTGAGCCGATGTGGTTGAAATGTGGACCATCACGCTCTTACCCTTGCCCGTTGCTCGTTTCAGTGCTCTACCGTGAGCCGATGTGGTTGAAATCCGCGCGCCGTAGCCGACGGCACGCGGGCAACGGCCGTTTCAGTGCTCTACCGTGAGCCGATGTGGTTGAAATGCACGACTGGACCGTCAGAACGTTTCGCCGAATGGATGTTTCAGTGCTCTACCGTGAGCCGATGTGGTTGAAATGCGAACCTCGTCACGGGCGAGAGTGAGCTTCGCCTGTTTCAGTGCTCTACCGTGAGCCGATGTGGTTGAAATGCCGGCAGCACGGCACATCGTATTGCGATGCTGGCGTTTCAGTGCTCTACCGTGAGCCGATGTGGTTGAAATCCCAGATCGCGCATCGCTCGCTCGGCGGCTTTCGAGCCGTTTCAGTGCTCTACCGTGAGCCGATGTGGTTGAAATATTCGGAACCCGGCAGTCTGTCCTTGATGATTGCCGTTTCAGTGCTCTACCGTGAGCCGATGTGGTTGAAATGCCCGGCGCGTGCCGGCGTCAAGGTCGTCGAGATCGCGTTTCAGTGCTCTACCGTGAGCCGATGTGGTTGAAATTCATACTCCTCCCGCAAGACCCTCGCCAGGTCCGAGTTTCAGTGCTCTACCGTGAGCCGATGTGGTTGAAATTTCTCCGAGCAAGACGCCACCTTCATAGAGGTGGCAGGTTTCAGTGCTCTACCGTGAGCCGATGTGGTTGAAATGGACGTGGGAACGGCTGGAACTGCCGCCGATAGACCTGTTTCAGTGCTCTACCGTGAGCCGATGTGGTTGAAATCCCAAGTCTCGGCCCTATGTAAAACAAATGATCGCGGGTTTCAGTGCTCTACCGTGAGCCGATGTGGTTGAAATGCTAGCCCGTCCAGTGTGTCTAGCTGCCGGTCGTAGTTTCAGTGCTCTACCGTGAGCCGATGTGGTTGAAATAGCACGCGGCGACTATCGCCGCGCGCTCGAATCCCTGTTTCAGTGCTCTACCGTGAGCCGATGTGGTTGAAATCCGGCGCGCGTCGTTGCGCGCCAGGACAAGCTTTGCTGTTTCAGTGCTCTACCGTGAGCCGATGTGGTTGAAATTTCCACATCAAAGCCCCCTGCGCGCATAGCGCAGGGTTTCAGTGCTCTACCGTGAGCCGATGTGGTTGAAATTCTAGCCTGAGCAGCACCACCATACAGGAGCAGCAGTTTCAGTGCTCTACCGTGAGCCGATGTGGTTGAAATAGTTGCACGCGCAACTATCCCCACATCAACTACTCTGTTTCAGTGCTCTACCGTGAGCCGATGTGGTTGAAATCCAGCGCCGACGTCCATTCGAGCCAGCGGGCGCGGAGTTTCAGTGCTCTACCGTGAGCCGATGTGGTTGAAATAATCCATCACCCCGCGGCATCCGCTCCCGCTCGTAGGTTTCAGTGCTCTACCGTGAGCCGATGTGGTTGAAATCGCCTACGATCCGGTCTGGGAAGAGATTGGACATCAGTTTCAGTGCTCTACCGTGAGCCGATGTGGTTGAAATCATGGCCGTGACGTTCAGACCGCCGCTGTACACAACGTTTCAGTGCTCTACCGTGAGCCGATGTGGTTGAAATACCCCCGCCGCATCACGAAAGGAGACACCTATAATGATGTTTCAGTGCTCTACCGTGAGCCGATGTGGTTGAAATGGCAACCACCCGCGGGCAAACCAGCGCAAGATCGTGTTTCAGTGCTCTACCGTGAGCCGATGTGGTTGAAATACACGGCGGTCGCGGCAAGTGCCGCGGGCAGTCGGGTTTCAGTGCTCTACCGTGAGCCGATGTGGTTGAAATTTTCTGCGGTCCGAGTGGTCCGCAAACGCGAAACTGTTTCAGTGCTCTACCGTGAGCCGATGTGGTTGAAATAACCGCGCGCGCTCCAGTGGTGACGGGGCGAGGATGTTTCAGTGCTCTACCGTGAGCCGATGTGGTTGAAATGGTGTGCGGCCTGTTCACCACCGTTGCCGGCAGCAGTTTCAGTGCTCTACCGTGAGCCGATGTGGTTGAAATCAATGCCGGCGGGGTTGTGGTGCGGCGGGAGCGACCGTTTCAGTGCTCTACCGTGAGCCGATGTGGTTGAAATTGCGGTGCCATCAGCAATGATCAGCGACGCGATATGTTTCAGTGCTCTACCGTGAGCCGATGTGGTTGAAATCGGTCAGGAGCCACGGTTAATCGAGCTCGCAGACTGTTTCAGTGCTCTACCGTGAGCCGATGTGGTTGAAATGATGCTGGGATCATTTACCGCGCCGGGCGGTACAACGTTTCAGTGCTCTACCGTGAGCCGATGTGGTTGAAATTCTTTCGTGGAAGTGGCAGAGGAGGCCTTGCTAGCGTTTCAGTGCTCTACCGTGAGCCGATGTGGTTGAAATTTGACAACCCGCCGGGCCGCCGTATCCTGTTCCCTTGTTTCAGTGCTCTACCGTGAGCCGATGTGGTTGAAATTTTTGCCCGCGGTTGCACGCAACGCGCGCGCAACCGCGTTTCAGTGCTCTACCGTGAGCCGATGTGGTTGAAATATACGATGTGCCGTGCTGCCGGCAACGGTGGTGAACGTTTCAGTGCTCTACCGTGAGCCGATGTGGTTGAAATCGCGCATGGGCGGCAGCAGTGCGCGCGGATTTTCGGCGTTTCAGTGCTCTACCGTGAGCCGATGTGGTTGAAATTCGTGATAGCTTCGTAGCTGACGGCCTTCGCGATAGCGGTTTCAGTGCTCTACCGTGAGCCGATGTGGTTGAAATCCACCTCCGGCGTCGAGGGCACCTCGATTGCCGGGCGTTTCAGTGCTCTACCGTGAGCCGATGTGGTTGAAATGGCGCGCGGGCGAGAGATACCGCCACTTCCCCGACGTTTCAGTGCTCTACCGTGAGCCGATGTGGTTGAAATCATGCCCGCGGCGAACGGCATCCGTGAGCAAGAGCGTTTCAGTGCTCTACCGTGAGCCGATGTGGTTGAAATTCCCGACATAGCCCCGATACGAGATAACCACCACGTCAGTTTCAGTGCTCTACCGTGAGCCGATGTGGTTGAAATCGCCGCGGAGCGGCGCAGGGCGGGGGAAGTACCTAGTTTCAGTGCTCTACCGTGAGCCGATGTGGTTGAAATCGTGTCGCTTCAACTCACCGCCTACGATCCGGTCTGTTTCAGTGCTCTACCGTGAGCCGATGTGGTTGAAATTCTCGAGATCCTCAGTGCGCTCATGGCCCTCCAGAAGTTTCAGTGCTCTACCGTGAGCCGATGTGGTTGAAATGACACGATGCTCATCTGGCTGGGGAAGGTGTATCTTGTTTCAGTGCTCTACCGTGAGCCGATGTGGTTGAAATACATCGAACGACTCGAACGCTTGAATGACATCAGGTTTCAGTGCTCTACCGTGAGCCGATGTGGTTGAAATTGCGCACGATCTATCTCCTGTCGCGCGCGTTCCAAGCGTTTCAGTGCTCTACCGTGAGCCGATGTGGTTGAAATGTGGAAGTGAGCAATTTGCCACGGGTGATAGGAGAGTTTCAGTGCTCTACCGTGAGCCGATGTGGTTGAAATGATCCCGGGTCTCGGCGGAACACGCATCGTGCACCGTTTCAGTGCTCTACCGTGAGCCGATGTGGTTGAAATCACCTCGGCCCGCTCGCGGTCGGAGAGCGCCGCCACAGTTTCAGTGCTCTACCGTGAGCCGATGTGGTTGAAATCGCCCCCGATGCGTCACCCGCTCGACCGTCCAGCCGTGTTTCAGTGCTCTACCGTGAGCCGATGTGGTTGAAATAAGATGCGCGATGCGCATCTGTGGCTCGTGGACGATGTTTCAGTGCTCTACCGTGAGCCGATGTGGTTGAAATAGTACTCCGAGTGCATAGTAGTTCCTTTCTTGACAGTTTCAGTGCTCTACCGTGAGCCGATGTGGTTGAAATGCAGTGTCGGATAGGCCGTATGTGGGGCTACGAGAGTTTCAGTGCTCTACCGTGAGCCGATGTGGTTGAAATGGAATGAGACAAGTTTCAATCTCGGTGGACGAGATGTTTCAGTGCTCTACCGTGAGCCGATGTGGTTGAAATCTTAGCCCGAGACGACTACCGACGAGCGCTTGAAGCGCTGTTTCAGTGCTCTACCGTGAGCCGATGTGGTTGAAATCTTGTCTGCCCATGTCATAGCAGCAATCTTCTCCTTGTGTTTCAGTGCTCTACCGTGAGCCGATGTGGTTGAAATGGCACTCCACCACCGTGCCCGCGGAGGGGAGGGGTTGTTTCAGTGCTCTACCGTGAGCCGATGTGGTTGAAATCCTACCTGCGGCTTGCTTCGTCAGCCGCGGGCACAGAGTTTCAGTGCTCTACCGTGAGCCGATGTGGTTGAAATTCAGTTCGGTTAGGTACTAATTAGGGAAAGGCTTGTTGTTTCAGTGCTCTACCGTGAGCCGATGTGGTTGAAATGTGTAGCCGCGGTACGAGATGACAACGACATCCACAGGTTTCAGTGCTCTACCGTGAGCCGATGTGGTTGAAATGATTGCGTTCGTCGAGTCGCTTGACGAGCTCGCTAGTTTCAGTGCTCTACCGTGAGCCGATGTGGTTGAAATTGCGCGCGCGTGGAGTGAGTGCGCGCGCGTGTGCGTGTTTCAGTGCTCTACCGTGAGCCGATGTGGTTGAAATGGCGCGCCCAGTGCGCGCGCGTGTGCGTGGGCGCGTGTTTCAGTGCTCTACCGTGAGCCGATGTGGTTGAAATTCGCCCGAGACGCCCGAAGAAGCCAGCTAGATCTTGTTTCAGTGCTCTACCGTGAGCCGATGTGGTTGAAATTGTGGAGGTGCCTGGCAAGCACTGGTGGCTCACCGAGTTTCAGTGCTCTACCGTGAGCCGATGTGGTTGAAATGGCATGATCTGCCGCTCCGGATTGCGTTCGTCGAGTGTTTCAGTGCTCTACCGTGAGCCGATGTGGTTGAAATACAGCGGTATCGGCCCACATGCGGTAGACCTCGACGTTTCAGTGCTCTACCGTGAGCCGATGTGGTTGAAATCTCCCGAGGATGAGGAAGAGGAAGAGGAAGCTGAGGAGTTTCAGTGCTCTACCGTGAGCCGATGTGGTTGAAATCGGAAAAGCCGGCGAGCGATTGCGTCAAAAAAGATTGTTTCAGTGCTCTACCGTGAGCCGATGTGGTTGAAATCGCGCGCGTGGAGTGAGTGCGCGCGCGTGGAGTGAGTTTCAGTGCTCTACCGTGAGCCGATGTGGTTGAAATGGCGAATTTTGAGATCAGCGCGGCCTTTTTTGAGATGTTTCAGTGCTCTACCGTGAGCCGATGTGGTTGAAATGCGGCGGATCGCGAACACCGCATCGTGCATTTCGCGTTTCAGTGCTCTACCGTGAGCCGATGTGGTTGAAATGATCAGCATTGCACCTATCGTTAGTACCGCATCGATTGTTTCAGTGCTCTACCGTGAGCCGATGTGGTTGAAATGTACAACGCGCCCCAAGCCCGGGTGATGACTACTTGTGTTTCAGTGCTCTACCGTGAGCCGATGTGGTTGAAATATCTTCCACATCAAAGCCCCTTGCGCATAGCGCAAGGTTTCAGTGCTCTACCGTGAGCCGATGTGGTTGAAATGCCGTTGCCGCGCCTGGTGGACAATCGCCAAGACCGTTTCAGTGCTCTACCGTGAGCCGATGTGGTTGAAATTCGGGCAGCAGAGATCGTTGGCACGCTGCGTGACCGTTTCAGTGCTCTACCGTGAGCCGATGTGGTTGAAATCACGCATCGAAGCCGGCCCGCGCCAGTCCGCAGCTGTTTCAGTGCTCTACCGTGAGCCGATGTGGTTGAAATGCCACGCCGAGCGCATGGTCCACATCCGCCATGCGCTGTTTCAGTGCTCTACCGTGAGCCGATGTGGTTGAAATAGACGTGGCACGTGCGCGGCAAGGACACCGAACCCGGTTTCAGTGCTCTACCGTGAGCCGATGTGGTTGAAATCCCAGGCGTCTTGCGCCCGGCGCGCCGCCTGCCGCGTTTCAGTGCTCTACCGTGAGCCGATGTGGTTGAAATATGGAGGAGGTGTCTATGTGGTCTCGTATCACGCGGTTTCAGTGCTCTACCGTGAGCCGATGTGGTTGAAATCGTTGGGTCCACTGGGCGACGCGCGGAGGATGTGTGTTTCAGTGCTCTACCGTGAGCCGATGTGGTTGAAATCAGTAGTGACACCATCGCCATCAGTCACCCACCAGGTTTCAGTGCTCTACCGTGAGCCGATGTGGTTGAAATCAACACCCGCCACCGCCGGCGCGGCGCGTCGGAGTCGTTTCAGTGCTCTACCGTGAGCCGATGTGGTTGAAATCTGCGATGGGCCGAAGATGCCGATGTAGCCGCGATGTTTCAGTGCTCTACCGTGAGCCGATGTGGTTGAAATCAACGCCGTATCCGCAGCCACTGCGGCTGATATACACGTTTCAGTGCTCTACCGTGAGCCGATGTGGTTGAAATCTGGTAGACAATCGTCAAGATCGTGCTACCGATGCCGTTTCAGTGCTCTACCGTGAGCCGATGTGGTTGAAATGGAACTGCTGCGCGTCGAACTCATTCTGCGCCGGCGTTTCAGTGCTCTACCGTGAGCCGATGTGGTTGAAATGCGGTAGCCGCGGCCTACGCCCAGCTTGAATCGCGTTTCAGTGCTCTACCGTGAGCCGATGTGGTTGAAATGGCGCCTCTCGGCTGCAAGGAGGGGGCCGGGTTGAGCCTCAAAGCTTGCCTCACGCCTCTCCTGGGACGTTGTGCGCGGTCATTATACGCCTTTGGCCCTCGCATTGCAAACCTGTTGCCGCAACTCGATGTCCGCGCCACAATGGCGTAAAGTTGCGAATGCTTCAATACCGCTTCAGAACGACCGAATCGCCTTGCGATATTCCGACAGTTCCTGGTAGAGAACACGCCGATTGCCCGCATCGCGCGTTGAGTTGCGAGCCGTGGCGTCAGAAAGCCTGCTGCCGCGTCTGAGGCTCCGGCGTGTGTTGAGCGCGCCGTGACAAAGGTGGGTCGAAGGAGATGCTCGACCTCTCCTTCGACCCTTCGATGCGCTACGGGCGTTCGTCACATCGTGTCAGACCACATCGTTACAGAACCGCCGGAATTCGCAGTTGACGCACAATCCTCGATTGGCCGGCGGCGCCGGCATAGCCTCACTGGTGATCGCTGCCTGGATCGCAGCGACCGTGTCGCCTACCTGCCGCCGCAGTGTTGGTGTGATAGCGATCCGCTCCGCTCGTCGTAGGGGGATCTGGTAGATCCATCCGACACGCACGGGCAACCCCCACTCCTCCTCCAGCAGCAACGCATAGGCTGCTACCTGAAGCTTGATGTGCGGGCCGATCCGTTGTTCCGTATCCTTGTACTCCACGACCACCGCTTCCGCATCGGGACTGGTTCGATCCGGCACGGCAATGGCCAGGTCGGTGCGACCTCGCAGACCCAGGCGCTCCGAGAAGAACGATAGATTGAAGTGGCGTTCGCCAACGCTGAGACCGTAGGTTCGTAGTGAGCGGCGCTCTTCGCGCCCTTCTTCCTGCAGATGATGCTCCTTGCCGTGACGCATCAGATCGGTGATCGGGCGCACCGCCGGCAAACAGTGGCGATACCAGACGACACGCGCGCACATGCGCCATTGCCGCAGGTCGGTCACTTCAATCGTCAGCGGGTCCATCGGGGTCCTCCTGCTCCAGGACGCGCCGTCCCTCCCAACTTTGTTCGTCCAGCGGGAACAGTTGCACATTGGCGGCGCGCCGCTTCACCCGGCGCGCGATTTCCTGGAACAGAGCCCGCTGGTGGGCGCGGCTCAGGTTGCCGACAAAGGCGCTGTACTGCAAGCGCTGGAGGCCGTAGTCCAGACAGGCATCGGCGACTTTCTGCCGCGTTCCGTCGTGAGGAATGTCGTAGATAACCAGACATTGCATCGCTTACCACCCCATCACGAATGGCGTATATGCCGGCCGCTCGCCGCGCACGAAGGTGGCGATGTGGCGCGCCTGACACTGGAGAATGTGCCGCAACGGCTGGCGCTTGCCTTCATAGGCTTCGGTCGATTCGAGCCGCTCCAGAACTTTTTCGACGATCCGTTGCCGGGTCGCTTCATCGAGCAACCCCGACTCATCCTGTCCGATGGTCCAGCCGCGGTTGACCTGCCCGAGCAGGGTGCGATCCACGACGGCTTGACGAAACTCTTCGATGAGATCCAGCACCAGGCTGGGCTTGCCCGGACGGTCGGCATGCAAGAGCCCGGCATACGGGTCCAATCCTGCCAGAACAATCGCGTATTCGATCTGCTTATAGAGAATGCCGTAGCCGTAGTTGAGGGCCTGGTTGAAGGGGTCCTTCGCGCCGCGGGTTTCGCGCCCCGGCCAGCCGAGGGCGTCAGGGACCAGGAGCGCCAGCGCTCCCCAGTAGCGAGCGGCGTAGCGCCCTTCGATGCCGAGCAGCGTATCGCGTAGATCGTCAACCGTCTCTCCTGCGGCATAGCGCACCGCGTGGAGGCTGTCGGCAACTTCGGTGGCAACATCGGTGAGCAGCGCGTACAGTTCAGGATTCGTCTCTTTGCGATACTTGGCGATGTACCGCAGCAAGTTGGCCTGGTTCTGGAGCTTGCCCTGGGTGAAGGCGCGGGCCAGGTGGACGCCCGGCGGGCCGTCGTAGGCCCGCAACTGCGCCCGCCGGGTCAGCACGGTGCCGGTCAAACCGGCGCTGTAGAGGCTGGCCTGCGGCGCGCCGATGTCGCTGAGGAAATGGATCGGGATGCCCTCCTCGGCGCATGCGCTGATAGCGTCGCTGCTGATGCTAACGCCGCCCCCGCTGATGATCACCTGCTGGAGGTGCATGAGCGGCGCTTCCTGGAGGCGTTCGCGGTCTTTCATGACCCGCAAACGGCCCTGGTGTTTGGCGACAAAGGCGCCTTTGTGCTGGACAAAGAGATGCATGGTCAGGAGCCTTTCTCGGTATAGTGCATAACGTGGGTGTATGCTCCTGCGGATGCCGTGGAACCGCCGGAGCGCGCAGAACGATGGGACGCCGGTTTCGCCGGCAGGGGCGGACTCCCGCGGATCGCGCCGGAGTTGCCTCCGATCCGCGGGAATCCGCGTCAATGTGCGCGCCTGTGTTTGTCATGGTGATCGGTTGTTAAGGTGCCGGGACCAGACATGCGGAAGCGCCCCTGCGCTTCCACGGAAAATACTTCAATGGCTAAGGATGCGGTACCAGCCGTCACCCTTGACGCAGTTGCGCCCGACATGGACCAGGCTGCCCCAGACGAGCAATTCCCGCAGCGGACCCAGGTCACCCGCGAAGGTGGCGCTGCCGATCAGGCCGCCGATGGGGGTGCGCCGCCCATGGCGATGGCTGACGCTCACCACATCCACCCAGCGCGTGCGATCGTCAACGACCTGCGCCTCCTCGGCGATGGCGAGGAGGGCGCGGAAGTCGAGGTTGAGCGGCCCATCGCCGTAGGCGATGCAGAGGTCGTCGAGGCGGCGCATCAGGCGCTGGATCAACGGGCGCAGGGCGATACGTTTCACCAGGCGATCCTGCTCGATCAGGCGCAGGGGCGTTTCGAAGCGCAGCGTTAACCGGTCGGCGGCCAGGGTAGCGGCATACTCGCGAACCTCCGCCGGCCCTACCGGTAAGGCCGGTTCCCGGATCACCCCGCTGTCGGCGCTGTAGAGGAGCTGCCGGGCGCCGGTCAGAGGGTTGACGGCGCTGATGGCGCTGAGGCGGAGCGATCCGCGTCGCCCGCCCAGATCTGGCAAGCGCATGCCCAGCCCGCCGCGTTCGAGTTCGTGGGCGGCCATGACCACATAGGGATAGAACGCCGCCGCGGAGCCGAAGAGGGCGATCCCGAACTCCAGCGTTTCGCCGGAAGCATAGGTCCGCGAGCCATCGCGGGGCGGTCGGGTGATGTAGGGCCGCGGGCGCTGGTCGCTCCCCTTCTGCTCATCGTCGCGCATGGGCGCCAGGAGCGCGCCCACGGGGCAGATCGTGAGCAGGGGACAATCGGCGCAGCTAGGCGCGGCTTTGTTGACGCAGAAGCGTTCCCACAGCGCCCCGGCGATGGCTCCGCGCACGGCGGAGCCGCTCTGCTCGCTCAGGGCCACCGGGGTCGTCGCGGTGGCGGTAAATACGAGATGGTGGGTGATCAGGTTCATCGGGTGAGGCTCCACGACAGCATAGCCTGGCCGCTCCGTAGGGGGCGCCGGGCGATTCTGATGAACCGGCGCGGGCCGCAACACGGGTGTGTCCCGCCCCGCAGGTTAGCTCCAATCTGGATCGGATGCCGGCGCGTCGAAGTGGAGCCCCGATTCCGCATCGTAATCGAGGTCCACGACCCATACTCTGCGCGATCCATCATGGACGGCCGGCCGCACCTTCCCCTGCCGGCGCGCTATGGCAAACCTCTGCTTGCTGATGCTGACCAGATAGTTGCTCGCTTCGATAAACTCATCTTCCGCGATATGATCGAGGTAGTGTCGCTCGAAACAGCGGGGAACCACTTCAACCCCATCAAACAGTTGTTCGAATTCGTCCTCGCGTTGGGGATTGCTGGCGAAGGGTCGGAGATCCCGCAGGATCAGCGCCGCCTGATCGGCAACGCGCTGGTAGGCTGCGTTCCATTGCGCTCGAAGGACGGGATCGGCATAGATCGCGTCAAGCCACTCGCCCGTCTCCGCCTCGTCGATCACCGCATGATCATGTTGCTCCAGTTTGGCCAGCGTCACTTGCACGATGCGCCCAGACTGCTCGCGGTCATTCGCGCGACCATACACTCCCTGACCATCGGAGGGTTCTCGAAAGACGTGGACCGGGCAAATGCCCTTGCGTCCCCTGCGATTCACTCGCCCGAAACGTTGGAGCAGGGCTTCGAGCGGCGCGGGATCGCTGTAGATGGTGTCCAGATCGATGTCCAGACTCACCTCGACGACCTGGGTGGCGACCAGGGCCAGCGGCGCGCGCCGCTCGAACGGAACGTCGGCCCCACAACGAGCGCGAATGCTCAACTCGCGCTGATGGCGGTCGCCAAAGGTATATCGGCTGTGTAACAATAGCACTTGATCGGCTGGCAGGCCGGCGTGTTGCAATGCCGCCCGCATGTCCTGGGCGCGCCGGACGGTATTGGCGCATACCAGCACCTGTTTGCCGCTGCGAACGTCTTCTACGATGCGCTCAACCCCATCGAGCGTCAATTCACCCGTGAGCATGCGCAGCCGGTGACGCCGGAAGCGCGCAAAGAGCGCCGGACCGGCGGTAATGACGCGGTCGGTCCCCAGGGCTTCGACCAGTCGTTCACGAATGATACGCGGAAAGGTTGCCGACATGATGAAGAAACGCGCTCCATAGCAAGTGCGCAGATGGGTCACCAGCGTCAGGATAAGCGCCAGGCGTTCGGGGTCGTAGGCATGAATCTCATCGAGGACGAACGCGCCGCCGGCATAGTCCGTGAGCATTGCCTCAAACCCGCGCAGTTGAAAGAGGGCCTTCAGCATCTGGTACGGGCTGAATACCTTGATTGGACGGGCGTGCAAGGTATTGAGGTTGCGCTCCCAGCGCGCCGCCGCCGCAGCCGAGGCTACGCCCTCCTCCCCGCGCAACAGGCGGGCATGCAGGGCCTGCAAGGCCCGCCCGTGCTGTAAACCCACCGCCTGCGGGCCGAACCCGCGATCCCCATCACGGAGCCGATCGAACATCGCGTTCATGCTCGCCTGGTACGGCAAGGCGTAGAACAGGCGCGGAAGCGGCGTTCGACCATCGCCGAGCGCCCAGTACAGCGCCGCTTCGGTCTTGCCGCTTCCGGTGGGCGCGATGAGCAAGGCGGAACTCCCCGACGCGGCCGCGCTGGCCCGCTGGTGGGCGTATGGTTCGATTGATGGGTCCTGCGCCCGCAGCGGCGCGAGGATGCGCCTGGCCAGGTCCTCCCACGACTCCTGAACCGGTGGCGGGAGGCGCGCCAGGCGGGCCGATGCCATGTGATCGGCGCTGGTGGTGATGCCGCGCAGCAGCACGCCGAGAACCCGGGCGCCATCTCCCGCCTGTGGCAGTTCGTCAATCCAGTCGCTGTAACGGTACAGCCACTCCCGCGTGCGGCGGACGCCCTCGACCGTAACCATGGCAACGGCGGCGGACCGATCGGGGAGCGGAAGTGCCCCTACTTCGCCCGGGTCGAACCCTAGCGCATCGCGCCAGGCCAGGGCGCACGCGTCCAACCAGCGCCAGAGCGCGGTCACGGTGGCCGCGTCAACGTCAGCCAGCAGCGGCGCCAGGGGATCGTCGTCCAGATCGGGGTAGAGCTGCGCGATGTCGTCGGCGTCCCGATGATGCGAGGCAATCGCGGCCAGCGCCCACCGCTGCTCATCATCCGCCAGGCCTGGCGCGATCCAGTCCAGGAAGGCCAGGGACAGAACTTCGTGCCGGTGATCCCATCGGGGACCGCCGTTCAGACGGGCCTGAAACCCGCGCGCCGCCTTGCCGAAGTCGTGCAGGAAGCAGGCCCAGAACAGGCAGTGCCACAGGCGCGGCGCGCCCACCAGCTCCGGCAGCGCCGGGCGCAAGTTGCGCAGTTCCGCCAGTTTCCGCAGCACCTCCCAGGTGTGCGCGGCGAGCGACTCTCCGCCGTATGCGACGCTTTTGGCCCTGAGGTGTTCCATCCAATCAGGCCAGATTGATGGTTTCATGGTCATCCCCAACGAAGGCGTGGAACCAGAGACCAAGCGGAAGCCCCTTGACCCTGGGCGCCGTTGGATCGGCCCAGTAGGAACGGGACGAACCCTCGCCGAACTGTTTCAACTCAGGGCTGGGCAGTCGCTGCTGGAGCAACAGGTAGCGGGCGAAGGTCGGGTGCCGGTTGCGCGCGTAATCGAGCCAGCGCGGCATCAGCGCCACGATGCCCACCGCAGTCTGGACAGCGGTCTGGTAGGGCAGCAAGGTATGCTCGAAGTACACCTGTTCGTGCCGTTCCAGGTCCAGCACCTCGACGCTAGTGTAGCATGCAAGGTCCTGCGAGCGTCCCAGCACCACCGGGTAGCGTGGCGCGCGGAATGCCTCAAGCCACTCCGGGCGGTTGAGGTAGAGGACCAGGCGTGGATGGAGCAGGATGTGCCGGTTGAAGGGATTGATGTCCCCCTCCAGCACTTTTGGCAGTCGCGTCTCGCCTAGTTTTCCTCCTGACGCCTGGAGGACGTGAATGTGCTCCAGATCCTCGCCGACTCCGGCGACGGTAAAGTGATAGGCAAACCGCAGCCCTTCAGGCGCGACCCACTCGCCGAGGGCGCTGCAAATATGACCGTAGATCGTCGCCGGGGGAGGCAACGGAAAACTGGGCTGAATGCTCAGCATGAAGTGAGGGTAGCGAAAGGACGTCGTTGTCCCTTCAAGCACGACTTTCAGCACCCGCATGCGTCCCTCCTACGCCAACCATTCCGGGTGTTCGGCGAACGCCTCGACCAGTTCGTGCAGGACGGCGCGCGGATGCCCGATCCGCAAGACCGGAGCGTCATCCTGGTTACGCTGGGCCATAAAGGCTTCAAACTTCGCGCGCTCCTCATCGAGATAGCCCCGCACCCAGCCCACGTAGATCGATGAGAGCAGCGTATCACCATGGACGTTCAACACTTCATCCAGCGCCGGCAGCTTGATCTCCGGCTGTCCCAGCCGGTTGGCCCCGACGGCGTGATGAAAGATATGATTGCCGCCCCTGGTGATGGCGACCATGATCAGCGCCGGACTGACATCAGTATAGTGAAGGGTTTGCTTCGCGCCGCCCTCGATCTGCGCCAACCCTTCGAACAGCGCCTGCACGCGCCGCACCCGCTCGTCGCGCGGCAGACGGTAGGATTTCTCGGCTTCGAGATGCTCGTGGCCGGGAACGTCCTGGATCAGTTTGACCCGCACGTCGTCCAGGTTGCGAAAGCCGGTCCGATTGCGATACGAGAAGGTGCCGCATGCGCTAAGATTCAGCGAGAATAGCCCTTTGAGGGTCGTGCGGTAAAACTGGTGTTCGTGGGGCACCGGATTACCCTCGTGGCGCGACATGGTGCCGAAGTCGCTGGTCGGAGCGACCGGCGCGATGGAAACCAGCGTGCTCACCCGGAAGGGAGCGGCGCGGGTGATCGTATCGAGCGTTTCGGTCTCGTTCACCCGGCTGGCATCGGCAGCGCGCTGGGCCCTGGCCGTTTCGCGTTTCGCAGGCGCGCGCATATAACCAAAGAGATCGTCGTCCCAGTAGGCAATCGGATTGGCATCGGTATAGGCGACTTTCTCCTCGCGATAGATCGGCGCCGCTCGCCACGCCGGCACGCGCGCTTCCAGCGTGGTGCGCAGCCAGTAGCGAAACGCCTGGGCCGAGACATACGGGTACGCCCCTTCTCTGGTCTTGATCATCTTGACGCCGACCGTGTTATCTTCCCGCTCGCCGGGGATCGAGCCGAGGTTGTTGAGCGCCGACGCCGGGGCGTCAATCAGCAGCAGGCCGGTCACGAATGCCATGATGATAGCCTCCTTATCGGTGGTGGGTTGACACAGATGGTCTCATGCAGCACGTGTTCGCATTGCTCCTGGGAGCGCGGGCAGCTTGCCCACATAGACGCGACGAGATGGAACGGGGCGGCCAGTCCTCCCGCGCCCCTCCGCCGCGCGCGTTCGGTCATTCAATCGTCGCCTCGACCGGATCGGACTGAACCTCCTCTTCAGGCAACGTATCGGGATTAGCGGCGATCCAATCTTTCAACTGCTCGACCATGCGGATCAGCACCAGATCGCGCGCCAGGCGCCAGTCAGGACGCATCAAGTCCGCGCCGTCCATGAAGACCGCGAGATAGCCTTCCAGGTCGAACAGGGTGTCTTTCCCGCCGGTGAACCTGACATAAGCGATATTGGTTTTGCTTAGCAGGTTGAGAAAGTTAGACGTGTTCTGCTCGGTGAAAAACTGGCGGAAGAACCGCTTGCCGCCCTGGCGGCGGGTATAGTCGGCCAGTTTGTCGCCCAGCATACGAATGCGCGCAATATAGGCCTCTTCCATCGTCATCACCTCCTTCATAAAGAGCGCAACCAGCGGCCAGGAGACCAGATCGCGTTCGCGATAGGTCGAGTAGCTCCGTCGGGGATCGGCGTCGGGTAGCGCGCCCCGGGGAACGCGCAGCAAGTAGAGCCGCACGAAGCGCGGGGCCTCCTGGGGCAGCGTAAACAGATCTTCAAAGAGGTAGTTCGTCCGCGGCTCCGGGGCGGGGGCCGAAGCGCCTTTCTTGCCTGGCTTGCCGGCTGAGCGCTGCCAGGCCCGATCGATGATGGCTTCCCAGATTGCCCGGTAGGTAGGCGTATAGACTGTGAGCAGGAAGCGCGTGATCTGGAGCGGCAGGTGGTAGATCGCCAGCCGGGGGTCCTTGCCATTGTTAAAGTTATAGGCGGTGATTGACGCCGCCTGATCGCTGCGACGTTCCTCGTGGCGCCTGTCTCTCTCGATCCGCAGCAGCTCCTCAACCAGCAGCGTTTTGAGCGAGCGGGGCGCCGAGGGGAGTTTCGTTTCGCCCGCCACTTCAAGCTTGGCAACCTCTTCAAGGTTCTTCTTGAGAAATGACTGGGCGAACTTGAGGGTCAGGCGTTCATGATCCGCATGCACGGCCAGTAACCCGACCCCGACCTTGGCGCAGGCCATGGGCATCCATTGCAACGCCAGCAGCGCCTCCGGCGCGATGGGCAACCCCGGCGCGCCCCCGGTGAAGAAGTTGATCGCCTCATCGCCCTGCAACAGCGGCATCTGCGCCCGCCCGATCCGCCCGGGCGCGAGTTTGTTCGAGAGTTTCTGCGATCCCGCCGGGAGACCGGTAAACACACACACGGCAGGGTCATCTCCCTCCACATGGCTCGCAGGGGCGGCCCCGGCGCCGGCAGGCGCGCCGGGCTTTGCCCACTGGCGCAGATGGCGCGCGGCCCAGTGATCACGGGCTTCCTGGCGCTTCGCCCGCTCCGCTGCTGACAGTCCGGGGCTGTCCAGGTCATAGGCAGGCTGCGCGAACCATGCATTGCTGGTGAACGCCATTGTCAGATGGCCGCGCAGCGGCGGGCGCACGTAGTGCTGCTCGATATACTTCGCAACCTGTTCAAGGTCAGCGGTATCCAGATCAGCAATCCGCTCCTTGCCGGCCATGGCCGCTATCGCCGCCAACCCGACATCTACGAAGGGGTGGCCGGTAAACTGAAGCATTGGGCAATCCTCCATCCTGTACATGCCGCTCGACTATACGCTGCCGGATCGGCAACCTCACCTCTACTCTAGCATCCGACCCTGCAACTATGTTGCGGGGTCGTGGCGACCTTCAGGAACACGCTCGATATCCGTGGATATGCGCGCCGCCGCCCCGCTTCCGGCCTTCAGCATACCCGCTCGCCATTACCGGCAGGTCGCCTACCGGCCCCTCACCCCGGTGACGAGCGGCTGCTTCGCGGGGAGGGCGAGGCCTCCAGCAGTTCT
>Ga0308412_1000167_pt1 | contig 30942 bp, 31 predicted proteins | sample HotsprottomLayer_FD_202357 | JGI IMG/M metagenome (GOLD analysis project Ga0308412, IMG submission 202357) | Hot spring phototrophic mat microbial communities from Octopus Spring, Yellowstone National Park, Wyoming, United States -... | ecosystem: Environmental > Aquatic > Thermal springs > Hot...
GTTTCCCCGGCGTATCCACGCAGTAACCCAGGAGGGCTTCGTCATCAAGGTGCTCTCCTTCGTCCTGGCCCACAACCTGAAGCTTCTAACTCAGGAAATGGCTTAGGTAGCAACTTGGGTTATTCTAAACCAGATGTATAAGAACCTTCAGGCCTTCATCGCCGACCTCGAGCGCCGCCAGGAACTCATCCGCATCAAAGAGCCGGTCTCCTGCGAGCTGGAAATCACCGAAATCGCCGACCGCATGGTCAAGTCGGGCGGCCCGGCCTTGCTCTTCGAAAACGTGGAGGGCCGCGACTTCCCGGTCTTCATCGGAGGGTTCGGCACCGCCGAGCGTACCGCTTTGGCCATGGGCGTCAAAAGGCTGGACGACCTGGCCCTTCGGGTGGCTGGCCTGATGAACCTCAACCCCGGCAAAGGCGGCCTCAAGGCGGCTTTGGCGCTGCTGCCCAAGCTGCGCGAGCTGAAGGGCTTTTTCCCCCGGCGGGTTCGCCGCGCCGCCGCGCAGGAAGTGGCCTGGAAGGGCGATGAGGTAGACCTTTCCCGGCTACCCATCCTCAAGTGCTGGCCCCTGGACGGCGGCCCCTACATCACGCTGCCGCTGGTCATATCCAAAGACCCCGAAAGCGGAGAGCTGAACCTGGGCATGTACCGGATGCAGGTGTTGGACAAGCAGTCCACCGCCATGCACTGGCAACTGCACAAGGTGGGGCGGCGGCACTACGACAAGGCCAAAAAGCTGGGCCAGCGGCTGGAGGTGGCCGTGGCCCTGGGCGGCGACCCCATCCTGACCTACGCCGCCACCGCCCCCGTACCCCCTATTCCGGGCGTGAACGAGTTCAACCTGGCCGGCTTTCTGCGGGGGCAGCCGGTCGAGCTGGCCCGTGGGATAACCGTGGACCTGCCGGTACCTGCCGAGGCCGAGTTCATCCTGGAAGGCTACATCGACCCCGCCGAAGACCTGGTGGTGGAGGGGCCCTTTGGCGACCATACCGGCTTCTACACCCTAGAAGACCTCTACCCCCGTTTCCACGTTACGGCCATTACCCACCGCAAAAACGCCATCTACCCCGCCACCATTGTGGGCCGGCCCCCTATGGAGGACGCCCACCTGATCGAGGCCTCCGAACGGCTCTTCCTGCCCGCGGCCCAGCTCATCCTGCCGGAGATCCACGACTACCACATGCCGCCCGCCGGGGTAGCCCACAACTGGGTCAACGTGAGCATCGAGAAGCGCTACCCTGGTCAGGGTTACAAGGTGGCCAACGGCCTGTTTGGGCTGGGCCAGATGATGTTCGCCAAGGTGATGGTGGTGCTGGACGCCGGGGCCCCGCTTAAAGGCCCTGAGGCCCTGCAGGCCGCTTTGCTCAGGGCGGTGCCGGGGCGCGACACCCTGATCTCGCGCGGCCCCATCGACGTGCTCGACCACTCCTCCCGCGCCATGGGCTACGGGGGCAAACTGATTATCGATGGCACAACCAAACTAGAAGAAGAAGGCGGCCACCTGCCCTTTACCCCTAGGGCCCACTCCAGCCTGCCCAGCGTTCCAGGCCTGCAGCAGAAGCAACTGCCCGGCATCTGGATGGTCACCTTCGAGAAAACCCGCCCCCACCAGGGCAAAGAGATCGCCGAGCGCCTCTTAGCCGCCCCCCACAGCGCCGGCATCCGGCTGATGCTGCTGACCGACAGCGATACGAGCCTCGAGTTCGACGAGGTCATGTGGGCGGTGCTCAACAACATCGACCCCGAGCGCGACGCCTGGGTGCTGCCGGGGGTGGAGGGGCCGGTGCTGGTGCTGGACGGCACCCGCAAGCTGGCCGAGGAGGGCTTTATGCGCCGTTGGCCACCCAAAATCGTCATGGCGCCCGAAATTGTCCGGCGGGTAGATGAACGCTGGGACCGCCTGGGACTGCCCCCTTTACCGCCTAAAGAGACCCCAATCGGTCAGCTCTGATGCAAATAACCCGCCGGTCCCTCTGCCAGACTCTATTCTCTAGGGGTATGAAGCCCCTCTTACTTGGCTTGCTGCTCCTGTTGGGCCTTCCAGCCTTAGCCCAGACCCTGGTCGAAGTCACCACCATCGCGGCCATCGCCTCTACCCTGGACGCCAGCGTTCGCTTTCCTTCGGGAACTTTTAGGGCCGGGCGCGGCAGCGAAGCCGTTGCGGCCCGTATCCCCGATGCCAGCCGGTTCAACCTGGAGGTCTATGTGGCCAAAGGCCTGGCTGCCCGTCTGCACGCCGGTTTTGTGCAACAGATTCTGACCGGCTTTGCGGCCTCGGGCTATTTTGTGGGCCACCAGCAGGAAACCCAGGTCGCAGGCGAGGTGCGCACCCGCTACGACCTCAGCGACGGCACGGGTAGGGCAGCCCTGCTGTTCGTAGTGCGCAAGGGGGACGAGCTGGTCTTTGCCTTTGGTAAGGCCAAATAAGGCCCCGATGAGTCAGCGTTTGCGGTGGTCAGAGCTCGAGGCCCAAATACCCCTATCGGAGCTGCCCATTTTCACCGAGCTTTTCTCAAGCTGCACCGCCCCGAGTTGGCCCCCGACACCCTACCGTTGCGCCGGGTGCAGCAGTACGTGCACCAGACCTTGCAGGGGTTGGTCCGAGAGGGCAGAGCAAGCGCGATAGAAGAGGATTTCGAGGTCGAACCGGGCTGCATCCCCCTGCCCTATCGCGAGCGGTTGTTCGACTGACCCCCGCTTGGATGCTATACGCTACAATTTCAGCTAGTATATGGGGCGTTATGCGCGTCATCGTAATAGGGGCCAGGGCTAGCCTGCTGGCGCAAGCCCAGACCCGTTGGGTGGTGGAACGTCTGAAGGAAAACTGGCCCGAGACCGAGTTCAAAATACGCACCATACAGGCCAAAAACACCTCTGAGAGCGGCGCGGCAGAGGCCTTGCGGCAAGCGCTTAGCAAGCGGGAAGTGGATATTGCCGTGTATTCGCTTAAAGATCTGCCCACCCAGGAAGCGCAAGGAATTCACCTGGTCGCCGTACCAAAGCGCGTTGAACCCCGCGAGGCCTTGGTGGGGCGCACCGCCAAACGGCTGGAGGATCTGCCCAAAGGCGCTGTGGTGGGGGTCAACAGCCTGCGGCGCAAAGCCCAGCTGCTGGCCTATCGCCCCGACCTAAACCCGCGCGACCTCGTGGGCGACGTGGACGACCGCCTGAGCGCGCTTGGAACCGGCGAGTATGACGCTGTTATCATCGGCGCGGCCAGCCTGCTGAGGCTGGATCTGCACAACCGAATCGATCAACTGTTAGACCCCGAGATTGTGCTCCCAGCACCGGGCCAGGGTGCACTGGGCCTCGAGGTACGCCAGGGGGACGACTGGGCCGAGGAGCTGGCCTACAGCCTCAACCATCGGGCCTCCTTCGCGCGGGTGAGCGCCGAGCGGGCCTTTTTGAGGGCTTTGGGGGCGGGCGACGAATGCGCCGCGGCTGCGCTGGCCACGCTGGAGGACGATGAAACTCTGGTCTTGCAGGGCGCGGTGGCCTCGCCCGACGGGCGCGAACTGATCCGGGCCGAGATTGAAGGCGACGCTGAAGAGGCCGTTGACCTGGGCCGCGACCTGGCCCAGGATTTGCTGGCCGAGGGAGGCCGGGAGCTGCTGGGCTTGGTTCACGCCCCCTAACCTTCGTTTGTCAGACAACTCACCCACGAAGGTCGTTTTGTTGTAAACTTGAGTTTAGTAGTCGGGATTTGGATGCCCGCCGACTGTCCTTTGAAGGTTCGCTATGGGAATCAAACGCCTGACCAAGCAGCGCAAAGCTGTGCTCGAGGTGGTTCGCAGCGCCAAGGGCCACCACCCCGATGCTGCTTGGGTGTACGCTGAGGTGCGCAAGCAGGTACCCAGCATCAGCCTGGGCACGGTGTACCGTACCCTGGATGCGCTCACCGAAGAGGGCTATTTAGTGCCCCTTTCCCGCCCTGGGGAAGCCCTGCGCTACGAGGCCAACCTGGATGGGCACCTGCATATGTTCTGTCGAAAATGCAATCGCTTCTTCGACATCGTACATCCGCTACCCGATCTGCTGAGCGAGGTTAGGGCCAGATACCCCGCCTTCGAGTTTGAAGGTGTGCAGGTCGAATACCAGGGCCTTTGCCCGGCCTGCCAGACCGCTACTGCAGAATAAGCCGCACCAGCTCCAGAGGTTTTTCCTGTTGGGGCAGGTGGCCGCAGCCGGGTATCACTTGGAGCTTTGCTCCAGGTATGGCGCTCTGCAAAACCCTGGCCGACTCGAGGGTTATCGCCGCATCCTGCTCGCCCCAAATCACCAGCGTCGGGGCCTTTATCTGGTTGAGGCGGGCGGGGCTAAGCTGACCCAGCAACCCCCCCAAAACCAACCAGCGAAAGGTGGAGAAGTAAGCCCGTCGCTGGTCGTCGCTCCAGACCCTATCCCAGACGCGCTCACGCAAAAACTGCCGGTCTTCCGGGGGCAGGGCCTCGAGGTTGGCGTAGTAGGGGCGCAGGCTTTCATAGGCGCTCTCCTGCGAGCTGCGGAAGCTGTTGTATAGCCTTTCGCCCAGACCCGGAAGCAAAAACATGAGCTGCACCCTATTGAGCCGGCCCCACAGGGGTGGGCCGTTTACCAGCACCAGCCGCGCCACCCGATCGTTATGCAGCTGCGCCACCCGCAGAGCCACCGCAGCCCCCATCGAGTTGCCCACCAGGATGGCCTGGGAGAGCCTGAGGCTTTCCAGCAGGGCCGCTATGGTATCGGCAAAAAAGTTGAGGGTGTAAGCCCGCCGAGGATGATCCGAGCGGCCAAACCCCGGCAGATCGGGCGCCACCACCCGCCCGCGCGCCATCAGAAGTGGAAACACTTTGCGCCAGCTATCAGCCTCGTCCCCTAGGCCGTGAATCAGCACAAAGGTGGAATCCTGGGGCTGGGCCGCCCCGGAGTCGTAGAGGTGCAGGCCAACCCCGCTGACCCTAAGCCTACGCTGATAGGGTTTTAGATGCTCGGGAACGGTGAATTTGGGTCTCATGGGTTCTTGCAGTACCTGGCTTAGATCGCTTCGGCCAGGCGCCTGAAGGCTTCGGGCATCTCGGGCCGACTGTCCCCATCGGCCCAGCTGAAGCGCAGATCGACCAGATGGCCCGGCCCTACGCCCATACCGTTTGGGAAAAGCCCGCGGTAATCCAGGCCCTCCCCCACCTCCTCGCCGCCAAAGCTTTCCGCAAAGCGCCTAACCTCGAGGGGATGCCCAAAGTGAAAAGCGTAGGTATGGGCCAGCGCCTGCCACAAAAAGCGGGGCTTGATGGGGAGGTTGGAAAGCTCGCCTTTGCGGCGCAGAAAGACCGAGGCCCGCCCCGGCCGCAGGCGCAGGGTGGCCTCGAGCACATCGCCCATAGCCCCGAAACTCCCCACAAAAGGGCGCGCCAGGTCGAAGCCCTGTACGTTTTTCACCGTGAGGCCGCCCGCCTGAATGATATGACCTTTGGGCGACCTAAACTTGAGCCCCAGCAGCTCACTCCCCACAAAAAAAGTCTGGGCGAAGCCACCGCGCTTGAGCAAACCGTCCAGTCCACCTGGCAGCTCCACCGGGGGAAACGGAGGGAAAAGCCCCTTGGGCAGGGCTTGCCAGACTTCGAGCAAGGGCGTGTCACCGCTGGCGATTAGGTACTGATCAGCAGCAGAAACCTTAAGCACCGGCACCTTTCTATGCTAGGCCTTCTGGCTTAGCGAAACAACCCGCAGCGCACCGGGTATGGGTCGGCTATCCGGCCGGGCTGGGCCGAAAAGCCCATAGCATAGCCAGTCCTGACCTCGGGCCAGCCCAGCGAAAAAGGCGCGCCAGTACGAGCGAAGTTGAGCCACTGGGCCTGCAACGCCCGGGCCAGGGGCCTGGAAACCTCCAGCGCCTCTGCGGTCAGAAACAAGGCCAGTGCGGGCCAGCTTAGCTCGGTGCCGAATAGCAGGGGCAACTCGATCCCGTGGAAGCTACCCAGCCCCTCCAACACCGGCGAAACCCAGTCCACCAGATAGCTGTAGGTAGGAGCGTGCTCGGCCTGGGCCACCCCTGCAGCCAGCGTGGGGCAGAGCAAGATTCGATCGGTCTGAAAGTAGGCCCAGGCTTCGGCGGGGGAAGCGTAGCGGGCCTGATAAAGCTGCAGCGCCCGCGCCCCCTGGCCCGGCAGCCGGGCCTCGACCCGCTGGACAAAGCCCTCCCAGCTAGTTGGGCCAATCAGGCGCTCCCCCCAGGTCTCCTGGGCGGTAGCCCCGACAATAAGGGGGATTCCGCCCGCATCGCCGTCGCGCAGGGCTTGCAGGGGTACTTTGTGCAGCAGAACCCCATCCAGGTGGGGCTTCCAGGGGACCTCTGCAAACTCCCCGGCTTCAACCCGCTGCAACAGCGCTCCAATGCTGCGGTCTTCGGGCGGAAAAAGGCGCTCGAGGGGGATCTGGCGCAAGCAGGCCAGATCCTCCGCCCCGCAGCCCATCTGGGAAGCCCAGCGGCTGCCCCAGGCCAGCCCCTGCTCCAGGGTTCGCACATAGGCGCATCCCGCCGACTGGATGATGGCCTTGTGAAAAAGTCCCCTGGCCGCTGGCGTGGCCATCAGGGTGCAGACCGCCATCCCCCCCGCCGACTGGCCAAACAGGGTCACGTTGTCCGGGTTGCCACCAAAAGCGGCGATGTTGCGGCGCACCCAGCGCAGGGCCTCGAGCATATCCATGAGCCCGTAGTTGCCGGTAGAACCGTGAGAGTCTTCGCGACGCAACGCCGACAGAGCCAGCCAGCCCAATGAACCTAGGCGGTAGTTGAACCCCACCACCACCACGCCCTGAGAGGCCAGGGCCGTACCATCGTAGAGGGGCTCGGCCCAGCTTCCCCCGGTGTAGCTGCCCCCGTGAAGCCAGACCATCACCGGGTAGCCCTCCGCTGGGGGTGGGGCTAACGGCATCCAGACCCCCAAGTTCAGGCAGTCTTCGCCTTGGGGCGGGATGTAGCCCCCCAAACGGGTCGTGAACACCCCCCGTTGGGGGCAAGCGTAGCCCGGCTGTGTGGCCTGGAAGATGCCCTCGAGGCGCAGAACTGGCTGGGGGGCCTTCCAGCGCTCGGCTTTGGCATAGGGAACACCCAAAAAATAGGCCACCTGGGCTTTTTCGTTGAGGCCACCCTGAATACGCCCTTGCGGGGTGAGCACCAGCACCGAGTGCCCCTGTGCGATGCCTAACCAAACGGTCAGCGCCAAGATCCAACGCATGAGTCTATTGTGGGGCGGCCGGTGGATTTTTCCTGTGCTCAGGGCCCAAAACCCCAGAGCCTAGGCTTCCGGATTAAAGGCCACCGGCGACATCTCGGGCTGCTTGCTTTGGGCGATAATTTCGCGAACGCGCTCGCCCTGCACAATCTCCCTCTCCAGAAGCTCGGCGGCCAGTTGGTGCACCGCCTTGGCGTTGTTGGACAGAACTTGCTTGGCCCGCTCGTAAGCCTGATCCAAAATAGCCCGGATGTCCGCGTCGATGAGCCGGCTGGTCTCCTCCGAGTGGTCTTGCTTCTTAGCGATTTCCTCACCTAGGAAAATAGGGCCGGTGTTGGAGCCCCAAGCCACGTTTTTGAAGTGATCGCCCATACCCCAGTCGAGCACCATCTGCTTAGCCAGGCTGGTGGCCTGCTTGAAATCGTTGGCCGCCCCGGTGGTAATGGTACCCACAAACAGCTCCTCGGCGGCCCGGCCTGCAAGGGTCATGGCCAAGGTGTCCTCGAGGTGCTCCTTACTCATCAGGATGCGCTCCTCGGGCTTGCTCCAGCGCACTCCAAGGGCCATGCCTCTGGGCACAATCGAGACCTTTTCGGTTTTGTCGGCATACGGCAGCTCTTCACCTGCGATGGCGTGACCGGCCTCATGATAGGCCACAGCCCGCTTTTCCTGCTCGTTTAGCTTGAGAGTTCCTCGCTCCAAACCCAGCATGATTTTGTCGAGCGCGGCCTGGAAGTGAGCGTTGGAAATTTCGCTGGCGTTCTCGCGGGCCGCTTGCAAAGCGGCTTCGTTGACCAGGTTTTTCAGGTCGGCGCCGCTGAACTGTGGGGTCAGACGGGCCAGGTTGTTTGCGTCCACATCAGGCGCAAACTTTTTGCCCCGCATATGCACCTGCAGTATTTCCTTGCGCTCCTCCAGGGTGGGCAGCCCAATCACCACCTGGCGGTCGAAACGTCCTGGGCGCAGCAAGGCGGGGTCGAGAATATCGGGGCGGTTGGTCGCGGCCAGCACGATTACGCTGGTATCCTTCTCGAAGCCATCCATCTCGGAAAGAATTTGGTTTAGGGTCTGCTCTCGCTCGTCGTGGCCGCCGCCGATGCCAGCCCCCCGCTTGCGGCCAATAGAATCCAGCTCATCGATAAAAATGATGGCCGGAGCGTTGCGACGAGCTTCGTCGAACAGGGCCCGCACCCGGCTGGCCCCCACCCCCACGAACATCTCCATGAACTCCGAGGCCGAAACCGAGAAGAAGGGCACCCCGGCCTCACCGGCCACTGCACGGGTCAGAAGGGTCTTACCTGTGCCAGGCGGCCCCACCAGCAGCACCCCCTTGGGGATCTCGGCCCCGATGGCAATGTATTTTTGCGGGTTTTTGAGGAAATCCACCACTTCCATCAGCTCTCGCTTGGCCTCCTGGTGGCCGGCAACGTCCTTGAAGGTGGTGCTTACCCGCCGCTCCTTGCCGTACTGCCGGGCCCGGCTCTGGCCAAACTGCATAACCTGCCCGGCGCCACCCTGCGAGCGCATAAAAAAGTACCACCAAAACGCAATTAGCAGCAAAATGGGTCCCACCGTATAAAAAAGCTGGGGCCAGACGCTGGGTAAGCGGTTTTCGATCACCACGCCGTTCTGGCGAAGCAGGCTGGTGAGCTGGGGGTCGCTGTAACCCGCGGGGAGGGCGATCGTGGTAAAGCGGTCGGTGGGTTCGCTGGTATTCCCGACCTTAATGCGCTCGGGTGCTTTGAAAAAGCCGTTGATACGCCCATCCTGCAGGATCACTCGGGCCACCTTGCCCTGCTCGACATAGCTAATGAATTCACTATAGGGAATGTTGGCACGGGCATTGTTGCTGCTCAATAGGCTGAAGAGCCAATAGGCCAGGATGACAATTGCGATCAAGCTCCAGGGATTGATGCGTGTAGGCAAGCCAAAACCTCCGTTCAGCGCCTGCGCCGCAGGCAGTTTGCATTCTGCCGATTATACGGCAGGCAGTGCACTTATGGTACCCAATCCTGGTATAAGGAATGGGTGCTAGGGCCTAAACAGGATGGGTTCTCGTTGCTTTAAGGTTTCGGTTTTATGATGGAAGGCAATGCAAGGGGTACTCGAGGCCCTCCACCAAGGCGACTACGATACAGCGTTTGAAACGCTCATACGCACTCTGGCGCTCACGAACGGGCAGGAAGCCGCCGAGGCGGCCTTGCTCCTCGCCGAGGCCTATTCGCTGTATGGCGAAGGGGGCATCGACGGCGCCAACCGGGCCTTGGAAGAAGGCCTGAGCAGCGTGCCGTCGCTTGAGTCTCACCCACGCTTTCGTTCCATCCTGGGCGAGATGCGCGCACTGGAGGGCGCTTCGGAAGAGGAGGTGCGGCAAATCTTGCCGCAGACTTCGGATCCTCGTGCCCTCTACCACCAAGCCCAGGCCCTGATGTACCTGGGTTTGCCCGAAGAGGCTTTGGAGATTCTGAACCGCCCCCTCGAGCTGCCAGCTTTCCTGGCCTGGCGCGCCCATACCCTGCGGGGCAAGGCCCTCGAGCGGCTGGGGCGAGCCGCTGAGGCCGCAGCCGCCTACAAAGAAGCCTCACGCCTGGCGGTTGGCATGGAGCACTACTGGAACCTGATCGACGCTTCGGCGATGTTTGTAGAAGCCGGAATGGGCCATGAGGCGCTGCAAGCGCTGCAAGAGGCCGAACTCGTCACGCCTGAGCTAGAAGACCCCGAGGACGTGGCCACCCGCTACTACCTGATCGCACGCAGCCATCTCCTGCTCGGCAACCCCAACCTGGCCCTCGAGGCCATTCAAAAGGCCCTGGAAATCGAGCAGGCCGGCGCAGAGCCCGCCCACGGCACGCCGCTGGTACACGGGCAGGTGCTCATGCAACTGGGGCAACCCCAGGAGGCCATCGCGGCTTTTCAGGAGGCTGTGCGGCGGTCCGATGAGCTGGACAAAGGCTACGCCCTGCACGAGCTAGCGGTGGCGTATCTGGAGGCTGGCAGGTTGGCCGAGGCCGAGGCCACCCTGCGGGAGGTGCTACGCGACCCCGAGTACGCTCACCGAGGCGACGCCTATGGCGACCTGGCCGAGGTGCTGTACCGCCTGGGGCGCTACGACGAGGCCCACCAGGCAGCCCAGGAGGCCATTCGTCAGGGGAGCCCCGGCACCGGGCACCTGATCCTGGGCAACCTGGCCTACGACTTGCTGCATCTGGAAGAGGCCCTCGAGCATTATAGCCAGGCCTGTGAAACCGCCCCCGAGGGCACCCGCGACTGGATCACGGCCCAGCAGATGGTAGTGGACACCCTAGCCCAGCTAGGCTTTCGCCATCCCGGCGAAATAATCGCCCGCAGCGAGGCGGTGTTGCCCTATCTGCACCCCGCCGACGAATGGCATCAAACCCTCAGCAGCTACCTCGAGCGGGCCCGCAACCTGATGGATGCCAGCCGCACACTCAACTAGTGTGAGGCCGCCTCACAGGGGCAGGTGCTAAAACAGGAACGGGCGAGGGTCGCGCTAAGATGTAACAATGAAAGCATTGGCCCTTATCGCCCACGACGGCAAAAAAGCCGACATGGTCTCGTTTGCTAAAGACCACAGAAACCTACTCGCGCGCTTTCCTCTGGTGGCCACCGGGACCACCGGACGGCTGCTGCAGGAGAAAGCCGGCCTGGAGGTTACCCGCCTGCTTTCGGGGCCGCTGGGCGGCGACCAGCAGATTGGGGCTATGGTGGCCGAGGACAGGGTGCTGGCGGTTATTTTCCTGCGCGATCCCCTCCAAGCCCAGCCGCACGAGCCCGATGTGCAGGCCCTGATGCGGGTCTGCGATGTGCACAACGTGCCCCTGGCCACCAACCTGACGGCTGCTGAAGCCGTGCTGGCCTGGCTTCAGAGCGAGCTATCGGCGAACGAGCGCCAGCTAGACGGCTAAGCTAGGGGCGAGGGCTAAATGGTGTCAGAAAACCGAATGTTAGAAAAGTTGAGTGCTATATTAGCAAGTAGATATGACACCGGTTGAATGGATCCGACAAATGGTAGAGGCCAACCGCGAGGCCCTTCGGCAGATGCCCTTCCCGCCTGGCATGGCGGAGTACGTGGAAGAACTGGTGCGCACAGGGCAAACCGAGCAGATCATCGCCATCATAAAGATGGGCTTCTTAATCGGGGTTCAGCAAGGGGCTCGAGGGGAGCCCGTCTCCAGCAGCCCACCCGTGCGCATTAGGGCCTAGCCTGAGCCCTTAGCCAGCTGCTGGGAAAAGTTGAGCGCCCGCGCTCTGCTGGCCATCAGAGAACATCATGAGGCTTGTTTGAATCCTACGGTTGCTGAGCCGGTCGAAGTAGAGCACACCCCTCGCTACGCTCAGCGAAAAATAGCTTATCCTTTTCAAGGGGCGTTATCGCCCTCCAATACGCGGATAACTTCGGTCGGGCTGGTTCCTCACCGTTTCGTGACGAACCAACCGAATCCGGTGCTGGACCCAGCCCGCGCTCGGGTACCGCCGAGTGGCTTTTGCAAACAGTTCCACCGGGCCGTGCGAACCAACCCTGCATGGAGGGACAGCTTTTCTGAACAGGGACGATTATTCTGTGGGGAGGGACGGTCTTATGGCTCAACGCTACATCCCACCCCCTACCCCACAGTATGCCCTCGAGTCGGGCCCCGTTCTGCTTAAGGACGGTCGGACCGCCACCCTGCGCCCGGCCCGACCCGAAGACCGGGCCTTGTTCGTGGAATTCCTCGCGCGGCTATCACCCCAAGCCCGCACTTTCCGCTTCTTCTCCGAGATCAACCCAGAGACCGCCGCCGACCTGCTCCTGCGCAAACCCCCCGACGAGGACAAAGTGACCCTGGTGGTGTTGACCGGCGACCCTGAACGCATTATTGCCACCGGCGAGTACGTGCAGGAAGGTCCCGGTTCAACCTCGGCCGAGGTAGCTTTTCTGGTCGATGACTGGTATCAGGGGCGGGGCCTGGGCTCCCTGCTGCTCGAGCGGCTGGCCCTGATCGGTGTGCAGCGGGGTATCCGCCGCTTCCATGCCTTCACCCTGGGCGAAAACAAGCAGATGCTGGATGTGTTCAAAGCCAGCGGCTTTAAGGTCGAGTCGCACACCGAATCCGGCGAGGTAGAGGTCAGCTTTGACATCGAACCCAACCCAGAAATGGTGGCTAAATTCGAGCTGCGCGAGCGCGTGGCCACGGTGGCCTCGCTCATGCCTGTCCTGCGCCCTAGGGGCGTGGCGGTGGTGGGGGCTTCCAGAGACCCCGCCAGCGTTGGCTATCAGGTTCTAGAGCATCTGGTGCTGAATCGCTTTCAAGGCCCGGTGTATCCGGTGAACACCGCCGCCACCCCTAGTGCAGGCGAGGTGCCGGTGGTGGGCTCGATGCTGGCCTACACATCGGTCAAGGCCGTGCCCGGCCCTATTGACCTGGCCATCATCACCACCCCCCGCGACAAGGTGTTAGAAGCTGCCGAGGCCTGTGGGCAGCGGGGGGTGAGGGCTTTGATGGTGATCACCACCGATATGGAAGGCCCGCAGATCAGGGCCTTGGTCGAGACTTGTCGGCACTACGGCATGCGGCTCCTAGGGCCGGGATCGCTGGCCCTGATGAGCACCGTCCCCGAGGTACAGCTTTGCGCAGGCTTGGCACCGCGCCTGCCCCTGCGGGGACGCATCGCCATGTCCAGCCAGAGCGGGGCGGTGGGGTTGGCGGTGTTGGAGTACGCCCGCGAGATGGGCCTGGGGTTTTCCAACTTCGTCTCTCTGGGCGCTAAGGTGGACATCTCCTCCAACGACCTGATCCAGTATTGGGAAGAAGACCCCGAGACCGGGCTCATTCTGCTGTACGTGGAGTCCTTTGGGAACCCCAGGCGCTTCGCCCGCCTGGCCAGAAGGGTGGGACGCAAAAAGCCTATTCTAGCGGTGCGGCCTGGGCGCGACCCGGTGGTGGAGGCCCTCTTCAAGCAGACCGGGGTGGTGCGGGCCGAAGACCTGGAGGAGATGTTCGACATCGCGGCTATGCTGGCCCATCAGCCGCTGCCAGAAGGCCCCCGGGTGGCCCTGCTGACCAACGCCTCGGGGCCGGCCCACCTGGCCAAAGACGCCCTCGAGGCCGAGGGATTACACACCCACACCCGCGATCTGGGCTCGAGGGCCTCCGCCGAGGCCTATCTGGCCGCCGCGCGCGAGCTGCTCTCAGGTGGTTACCACGCCGTCATAGCCCTCTTTGTGCCGCTGGGCTACGCCACGCTTGAGGAGGTGACCGTGGCGCTGCAAACCGCCTTCCAGGAGGCACGAGCCCAGGGTATCCAGATTCCGCTGCTGACCTGCTTCATGACCGCCGGGCGGCCAAGGGTGCGGCTGGGGGCCGAGTTGGTGCCCTTCTATCGCTTTCCCGAGTCGGCCGGGCGGGCCCTGGCGGCGGCCTATGCCTACGCCCAGTGGCGCAAAACCCCGCCGGGGGAAATCCCCGACCACGGGGTGCAGGAGGACGCCGCGCGGGCCCTAGTGAGCAAAGCTAGGAGCCATCTGACCCCCGAGCAAACCCGGAAACTGCTGGCGCACTTTGGCATTCCGCTCAAGCCATCCTCTGACCAGGGCATCGCCATGGTCATCCGCATCCGGCACGACGCCCTCTTCGGGCCGGTGCTGAGCCTCTCACTCACCGGGCTTCCCCTAGGCGAGCAACTGCTAGGCCTCCGCATTACCCCCCTCACCGACCGGGAAGCCCTAGAGGTGCTACAGCCGCTGGCTGGCAAAGCCCCCCTCGAGCATCTGCAAGACCTGTTGCTGCGGGTTTCACGCCTGGTGGAAGAGCTGCCCGAGGTGGAAGGGCTCGAGCTCCACCTGCTCAGCCAGCCAGATGAGGCCCAGGTCGTCCGGGCCCAGGCCTGGCTGCGCACCATCCCGGCCCCCCGGTAGCGCTATGGACAAGCCTCAGGGCTTCTGGCCCACAAAGATGCTCCAGTCCTCCTCGCCATCGTTCGAAACGGCCAGGTGGTAGTGCAGGGGCTCGAGTTCGTGCTCGCTGAGCAAAAGCTCCAGCGGGGCCACAAAAGTCCAGCGTCTAAGACCATCCTGCCGGATAAGACCCTTTGGCTTGTGATCGGGCCGCACGATCAGTATCAGCCGACCGCGCGGCTTGAGCACCGGCAGGGCATGCGCCAAGTGCTGTGAGAGCCAGTTGGTGTAATCGGTTTCGGGGTGATCGTGGAGCCTGGGATCAAAGACGTTGCGGGCGTACCAGGCAAAGGTGGGGGGGTGCAGCACCAGCAGGTCGGCCACCTCTTCGCCCAGGATATCCACCAGAGCGGCGATGTCTAGCTTTTGCACCAGATGGCCATTCCCGGCGATGTCACTACCCCAGGCCCTGCGCCCCATCTCCAGGGCTTTTTGCACCACGGTGCCCGCGCCCGCCATGGGATCCACCACCAGCGCCCCCGGCTTGCTATAGCGCTCGATCAGCAACTCCGCAACCAGCGGATTCAGGCCCTCCAGCTGGCGGGCACGCACATCCGCCGGGAAAATCCAGACTGGCCGTCTAGCCCAGTAGGGCCTGTGCTCGCGTGGGCTCGACAGCCTACGCCAGGAGCGGGTCTGGGCGGCTTCCTGTAGCTGGGCCAGCTCCAACTCCCGCTTGCGGTAGCGGCTCAAGAGCTTGTGCAGCTCTGCAAAACTGGCACCTGCCGCCAGCATCGCCCGCAAGAGAGGACCCAGCGGCGGCGCAATGCTAGCCAGGGAAAGCACGCTGTAGCGCAGATGCTTGGCACTGGTCATCCCCACCTGATGGGTAAACGTCTTGAAGTTGGCCTCATCTAGCCTTAGCAAGGCCGAAGCGATCGCCTGCTCATCCGCTTCGGGTTGGTTCAAAAAAACCCGGCCTGCTTGCAAAACCCTTTGGTAGACCTGATACGCCTTGGGCATGGCTCTATTTTGCCGCTTAAAGGATTTCTGCTCAACAGAAAAAGCGGCGCTTCCTGTGGACATCCCCTTCTGCAGGGCAACTTACTCGATCGCAAAACTCCCCAGATCTATCTCGGGCTGGGGGTGTTGCATCTGGAGGTCCTCGAGGGTTTCCACCAGGATGCTGCTGACCAACCAGTTGCGATACCAGTTTTTGTTGGCTGGTATCACGTACCAGGGGGCATAGGTAGTGCTGGTCTCGCGAATCGCCACCTCGAAAGCCTCCTGGTACTTCTCCCAAAGCTGGCGGTCCTCGAGGTCGCCCTTACGGAACTTCCAGCGCTTCTCGGGGTTGTCCAGGCGCTCCTGCAGGCGCTTGCGCTGTTCATCCTTAGAGATGTGCAAAAAGAACTTGAGAATGATGGTGCCCTCATCAACCAGCATGCGCTCGAACTCGCGGATGTGGTGGTAGCGCTTTTGCCAAACCTGCTCAGGCACCAGGTTTTTGACCCGCACCACCAGGACATCCTCATAGTGGGAGCGGTTGAAGATGACCAGCTCACCCTTGCGCGGCACCTGCTGATGAACGCGCCAGAGGTAGTCGCGGGCCAGCTCCTGCTCGGTGGGCACACCAAAGCTGGCCACCCGCACCCCGCTGGGGTCTACCCCGTCAAAAACCACCCGGATGGTACCGTCCTTGCCGCCTGCGTCCATGGCCTGCAGTACCACCAGCACCTTGTGTTTGCCTTCGGCGTAGAGCAGTTCCTGCAGTTTCTCCAGGCGCTTATTAAGCTGGGCTAGGGCTTCCAAGGCCTCCTGTTTGCCGCCCACAAAGGCGCTGGTATCGTCTGGGTCGAAGTGCGCTAGGCGAAACGAATCATCGGGTTGAACGCGGTACTTTTGCATGTGGCTTTCTATTCTATTCCATTCTATTCCATACTGGGCCACCGGCAGGGCTCTACCCCGGCCTCACCTTTGCCTTCGGGCGAGTCCGATAATCTATAAACCGTGCAGAGGTGGATTGGCTGGCTTTTGTTCTGGTCGCTGGCGCTGGCCCAAGGACCGCAGCAGCTGCTTACGGGACACCGGGCCCCAGTTGGGGCTGTGGCCTTTGGCCCTGGGGGCCAGCTAGCTTTGGGTGCGGACGCCTATATTCTTTACCTAACCGATGGGCGTTTCTCGCGCAACCTAAGCGGACACGCCGACACAGTGCGTTCGCTGGATTTCGCTTTGGATGGCACCCTACTCAGCGCCTCCTCCGACACCACGCTGCGGCTGTGGAACCCCCAAAACGGCCTGCTCAAGGGCGTGCTGCAAGGCCACCGCGACCAGGTCTGGTCGGCCCGCATCAGCCCTGATGGTCAGCAGGTGCTAAGCGGCGGCGCCGACGGCGAGCTGCGCCTTTGGGAGGCAAAGGGCCCGGGCCAGTCCATCTATATGGGGCGCGGCTGGGTGTACAGCGTCGGGTTCTGGCCCGGAGAAAGTCTGTGGGCCGCCGGAGGACAGAACGGGGTGCTTTTATGGAACCCCACCGTGGGCCGCCAACTGCCCCTGTTGAGCCCGCTATCGGTGCGGGCGCTGGCCTGGGGGCCGGGTGGGCGTCTGGCCATCGGCGACCAGGACGGGCAGCTACAAATATGGGATGCCCAGGGCCGCTTTATACAGCAGTGGAAAGCCCATCACCTGGCCGTGGGGGCCCTGACCTGGCACGGCAATCGGCTCATCAGCGGCGGGCAGGATGGCCAGATCATCTTCTGGGAGGCAGGCCAGCCGCTAAAAACGCTTCAGACGGCCTCGGTGTTGAGCCTGGCCGTGGGCGGAAACCGGCTTCTAAGCGGGCACGACGATGGCCGGGCAAGGCTGTGGAGCCTGGAGGGGGAACTGCTGCGAAGCCTCGAGCCCCCCGCGGCCTCGGTGGCCGCCCTAGCCTATAGCCCCGACGGCCGCCTCCTGGCCAGCGGGGGCTGGGAGGGCGAGGTCTGGCTCTGGAACCGCCAAGGTCGGCCGGTGCGCTGGCTCACCGAGGCCACGCTGGAGATTACCGCCCTGGCCTTTAGCCCGGACGGAGAGCACCTAGCCGCGGGCAGCCGCGACGGCCTGACCCGCATCTACCAGACGGCCAGCGGGCGGCTGGTGCAGAGCCTCGAGGCCCACGGCAACGGGGTAGGAGCCCTGGCCTTCGCCCCCAACGGACGGGCCCTGGCCACCGGCGGGCGCGACCGGCTTATTCGGGTCTGGGACTGGGCCAAAGGTCAGAAGGTGCTCGAGTTCCGCGCCCACGAGTCGCACCTGACCGGCCTGGCCTGGAGCCCCGATGGCCGCACCCTCTACAGCAGCAGCGCCGACGAAAGCCTGGCCTGGTGGGGCCTGCGCCCCGAAGGGGTGAAGCTCGAGCGGCGCATCATGGCCCATTCCAGGGGCATCTATGGCCTGGCCCTGAGCCCCGGCGGGGGCCTCCTGGCTACCGCCAGCCACGACCAGACCCTCAAGCTCTGGGAGGCCCGCTCTGGCCGCCTGTTGCGAACCCTGGCAGGCCACACCGAGGCCGCCCAGGCCCTGGCCTTCTCACCCGATGGCCAGCGGCTGGCCAGCGTGGGCTGGGACAAGACCCTGCGCTTATGGAGTGTCCAGGGGCGGCTTTTGCAAACCACTTCCGGTTTTGTACGGCCCCTTTACGCCGTGGCCTGGGCCCGCGACGGCCGGCTGGCCGTGGGCGGCGGCACCCTGCGGCAAGCCGGAACGATTGCGCTGTTCAGACCATAGCTCAGGATGCTTCTAGCCAAACCCGCCCGTACGGGCGGACCTCGCTCTGGGGGAAGGCTTGCTGCAGAAGCCCCTGTAAAAACTGCCCCGCTACGGGAAGCAGCCCGGCGCAGCCTTGGTTGACGTACACAAACACGTAGCGAGGGGGCCGGGAGGACTGGCTGAAAGCCAGCGACCCGGCGTATTCGGGGAAAGCCTCGTAGAACTCGGCCAGAAGAGCCTCCAGCCGGGTTTTAGCCTCGGGCAAGGGTTCTTCACCCAGGGGCCGCACCCAGAAGGTCACCACCTTGAGGAGGGTCATGGCCGGCCTCCCTGCTGCCAGACCGGCACCTGCCGCAGCAGATCGGCCAGCTTTTTGACCCCCTCGGCCAGGCGCGGTCCCGGACGGCCCAGGTAGGCCTCTTCCAGGGCAAAGACCTGCTTGTGCTTGAGGGCAGGAATATCCAAATTGCGGCGCAAAACCACCTCCGGACGCAGTTTTCTCACCCCACACCACGAGACCGTGATCAGGTCGGGCTGGGCTTCCTCCACCTCGGCAGGGGAGAGTGGCTTGGAGCGCACCTCGAGGTGGGCAAAGGCGTTCTGGGCCCCCAGGGCCTCTAGCATCTGGGTGACCCAGCTATGTTTTCCCGCGGCAATCATGGGTTTGGGCCACCACTCCACCATCACCCTGGGCGGGCGTAGCCAGCGCGGCAGCGAGCCTTTGGCCTGGGCGATCATCTGCTGCATGGCCTGCACCACCTGCTGGCCCTGGCGCTCCACGCCCAACGTTTGTGCGACCCGGAGAATGTCCTGGTAGACGTCCTGCAAGGTTTGCGGGTCGAGCACCAGATGGGGGATTTGGCGCTTTTCCAGGCCCTCCACCACCCGCTCCATCCCCGGCACGCTGAGGCTGGCCAGCGCCAGGTCGGGCTTCAGGGCCTGCACCATGTCCAGGTCGATCTGGAGGTCGGGCCCTAGTCTGGGAAGCCGGGCCACCTGGGGGGGAAAATCGGAGTGGCTGTCCACCCCCACCAGCCAGTCAAAGCAGCCCAGGGCCCAGACGATCTCGGTGTTGGAGCAGGTTAGGCTGACCAGGCGCATACAACTTCGCTCGCTATCGGCGCTTCTTGACCAGCCACTTCTCCTCGGCGAAACCTTCCCGCCGGTTGACCACTCGAGCCAGCGTGAAGAGCAGATCCGAAAGCCGGTTCAGGAAGCGCATGGCCTCGGGGTTCACCTCCTCGCTGCGCATCAGCTCGACCACCCGGCGCTCGGCCCGCCGCACGATGGTGCGGGCTAAATGCAAAGCGGCCGCGGCGGGGTGGCCGCCGGGGTGGATGAAGCCGGTGAAGCGGGGGGCTTCTTCCTGGTAGCGGTCGATCAGGGCCTCGAGCTTTTCCACATCGCTGGCGTCCATGCGGGCCAGGTTGCGCTCGTAGGGGCCGCCAAAGCGGGTCGCAAGATCGGCCCCCAGGTCGAAGAGGGCATTCTGGATGTACTCGAGGACGGCCTCAATATCGGGGTGGACCCCCGCCAGCGCTGCCCGGGCCAGCCCGATGGCGCTGTTGGCCTCGTCCACCGTGCCGTAGGCCTCCACCCGGGGGTGGTCTTTGCCCACCCGATCGGCCCCATAAAGGCCGGTCTCGCCCGCATCGCCAGTTTTGGTATAGATTTTCATGCCTTCATACTAACCGAGCGTTCACTTCATTGATTGGGGCAGGGCCAGCAATCAAACCATAGAACTTGCTCTGCCGGCCACTCTTTTCTACATCGTTTTACATGTTCTGCATGGCAAAAGCAGTAGACTGGCTTCATGCATCGCTGGCTTTTTGCCTCCTTCGCCCTGGGTTCCCTGGCATTGGCCCAGACCACCCACACTGTCCAACCCGGTGAAACGCTATACCGCATCGCCCGGCAGTACAACACCACCGTAGAAGCCTTGCAGGTGCTCAACCAGATCAGCGACCCCACCCAGCTACGGGTGGGGCAGGTGCTGCGGGTAAGCGGGCGGCCCGATACCCTCCTCAACCGGCTCACCCAGGCCCCGGCCCCCATCGAGGCCCTCGAGTGGCCCCGCCAGACCGTGCAAGGCCACCTGGCGGTCATCCGCATCACCGCGCCACAAGCGGTACAGGGCGAGGTGCGATTTCTGAACAACGCTTATCCCATTCAACAAAACCGTGTCCTCCTACCTGTGCCGGCCCTGCTAGCCCCCGGGGTCTACCCCGCCCGGCTGCGGGTGGGCAACACGGCCAATCCCTCATCGAGAGAGACGGCCGACGCCGAACTTCACCAGAAGGAGGTCAGGCTCGAGGTTCGGGTGGTGGCCGGAAGCTTTGGGCGGTTTGTGTTGCAGCTGCCCCCCGACCGCCAGGCCCTGCTGGTGCCCGAGCGCCTCCGGGCCGAGCGCCAACGAGTCGTGGGCTCCTGCGACTTCAGCCGGCCTCAGCAGTGGCGCGGCCCCTTCCAGAAGCCCGTCCAGACCAACCGCATCACCGACCCCTTCGGCACCCGCCGCAGCTACGACCAGGGGCGCACCTACACTTACCACGAGGGGATCGACTACGGCGCGCCCGAGGGCACCCCGGTCTATGCCCCAACCCCCGGTATAGTGGGCCTGGCCGAGCAACTCTTTGTGCGGGGGGGCGCGGTCACGCTCGACCACGGGCTGGGGGTGTGTAGCGGCTACTGGCACCTTTCGCGCATCGTGGTAAGGCCGGGCCAGGCCGTGCAGGCAGGCGATCTGCTTGGCTACTCGGGCAACACCGGCCTCTCCAGCGGGCCACACCTGCACTTTGAAATCCGGGTGCGCGGCATCCCCACTAACCCCGCCCCCTGGTTCCTAAGCGTCCCGTAGCCTAGTGCAGTCTTCACAATTATTGCGCCCCACGCTAAGTTTCGATTGCTGTGACCTCCACAGGACAGCGGCCGCTTGTCTCGGAGGCCGCAACTGTGAAGCGTGCAGTAGGGATGTGGGCCCTATGCGAACTGGCCAAGACTGCGCTCCTGTCAGAGGCGCGTTCTCATTCAAGGCTTCAGTTGGTAGGCGTAGACCAGTGGATATTCCTCCACACCGTCCTTGTAGGCCTTATAGACGTACAGATAGAGGATTTGCTCCTGATCGTCAAAAACGGCACCGGTGACGCGCACGCCGGCGGGATAGCGCACGGGGGTCATGGCAAGGGGTTCCAGCGAGGGTTGGAGGGTGCCCTGGGCTACTTTGGCCAGGTCGGCAGGGTTGTAGATGTACCACCAGCTCGAGTACCGCTCCGCCGTGATGGCGCCAGCACAGTAGCAGATGGCCCCTTGTCCCAGGGTCGGAAAAAAGATGAGCCCATGCCGCTTGGGTGTGTCAATCCAGACAGCAGCACCCTCGATGGTATCGGCTGCGGTCCAGTAACCCTGACCATCTATAGGGTCGGTGTCCCATCCCACAGCTCCTTGGCTCGAGCGGTAGTAGTCGGGGTTGCGGACTGCTTTACATCGGCGCACGTTTTCTCTGGTGATGGTTCCACACCCGTTGCCATCGCTAAACGAAAGCAAGGTTCGGGTTTGTAGGTCGAGGCCTTCCTGGGAGGGATGGTCGGTGGCGTAGAGGGCCGGCCCTTGCGACGCGTTTGCGACGCCACTCCAATAACCTCCAAAACCCACCCCCAGGGTCTTGCCGCCTGTGTAGCGCTCGGCGAACCAGTCGGGTATGCGGAGTACGCCCCCACGGATGCGCTGGGAGTGCGCGCTTCCAGCGGCGCTTTTCCAAGGCCCCCTGGCGGTTGCCTGGGTCTCTGAAAACGTAGTGTAGCCTAATACCGGATTATTGGCCTGTACAACGTTGTACCAGTGTCCATAGGACCAGTACAAGCGGCCGAGTTTGGCATCCCAGTACAAGGCGTGGGTCAGGGTGCCGCCGCCCAGGTTGTTGCCCTCGTGGGTGACTTTGCGCCCGGCGTAGATATCACCCCACTCGCGCAGCACCGTAGCTTGAGGATAGGGTGCGGTTTTGGAGAGACCTGGAAAGCTCATCTCGTAGACCAGGCCGCCGCTGTAAACGTGTGTCGTGGCGAAGAAACGCTTTTGCGACCCCACCCCGCGCATCGCCAGCCCACCCGAGGCAAAACCCGTCGACCACTTACCACCGCTTGGATTAGGGATGGCCTCCTTAGGTGGCGCAAAAGCGCCCAAGTATTCAAAGTCCTCGAACCTTATCACGCTGCGACCCAAAGGGTCAGGAGTATCCACCGATTTTGCATCAAGGCAGCCCCCAAGCGTAACAGCGAGCAGGACCAATAGGCATACGATGCCAAGACTTACCTGGCAGTGCCTTGGCAAAACACGCTTTTCCATACAGCGAAAGGCTACCCAAACCGGGGATGAGAAACTCATACACATACCCCGCCCACTCGCTTCTTTAAGAGGTGGGTCGGGACTCCCCTCCTTCCGTATGTCTGAACCCACCGTTGCTACCCGATTGGGTGGGCCCTATTTTCACGGCATGACGACACCCGAGGGACGAACCCCCTGCTCGGTGGCCAGAAACTGCACCGGCACGTCCCAGGGGTCGTGGGGTAGCTCCGGCACGAGCAGGGCCTCGGCCACCAGACCCACCGTCAGGGTGCGGGGGGGTAGCCTGGCCAGGAAGCGGTCGTAAAAGCCCAGCCCGTACCCCAGCCGATAGCCCCAAGGGTCGAAGGCCAGCCCCGGCACTACCACGGCATCCAGGCGGTCGGGCACCACCCTGGGCGAGTCGGCAGCGGGTTCCCAGAAACCAAATTCATGTTTGACCAGTTTACAGGGCAGGGGGTGCACCTCGAGCTGTTGGGCGCGGGCCCTGGGCAGGTAGTAGGTGGCCGGGTAAAGGCTTTGTAGCTCGGCAGGATCTAGCTCGGAGCCAAAAGCGCTGTAAAGGAGAATATGCCTGGCCCGGTGTGCCTGCAGAAAGCGAGCCAGATGCCGGTTTATCGCCTGCGAAAGTTCACCAACCGGTAGGTTTTTGCGCACTTCCTTAGCCCAGCGTCTGCGTTCGGCCTTGTCCATCATGCCTCAGTATCCCATCTGAAAGCACCCGCCGGCCAACAAAAAGTTATTGAGGGGATAACTAAGAGACCGGTTGACAGTCGCGGGTGTTGTCTGTCAAAATCCTATGGGTGAGGGAGGTGACCCCTCGAGGCCATTTTGTTCTACAGGAGTCAGCTATGCCTAGATATGTTTACCAGAACCTCGAGACCGGCGAACAGTACGAGTTCGAACAGGGTTTTCACGATCCCGTCTACACCCACCACCCCGAAACCGGTGCCCCCATCAAGCGCCTGATCTTTGCGCCCGCGGTGGTGTTTAAGGGGTCGGGCTGGTACATCAAGGACTCCAAAGCGCAAAATAACAGCAAATCCGAAAGCAACTCGGAGTCCTCAAGCAGTTGAGTTAGCGGTGCTTGGTAGCCGCTGACCCGCGACCACAAACCCCACAAGGGTTTGTGGTTTTCCATGTGCCGAGCGCCAAGCCTCATACCAACTCCACTGCTGTCTCCTGCGCACCACGGTGGCCTCCCGGAGGTGTGGCCAGGTCTGCGAATAGTGCGGTAGCGTATTCTTGAAGGGGTGAGAGTATGTTTTTACTTCTAGGCATCGTGTTAGCCATCCTGGGCATCGTTTTGCTAGCGCAACAAGGTGCAAGGCGGGCATTGGGAGCGCCGTTGTTGCTGGCCGGCCTGGCCATCGCGGCCATATCCCAAAGCTTTGTGGTGGTTCCAGCGGGCCATGTGGGGGTGGTGTTCAACGTGTTTGGCGGCGTGCAACCCACGCCGTTGGGTGAGGGTTTTCGCATCGTGATACCGGGTATTCAAAGCGTGGTGCTCTACGATGCCCGCTTGAAGGAGGTCACCCTAGCCAAAGGGCCGGCCCCGGCGGGTGCTAGCAGCCCCGGTGAGGACGCCATCAATGCCCGCAGCAAGGAAGGGTTGGAAATCGGGGTAGACATCACGGTACAGTACCGCATCAAGCGGGACGAGGCGGCCCAGCTTCACCGCAACCTAGGGCCGAGCTACCTCGAGACCCTGATCGTGCCCCAGATCCGTAGCAAGGTGCGCGATGCGGTGGGGCTCTTCAACGCCGCCGAGCTTATCAGCACACAAAGAACCCAGCTCGAGGCCGCCGTCACCAAAGAGTTGCGAGAAGACCTGGATGCCCAACACATCGAGCTGGTCTCGGTGCTGCTGCGCCGCATCGACATCCCCCCCTCGGTCGCCAAGGTGATCGAGGAAAAACAGACCGCCGAGCAGCAGGTGCAGGTCGAGATCAACCGCCGTCAGCAGGCCGAAATTGCCGCCCAGCGGGCGGTGGTGCAGGCTAAGGGCGAGCGCGACGCCGCCATTCTACGGGCCGAGGGCGAGGCCCAGGCCATCCGCCTGCGCGGCGAGGCGCTACGGCAAAGCCCCCAGGTCATCCAGCTCACGGTGGCCGAAAAACTAGCACCCAATGTCCAGACCATCATGGTGCCCACCACCGGCAACTTCTTGCTCGACCTACGCAGCCTGCAGCCTACCCAGCCTGCGCAGCCTGCCCAGCCTGCGCGATAGTCAGCTACTGGCTATCGGGGGCGGCCTCGAGCGGGCGCACTTGAACCGCGGTGCCTGGCCCCACCTGGTTTTGCGCAAACCAACCCTGCCTCACCTCGAGCACCTGGCGGTACACCACCCCCGGCGCATAGCTACGACAACCTTTGCCCTGGGGGGGCGTGGGGCAAGGCTCGATGTCTAAAATAGCCAGAATGGTGCCCCGGCTATCCAGAAAAGCCACCGAGATGGGCTTCTCGAGGCCCAGCCCAGTCCAGTTGTCGTCGCGTGGTTGCGAGAAGCTATACAAAGCGCCCCGGTCATGCTGTGGCCTTGGCCGCAGCGGGGTTTGGACAAACCTTGGATTGGTCACTTTGTAAACAGGCAGTTCCAGGGTTCCCTTGGGGCTGGTGAGCCTTACCACAGCTTGGGGCGTGCGCTGCACCGGTTGCCCCGACGAGCGGTTCAGGATCTGGCCGGCCCAAAAGTAACCCGTTGTCGACAGGGCCACCGCCAGGGCGATCAGCCCCAGACCATAGCCAGGGATGCGTCCAAAGCGGTTCATGGGTTGCGTACCACTTCTATCTCGAACAAGAAGGGCCAGAGTTTGCCGGTGACGAAGATCCGTCGGTTCTGATTGTCGTAGGCGATGCCGTTGAGCACCGCATCGGGGTTGGGGTTGCGGGCCTGGGCCAGCAGGGCCAGCCCGCTCAGGTCGAGCCAGGCTTCCACGTTACCGCTCTGGGGGTTAATGATGGCGATGCGGGAAGCCTGCCAGATATTGGCCCAGATGCGGCCCTGGATGTACTCGAGCTCGTTAAGCCGGCTCACCGGCTGTCCCCCTGCCCGCACCGTCAGGGTGCGCTCAGGCCGCAGGGTACGCGGGTTCAGGAAGAAGAGCTGGGCCGAGCCATCTGACATGATCAGGCGCTGGCCGTCGTGGGTAAGGCCCCAACCCTCGGTCTGGTAGGTAAAGCGCCCCACCAGGTTGAAGTTCAGGTCATAGATAAAGCCTTCCTGATTTTGCCAGGTGAGCTGGTAGAGGCGGTTTTGAAGCAGGGTGATGCCCTCGCCAAAGTATTTCTGCGGCAAGGCCCGTCTTTGCAGCACCCGCCCGGTTTTGAGTTCCACCTTGCGCAGGCTGGACTGGCCGTAGAGGCCGGTACCCTCGTACAAAAAACCCTCGTGGTAGATGAGGCCCTGGGTAAAGGCGGCGGGATCGTGGGGGTAGGTGCCCACGATACGGAAGCCCCAGACCGGCACCTGGGGCTGGGCCAGGGCCAGGCCCAATAGAGCCAGAAGGGCGAGGAAGGCTTGAGCCACGCCTCATACCTTACCGCAAGACTGCAAAAAGATGAATGAGACCTGCTCAGACCAACCCTCTGCTTTCCAGTTCACGGCGAATCTGTTGCTGAACCACCTCTGCGTAGGGCTTCTCGACATCTTTCACCACAAAGCGATTCCGCTCCCGCTCGGCCAGTTCCAAGAATCCGTCCAACACTCTCTGGTGAAAAGCCAGCTCCTCGGCCTCAAAGCGGTCGGGCTCATCCAAAGCTCGGCGATGTTTAGCCCGCCACAAACCTAGCCGGGGAGGAATCTTAAGCAGGAAGGTAAGCTCTGGTCTCAGGTCGCCCAGGAAACCACGAGAGACGGCCTCGAGCCAGTCTAAGGGGAGTCCTCGGCCATACCCTTGGTAAGCCAAAGAGGAGTCTAGCCAACGGTCACATATGACGACGGCCCCTCGAGCCAGGGCCGGTCGTATGACCGTTGCGGCGTGCTCGGCCCGGTCGGCACTGTAGAGCAAGAACTCGGTCTCAGGCTGCATAGAACGGTTCAGAATAAGCCGACGCAGCTCCGCGCCCAGCTCAGTGCCGCCTGGCTCACGGGTCAGCACCACCTCGTGCCCCTTCGCTCTGAGCCACTCCGCCAGCAAGCGGGCCTGGGTAGACTTGCCCGCCCCCTCGGGGCCTTCAAAGGTGATAAACAAACCTTTCATAGGCCGGTCGGATGCTCGATAAACACCCAGGGCAGGCCAAACTCACGCTCTAACCGCACCGCCAGGGCCCTCACCCCAAAAGTCTCGCTATCGTAGTGGCCCGCATAGATCACGCTCAGGCCCAGCTCAAAAGGCTCGTGGTAGTGGGCGTGGGAGGGCTCGCCGGTGATGTAGAGGTCGCAGCCTAGGGCCTTGGCCAGCCCCACCTCACCCGCCCCACCCCCCGAGACGATGCCCACCCGGCGAACCTCCTCCAACCCGGCTTTATGCACTAGGGGCTGCATTCCGGTCAGCTCGCCGATGCGCTCTTCCACCAGGGCCAAGGGCTGGGGCTCGGCAAAGTGGCCCACCCAGCCGATGTTGCCGTACTTTGGGTGGGGAAAAGGCTCCAGGCTCTGCAACCCTAGCTCGCGGGCCAGGACGGCGTTGTTGCCTACCTCGGGGTGGGCATCCAGGGGCAGGTGGGCCGTGTAAAGGCTGATGCCTGCTGAGAAAAGCCGCTCGAGGCGCTTCTTCTGGTAGCCCACAATGGCAAAGGGCTGCCCCCAGAAGAGCCCGTGGTGGGTAATCAGAAAATCCACCCCGGCCTCGGCGGCCTTATCGAAGATGGCCTGGACTGCGTCCACCGCGGCCCCCACCTTGCGAACCTCGGCCCTACCTTCGACTTGCAGGCCATTGAGGGAGGGGTCTTTGAACTCGCGTATCTTGAGGTACTCGTCCAGCCAGCGAACCAGGTCATCGCGCCGCATGGTTTCAGTCTAACGGTTGACCTTTTGTCCAGAATCCAGCGCGTGGCACCGAGGACACAGGCATCCTCTAGCGCCCCGTCAGGTTTCGCTCCTGCAAGGCCTTCTGCACTTCCTCCACTTCGTTCCAGGGAATGGCCTCCAGGCCTCGCTCGAGCGTCCGCTCGTGGCCTTTGCCGCTGAAGAGCAGTGTATCGCCTAGCCGGGCTTCCTGCAGGGCGTAGCGGATGGCCTCGCGCCGGTCGGGTATCAGGGCAAAGCGGCGGGGGTCGCCGTGGGCTTGGGCCATGGTGTGCAGGATGGCTTCGAGCGGCTCGGTGCGGTGATCTTCTTCAGTAAAGACGGTGAAATCGGCCAACTGGGCCGCCGTCCGGCCAATGCCCACCCGCCGGCTGGGGTCCTGGTTGCCGGCAGCCCCAATCACCACCACCAGGCGGCCCTGGGTGGTAGGGCGCAGGGTCTCGAGGGCCAGCTTGAGGCTGGCCCCGGTGTGGGCAAAATCCACAATCACCCGAAAAGGCTCGCTCTGCACAAGCTGCATCCGGCCCGGCACGCCGGGGAAGCCGGCCAGGCCCGCCTGGATCTGCTCCAGCGAAAGTCCCACTCGAGCCGCAGCCGCCATCGCGGCCAGGGCATTCTCAGCATTAAAGCGGCCCACCATCGGGAGCCGCGCGACGAAGCGGCCCAAGGGCGAAACCACCTCGAACTCGAGGCCTCCGCTGCGCTCCACCAGGTGGTGGGCCTGCCAGTCCCCATCCTGGCCGTAGCTCCAGGTCTTGGGACGGCTCCGCAGGGCAGATGTCCAAGGGTTATCGCTGTTCACGACGGCGAAGCCTGAACGCTCCAACAGTTTCTTTTTCTCGGCAAAGTAGTTCTCTATGCTGCCGTGTAGGTCGAGGTGGTCTTCGTAAAGGTTGGTAAAGATGCCCACCGCGTACTCTAGCCCCCGCACCCGCTCCAGCGCCAGCGCGTGGCTGCTCACCTCCAGCACGGCCTGCTTACAGCCTGCCGCCACAAAGCGGTGCAGCATCTCCTGCACTTGTGGCGCTTCGGGGGTGGTGAAGTGGCCAGGCAAAAAAAGCTCTTCGTCGCCAATTTTGACACCCACCGTGGAAAGCCGCCCCACCGGCGGACGCGCCGTATGCAGCAGATGATGCAGCAACACCGCAACGGTGGTTTTGCCTTTGGAGCCCGTAACCCCTATTAGCTCCAGCTTTTGCGCCGGATACCCCCAGAACGCCGCCGACAAGTCGGCCAGGGCCGCCCGCGCATCCGCGACCTGCAGGTAGGGCACATTCAGGCTAAGCGCCCGCATCCCCACCACCGCCACCGCCCCGTTCTGGATAGCCTGGGGAATGTAGTCGTGTCCGTCGAAGGGTTTGCGGCTCGGCAGGGGCACACCGGGAATCGCCACGAACACAAAGCCCGGCTGAACCAGGCGCGAGTCGTGGGTCACGCCCGCAACCGGGATGGCCGGCGCGCTCTGGCCGAACAGATTGAACAACTCGTTTAGGGTAAGCATCTGGTTAACCCCGCCTATGTTTTACCGAAAGCCAACCCCGTGGCTCAACTTTGCCCGAACGCGCGTCGCGATTTGGGCACTTTCGGGCCTCCTGCTCAACTCTAAACGTTGCACGAAAAATGGAAACCCCCTGGACCAGGGGGTTTTCTAATACTAGGCGAGTACGGAGAAATGAGGCGTCAGATGGGTGCTTGGCCCCGAGGGATTCCAATGGGAACCTTTTGAGCAGGGGTGGCTCAGGGCCAAGCATCCTTAGTGTAGTAACGAGTTGTGCAAAAGTTATTGAAACGATTTCAATCGTCCAGGCCACATAAGGCTCTGAAAGCCTGTGGCATCCTAGAATCGATGCGCCGGGCCTATTCCACCTCTCACTGCCTCCTCGAGCTTCCCGATTACCACCCCTTTCCCAAATACAAGTACGCCGGGGTCGCTAGGGCGTTACAGGACGAGCTAGACATACAGCCTGCCCCTGCCATTGACTGGACAATCCTAGCCCTGGCCCACGAACCCGCATATCTACAAAAGCTCCAACTTGAAGGCTTGAGTCGCCAGGAGGCACACAGGGTGGGGCTGCCCTGGAGTCAGAGCTTGCTGCTACGGGCTTTACACGCCGCCGGGGGTACCCTGGCGGCCACCTTAGACGCGCTCCAGCAGGGGCTGGGCCTCAACCTGGCTGGGGGCACCCACCATGCCTATCCAGATCGGGCCGAGGGCTACTGCCTGTTCAACGACGTGGCCGTTGCCATCTTGTATCTGCGAACCCAGGGCTGGGCCGGTCGGGTCTTGGTTGTGGATTTAGACGCCCACCAAGGCAACGGCACAGCAGCCTTTTTTCGGGACGACCCCAGCGTGTTTACCCTTTCGGTGCACGCTGAGCGTAACTATCCCCTCAAAAAAGAGCTGGGCGACCTGGACGTGGGGCTGGATGACGCAAGCGACGATGCGACCTACATGGGGGCCCTGGAGCCTGCGCTAGAACAAGCCTTCGCTCACCGGCCCGACCTGGTTTTCTTCAACGCTGGGGTAGATGTGCTGCACAACGACCGTTTTGGGCGCCTGGGGCTCAGCTTGCGTGGGCTGGCCGAACGCGATCGACAGGTGCTAGAAAGAGCCAAGAGGGCTAACCTGCCCCTGGTTATCGTAATGGGTGGCGGTTACAACCGCGACCCTCAGATGACTGTTGCTGCCCATGCGCAAACTTACCGGCTGGCGCTCGAGCTGCTAGGCAACCGCTAGGCCCTCCAACCGCCCAGCACTCAGCGGCACTCCCTCCTTCAATGCGGGGCTTACCCAGCCACCTTGGCAGGGTGTGCCATCGTCCGCCGGAACATGGGCCGCGAGCACGCCCCTGGCACGCACTACCCGCTCTTCCCTCGCAGCGGTGCCGGTGATCTGAACCGCAGCCTCGGTTATGCGCGTCGCTAGGGAACCCAGCATTCGTTCATTGTTACTTAGTGCGCGAAACCTGGACAGCTAAGCTAGATCGGCGGTACACCACCCCTCCCGCGGCAGCCGTGCGCCAGTCGGAATGGCTGAAGCTTTGCATATTCCGGGGTCTTGCGCCTTGGTAGGAGCGGCTGCCCTGTTCGAACTGCGCTTGCTAGGCGTATCCGGCAAGTTCCCGTGGATGGCCACCCACCGGCTGCACCCAGCGGTTCAGCGATACAAAAGTATTGGGCCAGCTTAGCGTTCCTGGGCAAGCTGGCCCCAGTTGAGCTAGCAGGATTTGACGCCCTGATCGTTCATACCCGCGCCGCCCGCATGCCTGGGGCATATCCAACCGCTTCTGGCCGCCAAGCTGGGCGCTTTTAAGGCGGCTCCTCTCGAGCCGCCCGGTTTACTTCGGCAGGTGCGCACTTGTGGGTGAAGGTTCCCAAGCGCCTCCCCTCGAGGCGAACCAACCCCAACACCCCCGAAGGATGGTTCCAGTCTAGCAGCAAAGCCTGCCTCAGCCTGGTTATTTGTGCTTCGCAAAACGAATGTCATCCCGCAGTCAGCATGACCCGGCGCAATCAGGGCAGGTCTTCGGGGCAGTTGGCGTTCAAAAAGAGGTGCCGACCAAAACGGGCCTCGAGCTCCCCCCTGTCCAGCACCATCCGGGGGATGCTTTTCAGAAAGGCTTGCATTTTGAACTCCCCCGCCTCGAGCCAGCGCAAGACCTCGGGCTCGAGCGTTTTGTGATATAGCGCCCCCAAAGGTTCGAAAAAATCCCCAGAGCAAGCCACTACAGCCTGGATATTGGGTCGAGCATGCCTGAGCAAATACCTCCAAAAGTCAA
>Ga0308412_1000175_pt1 | contig 29999 bp, 27 predicted proteins | sample HotsprottomLayer_FD_202357 | JGI IMG/M metagenome (GOLD analysis project Ga0308412, IMG submission 202357) | Hot spring phototrophic mat microbial communities from Octopus Spring, Yellowstone National Park, Wyoming, United States -... | ecosystem: Environmental > Aquatic > Thermal springs > Hot...
GGCACCTCGATGACCCTGCTGGAAGGCCCCGTGCAGAAGGATAACTACCCCTGGTGGCGCATCCGCACCGGCGACGGCCGCGAGGGGTGGGTCGCCGGCACCGAACTGTCCACCCAGCCGGATTAGTGACCCGATACGTTTCAAACTTATGATTCGCGCATTTGAGGTGCCAAGTTCTGCCAGGGCTGTGCTACCCTGGTAGCATGACACCACCAGCGCTCACCATCACCACCGAGCAGGTCAATAGCTTGCCGCTGCTGCTCGGCATCATCACGGATATGGGCATTCGCGATCTGATCGACACGCATATCCAACCGCATGGGAACCGGGACGGTGCCAGCGTGGGCACCGTGGTCAGTATCTGGCTGAGCCATATCCTCCAGGAACGCGACCATACTATGGTCAGCGTGCGTGACTGGGCGATGGACCGCCGCCAGACGCTCAATCGGCTGTTGGGGCTCACCCTGCGCGACACCGATTGCACCGACGACCGGCTGGCGCGCATCCTGACCCTGCTCGGCGACCCAGACACCCAGGCGGCCCTCGACGCGGCCCTGCTCCAGCGCTGGGTGCGCGTCTACCGGCTGCCGACCGAGACCGTGCGCCTCGACAGCACCAGCGTCAGCGTCTATCACGACGACGTCGCCGAGGACCACATGCTGCAGCACGGCTGGAGCAAAGCGCATCGCCCGGACCTGCGCCAGTTCAAGCTCATGCTGGCCTCGCTGGACCCGCTGGGGTTGCCCATCTGCTGCCAGCCCGTCGCCGGCAACCGCAGCGATACTCCGTTGGATGCGCCCGCCTACGACGCGGCGGTGGCGGCCCTGGGCACCGCCGACGTGCTGGTGGTGGGCGACAGCAAGATGACCGACCTGCCCACCCGCGGTCATATCGTCGCCGGTGGGAGTTGCTACCTGGGCGCCTACCGCCCGCTCCACGCCACGGCCGAGATCGCCGGCTGGGTGGAGACGGCCCTGGCCCGCCCGGCAGCGTGGGTGCGGCTGGAAACGGTGGACCCGCGCACCGGCGCCGTGCAGGTGGAAGCCGTGGTGGACCCCGTCGTGCGGGAGCAAACCTGGCGTGACCCGACCACCCAGCAGGTGCATACCTGGACCGAACGGGTGCTGCTCGTGCGGGCAACGGCCTATCAGGCCGGGCTGCGCCGATTGCGGCTCCAAGCCCTTGAGCGGCTGACCCGGGATCTGCTGAAGCTGGCCCAACCGCCCACGCGGGGCCGCAAACGCTACCGCCAGGAGGCGGATCTGGCGGCGGTGGTCGCCACCCGGATTGCCGAGGCCCAGTTGACGGGGGTGGTGCAGACCGCGCTGGAGCCGCGGCACCTGCCGGATGGCAGCCCGGCCTGGGTCGTCAGTGCCATCTGGGTGGATCGGGCCGCCTGGCAGGCCATGGTCGACCGGCTGGGCTGGCAGGTGTATGTCACCAACACCACGCCGGAGCAGTATGCTGTCCCGGCGCTGGTGCGGGCGTACCACCAGCAACCCGTGCACGAGCGGAGCTTCAGTCGGCTCAAAACGCGCAATCTGCGCCTCCGCCCGGTGTTTGTCCGTGACGAGACGCGGATCGCGGGGCTGGTCTGGCTGCTGACCCTGGCCCTGCGGGTGCTGGTGCTGACCGAACAGCGCCTGCGGGCCGCGCTGCAGGCGCAGCAGACCACCCTGGTCGGCCTGAATCCGGCCAGCCGCACCCAGGCAACGGACAAGCCGACCACCGAGCGGGTGATCCGGGCCTTTCGCAATCTGACCGTCACCGTGGTCACGGGGGTTGGCTGGGAACAGTGGCATGTCTCGGCCTTACATGATACCCAACAGCAGATTCTGGCGCTGTTGAGCTTGCCTGCCGACCTCTACGCGCGTTTGGGTGCGCCACCGGGGCGCTCGGGAAACTTTGTCCTGCAAATGCGCGAATCATAAGTTTCAAATAAGCTGACCACCCCCTCTCCGGCCCTCCCCCACCGGGGGCTGATGGTCTTTGAAAAATTCATCCGCTCTGCCGGGCTAGCCGTGGGGCTGAAGCCCTCGGCTAGGGGATGCGAAGGCCGCCTGCGCGGCCTAGAGCGGAGTATGTATTCAAAGACCAATAAGCCCCCCATTCGCTTATTCGAAAGGTATTCGGGTTAGACCCGGTTCACATCTACGTTACCCACGAACGTTCGGACAGCGAAACCATAAGGGGTGTGGAGGAACCAGGTTCCTCCACACCCCTTCTTCTTCCAGACGCGAAACTGCGATCAGGCCGGTTCAATTTCGATCCAGGCCCGCTCCATCCCGCTCAAGGTGCCGAAGAAGTCAAAGACCGCCTTCATCAGCCCGTACTTCTCGTCGAGGGCCTCCTTCGCCACGCCGCTCTCTTCGGGCCCCAGCAGGCGCGCGCGCGCCTCGACCGTGGGGCCGAGGGGCCGTCCGCCCCGATCCGATGGGCCGATCAGCACCCGGCCGTTGTTGCGGATGCGCTTGACCTTGCCCGAGTCCATGGTCGTCATCACATAGGCTTTGCCGTTGCGCAGGGCGAACCACACCGGCGTCTTGACAGCGTCGCCGCTCTTGCGGAAGGTAAACAGATTGGCATACTGGTGCCGATGCAGCACGGAGAAACCCGTGTTCTGGTCGGTCTGGGTCATAGGTTGTAGCTCTCCTTTGTCGTCGCACTTTTATAATCACATGCTATTGTAACATGACATGAGGTACGCGGTCGCCTCCCGGGGAGGAGTGGAGAGCCTGCGCCCTCCCAAACCCTCCCGCAGGCCAGAGCCTGGGTGCGCGGGACTCCGGCCCGCATTCCCAATGGGATAAAAGGGTTCTCCTGGGAGGGTTTTGTCCTCCCACTGAGTGAGGGTCTGGGGAAACCGGGTTTCCCCAGACCCCTGCGCAAGGGCCAGGCCCTCCCGCCGGCGGGGGCGGAGGTACGGGGGAACCTGGTTCCCCCAGTTCACGGTAGCAACGGCGTCAGGGCGTGGGTAAGGGCGGCCCACTCGGCAAGGGTGACGGTCTCAGCGCGGCGCGTAGGGGCGATGCCGGCGCGCTCCAGCGCCGCCAGGGCCTGCTCGCGCGAGACTTTGATCCCCAGCGCCGCCAGGCCGCCGGCCAGGGCGTTACCGAGTTGTTTGCGCGGGTGCAGGAAGCCGGCTTTGATCACCCGGAAAAGAGCCTGCACATCGGCCACCTCGACCGGCGGGACATCGCGGCGGCGCAGGCGCAGCACTGCCGAGTCGACCGCCGGTTGCGGATAGAAACTGCTGGCGGACACACGGGTGACGATCTCGGGCGCGGCGTAGAGTTGCACCGCATGGGCCAGCACGCTCAGATCGCCCGGCGCGGCCGTGATACGCTCGGCGACTTCCCACTGCACCAGCACCACGCTCAGGTCGGGCGGTTCGCGGGCCTCGAGGAAGTGACGTAAGACGGGCGCGGTGATGGCATACGGCAAATTGGCCACCAGTTTGTAGGGCGGCTGGCGTTCGGCGGCGGCGAGGAGCTCGCCAGGGGCGACGCGCAGCACATCGGCCTGCACGATCCGCAGCGGCGCGCCGGCGAATTCGTCGCGCAGGCGCGCCGCCAGGCGCTTATCCAGCTCCACGGCGATGGTCAAGCCCGCGCGCCGGGTGAGTTCCCAGGTCAGCACGCCGAGGCCCGGCCCGACCTCGATCACCAGATCATCAGGCTGCAGAGCGGCGGCCTCGACGATGGCAGCCAGGGCCACCGGGTCGACGAGGAAGTTCTGCCCCATGCCCCGTGTCGGGCGCAGGTCGAGGGCCCGCAGAGCGGCGCGCACGCGCTGAGGATTCAGGTAGGGATTCACGACTCGATCGGCACGATAACCTTGACGGTCGTGCCGTTGCCGGGGGTTGAGGCGATCTCAGCATACCCGCCGACCAGGCGCGCGCGTTCGTCAATGTTCAGCAGGCCGAAGGAGCCGCGCTTCTCGTAGGAGCGCAACACGCTCTGCATATCGAAGCCGGCGCCATCGTCCTGCACCACTGTCACCAGGTGATCCCCTTCGCGGCTCAGGCGCACCCAGATGTGCGCGGCGCGGGCATGCTTCAGGGCATTGTTGATCGCTTCCTGGATGATGTTGAACAAGGTGCCCTCGGCCTTGCTCCCCAGACGCACATCGTTCAGATCGGCCGCTTCGAGGATGATCTGCGGTTCTTTGGCGCCATTTTTGAAACGCTCCAGATACTGCTCGAGCGTCGCGCGCAGGCCCTGGCTCTCCAGCACCAGTGGGCGCAACTCGAAGAGCATAGTGCGCACTTCGTAGGTGGTGCGCTTGGCCAGGCTGCTGAGCTTGTCAAGCTCCTCGACAACCCGAGCCGGGTCGCGTTCTAGCAACCGCTTGATGAACTCCACATTCATGGTGATCGCCGCCAGGGCCTGGGCGGGGCCATCGTGGAGATCGCGAGCGAGCTGGTGGCGCACCTGCTCTTCCTTGGAAATCAGCTTGTTGCGCTCCTCTTTCAGATCAAAGATCAACTGGGCGTTGTGCAGCGCCATAATCGCGTAGTTGGCGAGGGCGGTCAGGTTGGCGACCTGTTCGCCGCTGAAGGCCTCGGCACTCTCGCTGGCCACGACCAGCAGGCCGTAGGTGCGCATCCCGGCCCGCAGGGGGATGAGACAGGCGCGCGCGCAGGCGCGCAGGCTCTCGAAGCTCTGCAAATCCGGTTCGCGGGACAGATCGGGCACGATCCGGGCCTCGCTGCTGCGCAGGGCCGCGAACAACCCGCTGCTCACCGTAATGTGGCGCGACTGATCGGCGGGCGCCAGTGACTGGCTGGCGGCGACGTAGAGTTCATCGGGTTGGCCCGAGGCCAGCAGCACGAACCCTGCCGAATAGGGCACCAGTTTGCGGCTTTCGCGCAGCGTGGTCTCCAGCACCTGGCGATAATCAACCGTTGTGGAGAGGGTATAGGCCACCTCGTAGAGCGAGCGCATCTGGTCGCGGTAGGCGCGCGCTTCGGCCAGGGCCTCTTCGGCCTGCTGACGCGCCCGCACCACACTGGCGCGGTTGTTCTCGCTCCAGCGTTCGGCAAGCCCGCTGGTGAGCAGCGGCACATAGACCAGGGTGAGGGCGCGCAGAGCCAGGCCCACGCTATCGAGCGTGTTGATGGGGAGCGCGCTCTCGGAAGCGATGATCAGGCGCCAGCCCAGAAAAGCGAGCACGTAGAGCAGCGCGGCGAACAGGCCCGAGAACAGGCTGATCACCGGTGAATGGCGGAGCGCCGCATTGATCAGCGGGATCAGGTACAGTGGAAAAAAGATGACCACCTGTTCACCGCCGAAGAAGGTCATCAGGGTGATGAACAACAGATCGGCGATATAAGCCAGGCCGAGCAGGTGGCCGGCAGCGGGAAGCAACAGCGCCAGCGTGGCGAGCAGGCTGAAACCCGCGTAGGCCCAGAGCACGATCAGCAGCGGCGCGCTTTCGGCCGTGAGCGGCCACAGCGGCGCGCCGGTGAGCAGACCGGTCACCGCCGCCAGCAGGGCCACGGTTAACCAGCGGGCCACGGTATAAAAGCGCTCACCGCCGAGCAGGCGCCAGCGGTCCCCGCTCGTTCCGACTTGAGGCGCAAGGTTCCTTGCCGTCGTCGCCTTCACGGATCTCCTGCGCGTAAGAGCCTGTCGGGATACCCGGATGATCTGATGATGTTCTGAGAGAGCCTGGCCCTTCCCGGTCGTTCCCCGGGGCAGGGAGGTGGGGAAACCAGGTTTTCCCATCCTCCTCCAGAGCCCCGAGGAACGCGCCTTCGAAGGAGTTATGCGGACAGGCTCTCTATGGGATGTGCGCGCGCGGCGCGCACATCCCGGGACAGGTTACAGGGTCTTCAAGGTCTCAATGGTCGAGCGCACCGCGTCCGCCGACTTCTTGAGGAGAGCCATTTCTTCTTCGTTCAAGGGAAGTTCGATGATCTTCTCGATACCGCCGGCGCCCAGGATCACCGGCACGCCGAAGTATATATCGGAAAGCCCGTACTGCCCGGTAAGATACGCCGAGACGGGAATGAGCCGCTTCTTGTCCTTGAGGACCGCCTCGACCATCTGCGCGGTAGCCGCGGCGGGGGCATAGTAGGCGCTGCCGGTCTTGAGCAGGTTGACAATCTCGCCGCCACCCTTGCGCGTGCGCTCGACGATCGCGTCGAGCCGCTCCTTGGGGATGAACTCGGTCACCGGGATGCCGCCGATCGTCGAGAAGCGCGGCAGCGGGACCATCTCGTCGCCGTGGCCGCCCATCAGCATCGCCTGAATGTCCTCCACGCTGACCCCGGTCTCCATGGCGATGAAGGTGCGGTAGCGGGCACTATCGAGCACCCCGGCCTGCCCCATCACCCGCTCCTTGGGAAAGCCGCTGACCTCGGCGGCAACGTAGGTCATGGCGTCAAGCGGATTGTTGACCATAATGATCACCGCATTGGGCGAGAGGGGCGCGGCCTTGCTGATGCAGTCGCGGGTGATGTCGGCATTGACCTTGATCAGATCTTCCCGGCTCATCCCTGGCTTGCGCGGGGCGCCCGAGGTCACGACAATCACATCGGAGTTGGCCGTATCAGCATAGTCGTTGGTGCCGGTGATCCGCGCGTCAAAGCCCATAATCGGCCCGGCCTGGTACAGGTCAAGCCCCTTGCCCTGAGAGATGCCTTCCACAATGTCAAGCAGAACAATGTCGCCCAGTTCCGCTGCGGCGCACCAGTGAGCGGTCGTGGATCCGACGAACCCTGCCCCGATAATGCTGATCTTCTTGCGCATACGTGGCCTCCTCTGCGTGGCTGATCGGCGGCCCTTCCCGCCACAAGCATCCTGTCGGGCACGGCGCCTACGACATGGCTGCATTGTAGCATAAGACTTTGTTCACCCCTACGGTACCGTTGCTGCAGGGGGTAGCGCGGGGTGCTATATGCTCTCCCTCGCACCTCCCCGACACGGGTACGCGCAAGGCCACGCAGCGAATCCATGCCTGATACGAAAATAGTCTCTCAGAGGAGGGATGTGGGGAAACCGGGTTTCCCCACGCCCCCGCCCCGCAGGGGGATGGGGAAACCGGGTTTCCCCATACCCCCCCACCCGCGGGAGGGTTTGGGAGGGCGCAGCCCTCCCAGGAACAACCTTTTTTTCATTGCGGCGTTGTGCGTCGCGAGCCGCATGGGGGTCTGAGGTGGTTATTGAGAAATTCATCCGGCATACCAGGCTGGCCGTGGGGCTGATGGTCTTTGAGAAATTCATCCGCTATACCGGGCTGGCCGTGGAGCTGAAGCCCTCGGCTACGGGATGCGAAGCCTGCCGGCGCGGGCTATACCGGATTATGTATTCAAAGACCATAAGCCCTCGGCTATGGGATGCGAAGCCCGCCGGCGCGGGCGAGAGCGGAGGAATCGTTCAAAGACCATAGATCCCCGGTTCATCATGCCGCGCTGACGGCTGCCTGAGGTATTATAGAATGTCGCTGTCTCCACAGGCGTACCGGGAGGGCGCCCCCCCCGCTGTGACAACCGCGACGGCGAGCGCCGCTGTTGCCCTGCGCTGCTGCGGTCGTGTTTGAAATGCGCCTGACCAGATGGACCTGACCTCCCCGGTTTCCCACCCCGGTTATGGGAGACCGCGCTGCGCCTGAATGGCCTTTGAGCAATTCATCCGCTATGCCGGGCTGTCGGTGGGGCTGATGGCCTTTGAGCAATTCATCCGCTATGCCGGGCTGTCGGTGGGGCTGATGGTCTTTGAAAAATTCATCCGGTATGCCGGGCTGGCCGTGGGGCTGAAGCCCTCGGCCAGGGGATGCGAAGGCCGCCTGCGCGGCCTATACCGGATGATGTATTCAAAGACCATCAGCCCTCGGCTACGGGATGCAAAGCCCGCCGGCGCGGGCTATGCCGGATTATTTCTTCAAAGACCATAGAGGCGGGGGCATGCCCGGGTCCGAAACGCGCCTGGAGTCTAGGGAGAGCCCTATGTTCAGCCCCGTTCGCGCCGATTTTCCGGCCCTGGCCGATCTGACCTACCTCAACCTGGGCACCCATGGCTTGATGCCCGAACCGGCCCTGCGGCGCTACCTGGACGCCGTTGCGCGCTACGAGCGTGAGGGCTATTTTGCCCACTATGACCTTTTGGAGACCCGTGAACGGGTGCGCGCGCGCCTGGCGGCGCTGATCGGCGCCCCTCCCGCAGCGCTGGCACTGACCGGCAATGCTAGCGATGGGGTCAACCTGGTGGCCGCCGGTATCGCCTGGCGCCCCGACGACGAGGTGCTGATCAGTGACCAGGAGCATCCTGCCGTTGAACATCCGTTTGCCTACCTGGCCTCCCGTGGCCGGCTACGGCTGCGCCGCTTCTCTCTGGGCGTTGATCCGCACACCACCCTGGCCAGCCTGGCCGCGGCACTGACTCCGCGCACGCGCCTGCTGGCAGTGAGCGTGGTCAGTTCCCAGACGGGGACGCGGTTGCCCCTCGGCGACGCCGTGGCTCTGGTCCAGGCCCACGGCGTCGAGGTGCTGCTCGACGCCGCGCAGGCCCTGGGGCAGTTTCCGCTGGATGTCGCGGCCCTCCAGTGCGACTACCTGGTGAGCAATGGTCACAAGTGGCTGCTGGGGCCCAAGGGCGTCGGCCTGCTCTACGTCCGTCCCGACCGGCTGGAGGGTCTCACGCCGGCCCACGTAGGGGCCGGGTCGCTGCGTGAGGACGCGCCTGTTCCGACGTTACAGCCGACGGCGACGCGCTTCGAGTATGGCACGCGGGCCTTGCCGCTCTGGGAAGGGATGGACGCCGCGCTCGACTGGTGGGAGGAACGGGGCCCGGCGGCGCTTCAGGCGCATATGGCGGCCCTCGCCGACGAGTTGAAGAGCCGTGTGCTGGCCCAGCAACGCCTGCGCCTGCGCTCCCCGCGGCCCTGGGAGCACAGCTCGGCCCTGGTGAGTTTCCAGGTTGCAGATCGGCCCGACGCCCTGGCGCTGCTGCGCGCGCTGTGGGCGCAAGGGGTGCTTGTTCGCGCCGTGCCCGAACATAACGCCCTGCGCATCTCGACCGGCCCCTTTAACGACAGCGGCGACCTCGACCGGCTGTTCGCCGCCCTGGAGCGGGTTTGACGCGGAGGTGGGGCGATCCGGCCCTGTCGCAGCCTGGCGCGCCAGGCAGGCACGCAGCATCCGTCTCGGCAACGTGTCTGTTCACACCAGCCGTCCATGCGGCTGCGCCGCACAACGCCGCAATGAACATAAGGTTTTTTTGGGAGGGCACAGCCCTCCCAAACCCTCCCGCGGGCGGAGGAATGGGGAAACCCGGTTTCCCCATGCCCCTGCGGGGCGGGGGCGTGGGGAAACCCGGTTTCCCCACACCCCTCGCCGAGGGCGTATGTTCACGTTAGGGGCAACCCACGCGCCTGGGAGCGCGGGCGTCCTGCCCTCGTCGCGTCTCCGCGGGCAAGCTTCCCTCGCTCCCAGGAGACCTGTGAACACTTCCTCGGCAACCATGCCCCCTACGGGCCCCGGCGCTCCGCCTCTGGTACGACGGCCCTACGGCGCGATCGGCAACGTCCGAATCGCACCGGGCGCCGACGCGCGGGAACCTGCTTCGCGCTACACTCCTGATGGGGAGTTGTGCGCGGGGGGCTGTCATGCCTGCGACGTCGCTTGCCATCGAGGCCAACAGGCTGACCAGATACGATGGAACGCGCCGCAGCGTTGCCGATGTAAGCCTCGCAGTTCCGCCAGGGGTGCTGCTGGGCCTGCTCGGTCCGCCCGGCGCCGGCAAGAGCACGCTCATCAGGCTGCTCGCGGGGCGTTTGCGTCCCACCAGCGGGAGCGGCGCGGTTCTTGGCCACGATCTGCGGCGCGAGCGAAGAGCCGTTCGGGCGCTCACCGGCGTGGTCGCAGCGGTCCCGCCTCTGGCTGGCGGGCTGTCGCTGCGCGCCAATCTGCGCCTCCTGGCCATGCTCGGCGGTCGGGGCGCGTGCGCGCCGGTGGACGCGGCGCTGCGCCGGGTGGATCTGGAAGCGCGCGCCGCGATGCTTGCCCGCGACGCTTCCAACGCCGAGCGCTGGCGCCTGGCCGTGGCTGCCGCCCTGCTCCACCAGCCACGCCTGTTGTTCCTCGATGAACCGACCGTTGAACTGGACCCCGCCGGGGTCGTGGCCCTGCATCAGGCGCTCAGGCGCCTGCACGAGGAAGGGTTGACGGTAGTGCTCGCCAGCCGGCGGGTGGAAGAAGTGGAGCGCCTCTGCACCCATGCCGCCCTGCTCCACGCGGGCCATCTGGTGGACTATGGCCCGATCGAGGCACTCCTGCGCGGAGAGGATGCGCTGCTGATCACTGCCGAACCCCTCCCGATCGTCGCGGCGGTAGCGGCCCATTTCGGCTACGCTGCCGTTCCGGCGGGCCGCGGGGCCTTGCGGGTCGCGGCAAGCCCCGAGGCCGCGCCGGGGCTGATCGCCGCCCTGGTGAGCGCCGGGGCGCGCGTGTTTGAGGTGACCGCCGAGCGCCGCGGTCTGGCGCAGCGCTTGCCCGAACTGGAGGAGCCCGGAGTCAGGTAGTTGCCAATCGAGCGTGGAGAGGATGCTCTCTGAGCGGCATGTGCGCGGGCCATGGTAACAATTAAGACCCAACACCGAACGCGCGACGCGCATAGGCCGATCACGCCCCCATCAACTCATCGGCGGCGGCGAGCAGGGCGGCGATGCGTTCCGGGCTGAGGGGCGGCTGTCTGGCGCGCAGGTAAAGTTCCAGCGCGCGCCGGGGGGTGAGGCCGTCGAGCAGTTCGGGCTCTGTGGCGCCGAAGCGCCGGCGACCGCTGCGTTCCACGTGAAACACTATCCCGGCGACCACGAAGGCCCCGGCGTCCTCGAGCAGGCGTCGGATCTCCTCCGACCGCAGCACGTCGGCCTGCTCGCGGGTGACCCGCACCTCCACCCGCGCCACCGCCCCGCGCAGATCCTGGCGCGCGATCAGCACGGCAAGGGCGCCGGCGGGGTCGCTGCTGCGGCGCAGATCCTCTTCGATGCTCACGAACGGGCGCGCCCGCAGCGGATGGAAGCTCCAGCGGGCCTTCCCGTCGGCGATCTCCACCAGCACACAGCCCTTCGGCTCGTCACGCTCGCCGAAATCCACCCGCTCCAGGCTGCCCGGATACACCATCGGCGGGTCGTGGTGCACCACCTGGTGGCGGTGGATGTGGCCAAGGGCCACGTAGGCCACCCCGGGGTGGATGAACAGCGACCGCGGCAACACCAGATCCTGGCCCAGGGTCATCACCCGTTCGGCGCCGACCTGCGCGCCATCGAGGCTGCCGTGGAAGGTGATGATGCCCGGCCGTTGCGGATCGAAGGCCCGCGCCTGCTCCTCGATGAATCGTTCCAGGCGCCGGCGCACCTCGTGCTCGATGTCAGCAAACGAGGCGCCCCGCAACTCCTCGCGGCTGAGCAACATCTGCCGCGTGACCCAGGGGACGGCGAGGATCCGCGCCGGGCCGGCGCGGGTGGGCACCTCGTAGAGCCGCGGGCGGTCGGCAATGGTCACGCCCTCGATCTCCAGGGCGCGAAAGATCTCCACCGAGTGGGCCCGGCCCGCCGCCGGCGAGATGTCGTGGTTGCCGGTCAGGATAAACACCGCCACATCCGCCGCCCGCAGGCGTTGCACCCGGCGGGCGAACTCGCGCTGGTGGGTCGGGTTAGGCGAGCGGTTCTTGTAGATATCCCCGGCGATGAGCACCAGATCGACCCCGGCCTGCAAGCCGAGATCCAGCGCCTCGTCCAGGCGCTCGAGGTAATCGACCAGACGGCTGTGCATGCCGGCGCCCGGATCGAGGCGCCCGTAGTTCTCGACGCCGATGTGCAGATCGGCAAGGTGCAGGATCTTCATACCTGTCGCCCATACGCCCGTGCCACGCCCCACCGGGGATGAATGAGTTGCAACCGCCGGCCAGCACGGACCGGGCTGCGTGACTCCTCTTCATCAGCGGCGGGCTACCGATGCAAGGCCCGCCGGCGCGGGGGGCACGGCGGGCGTGGGGAGGCTGTGCCTCCCCACGCCCCTCCATCGGAGGCGAATCATCATCTCAGCCGTCCATGCGGCTGCGCCGCACACGAACAGGATGAAAAGAGGTTGTTCCTGGGAGGGCTGCGCCCTCCCAAACCCTCCCGCGGGCGGGGGTATGGGGGAACCTGGTTCCCCCATGGTCACGTGAGACGGTCATGCGTATGGCGCACCACGCCCAATGAACATGACCTGGGAGCGCGGGCGTCTCGCCCGCGCCACGGCTCCGCGGGCACGGTGACCGTCCCTTCCCTGACCCTCCCCCGCTGGGGGCCGGAACCCGGCTCCTCCCCCCAGCGGGGGGAGGCTGGGAGGGGGGCTGAACCCTGCGAACGATGGTCACCTCAGCCGTCCATGCGGCTGCGCCGCACACCGACGGGATGAAAAAAGGTTGTTCCTGGGAGGGCTTTGCCCTCCCAGACCCTCCCAGGGGCCGGGGCCCGGGTGCGCGGGCCTCCGGCCCGCATCCGCAAGGGGATAACAGGGTTCTCCTGGGAGGGCTTTGCCCTCCCAGACCCTCCCGCGGGCGGGGGAATGGGGAAACCCGGTTTCCCCATTCCCCTGCTTGAGGGCCAGGCCCTCCCACGGGCGGGGGAATGGGGAAACCCGGTTTCCCCATTCCCCTCGCCGAGGGCTTATGTTCACGTTAGATCGGCGCCTCTCAGGCGCGACGGCGCATCATCATTCCAACCACCACCGCCACCAGAGCCACCAGGATGATCAGCGGCAACAGCCCGGTGAGAATGCTGATCGCCACCCCGAGCGCGATCTGCGCCACAATCGTGCCGAGCACCGATAGGACGAGCACCAGCAGCGCCTTCCCGCTATCCCTGATGTTCATGCTCGACTGGACGGCCAGGAAGCCGAAGTATGCCTGCGCCACCAGTACGATGATCGCCCCGACGACGCCCGCCAGTCCGATCAGCCAGCCGAGCACGGGCAGGCCGCCGAGCAGGGCCATGATGAACGTCAGCGCCCCCGAAATTACCGCCAGCGGCGCCACGAACAGGGCAAAACTGTAGGCTACCTCGTCCCACGTTCCGGTCCCATTCGCCAGACCCTTGCCCAGGTAGTAGACCATGGCGGTAAAAATGACGAAGTTAACCAGGGCGGCCACCACCGTGCCAACAAAGACGCTGAGCGGATTGCCCTGCACACCCGGCAGCAGCACCGTCAGAAAGCCCAGCAGGCCGGCGATGAGCGCTGCCGCCAGGACGTACACGCCCGCCGTCCCCAGGCTGCCCCGCTTCTCGTAGCGCTCAAAGGTTTCGACGCCGGGGTGGGTCATCACATCGCGGCTCTGGGCCACCATCTCCGCCAATGTGGTTTGATGAGCCATTGCCATCGGAAGCCTCCTTCCACCATTGAACGAACCGCGCCACCTACCAGTATTGACGCACCGGTCGCCGCCGATGTTGCAGATCGGCGACCGGTCGTCTGCAAGGCGCGCCTTTACACCTCCGGCGACGGATAACCCACACTATCCCACATTATCCCACACCAGCAAGGGATAAACTGCCATCGCCCGTGCCGGCGCGCCCGCCGCCAGGCCCCGTGATCTGTCAAAGATTTTTGGAACACACGTTCGCATTTCCCACTCCATGGAGCGATAGAGTGGTAGAGGTGCAGCGTGGTGGTGGAGGTATGCTTTCACCGCCCCTCCACTCCCCAGGGCCCATCGCGCAATCCTTGTCCTTGCCCGGCAAGCTACGTTTTCGGGGCGCGAGCGGCGGCGCGGAGGCGTTCGAGGGCGGCTTCCAGGTCCGGCGGCGGAGGCGAGACGAATTCGCGCCACGTGCCATCGGCAGGATGGGAAAAACCCAGGCGGTGGGCATGGAGGAACTGGCGCGTCAGGCCGAAGGTGGGGCGGGGCCGGCGCCCGCCATAGGTGGGATCGCCAAGCACCGGCTTGTTGCGATGCAGCATATGGACGCGGATCTGGTGCGTGCGGCCCGTCTCCAGCCGCACTTCGAGCAGCGAGTAATTGCCTATTTCCTCCAGCACGCGGTAGTGGGTGCGCGCTGGCCGCCCGCCGGGCGTAACCGTCATCCGCAGCCGGTCGGCGGGGTGCCGGCCGATCGGGGCGTCAATCGTGCCTTCCGGCGCTTTGAAATGCCCTTCCACCACCGCCAGGTAGAGCTTGAGCATGGTACGCGCCCGTTGCTGCTCGGTGAGCGCCTGCATCGCCCGGTCGTTGCGCGCCACCACCAGCAGACCGGAGGTGTCCTGGTCGAGCCGGTGCACGATGCCGGGCCGGATGCCGCCGTTGACCTGCATCTCGGGGTAGCGGGCCAGCAGCGCGTTGGCCAGGGTGCCGCCAACGTGCCCGGGCGCCGGGTGCACCACCATGCCCGCAGGCTTGTCGACTACCACGATGTCCGCGTCTTCGTACACGATCTTTAGCGGAATGGCCTCGGGTTCGAGGGTGGCGGGTTGGGGCGGCGGCACGGTGACCAGGATGCGCTCGCCGCCGCGCAGGAGGTGGCTGGCGCGGGCAATGCGTCCATTGACGGTCACGCGACCTTCGGCGATCAACTGCTGCGCGTATGAACGAGAGAGACCGGCCACCGCGCGCGCCACGAAGCGATCGAGCCGGTCGCCGGCGTCGTCGGGCGCGCTATACAGGGTAATGGTCTCTTCTTCGATCATTCGATCATGCCATCGTCGTGGAGCAGGCAGGGGCCGTTGGCACGGCAAGGTCGGCCAGGCGATCATTCGAGATCACGGCTGAGGAGATCGCTCAGCAGCCGGTCGTCGCGGGGAGGCGGAAGGGGGGTTGGGGCCGGTTCGTCGCCAATAAAGATCAGGTACCCTGCGAGCATGGTTACCCCGATGGTCACCGCGCTGTCGGCCAGATTGAATACCGGCCACCATCCGACGCTGATAAAGTCAATCACGTAGCCGAAGCGCAGCCGATCCAGAATGTTGCCCATCGCTCCGCCAACGATCAACCCCATCGCGGTTTGCACCCAGGCGGAGTGGTTGGGCAGGTAGACCGCATAGGCGTACACCGCGCCGATGGTGATCAGGATGGAGGTGATGGTGAACAGCCCTGGCAGACTCTGAAACAGCCCGAAGGCAATGCCCGTATTTCGCGTGTAGACCAGCGTCAACCAGTCGCCGATCAGCGCGATGTCGCGATCGCGGGGATCGGGACCGAGCGCAGCCACGGCCCAGCGCTTACTCGCCTGGTCCACACCAAGCACGGCAAGCGCCAGCGCGGCGGGGAGGAACCAGCGACGGATGGCGGGAGTGTCAGGCAATGCGCTCACGGTGCCTTTACTGGTGGGGCAGGGCCCGCTGGTCGCGGCGCGCCTGGCGCTGGGTCAATTCATCGCGGGCGAAGTGCAGCATCAGCAGGGCGGCGCCGACGGTGATCGCGCTATCGGCAACATTGAAGATCGGCCACCAGCCGACCTGGATAAAATCAACGACATACCCCAGACGCACACGGTCGATGAGGTTGCCAGATGCCCCGCCCATGATGAGCCCCATGATCACCTGTATGATCGGGCGATGATTGGGCAACCAGGTGTGGTAGAACACGATCGCGCCGGCGACGATCGCCAGCGCGATGGCGATTAACCACTCCGGATGGCCCTGGAACAGGCTAAAGGCCACGCCGGTGTTGTGGGCGTACGCGATGCGCACGCTATCGCCAGCCAGGGGGATGAAGTTCGTCATCGTCTCCGGTCCTAGCATGCGTACCACCCACCACTTCGTCGCCTGGTCAATTGCCACGACCACGATGGCGACCACCAGCGGCACGAGCCACCTGTTACCTGCGTTCATCTGTGTCCGTACTGCGCCTGTCATGCCTGATACGAGCCTGTCGCTTATCCTTATTATAACGTAGAACGTGCGCCGCTGCGGTCCGCGTGAGCGCGGTTGAGAAGGGCCTGGCCGGCCCAGACCCTCACGTTCGGCGGAGGAACAGGGGAATGGGGAAACCAGGTTTCCCCATTCCCCTGCTCCAGGAAAGGTTCTTCTTGGGAGAACTGCGCCCCGCACACCCTCCTACAGGCGGGGAAATGGGGAAACCAGGTTTCCCCATTCCCCTGCGGGGCGGGGGGTGGGGAAACCTGGTTTCCCCACCCCCCTCGCCGAGGGCGTAGGTTCACGTGAGACGGTCATGCGCAAGGCGCACAACGCCCGATGAAAACGGCCCGGGAGCGCCGGTGGCCCGCCCGCGGCGCGGCTCCGCGGGCACACGGTGACGGCCCCCGCCCTGACCCTCCCCCGCTGGGGGCGGGAACCCGGCTCCTCCCCCCGGCGGGGGGAGGCTGGGAGGGGGGCTGAACCCTGCGAACGATGGTCACCGCAGCCCCCCGTGCGGCTCCGCCGCACAACGCCGCGATGAACATACGGTTGTTCCTGGGAGGGCTGCGCCCTCCCAAACCCTCCCAGGGGCCGGGGCCTGGGTGCGCGGGCCTCCGGCCCGCGTCCGCTGAGGGATGGGGAAACCCGGTTTCCCCACCCTCCTCTTCGAGAGCCTATGTTCACGTTAGCCGTCCATGCGGCTCCGCCGCGCACCGATGGGATGAACATCCTTCCTGGGAGGGCTGCGCCCTCCCACACCCTCCTGCGGGCGGGCTGCGCCCTCACCTTCCCGCGGGCGGGGGTATGGGGAAACCTGGTTCCGCCATTTTCACGTTAGGCGCCTCGTGCTATAATGAGCCGGAGTATCGCCCGCGGCAACGGGAAGCGTGTGTGGGTCGAGGCGCTACGGCGCAAATGCAGGAGACGTTTGAGCGTGAAGATCACTACCGAAAAGCTCCCCGGGAGCCTGATTGCATTGCAGATAGAGCTTGACAAGGAGCGCCTGGAACGTGGCCTCGACCAGGCGGCGCGCCGCTTGTCGCAAAAATATCCGGTCCATGGCTTCCGGCCCGGCAAGGTGCCCCGTTTTATTATCGAGCGGACCTTCGGTCGCGAGACGCTGATCAAAGAAGCGTCGGAGGATTTGATCAATAAGGCCTTCCGCGATGCGCTCAAGCAGGAGAACATCGAGCCTGTCGGTCCGCCCAGTCTCGAGGGGATCTCTTCCTCCGATCCGTTCATTTTTACGGTCCATGTGCCCGTGGCGCCTACGGTGGATGTTGGCGACTACCGCGCTATCCACGTTCCATTGGAGGTCGAGCCGGTCACCGAGGAACTGGTCGATCAAGCTATGGATGTGATCCGTGAGCGCCATAAGGTGCTGAAGGAACTCGATGCTCCCCGCCCCGTGCAAGAAGGCGACGAGATCCGTGTGCGCCTTGACACGATCGTTGACGGCGCGCCGCTGGTCGAGCGTGAGGCCGATGAACCAGCCCCCGAGGAGACCCTCGATGTGGTCAAGGGCCGGCTGGTGGAGGAGTTGTACGCCGGCTTGCTGGGGATGAACGTCGGCGAGACGAAGGAAATAACCGCCCGACTGTCTGACGATCATGCTAACGAGCGGGTGCGCGGCAAGGAAGTCACCTTCAAGGTCGAGATCCTCCAGATTCAGGAGCGTCTGCTCCCCGACTGGGAAGAACTGCCCACCCTCGAGAACTTTGACGGCACCCTGGAGGAACTGCGCGCCAAAACCCGCGCTGAACTCGAACAGACGACCCGCGAGCAGGCCGAGGAGCGGGTTCTGAATGCCTATCTTGAGCAGCTCGTCGCCCAGACCAGTTTCGATATTCCCGAGGTGATGATCCGTGACCAGGCTGAGCAGTTGCTCGAGCGGGAGGGCCAGCAGTTCGCGCGCTATGGTATCACGCTGGAGCAACTGTTGGAGTACCGTGGCCTGACGCGTGACCAGGCCATTGCTGAGCGGATGCCCGAGGCCGAACGCCAGGTGCAGACCAACCTGGCCGTGCGCGAAGTGCTGCTCCGCGAGGGCTTGAGCGCCTCCGATGCCGAGATTGAGCGTGAGATCAACCGCCTGGCCCTTGACTACGCTGAAGATCAGCGCGAACGGGTCATGGGGTTGCTGCGCTCAGATATGCGCCTGACCGTTGCCAGTATCGTGCTCGATCGCAAGTTTCGTGAGCGCCTGCTTGCCATCGCCACCGGTACGGCGCCCGCGCTTGAAGCACCTTCCACCCCTGCCGTGCCGGCAGAGGCATCCGTCGCCGCTGCGCCGTCCGAACCCGAGGCGCCGGCGGCCGACTCGTCTGAGCCCGAGCTGCCGCCGGTTTCCACCACGACCACCGAAGCGCCTGTGGCTGTGGAGTCGCCAGGGGCCGAGCCGCCGGCGTCGGCATAAGAACGTGCCGCTCACGTGAACATAAGCTCTCGGAGAGGGGTGTGGGGAAATCGGGTTTCCCCACGCCTCCGCCCGCGGGAGGGCCTCGCCCTCAAGCAGGGGGATGGGGCAACCAGGTTGCCCCATCCCCCCACCCGGTGGGAGGGTTTGGGAGAGCCACGCCTTCCCAGGAAAAAAACTTTCTGCCTCCCCCTGGCGCGCAGCGCAGCTTCGTGGCGAACTGATGTATAATGTTACATAATACAACGTTGATCTGGAACAGATGAGGAAACAATGAACTGGATCTCTCCAAAGGGCCCCTCCTGGGAACTTCCCCGGCCCGAGAGTTTAATACCCATGGTGGTGGAAAGCACCAGCCGTGGCGAACGGGCTTTCGATATTTATTCGCGCCTGCTCAAGGAGCGCATCGTCATTCTCGGTACGCCGATCGATGATCAGATCGCTAACCTGGTCGTGGCACAATTGCTCTTCCTGGCCAGCGAGGACCCTGACCGCGATATCTGGCTCTACATCAACAGCCCCGGCGGGTCGGTCACCGCAGGTCTGGCGATCTACGATACGATGCACCACATTCGCCCGCACGTGGCCACGGTCTGTCTGGGTATGGCCGCAAGTATGGCGACGATCATTCTGGCCGGTGGCGAGAAGGGCAAACGCTTCAGCCTGCCCAACTCGACGATCCATATGCACCCGGCCCTTGGCGGCTTCCGTGGTTCCGGCCCCGATGTCGAGATTCAGGCCCGTGAACTGCTCCGCCTCCAGAACCTGGGGCGCGAGTTGATGGCCCGTGATACCGGCCAACCCGTGGACAAGATCGCCCGTGACTTCGATCGCGATGCCTATATGACGCCGATCCAGGCCAAAGAGTATGGCATCATTGATGAGATCCTGATGCCTGAGGAACTGGCCGAGAAGAAGTAACAGCAGGTTCGCGGAGCCGGAGCGCCGTTCATGATCGTCGCGAGTTCGCCGACCCGGCGCTCTGGCTCTCGACCATCGGAGACATTCCAATGACCCGTTCCCGCAATAGTGGTCGTGGCGCCTACGTCTGCTCGTTCTGCGGTCGGGGTCAGGATGAGGTGCAGCGTCTCATCGCCGGACCTGGCACCGTCTTTATCTGCGATGAGTGCGTGGCCCTCTGCAGCGCCATTATCGCCGAAGAGACCGAGCAGCAACTGGTAACGCCGCGCCGCAATGCGCCGCCTGGCCCGGCGCGCCTGCCCACTCCGCGCAAGCTGCGCGAGAAACTCGATCAGTATGTGGTCGGGCAGGAGCGGGCCAAAATTGTTCTCTCCGTGGCGGTGTACAACCACTATAAGCGGATCCGCGCTGGCGCCAAAATCGATGATGTCGAGATTAGCAAGAGCAATATCTTGCTCCTCGGCCCGACCGGCAGCGGCAAAACCCTCCTCGCGCAGACGCTGGCGCGCGTGCTCGATGTGCCCTTCGCTATCGCTGACGCCACCGCCCTCACCGAAGCCGGCTATGTCGGCGAGGATGTCGAGAACATTCTGCTCCGGCTCATCCAGGCCGCCGATGGCGATGTCGAGCGCGCTCAGACGGGGATTATCTACATCGATGAAATTGATAAGATCGCCCGCAAGTCCGACAATCCCTCGATCACCCGTGATGTGTCAGGTGAGGGGGTGCAACAGGCCCTGCTGAAGATCCTCGAAGGCGGAGTGGCCCACGTGCCCCCGCTGCCCGGTCGCAAGCATCCCCAGCAGGAGTATATCGCCTTCGATACCACCAATGTGCTGTTTATCTGTGGCGGCGCCTTCGAGGGGGTCGAGGAAGTGATCGCCCGCCGCGTTCGTGGGAAGCACCTGCTAGGCTTCGGGAGCCAGAAACCCAGCGCTAGCACCACCGATCACGCCCGCTTGCTCGCCCAGATCACCCCTGATGACCTGATGCGCTATGGCTTCATCCCTGAGTTCATCGGGCGCCTGCCCGTGGTGGTGGGCCTCGAACCGCTGACCCACGAGGCCATGCTGCGCATCCTTACTGAACCGCGCAATGCGGTGATCAAACAGTACCAGAAGTTGCTTGCCCTCGATCACGTTGAACTGGAATTCACCCCCGACGGGTTGGAGGCGATCGCCGAACGCGCCATGCAGGCGAAGACGGGAGCGCGCGCCCTGCGCAGCATCGTCGAAGAGGTGTTGCTCGAGGTGATGTACGAAGTGCCGGCTCAGGAGCATATCGGACGCTGTATCATCAACGCCGAAGTGGTTGCCGGACGTGGGCATCCCATTCTGGTGCCGCGCACCGAGCGCTCTGAGTATCGCCGTCGTCTGGATGAGGCGGTATGAACCGGTCAACTGTACGCGTCGCCGTGCGCGCGGCGCGATGAACCGTGCCGCAGGCGCCACGGCCCATTGGACCGCCGGGCGCGGGGAGCGTGCAACACGTTACGCCGCCTCCGCTCCGCCCACTGGCAGCAGTGCATGGGTATAAGCGGTGTGCGGCCCGGCGTTCCCGCGCCTGACACCGCTGCGAATGCGTACCTCGCCACCCGAACCTGGTGCTATGCCGCTCTTCCGCCGCACATCTGACCGTGTCTCTGAAGAGGCGCTTGCTCCCCGGCGCATCCTCATCGCCGATGATGATCCCTCGATTGCGAACCTTATCCAGGTGACGCTCAAAGATCCCCGCTACGAACTGACCGCCGTAAGCAATGGCCTTGAGGCGCTCCAGGCGTTCGAGAAGCAGCCTTTCGATGTGATCATCCTCGACGTGATGATGCCCTATGTGGATGGCTTCGAGGCCTGCCAGCGCATCCGCGAGCAAAGCGATGTGCCGATCGTAATTCTTACGAGCCGTGATGGGACCGATGATGTTATTCACGGTTTTGAATTAGGCGCCGATGATTATATTGTCAAGCCGTTCAAAACCGTCGAGTTGATCGCTCGCGTAGAGGCTATTCTGCGCCGCGTCGAGGGTTATCAGTCACGGCGCGCCCCGCCGATCGTGCGTGTCGGGCCGATTGAAATTGACGCGCCCCGCCATCGTGTCACCGTGCGCGGCCACGAGGTCAACCTGACGCCCATGGAGTTTGAATTGCTCTACTTCCTCGCCGCCAATGCCGGGCAGGTCTTCGACCGCGAGACGCTCTTCCGCGAGGTCTGGGGGTATGAATACGTCGGCGAAACCAATCTGGTCGATGTGTGTGTGCGCCGCCTGCGTGAGAAGGTGGAACTCGAACCGTCGCGCCCACGGTTGATTATTACCGTGCGCGGAGTGGGCTATAAGCTCTCGGAAGGATGATCTATGGCGGGTCAGGTGCACGTGTCACGCCATCCGTTGGTGCAGCATAAACTGGCCCTGCTGCGTAGCAAGTTGACCGAACCGAAGAAGTTTCGCGAACTGGTGCGCGAGATTGCCCAGTTGCTCTTCTACGAGGCTTCTCTGGATCTGGCCCTGGCCCCCCTGACTGTCGAAACCCCCCTGGCCACCGCTCAGGGCTACGAAGTGGCCGAGCGGGTCGGCGTTATTCCCATCCTTCGCGCCGGTCTGGGCATGTCCGAAGCGATTGTCGATATCCTCCCCACTGTCCACGTCTGGCACCTGGGCATTTTTCGCGACCACGAGACGCTCCAGCCGGTGACCTACTACAATAAGCTCCCCAAAGAACCGGATATTGACCTGTCAATCGTGGTTGATCCCATGCTCGCCACCGGCGGGTCGGCGGTGGCAGCGGTCAACATCCTGAAAGCCTGGGGCTCCCGGCGCATCAAGTTCCTCGGCCTGATTGCCGCCCCCGAGGGTGTGCGCGCCCTGACCGGCGCCCATCCCGATGTGCCCATTCATCTGGCTGCTATTGATAGTCACCTCAATGAGCACGGGTACATCGTGCCTGGCCTGGGTGACGCTGGCGACCGGCAGTTTGGCACCGGGTAGTCTTCCGTGATCGCCCTCACCCTCGCCACCACGTTCGTGGTTGCCGCTGCCGTTACCGCCCTGGCGACACCGGCGCTCATCCGCCTCAGTGCGCGCCAGGGGTGGGTCGCCTACCCCGGTCCGCGCCATATCCACCGACATCCAACGCCCACGATTGGCGGCGTGGCGATGATCGCCGGATTCGCCGCCGCGCTGTTGCTCAGCTTTGTCCTCCAGCCGCTCCACCCCGCGCTCACCCGTTCCGGCTTCGAATACCTGCGGCTCGGGTTGCTGCTCGCCGGCGCCAGTCTGGTGGCGATGATCAGCTTGATTGACGACCTGCGCGACCTGCCCGCCCTGCCGCGCCTGCTCGTGCATGTGCTCGCCGCCTTGATCGCCGTGGGCCCGTATCTCTGGGACCGGACGCTCTACCCCGATGCCCTGGGCGCGCCCACCGAAGCCCGGGGCATTATTCTGACCGCCTTCAATTTCCCCTTCGTGGACCAGATCCACCTCCATAACCTCAGTCCCTGGCTCGCTATCGGCGCGACGATCTTCTGGATCGTCGGCGTCCAGAATATGGTCAACTGGGCCGATGGGCTGGACGGGCTGGCTGCCGGGGTCACGCTGATCGCCGCGATGATCCTGGCCCTGCACACACTTGGTCTTGATCCCCCGCAGTACACCGTAGCGATGTTGCCTCTGGCTCTGGCCGGGGCGTGCGCCGGGTTCCTGCCGTTCAACCTGCACCCTGCCCGCACCTTTATGGGCGACGTGGGGGCCATGACCATCGGCTACATCCTCGGAGTGAGCGCGATCATCGGCGGAGCGAAACTGGCGACGGCGCTGCTGGTGCTGGGTGTGCCGTTGATTGATATGGCCTGGCTCATTCTCGTGCGGACGTTGCGGGGGCGCGGCGCGGCGCGGGCCGGGCGCGATCACCTGCACCATCGGCTGCTGGCGCTGGGCCTCTCGCAGCGGCAGGTGGTGTTGATCTACTACGGCTTGAGCCTTTCTTTTGGGGCGATCGCGCTCCTTGATGTTCCACCGGCGGCCAAGCTCCTGGCGCTGCTGGTGCTGGGGGTTCTGGTGCTGGGCGCCCTGCTCTATGTCGGGTCGGCGTAACCGCGCCGGGGGCGCCGGAACCTTGCTGCCGGGCCGGGAGTGAGGAGGCGGCGCAACCTCCGCGTTGCGCCCCACCAGCCGACCATTGGGACGTTACAGCTTCGCCCGGCCACTGAGGAACCCGGGCAGCAGCCCTCGCCGAATGGCGGCCTCACGCATTGGGACGTTACAGCTTCGCCCGGCCACTGAGGAACCGCGCCGCCGTCTCGGCGAGAATGGCCGCGCCCAACGGGAGGCAGCCTTCGTCAATATCGAAGATCGGCGTATGGTGCGGGCGCGCAACGCCATCACCAATCGCCGCGCCGAGCATCAGCATGGCGCCGGGGGCGCGCTGGCACATATAGGCAAAATCCTCGGCGCCGAGGCCGGCCGGGGAGCGATCCAGCCCCGTTTCGCCCAGGAAGTCACGGGCCACCTCTTCCATCCACCCGGCAACCCGCTGGTCGTTCCAGGCCGCGGGGTAGCCCCGCTGAATGCTGAGCCGGTAATCGCCGCCCAGCGCCCGCGCGAGGGCAAAGGCGCGCTCCACTTCGGTGATTAGTTGTTCGCGCACCGTGGCGCTGTAACTGCGCAGAGTGCCCTGGATCTCAACCTCGCTGGGAATGACGTTGGTGGCCTCCCCGCCGCGGATCACCCCCACGCTGAGCATGGCCGGCTCCACCGGGTCGAGCCGGCGCGCCCTGATCCCGTAGAGGGCCGAGAGCACCGGCACCAGCATAAAGAGCGGGTCGCTGCCTTCGTGGGGATAGGCGCCGTGGCCGCCGCTGCCGATCAGCGCCCCGCAGAAGTCATCCGCTGCCGCCGTGTTCCAGCCCTTGCGCGCCGTGACCTGGCCCAGGGGCAGCATCGAGTCGACGTGCAGGGCGATCACTGCGTCCACGCCCTCCATCACGCCCTCTTCCACCATGCGCAGGCCGCCGCTTTTGCCTTCGCTATCGGCAGATTCTTCAGAGGGCTGAAACAGAAAGCGCACCCGCCCACGCAGATCGCCGGCGGCGAACCGCTCGCGTAGCAGGTGGGCGGCGCCCAGGAGGATCGCCGTGTGCGCGTCGTGGCCGCAGGCGTGCATGAACCCGGAGTTGGTCGAGGCGAAGGCGCGCCCGGTGGCCTCGTGGATGGGCAGCGCGTCCATATCGGCGCGAATCGCGATGGTGGGACCGCTCGCGTCGCCCAGGTCGGCAACCACCCCGGTTTTGGCGATGCCGGTGCGCACCGAGATCCCGCCGATGTCTGCCAGCGTCCGGGCAACCAGCCCCGCCGTGCGCGTCTCGGAAAAACCCGGTTCGGGGTGGGCGTGAATGTCGCGCCGGAGACGCACCAGTTCATCGTGCAAGGCGTAGGCGCGGTCCAGCATAGGTTGTGCTCCATGCTAACAACTGCGAGAAGAAGAGGACAGGCCGGCGCGCGGTTCAGGGTGATTCTTCCCATCAGCCGTCCATGCGGCTCCGCCGCACACTGACGGGATGAATATAGGTTCTTCGTGGGAGGGCTGCGCCCTCCCAAACCCTCCCGCGGGCGGAGGCGTGGGGAAACCCGGTTTCCCCATCCCCCTGCGTGAGGGTCAGGCCCTCCCGCGGGCGGAGGCGTGGGGAAACCCGGTTTCCCCACACCCCTCCTCAAGGGACTATGTTCACGTGAGACGGTCATGCGCATGGCGCACACCGCCCGATGAAAACGGCCCGGGAGCGCGGGCGGGACGCCCGCGCCACGGCTCCGCGGGCACGGTAACCGCCCCTTCCCTGACCCTCCCCCGCTGGGGGCGGGAACCCGGCTCCTCCCCCCAGCGGGGGGAGGCTGGGAGGGGGGCTGAACCCTGCGAACGATGGTCACCTCAGGAGGGTGTGCCCCGCCTACCACGCGCGTCCATAGGCTCAGTATACCACTCGCGCGGATGCGCAGCGGTTTCCACCGCGACCATCAACGGGTTCGACGTTGCAACGGCTCTGTTAAGGGGTCTTGCCGGAGGCGCCCCTACGTTCCGTGCATGGTACAATACAATAGTTTCCTGTGAGAACAAGGACGATGTGAGGAGGCCGGTATGGGGCGGCGCGTCGTGGTAACCGGGATGGGCGCCATTAGCCCCCTCGGGCTGAGCGTGCCTGAGTTGTGGCAGGGCATCGTCGAGGCCCGCAGCGGGGTTGGGCCGATTACGCTGTTCGATGCCTCGGGCTTTGAGACCCGCTTCGCGGCCGAGGTAAAGGAGTTCGACCCGACCCGGTACATGGATCGCAAAGAGGCCCGCCGCACCGACCGTTTCGTACAGTTTGCCGTCGCCGCCACGCTCGAGGCGCTGCGCACTTCCGAATTGCAGATCACCGCTGAGAATCGCGACGAGGTAGGGGTCTTCATCGCCAGCGGCATCGGCGGCATCACCACGCTGAGCGAGCAGTTCGACGTGCTTCGCGCCCGCGGGCCGGGGCGGATCAGTCCGTTCCTGATCCCCGCAATGATCACCAATCTGGCCGCCGGGCAGGTGTCGATCGTCACCGGGGCGCGGGGGCCGAGTTATTGCATCACCTCGGCATGCGCCTCCTCGGCCCATGCCATCGGCGAGGCCGCCGAGACCATCCGCCGTGGCTGGGCCAGGGTGATCATCGCCGGAGGCAGCGAGGCCAGCATCACGCCGATCGGAGTGGCGGGTTTCAACGCCATGCGCGCTCTCTCGACGGCCAACCACCGCCCCGCCACGGCCTCGCGCCCCTTCGACGCCGACCGCGATGGTTTCGTGATGGGGGAGGGCGCTGCCGTGCTGATCCTGGAGGATCTGGAGCATGCGCTCGATCGTAGCGCCCGCATTCTGGCCGAGGTCACCGGCTATGCCGCCACCTCGGACGCCTATCACATCAGCAATCTCGCCGAAGATGGGGAGGGCATCGTTCGCGCTATCAGGCTCGCGCTCCGGCGCTCCGGCCTCGATCCCGCCGAGGTTGATTATATCAACGCCCATGCCACCGGCACCCCCGCCGGTGATCCGGTCGAAGCTGCGGCGATCCGCCAGGTCTTCGGCGCGCGCGGCAGCGCCCCGCCGGTGAGTTCCACCAAGTCGCAGTTCGGCCACCTCCTGGGCGCGGCCGGTGCGATCGAGGCCGTGGTCAGCGTGCTGGCGATGCAACACGGCCTGTTGCCGCCGACGATCAACCTCAATCGCCCCGATCCCGCCTGTGACCTCGACGTTGTGCCGAACCAGCCGCGCCCCGCCACGGTGCGCGTGGTGATGAGCAATTCCTTCGGCTTCGGTGGGCACAATGTCTGCCTGGTGTTTCGGCGTTTCGAGTAGGGGCGCCCCAGCTTTCGCCCCTGCCCGGCGCCGAGGCCCTTTTGAAGACCAGAAACCCATCGTTCCATTTCAGCCGTCCATGCGGCTCCGCCGCACCCCGACGGGATGAAAAAGGTTGTTCCTGGGAGGGCGCAGCCTTCCCAGACCCTCCCGTAGGCCGGGGCCTGGGTGCGCGGGCCTTCGGCCCGCATCCGCAAGGAGCTAACAGGGTTCTCCTGGGAGGGCGCAGCCTTCCCAGACCCTCCCGTAGGTCGGGGCCTGGGTGCGCGGGCCTCCGGCCCGCATCCGCAAGGAGCTAACAGGGTTCTCCTGGGAGGGCGCAGCCTTCCCAGACCCTCCCGTAGGCCGGGGCCTGGGTGCGCGGGCCTCCGGCCCGCATCCGCAAGAGGATAACAGGATTCTCCTGGGAGGGCGCAGCCCTCCCAGACCCTCCCGCGGGCGGGGGTATGGGGAAACCCGGTTTCCCCACACCCCTGCTCCAGCAGCCTATGTTCACGTTAGAATATGGCAAGCAACCTGGAAGAACTGATCGGTGTGCCGTTCCACGATGTGACCCTTCTCCAGAGCGCCTTCGTGCATCGCTCATTTATGCACGAGCATCCCGAACGGATTCCCGGCCTGACCTCGAATGAACGGCTGGAGTTCCTCGGTGATGCCGTGCTGAGCTTCATTACCGCGGCATGGCTCTACGAACGTTTCCCCTCTTCCACTGAAGGCGAGTTGACCGCGCTGCGCGCCGCGCTGGTGAAGGCTTCCTCCCTTGCCGGTTTCGCCCGCAGCCTCGACCTGGGCCAGCATATCCGCATGAGCCGGGGTGAAGACACGCCGATGGCCCGCAATCGCACCGCCTTGCTCGCCGATGTGTTTGAGGCCGTGCTGGGGGCGATTTATCTGGATCAGGGGCTCGATGCAGCACGGGCCTTTGTGATGCCGTTCCTCGAGCGCCAGCTCGAGGTGGCCCTCAGCGGCCGCGATGTGGACCATCGCACCCGGCTCCAGGAAGTGGCCCAGGCGCGTTTCAATCAAACGCCGCACTACCGCACGGTTGGGGTGACTGGCCCGGACCACCAGCGCGAGTTTACCCTTGAGGTGCTGCTCGGCGATCACGTGCTCGGCGCCGGCGCCGGCACCAGTAAGCAAGCGGCCGCCCAGGCCGCCGCAAAGGCCGCCCTCGAACGCCTGGAGAGCGGATGGACCCCACCGCCCTCCTCGGAGGAGGCCTGATTGAGGTGTGGAGATTAGGCGTGGTCAAGAAGCGGCCATGCCAGTTTGAGCGTTGCTCCACCGTGTATGTCCTGTAAATAACAGGACGTACGCGGTGGAGGGGTGCGGAGAGGCTTCGCCTCCCCGCACCCCTGTTCCCGCCCGCGGCGGCCAGGCAGCCTGGCGCGATGCCCACGGCGCTCCCGCCGCGGGCGGCTAACCACTGGTTGGTGGAGGGCCTGCGGCCCTCCACCCCTCCCCGCCGGGAGGCGACCGCGTAACTCCTGTAAATAACAAACTTTTATGACCAGCATCTTCATCACCGGCGGCACAGGCTACCTCGGGCGGGTCCTGGTGCGCCAGGCCAGGCTCGGCGGTCACCACGTGGCGGCAAGCTACTACACCCAGGCCCCACCCTCCACTGAAGCGATCTGGCTGCCCCTCGACGTGCGCGACGAGCTGGCGGTCGAAGATCTGCTCGAGCGGCTGCGGCCCGAGGTGGTGATCCACACCGCCTACCAGCAGGGCGGCCCCGATCTCCTGCCGGTGACGGCCATGGGCGCGGGCAACGTGGCGCGGGCCGCTGCCGCCATAGGCGCGCGCCTGATCCATCTCTCCAGTGATGTGATTTTCGATGGTGAACGCGAGGGCGTGTATACCGAAGATGATCTTCCCTCCCCCGTCAGCGCCTATGGCGCGGCCAAGGCCCATGCCGAGGCTCTGGTGACCGCGGCCCATCCGGGGGCCGTCGTGGTGCGCACCTCGCTGATCTACGGCTTCGCGCCCATCGATCGCAGCTCGCAGTTTGCGCTGGACGTTGCTACCGGGCGCAGCCCGGAACGGCTCTTCACCGACGAGTTCCGCTGCCCGATCTATGTGGAGGATCTGGCGGCGGCGCTGCTGGAACTCTGCGCGCTGCCGTACCGTGGCCCCCTCCACGTTGCTGGCGCCGAAGTCTTGAGTCGCTATGCCTTCGGCGCCCTGATCGCCCGCGCCTGGAACGTGGACCCCTCGGGCATCCAGGGCGCGTTGAGCGCCGATAGCCCCGTGCGACGCCCGCGCAACTGCGCCCTGGATAGTTCGCGGGCGCGGCAGTTGTTACAAACTCGCCTGCGGGGGGTAAGCGAGGTGTTGCGCGACCTGGGCCGTCTAACGTGAACATGGGGGAACCAGGTTCCCCCATACCCCGCCCGCGGGAAGGTGAGGGCGCAGCCCTTGCGCAGGGGTCTGGGGAAACCCGGTTTCCCCAGACCCCGCCCGCGGGAGGATTTGAGCGGCGCACCCCTCTGGACGAGGGTAAGGCAGGCGTTCTCCCTCCAGACACTACCCTTAAGATGTAGCGTGCCGGCTGCTCTTCACCCCGCGCACAATGTATTCGACATACTCCCCGATATTGGTCGCCCGATCGCCGATACGTTCCAGATTGTGGCCGACCCACAGCAGAAACGTGCCTGGCCGCACCATCGCCGGATCGCGCTCCATCTGTTCGAGCTGCGCCTCGAAGAGTTGCGCGTAGGCTATGTCCACGGCTTCATCTTCCTGTTTGAGTCGCAGATTGATAGTAGGATCGCGGGCAGTGAGGGCCTCGAGGGCCTCGTTGAGCATCCGGCGGGTTATCGCTGCCATATGCTCAATTGCTTCAGGCACTCCCCCCGGCGGTGGGCCGCCCAGGCGCAGCGCCACCGTGGCAGTGCCCTCGGCGTAATCAGCGATCCGCTCGAGTTCGCCAGCGGCCTGCATAAAGGCGCTGACCAGCCGCAAATCGCCGGCGACGGGCCCCTGGGTGGCAATGATGCGAATGGCATGCTGGACCAGGGCATCGGTCGCCTGATCAATCGCCTCGTCACGACGCACAATCGCTCGCGCCTCTTCAAGCGCCCCCTGCTTGAGCGCCCAGAGCGCGCGGCGGATGGCCTCGTCGGCCATCTTCCCCAACGCAATCAGTTCCCGTTCCAGTTCGGCAAGTTCGTGGAGGTAATGTTCCCGCAGCGGCGGCATCTCCTGCTCCTTCCAGTATGCCCGTGACGAACAAAGGGAACCCGGCTTCCCTAAGCAGGGGGATGGGGAAACCTGTTTCCCCATCCCCTCTACCAAAGCGTCATAGAGACGCCGCAAGCCCGTGAGCGCTGGAGCGCTTCCTGTTGCATCGAGCGGCAATCTACCATCCGCAATCTAAGGCATGGTTCAAACGCACTTGACAGTTTGGCCTCGACATGGGACCACGGGGGAGGGTGTGGAGGGGCCTGGCCCCTCCACAC
>Ga0308412_1000180_pt1 | contig 29692 bp, 27 predicted proteins | sample HotsprottomLayer_FD_202357 | JGI IMG/M metagenome (GOLD analysis project Ga0308412, IMG submission 202357) | Hot spring phototrophic mat microbial communities from Octopus Spring, Yellowstone National Park, Wyoming, United States -... | ecosystem: Environmental > Aquatic > Thermal springs > Hot...
CCGCCTTCGACACCCTCATCCTCGAGCCGCAGGCCGAGCAGGTGGGGATGAGCACGGCGGCGGTCCAGCGGCAGTTCGCGAACGTCGAGTTCGACTACGCGCTCGCCCAGTCGGGCCTGAACGTGCTCCAGGGCGCGCTCGACGACTACTTCGGTGACGCGAAGACCGCCAGCTACGCGAAGCTCGGCGCGGCGGTGTCGTTGTACTCGCGCAGCGCGTCGTTGCTCACGAAGTACTACTCGCTCGCCGAGCTCGACGAGAGCCTCGAGGTGTCGGGCATCACCAACGAGCGGGCCCTGACCGCCGCACTCGACCTGGGGGAGAGCCAGGTCCGCCGCGGCATCGGGGTCCTGCGGGCCAAGAAGGTGGCACCCACGCTGCTGGTGGCGAGCTACGAGTCCGCCGGGGTCGATCGGGAGGGCGACGCCTCCGACAAACTCGATGCTCTCGGCTCCTACCTCGGGGCCTACGTGGGGGCCCGGGTCCTCGCCTACCTCGGGGGCTTCCAGACCGCCGGGCTTCGCTAGGCCGCCCGCCGGGGCGGGCCGGACGGGCCCCGGGCGATGCCGGGGTTCCGCACGGCGGCGGCAAGAGGCGCCGAGGTGGAGGCCGAGGTGCAGGCCGAGGTGGAGGCCGAGGTGCAGGCCGAGGTGCAGGCCGAGGCGGACCGTTCGACCGGTCGGGCGGCCCGTAGGCTCGCGGGGTGATCTACCTCGACCACGCCGCGACCAGCCCGCTGCGGCCGTCGGCGGCGGCAGCCCTGCGGGCCGCGTACGACGGCCCGCTCGGGAACCCGTCCGGGGCGCACACCGCCGCACGGCGGGCGAAGGCCCTGCTCGAGGAGGCCCGGGAGCGGGTGGCGGCGCGCTGCGGCGTGGGCCCGGCGGCGGTCACGTTCACCAGCGGGGGCACGGAAGCCGACAACCTCGCCGTGAAGGGTGTGGTACGCGCCGCCCGGTCGGTGGCGCGGCGCGACCCGACGGTGGTGGTGAGCGCGGTGGAGCACAAGGCGGTGCTCGCCCCCGCCGACCGGGTCGCCGCCGAGGGCGTCCGGGTGCTCCGGGCGCCGGTCACCACCGAGGGCGTCGTCGACCTCGACCGGCTCGCCGACCTCCTCGACGAACGGGTCGTGCTCGTGTCGGTGATGCAGGTGAACAACGAGACCGGGGTGATCCAGCCCCTCGACGACGTGGCGGTGATCGTGCGGGAACGGGCGCCGCGGGCCGTGCTGCACACCGACGCGGTACAGGGCGCGGTGTGGTGCGACCCGGCCGCCGCGTGCCGTCTCGCCGACCTCGTGTCGCTGTCGGCGCACAAGCTCGGTGGGCCGGTGGGTGTCGGGGCGCTCGTCGCCGGCGGGCCGGTCGGGCTTCACCCCGAGATCGAAGGGGGTGGGCAGGAACGGGGCCTGCGGGCCGGCACCCCGGCGGCGCCGGGCGCGCTGGCGTTCGCCGCCGCGCTCGACGAAGCACTGGCCACCCGGGCCGGCGACCTCGCCCGGCTCGAGGCGCTCCGGGACCGTCTGGAGGCCGGCCTGCTCGGTGCCTGCCCGGGGGCGTGGGTGAACGGTGCCGGCGCAGCCCGGGTGGCGGGGATCACCAACGTGGGCCTACCCGGGGTGGAGGCGGAGCCGCTCGTCGCGATGTTGGATGCGGCCGGGCTCGCCGCGGCCACCGGCGCCGCGTGCCGTTCGGGGGCGTCCGAGAGCTCACACGTGCTGGAGGCCATGGGGCACGACACCGCCGCGGCCCGGTCGTGCCTCCGGCTCAGCCTCGGATGGACCACGAACGACGCCGAGATCGACACGGCGCTCGAGCGCATCCCGGCCCTGGCGGCGGACCTCGCCCGGGGCCTGGCGGCACCGGTGCCGTGAGCCGGGTCCTCGTCGCCATGAGCGGCGGGGTCGACTCCTCGCTCGCCGCCGCGGCGCTCGTCGACGCCGGTCACGAGGTCACCGGGGTGACGCTGCGCCAGTGGCGCGGCCCCGCGGGCCCGGGGCCGGGCGGGCAGGGGTGCTGTGGCCTCGACGACACCGAGGACGCCCGCCGGGTCGCCGCGCAGCTCGGCGTCCCCCACTACACCTTCGACGTCGCCGACGAGTTCCGCGACCGTGTCGTCGACCCGTTCGTCGCCGCCTACGGCGCCGGGCGGACCCCCAACCCGTGTGCCACCTGCAACCGTGACCTGCGCTGGGGATGGCTGTACCGGCGGGCCCGGGCGATGGGCTTTGACGCCGTCGCGACCGGGCATCACGCCCGGGTCGTGGCCGAACCCGACGGTGGCGTCGCGCTCTGTCGGGGTCGCGACCGGGGCAAGGACCAGTCGTACGTGCTCGCACTCGTTCCGCCGGCCGCGTGGGCACGCACGCTCCTGCCGGTCGGGGAGCTCACGAAGGCCCAGGTCCGCCGGGAAGCGGCCCGTCGGGGCCTGCGCACCGCCACGAAGCCCGAGAGCATGGAGATCTGCTTCGTGGGCCGCGGCGGGCTGCGCCGCTTCCTCGGTGCCCGCCTGCCCCTCCGGCCGGGACCGGTGGTCGACCGGGCGGGTGCGGTGGTCGGCACCCACGCCGGCGCGGCGGGCTACACGGTCGGCCAGCGCCGTGGTCTCGGGGTGGCGGCCGGGGCGCGCCGGTACGTGCTCGACGTGGATCCCGCCGCGAACACGGTGGTGGTCGGCACCCGTGCCGAGCTCCTCACCGACCGCGTGGTGCTCGGGGGGCCGGTCTGGCACGCGCCGCACCTCGCGGTGGGCACCGAGGTGGAGGTGCAGACCCGGGCCCACGGTCCGGTCACACCCGGTGTGGTGGAGGCGATCGTCGCCGGGGGACCCGACGCGGGCGCGGCACCCGCCGGCGGACCCGACGGCGACGCGGCATCCGCGGCCGGGGACGCGCTCGTCGTGCGTCTGGCGGAGCCCCGGCCCCGGGTCGCGCCCGGACAGGTGGTGGCGCTGTACGACGGTGACCGGCTGCTCGCCGGCGGGATCGCCCGCTGATCGGTCGGGCCCGCCCTCGGGGCCGGCCGGGACCCGGGCCCTCCCCTTCGCAGTGCCGGTCAGCGTGCCCGGCCGGGTGCAGGCGCCACCTGCACCGGCAGCCGGTGCGCCGCAGCGGCCGCGAGCAGCGCACGGGGCGTGGCGCACGCCACGATCAGCCCCCCCGCCGGTCGCAGTTCCACCCGTCGCCGCACCCGTACCGGGGTCTCCAGCGGGGGATCCACCTCGACGAGCAGCGAACCCGACCCGGCGCCCAGCCGCAGGTCCAGCGATGCCGGTGGTGGCGGCCGGCGCGGGTCGAGGGGCGTGAGGGCGCGGAGTCGGTCCCGGGTGCACAGGACCGGGTCGGTGAGGGTGAGCGGGTCGGCGATCACCAGGCCTGCCGGCACCAGCACGAGGAACCGGCCGGCCAGGGTGTGCAGGCTGCGGATCGTCCACCCGGCGGCGACCCACCCCGCCGCCCAGGTGGGCACCCCGGCCCCCAGGTGGCCCGAGGCGACGAGGAGCGGGCCGGCGAGCGCACCCGCGCCGACCAGGGTGACCGCAGCGGGCAGGATGCCGAGGAACAGGGCCGGGGGGGTGCGCAGCGGGAACCGTTCCTCGGTTCCGTAGGCGACCTGTTGGAGGCAGGCCCGGGCGAACGTGGGGGTTGCCGACAGCACGGCCGCGAGCCCGATCGTGCCCAGCGCGAGCAGCAGCTCACGCCGCGGTGTGTCGGTGCCGAGCCCGGCCACGAGGGTGGTGCCGGCGCCCAGCCACGCCAGCAGCCGGACCGCGGTGATCGTCACCGGGCCGGGGACGGCGAGGGCGACCAGCCCGAGACCCCATCCGGCCCACAGCACGACCTGCACGGTGATCGCCGGCGCGCGTGCGAACCCGGCCACCACCGACGACGCGGCGTCTCCTGCTGCGACCGGCAGGGTCACCCAGACGATGCGGAGCAACCAGATGTTCACGCGCATGTGGGATGCCCGCTTCGCCGGTGTCGCGAACGCCGTCCGTATACTACGGCCGCCATGACCGATGACCCGGCCGAGACGCTGCTCGAACCGGGTCTTGCGACCGGGATCGGCAGCCTCCCGCACACCGATCCGCGTCGCGCCGCGGAGCTCGTGCTCGATGTGCATCCCCGCCTGCCCGCCGCTCCGCAACTCCCGCGCCGTTCGGCCGGTGAGCAGATGCTGGCGCAGGTCGGTGTGCTGCTCCCCGAGGTGGAGGTCGCCCCGGACGGCGCCGTGCGGCTCCGTCCCGACGGGGGCGCCGCCGGCGGCGAGCCGCGGCCCGAGTTGCCCCCCGGTCACCACGACGGGTTGCGTGCCTTCCTGGCGGTCGCCGCGGCGCGACCCGACCCGCCGACCAGGGTCAAGGTGCAGACCGTCGGTCCGCTCACCCTCGGGACGGCCCTGTGGAGGGCCGGGTTGGCCGCCGAGCGGGCGTTCGTCCGGGCGGGGGAAGCCGTGCGGGCGGCCGTCCGGGCGATCGAGGAGCTGGTCGCCGCCACCGTCGGCCCGGTCGGGCTGTGCTGCGTGCTCGACGAGCCCGTGTTGGCCCGATGGCCGGCGGTGGGCGAGCCGCTACCCCGCGAGCAGGCCATCGACCTGCTCTCCGGGGTGTTGGCGTCGGTGCGGGGGGTCACCGGCGTGCACGTGTGCGGCGAAGGTGACGTGCGCCTGGCGTTCGAGGCGGGGCCGAAGGTGCTGGCGGTGCCGGCCACCGGCCATCTCCTGCGGTATGCGGACACGGTGGCCCGTCACCTGGATGCGGGCGGGTGGATCGCCTGGGGAGCGGTCCCCACCGACCGGCCGATCGGGGAAGGTCCCGACGTGCTGTGGCGCAAGCTCGTGACCCTCTGGTGCGAGCTCACCCGGCGGGGTGCCGACCCCCGCGCCGTGCGGACCCAGGCGATCATCACCCCCGCTTGTGGGCTCGCCGGGCACGGGCCCAGCCAGGCCGCCCGGGCACTCGGGCTGTGCCGCACGCTGGCGGACCGGGTGGGCGACCAGGCCGTCGCCACGCGCCTCACCGTCGGCGCCTGAGCGTCCGTCTCGACTGCGGCCCGGCGTGCGCGTGGCGCGCACGGCCGGCCCGGCCGTCACGGCCGGCACATAGGCTCCCGCCGATGGCCGCAGGCACCGGTCCGCCCCCCACCGGACCCGAACCCGCGGACGCGCCCGGGATCCCCGGCCCGGTGCCCGACGCCCGGGACGTACCCGAGGAGGTGGCGCGCCGGGCGGCCGCGCTGCGGGACGAGATCGCCTACCACGACGAGCTGTACTACGGCCAGGACGCCCCGATCATCAGCGACGCCGAGTACGACGCACTGGTGCGGGAACTCCGGGACCTCGAGGCCCGGTACCCCCAACTCGTCACCCCGGACTCGCCGACGCAGCGGCCCGGTGCCCCACGCCTGCGAACCCCGTTCGCCCCGGTGCGCCACCTCCAGCCGATGCTCTCGCTCGACAACGCGTTCAGCCGCGACGAGCTGTTCGCATGGGGGCAACGGGTGCACCGGGCGCTCGAGGCCCCGGTGCGCTACGTGTGCGAACCGAAGATCGACGGGTTGGCCGTGTCGTTGCAGTACCAGGACGGGGAGCTCGCGGTTGCGGCCACCCGCGGTGACGGGGAGGTGGGTGAGGACGTCACCGCCAACGTCCGCACCATCACCACGGTGCCCCGGCGGCTGCGGGCGGTGGGGAGCGCGTGTCCGCGCCGCCTGGAAGTACGCGGCGAGGTGTTCATGCCCATCGCGGCGTTCGAGGAGCTCAACCGCCGTCAGGCCGCCGCCGGCCAGCGACTGTTCGCCAACCCACGCAACGCCGCCGCCGGATCCCTACGCCAACTGGACCCGACGGTGACCGCGAGCCGGAACCTCGCGATCTTCTGCTACCAGCCCGGAGCCAAGGAAGGCGGCCCGGAGCTGCGCACCCACCGTGAGACCCTCGCCTGGCTCGCCGAACTCGGGTTCCCGGTGAACCCGCACATCGAGGCCCACGACGACCTCGACGCGGTGCACGCCTTCTGCTGCCGGATGGAGGCCCAGCGCCACGAGCTCGGCTACGACATCGACGGGGTGGTGGTGAAGGTCGACGACCTCGCCCAACGGGACGCGCTCGGCACCACCAGTCGTGCCCCCCGCTGGGCGGTGGCCTACAAGTTCCCGCCGGAGGAGCGCACCACGCGCCTGCGCGACATCATGGTGAGCATCGGGCGCACCGGGCGGGCCACCCCGTTCGCGGTGCTGGAGCCGGTGTTCGTCGGCGGGTCGACGGTCTCGCTCGCGACGCTGCACAACGAGGACGAGGTGGCCCGCAAGGACGTGCGGGTGGGTGACGTGGTGATCGTGCGCAAGGCCGGGGACGTGATTCCCGAGGTGGTCGGCCCGGTGCTGGCCAAGCGGCCGGCCGACGCCCGCCCGTGGCGGTTCCCGGATCACTGCCCGGTCTGTGGGTCCCCGATCGTGCGGCTCGCCGGGGAGGTCGACCGCTACTGCGTGAACTTCGACTGCCCGGCCCAGCGGGTCCAGCGCATCGTGCACTTCGCCGGTCGGTCGGGCATGGACATCGAAGGGCTGGGGGAGGAACGGGTCCGTCAGCTCGTCGAGGCGGGCCTCGTCGACGACGCCGCCGACGTGTATGCGCTCACCGTCGAGCAGCTCCTGCCGCTCGACCGGATGGGCCCGACGTTGGCCCGCAACCTCGTCGCCGCCATCGAAGCCTCCAAGGACCGTCCCCTGGCCCGCCTCCTCGTCGCGCTCGGGATCCGTCACGTGGGACCGACGGCAGCCCAGGTCCTGGCCCGCGAGCTGCGGAGCCTCGCCGCGATCGAGGCCGCCGACGCCGAGCACCTGTGCGCCCTGGAGGGCATCGGCCCCGTGATCGCCGAGAGCATCCAGCGGTTCTTCTCCCTGGAGCGCAACCGTCGCCTGGTCGACAAGCTCCGTGCCGCCGGGGTGCGGGTGGAGGAGCCGGTCGGGAGCGCGTCGCCGGGACCGGCGGCGGGGGCCTCCCTCGCCGGGCTCACCTTCGTGCTCACCGGGACGCTCTCCGGTTTCACCCGGGAGGAGGCGCAGGCGGCGATCGAGGCCCGCGGTGGGCGGGTCACCTCGAGCGTCTCGAGGCGCACGAGCTACGTGGTCGCCGGGGCGCAGCCGGGCTCGAAGCTCGCCCGGGCCGAGGCGCTCGGAGTTCCGGTGCTCGACGAGGCCGCGTTCCGCACCCTGCTCGATCGGGGGGCGCCGCCCTGATCCCGCCGGGGCGGCCCGGCGACCGCCGATGCAGTCCGCGTGCCGCCACGTCGGCGCAGCCGCCCGCCCGTGCGCGATGCTGCGGAGCCCGATCCCCGACCCCAGGAGCACCGATGGTTGACCCGTCCGTCGTCGGCCTGGCCGACGAGCCCTTCGAGATGGTCCTCGAACGGGGCAAGATCCGGGAGTTCGCCCGGGCGACCATGTCGTCCCACCCGGCGTACCTCGCCGACCCCGCACCGGTGATCCCCCCGACCTTCCTCACCACCACCTCGTTCTGGGCGCCGCCCGGCCGGTCGGTGTTCGCCAAGATCCGCCTCGACCTGCGGCGGGTGCTGCACGGCGGCCAGGAGTACACCTTCTTCGGTCCACCGCCCCGGGCCGGCACCACCCTCACGGTCCAGACCCGTGTCGCCGACGTGTTCGAGAAGCAGGGCCGGCGCGGTGGGACCATGACGTTCGTGGTGACCGTCACCGAGTTCCGCGACCCGACCGGCCGCCTCGTGGCCGAGGCCCGGTCGACGGTCATCGAGACCGGTCGGCCACCGACGGCAGCCGACGATGCCACCGGGGATGGAGCCACCGGGAAGGAGCACAGTTGATGCAGACCCGGCGTTGGGAGGACCTCACGGTCGGCACCGAACTCGACGCCCAGGAGTTCGGGCCGCTCACCCGCACCGACTTCGTCCGCTACCAGGGCGCCTCGGGTGACTTCAACCCCATCCACCACGACGAGGAGTTCGCCCGCGGGGCCGGCTTCCCCACCGTGTTCTCGGTGGGGATGCTGCAGGCCGGGATCCTCGCCACCTACGCCACCGACCGGCTCGGGCCGGAGCACGTGCGCTCGTTCGGGGTGCAGTTCCGGGAGCAGGTGTGGCCCGGCGACCGGATCGTGTGCAGCGGCCGGGTCACCGGGCGCGACGAGCCGGCACGGACCGTCCAGCTGGAGCTCGAAGCCCGACGGGTCGGTGGTGGGGTCGCGGTGATCGCGACCGCCACCTTCGCCGTGCCCTGAACGGGACGGCGCCCGTGCGCGCTGCGGTGCTGCACCACCCCGGGCCTGTCGACGGGCACCCCTTGCGGATCGAGACGCGTCCGGTCCCCGAGCCCGGCCTCGGCGAGGTCCGGGTGCGGGTACGGGTGTGCGGCTGCTGCCGCACCGACCTGCACGTGGTCGAGGGCGACCTGCCCCTTGCACACCTCCCGCTCGTGCCCGGCCACCAGGTGGTCGGTCGCGTCGACGCGCTCGGTCCCGGGTGCAGCAGGCTGCGACCGGGGGACCGGGTCGGGATCGCGTGGCTCGCCCGGACCGACGGCACCTGCCGGTACTGCCGCAGCGGTCGGGAGAACCTGTGTCGGGCCGCCGCGTTCACCGGCTGGACCGTCGACGGGGGGTACGCCGAGTACTGCCTGGTGGACGAGCGCTTCGCGCTCCGCCTGCCCGACGCGCTCGACGACCAGGCCGCAGCGCCCCTGCTGTGCGCCGGGGTCATCGGGTACCGGGCGTTGCGCCGGGCCGAGGTGGCCCCGGGGGAGCGGGTGGCGCTCTTCGGGTTCGGGGCCTCCGCCCACCTGGCGATCCAGGTGCTGCGCCACTGGGGGTGCGAGGTGGTGGTCGCCACCCGCGGCGAGCGGCATCGGGAGCTCGCCCGGCGCCTGGGTGCCGCCTGGGTGGGTGGGACCGCGGAGCTCCCCGACGAGCCGTGCGACCGGGCGGTTGTGTTCGCCCCGGCGGGGGAGCTCGTCCCCGTCGCGTTGCGCTCGGTGCGTCCCGGGGGTGTGGTGAGCCTCGCCGGGATCCACATGACCCCGATCCCCCGCTTCGACTACGCCCTGCTGTGGGAGGAGCGCGAGTTGCGGTCGGTCGCCAACATGACCCGTCGCGACGGCCAGGAGTTCATGGACCTGGCCGCCCGGGCCGGGGTGCGCACCCATGTCGAGGTGTTCGGCCTGGATGCGGCCAACGAGGCGCTGGCGGCCATCGCCGCCGACCGGGTGGAAGGCGCCGCGGTTCTGGCGGTGTCCTGAGGAAACCCCGACGTGGCGTGCCCGATCGAGCGACACCGGGCGTCGATCCAGAGGCGTCCATCCCGAGCGGCCGGGGTCACGCCTTCACCGTGAACGACCAGGTGAACCCGCTCAACGGTCGGACGGGATCGGCCTGGCTGGCCACCGTCACCGTCACCCGCACCACCCCCGGCTCCAGTCGCGGCAGCGAGCGTCCCGCTCCGGGCCGGAACGTGTACCGCCCGAGGGCGGCGACCTGCTCGAACTCGTCGATCGGGACCTCACGGCGCTCACCGTTCGCAAAGGTCAGCACCAGCCGGTACGGCACCAGGTCGTCGCGCAGGTCCAGGACGAGGCCGCTCTGGGGGGTGACCACGGACCCCTGGGCCGGGCTGACCTCCTCGACCTCCGGCTGGCGGGGCGCCGGGACCGGTCGGGTGTCGGCGCTGCGCAGCGCCACCACCCCGAGCACGGCCACCACCCCGGCCCCGACGGTGAGGACCGCAGCCCGGGTGCGCCGGGAGGGAAGGCGCGCGATGCTCGGCACGCCGCGACCGTACCGGGATCGCTGCGACCTGCGGTGTCGACACGGTGCCGGCGCGGTCCCGGTTCCGGCACCGGGACAGGCGGCCGGCGCCCCGGATCGGGCGGCCCGCCCGCCCGACCGTGTCCCGGGGTGCCCCCGGTCCGACCGGTACCGTGACCCCGATGGTCGCGACCGGCACGGACCTCGTCGGGCGGGTGCTCGCCGGGCGGTACCGGCTCCTCACCCCCATCGGGGGTGGGGCCGGAGGGCGTGTGTACGTGGCCGACGACGTCGCCCTGCGCCGCCGGGTCGCGGTGAAGGTGCTGCACGAGGCCCTCGCCGGCGACACCACCTTCCTGCGCCGGTTCCGTAGCGAGGCCCAACTCGCCGCGTCGTTGCACCACCCCCAGATCATGGCGGTGCACGACTGGGGTGAGGACGACGTGCCGTTCATGGTCACCGAACTGCTCGGGGGAGGATCGCTGCGGGGCCTGCTCGACCGTGGTGACCGGCTGAGCCCCGCCCAGGCCGCGGCGCTCGGTGCCCAGGTGTGCGCCGCGCTCGACTACGCCCACGGGCGCGGGGTGGTCCACCGGGACATCAAGCCCGCGAACCTCCTGTTCGACGAGCACGGCAACGTGCGGGTGGCCGACTTCGGTCTCGCCCGGGCCCTCGCCGCCGCCAGCTGGACCGAACCCGCGGGATCCGTCGTCGGCACCGCTCGGTACGCGGCGCCGGAGCAGGGACAGGGCCGGTTGCTCGACGGCCGCGCCGATCTGTACAGCCTCGGGCTCGTGCTCATCGAGGCCGTCACCGGCGAGGTGCCGGGTGTGGCCGACACGGTGCTCGGGACGTTGGCGGCCCGGGCCCGCGACGGGGTCAGCGTCCCCGAGGCGCTCGGTCCACTGGCCGCCGCGCTCACGCCGGCCGTCCGGGCCGACCCCGACGCCCGCTACCCGGGCGCCCGGGCCATGGGCGACGCGCTCCGTCGGGCGGCCCGCCGGCTCCCCCCGCCGACGCCGTTGCGGCTTCCCGGCATCGGGGACGCACCGGACCCCCATCCCACCGCGTTGCGCCCCGACCGGCCGCGACGACTGTTCGACCAGGAGCAGCCGCCGGCCCCCGCCGGGGCACCGGCCCCGGTGCCGGGCCCGACACGCCACGCCTCGCGCCGCTGGGTTCCGGTGGGGGTGGTCGCCGCGCTGCTGGCGGTGGCCGCCGCGGTGGCCTTCGTCCTCACCCGACCCGTGCTGGGACCGCCGGTGGCGGTGCCCAACCTGCTCGGCATGCGCGAGGCCGAGGCGCAGCGCGTCGCCAACCGGTCCGGTCTGCTCACCACCGCCCGCCGGGTCCGTTCCGACGACCCGGCCGGCTTCGTCACCGCCCAGGACCCACCCCCGGGCGGGTTTCTCGGTCGGGGCGGCACGGTGCGCCTGGTGCTGTCCACAGGACCGGCACCGGTCGCGCTGCCCGAGGTGATCGGGCGCCCGTTCGCCGAGGCGAAGGCCGCGCTGGAGGAGGGGGGCTGGGTGGTCGTCGAGGGGCCTCACCGCCACGACGAGCAGGTCCCCGCCGGTGCGGTACTGGCGACCGTCCCGGCCGGCAAGGCCCCGCCAGGCGAGACCGTGCGCCTCGTGATCTCCGACGGGCCCCGGCCCGTCCCGGTTCCGGACGTGACCGGGCGGTCCTTCGAGGAGGCGAAGGCGCTCCTCGAGCGCCGCCGGTTCGGGGTGAACCGGGCCGAGGAGTTCAGCGACACGGTGGAGGCGGGACGAGTGATCCGCACCGAGCCGGCTGCCGGGCAGCCGGCTCAGCCGGGCTCGGCGGTGAAGGTGGTGGTCAGCCGCGGACCCGACCTCGTGGTGGTGCCCGACCTGCGCAACCGGACGATCGACGAGGCCTCCGCGCTCGCGCAGCAGGCGGGGTTGCAGGTCACGATCTCCGGTTCCTACAGCCCGGGCCGACGCGTGCGGGCACAGGCCCCCGATCCCGGGACCACCGTGCGCCGTCAGAGCGTCGTCACGATCTTCTTCTGACTCCTTCGGACGTGGTCGACGTGCTTCCGACCTCCTCTGACCGTTCCCTCTGACCGCAGCTGCTCGTGCCCGCCGGAGTCTCGCAGGCCGGGTACGTGAAGTGGCCGGCGCCGCACCCCGGATGGCTACGATGCCGAGCGTCGACGGTGGTGGCGGGGGAGCGGGGAGCGGACGATGGGTGCACTCGAGGGGCGGGTCGCGATCATCACCGGGGCAGGGCGCGGACTCGGACGGGAGCACGCGCTCCTGTTCGCCGCCGAAGGGGCCAAGGTCGTCGTCAACGACCTCGGTGGGGATCCCGACGGCACCGGGGCGGACCGCGCACCGGCCCAGCTGGTCGTGGACGAGATCCGGGCCCGGGGTGGTGAGGCCGTCGCCAACGTGGACAACGTGGCCGACTGGGTGGGCGCGCAGCGGCTCGTCCGGACCGCGATCGACACCTACGGCGACCTCCACGTCCTCGTGAACAACGCCGGGATCCTGCGCGACCGGGTCCTGGTGAACATGACCGAGGAGGAGTGGGACGCGGTCATCACCGTGCACCTCAAGGGCCACTTCTGCCCCACGCGCTTCGCGGCCGCCTACTGGCGGGAGCAGTCGAAGGCCGGGCGGGAGGTGCGGGCCTCGGTGATCCACACCTCTTCCACCTCCGGGCTGCTGGGCAACCCCGGCCAGACGAACTACGGCGCCGCGAAGAGCGGCATCGCCACCTTCTCCCAGATCTGCGCCATGGAACTGGGACGCTACGGGGTCCGCTCGAACGCGATCGCTCCGGCGGCGCGCACCCGGCTCACCGAGCAGACGCCGGGCCTGTCGGACCTCGTGCGGCCGCCCGAGGACGAGGGGGCGTTCGACGTGTGGGACCCGGCGAACGTCTCCCCGTTCGTCGCGTACCTGGCCACCGAGACCTGCCCGATCTCGGGGGAGGTGTTCCTCGTGCAGGGTGGGGTGGTGCAGCGGTTCCAACCCTGGACGCTGGCCCAGAAGATCGAGAAACCCGGCCGCTGGACCGTCCCGGAGCTCGCCGAGGCCGCGTCGCAGCTCTTGGCCTGACACCGGAACCTCGCCGCAGCCGCACCCCCGCGTGCGGGACGCCGTCGACCGATGTGGTCGTGCGGTGAGGGTGGCGACCGGCACGTGGCGGCTTGTCCGATTCTGGCTTCGGAGCGTGAGATCACCCGATCGGGTGTTCAGTCCCCCGGTAGGCCCCTGACCTGCGCTGTTGCTGTAATGACTATGGACTGTCATCGCTAATGTGCCTAGAGGTCATGGTGCCTTGGGGGTTGACCCTGCCGGAAGTGTCCCCCATAATCAGCCACGGTTCGTGGTGCTGGTCGCGGTGCCGGTGGACGGGATGGTGCCGGTCGCGGCCCAGGGCGGGTGCAAGAGCACGGAGCGGAGGGTCAGGGATGCGACGTCCGGCGAAGGGGGCCACCACGCATCCCCCGTTGGGTCGACCGGGCTACGGCTACGGGAGGCCGTTGCGGCCTCGACCCGACCGGCGCGCGGGCTGGTCGTGGTGCCTCGTGGAGGGGATCGAGCGGCCCCGGCACGACGCGGGGACGCTTCACGCCCTCGACGTCGACGGCGCGACCCGCCCAGCCGTCTGAGCGGGCCGGCCCGACGCGTCGGACCGGCGGCCGGGTCCCCGGTTCCCGGAAGGCCTGCGAGGTGCGGGTCGTAACCTGCACGGCATGGAGCGGTCGCGGTCGAGGGGTCGGCACGCGCCCGCGGCGCCGGACCCGCAACCGGCCGCACCCTCGGAGTCGGCCAGCGGCGGCCCGATCGGCGAGGTGCCGGGAGTGGAAGAGGTTCCCGTCGTCGCGTGGCCGGCGTTGCTGCGCGAGCCACCTGCCCCGCACGGGCCGCACCGGCCACCCCGGCCGACGTGGCCGGTGCTGGCCACCGTGCTCACCGGTCTGTTCGCCAGCGGGTTCACGATCACGATCGTGGCGGTGAGCCTGCGGCGTGTCGCCGATGACGTCGGCGGCGACCCGGCCACGCTCACCTGGATCGTGACCGGTCCGTTGCTCGTCCTCGCGCTCGCGATGCCGCTCTTCGGCAAGCTCGGCGACACGTTCGGTCACCGGCGCGTCTATCTGCTCGGCTTCGCCGGGCTGACGGTCGGTGCCGCGGCCACCGCGTTGGCGTGGAATGCGGCGTCGCTCATCGCGATCCGTGCGCTGGCGGCGCTGGCGGGCGCCGCGACGGGGCCGTCGTCGATGGCGATCCTCATGCGCACCTTCCCCGACGAGGACCGTGTGAAGGCGATGGGCTGGTGGTCGCTCGTCGGCGCCGGCGCCCCGGTGATCGGCCTCGTGGCCGGCGGGCCCCTCGTCGCCGCGTTCGGGTGGCGGTGGATCTTCCTGGCCCAGGTGCCGCTGTGCGCGCTGGCCTCGACGGCTGCCGCGCTCGTGCTGGCCGAGACGCCGCGGAGGAGCCGGGAACCCCTGGACATGGCCGGTGCGGGGACGCTCGCCGTGGCGTGCGTCACCGCCCTCGCCGGCCTCACCCTCGGCGGCCGGCGGGGGTGGGGCGACCCGCTCACCTTGGTGCTGCTCGGTGTCAGCCCCCTCGCCGCAGCCGCGTTCGTGTCGGCGGAGCGACGGGCCTCCCATCCGCTGCTGCCGCTGCGCTTCTTCGGGGAGCGGGCGTTCACGGCGTCGCTCGTCGCGCAGTTCGCCGCCAACTTCGCCTACATGGGCGGGTTCATCCTCACGCCGCTGCTCGTGCAGGAACGGTTCGGGTACTCGGTGGCCGCAGCGTCGGCCGCGATGGTGTTCCGCCCCGCGGCGTTCAGCCTCACCGCACCGGTCGCCGGGCACCTCGCCGCCCGGGTGGGGGAACGGCGCGCGGCGCGGGTCGGGGCGGCGCTTCTGGCGTGCTCGATGGCGGCCTTCGTGGGCGCCGCGCTCGGCGACCGGGTACCCCTGGTGTACGTGGGGCTCGTCGCCTCGGGCGTGGCGCTCGGGGCGGCGTCCCCGGCCCTGCTCACCGTCGCCGCGAGTCCGTTCCCCCCTCAGGATCTCGGGGTGGTGAACGGTGCGCAGGGCATGGTCGGCCAGATCGGCGTCGTCGCCGGGATCCAGTGCCTGGCCAGCGTCCAAGGGCTGGTCGGCGGGGCCGGCGGGTACGGGTGGGCCTACGGGCTCGGTGCGGTCGTGGCCGTGGTGGCGGCGGTGGCCACCGCGGCCCTCCCTCGCGCCGTCGAGGCGTCCGCCCCGGTCGCCCAAGCCGCGTGACCCCCGTGGCGATCCGGCGAGCGGGCGCGGTCCACCGGGGTGGCGGGGCGCCGGGCGCACCGGCCGGGGCTCAGCGCGCCGGGAGGGGCAACAGGTCGGCGGGCAGGTCGGTGAGGACCACCGCACCCACGCGGCGGACCCGGCTCGCGGGGATCAGCGGGTCGGCGCGCCGCAGGCGCGCCAAGGCATCCAGCTTGTCGGACCCGGAGACGACCCAGACGATCCTCTGCGCCCGGGCCAGCGCCGGGAAGGTGAGCGTCATCCGCCGGTACCCGGCGTGTGGGCGGGTGACCGCCACGAGCCGATCGGTGATCTCGCACACCGGGTCACCGGGCACCAGCGACGCGGTGCGCCCGTCGGCCCCGAGCCCGAGGTGCACGGCGTCCAGACACGGCGGGAGTCGGGCCGCGTAGGCATCGGCTGCGGGCTCGAGATCGGCTTCGGTGACCGGCATCGGCTCGATACGGGCGCCCGTGCCCGCCAAGGCGGCCTGCAAACCGGTGAGGTGACGGGCCGGATCCCCTTCGGGGGCCACCAGTTCGTCGACCTGGAACACCCGCACCGACGACCACGGGAGCGCCTCGGCGGCCAGGCACGCCAGCACGGGCCCCGCCGTTCGACCGCCGCTCAGCGCGAGGGTGGCCTGCCCGGCGCGAGCGACCGCCTCGGCGACGATCGCCGAGAGGTGTGCGGCGGCGGCGGGTGCCAGGCGGGGCGCCGGCAGGCGACGGACCCGCAACGGCGGGGGACCTTCGCCCCTGGCCCTGCCCACTCGCCGTTCCATACCCTGCACCCTACGGGGAGCCAGACGGTGCGGCGCGCACCCAGCTGCACCGGCGGCGGGTATGAGGAGGGGGATGCAGCACCGGCCATACGCCACGGTGATGGTGCCGCTCGACGGCTCACCGCTCGCCGACCGGGCCCTCCCCGTGGCGGCGGAGCTCGCGGCGCGCGGGCACACCGGCGTGGTGCTCGTCGGTGTCGCCAACCACGGTGAGGACCCCGCCGAGCTGCGGGCCGGCCTCGAGCGACGGGCCGGCGACCTGCAACGCCGGGGGCCGGCGGTCCTCACCGTGGAGGTGGAGGTTCGTGCGCCGGGCACCCACCATCCCGACCTCCACCACGCCGCGGTGGTCGACGAGCTCGTCGGCGTCGTGCGTCGCCTCCCGGACGCGCTCGTGTGTGCCTCGACCCGCGGCCGAGGCGCGATCACCCGCGCCCTGCTCGGCAGCGTCGCCGACGGGCTGGTCCGCCGGGCCGCGGTACCGGTCCTGCTCGTCGGGCCCTCGGCGCGCCCCGAGTGGGAGGTGGGGGCGGAGCCGATCGTGCTCATCGGGGTCGACGGGTCCTCGGCCGGTCCCGCGGCGACCGCGGCCGGGGGACGGCTGGCCCGGGTGTTGGGCGGGCGGGTGCTCGTCGCCCAGGTCCTGGAGCCGATGATCCCCCTGGCGCCAGGGGTGCGCACCGAGGAAGGCTCACCCGCCGTCGCCGAGGCGGTGGCGGCGCTGCGCAGGGCCGGGCTCGCGGCCGAGGGTGTCGTGGTGGAGGACGCGGACGCCGCCGGCGCGCTCTTGCGCCTCGGGGCCCAGCGCACGGTCGCGGCGACCGCGGTGGCGACCCACGGGCGGGGTGGTCTGGCCCGCCTCGCCCTGGGCAGCGTGGCCGACCGGGTGGTGCGTCACGCCACCCACCCCGTACTCGTCGTCCGGCCCGCGGCGGTGGAGACCGGGGACTCGACCACCCGTGGGGAAGGGGACTGACGCTCCGGCCCCGGCTCGTCGGCCGCGGGTGGCCGGTGCCGGTCGGCGTTCGGCACCGGCCCGGCTCGCCGCGGTGGTGCAGCGGCTCGGTGGTCGGTACAGCACCGAGCTCGGGCTGGACCTGCGCCGTGGACGCGACGTGGAGCGGTGGTTCCTCGCCGCCACCCTCTTCGGGACCCGTATCGCCACCGAGGTCGCGATGCGCACCTGGCGCACGCTCGGTGCGGCGGGGGTGGGCACGATCGGTGACGCCGCCACCCGTACCTGGGACGAGCTGGTCGCGCTCCTCGACGCCGGGGGCTACACCCGCTACGACTTCCGCACCGCCACGCGCCTGCAGACCCTCGCCGGGGTGGTGGCGGAGCGGTTCGGGGGCCGGGTCGCCGGCCTCGGTCGCCGGATCGCCGACCCCGTCGAGCTCGAGCGGACCCTCGACGCGCTGCCCGGCTGGGGTCCGGTGACGGTCCGGGTGTTCCTGCGTGAACTGCGCGGTATCTGGCCGGGTGCCCGGCCGCCGCTCGATCCCCGGGCGGCCTGGGCGGCCCGCCACCTCGGGCTCACCCGCGCCGCCCGCCCCGCCTTCGCCGATCTCGACCGTCTGGCGCGACAGGCCGGGGTCGATCCCCGCGACGCCGAGGCCGGCCTCATCCGCGCCGCGCTCGCGCACCGGAGGGCCCGTGCCTGCCCGGGCGGCGCGGCGTGTGTCGTCCTCGAGGGAGCGGACCCGGTGCGCCCAGCGCGCTGAGGTCCGCCCACCAGGCCAGCACCAGCGCGACGACCGCCCCGGCGAGCAGAACCGCGGTGACGCCGGTGTGGCGCACCACGAATCCGGCGAGCAGCACGCCGAGGGGCACCGTGCCACCGAACCCCATGATCCACAGCGCCATGACCCGGCCCCGGACCTGGTCGTCGAGGTGCTCCTGGAGCACCGTGGCCAGCGAGGTGATCACCACGAAGTACGCGAACCCCAACGCGGCGGCCAGCGGGTAGGCAGCGGGCGCGGTGCCGGCGAGCGTGAACGCGCTGAGCAAGACGGCGAAGGCCGCCAGCGAGGCCCGGGCCAACGGTGCCTTCGCCCGGTCGGCGAAGCGGGTGCCCACGCTCACCGCACCCGCCGCGGCCCCCAGACCGAACCCCGCGTACAGCAGGCCGTAGGCGACGCTTCGCGGCCCGATCCCGTAGACGTCCCTCGCCACCACCGGCATGAGACCCACGAACGCCAGGGAGAAGAACGAGAAGGTCGCCAGCACGAGCAGGATCCGGCGGATGAGCGGGTCGGACGCGGCGTACCGGAACCCCGACAGCAGGTGGGCCCACCCGGATCCGCCCGGCGTCGGTCCCCGACCCGGGGACGGGGTGGCGAGCAGCGCCGCCAGCGCGAAGACGTAGGTGAGGGCGTTGAGCCCGAAGACCCAGGCCACGCCCAACGTCGCGTACAACGGGGCTCCGATGGCCGGCCCGATCACGCGGGAGAGGTTCATCTGCGCCGACTGCAGCGACACCGCCCCGGGCAGGTCCTCGCGGGGCACGAGCGTGGGGATGATCGCGCCGAGGGCCGGTGCGGCGAGCGCGTTGGCCACCCCGATGGCCAGCACCGTCGTGAACAGTGCCGTCCGCGCCGGGGCCGGGGACGTGGCCAGCAGCGCCAGGCCTGCCGACAGCACCATCTGCACCCCTTGCATCCACAGCAGCAGTCGGCGCCGATCGAGCGAGTCGGCGAGCATCCCGCCCACCGGTCCGAGGAAGAGGAGCGGTCCGAGCTGCGCGAAGACGAGCAGCCCCACGAACGACGGATCGCCCGTGAGCGCGAGGGCGTACGCGCCGAGCAACACGTTCTGCATCCAGGTGCCGACGTTCGACGCGAACGTGCCGCTCCAGACGATCCGGAAGTCGCGGTGCGCGAGCGCGGCCCGGACCGTGCCGGTCGCGACCGGCCGGTCACCTTCGAGCAGCGCGTCGGTCAGGTCCTCGGGTCGCGGATCACGTGACCGACGGAAGAGCATGGTGGACCCGACGGCGGACGGCCCGCCGCCGGGTTACTCCGTGATGCCCTGGATGGCCTGCTGCAGCGCCGCGTTCCCGCCCGGGCCGCCGCCCTGCTGGGCCATCATGAGCTTCGTCATGTCCCCCTGCACCTTCACCTTGCCGGCCATGAAGGCCTGCATGCCCGCCTGCGGGTTGCCCGAGACGAAGACCTCCTTGGCGGTCTCGTAGTCGGTGGTGAGGGTGACGTCCGCGTCGTCCTTGTGGCCGATGCCCCAGTGGCCCCGCCCGTCTCGTGCACCCATGTGCATGTGGCGCTCCTCCCCGAAGGGCGTGCCGGTGATCGTGAGGTTCACGAGCACGTTCTGGTGGGCCGGTGCGTCGGCGCCGTGCTCCTCCACCAGCTTCTCCACCACCTCGAACCACTCGTCCGACAGGAACGGGTACTTCGCCACCCTTGCCTCCTCGTTCAGCGTGTGCACCTTCGGTGCGCCATCGTCACCGGCCGTCTGCCCCGCGGCGTTCCGCACACGGACTGTTCTTGACCGACGGGTCGGAGAGTATCCCTCCGCATGCGAGCGCGTCGAACGGCCCGGACCCCGACCGCGGGGGGTGAGCCGGCCGCGTCGGTAGCCTGAGCCGGTGGGCACCGACGCGGCGACGCTCGCCACCCGGGCGGGCCGGATCGCGGCCCGGTCGCGCCACCCGCGCTGGCGGCCGCCGCCGGTGCGGATCGACATGGCCCGCTGCATCAACTGCGACGCCTGCCTACGCCACTGCCCACCCCAGTTCGGCGCCATCTTCAACCACGGGATCGACGTGATCATCCTCCCCGAACTGTGCAGCGGGTGCGGCAAATGCCTCCCGCCGATCTGCCCGGTGGACTGCATCGTCGTCGACCCGCACTGGACGCCGTCCCCGGAGGACTGGTGGGCGCACCCGCTCGGCCCCGACGACCCCTACGCTGCCGGCGATGGCCGGCCCGGCGGAGGAGCAGATGCCTGAGCGGATCACGCCGGACGAGGTGGCGCACGTCGCCCGGCTGGCCCGTCTCGCGCTCACCGGCGAGGAACTGGCCCGGTTCACCGCGGATCTCGCTGCGGTCCTCGACCACGCCGCCGAGCTCGCCGCACTCGACCTCGACGGGGTGGCGCCCACGTCGCATCCGCTGACGTTGCGCAACGTGACCCGCCCCGACGAACCCCGCCCGGGGCTGGCCCGGGACGACGTCCTCGCCGGTGCACCCGACCACGAGGCCGGTCGGTTCCGGGTGCCGCGCATCCTGGGGGAGGACGGGTGACCGACGCCGGGTACACGACCGGCCGGGACCTGCCCGGCGCCGCCGCGCTGGCCGCGGCCGTACGTCGCGGCGAGCGGACCGCCCGCGACGTCGTCGAGGAGCACCTGGCCCGGATCGCCGGGGCCGACCCGGTGCTCCGGGCGTTCCTGTGCGTGACCGCGGACGCGGCCCGCGCCCGCGCCGATGCAATCGACGACCTCGTCGGCCGGGGGCTGGACCCCGGGCCGCTGGCGGGGGTGCCGGTCGCGCTGAAGGACAACCTGTGCACCCGGGCCGTCCCGACCACCTGTGCCTCACGGATCCTCGAGGGGTGGCGGCCCCCCTACGACGCCACCGTCGTCGAACGGCTCCTGCTCGCCGGTGCGGTGCCGATCGGCAAGACCAACCTCGACGAGTTCGCGATGGGCTCCTCCACGGAGAACTCTGCGTTCGGGCCCACCCGCAACCCGCACGACCCCGACCGGGTGCCCGGCGGCTCGAGCGGCGGTTCCGCGGCGGCGGTGGCAGCCGGTCTCGTCCCCGTGGCGCTCGGCTCCGACACCGGCGGCTCGGTCCGCCAACCCGCCGCGCTGTGCGGCGTGGTCGGGGTCAAGCCCACCTACGGCCGGGTGTCGCGCTACGGGCTCGTGGCCTTCGCTTCCAGCCTCGACCAGGTGGGACCCATCACCCGCACCGTCGACGACGCCGCCACGGTGCTCGAGGCCATCTGGGGTCACGACCCCCGTGACGCGACGTCGGTGCCGTCCCCGCCGGAGCGGCTCGGTGAGGAGCGCGAGTCGGCGCCGGGTGTCGTGCGCGTGCCGCCGGAGGTGAGCGGCCTACGGGTGGGGGTCATCGAGGAGCTCACCTCGATGGAGGGGGTCGCCGCCTCGGTGCGCGCCGCGGTCGAGGCCGCCGCCTCGGCGCTCGAGGAGGCCGGAGCGAAGGTGGAGCACGCCGCGGTGCCGCATGCCCGCCACGCGCTCTCCGCCTACTACCTCATCGCCCCGGCGGAGGCCTCCAGCAATCTCGCCCGCTACGACGGGGTCCGGTACGGCCTGCGGATCGACGCCCCGACCACCGAGGAGATGACCGCGGTGACCCGCGCCGCGGGGTTCGGCCCCGAGGTGAAGCGCCGGATCATGCTCGGCACCTACGCGCTGTCCGCCGGCTACTACGACGCCTACTACCGGCGGGCGCAGCGGGTACGCACGCTGCTCATCCGTGATTTCGCCGCCGCCTACGAGCGATTCGACGTGCTGCTGGCGCCCACGTCCCCCACCGTCGCGTTCCCCCTCGGGTCCCGCACCGCCGACATCCTCGCCATGTACGGCAGCGACCGCTGCACGATCCCCTCCAACCTGGCCGGGCACCCGGCCGTCTCGGTGCCGTGGGGTCGCGGGGAGGACGACCTGCCGGTGGGGGTGCAGGTGCTCGCCCCCGCGTTGGGCGAGGCGGTGATGTTCCGGGTGGCCCGGGCGGTCGAGGAGGCCGGGCCACCCGCACCCGAACCCCCGGCGCAGGGTCGGCGGGAGGTGGGTCGGTGACCCCGGCTGCGGCGCCGGCTCCCGGTGCGCCCGGCGCGGCCGGGGGGCGCGACCGGCGCTACGAGGCGGTGATCGGGTTGGAGGTGCACGTCGAGCTGGCGACGGCCACGAAGATGTTCTGTGGCTGCGCCAACCGCTTCGGCGCGGAGCCCAACACCCTTGTCTGCCCCACCTGTCTCGGGCTTCCGGGGTCACTGCCGGTCCTGAACCGGGCGGTGGTCGACCTCGCGTTGCGGTTCGGGGCCGCCCTGGGGTTCCGGGTGCCCGAGGAGTCGATCTTCGCCCGCAAGAACTACTTCTACCCCGACATGCCGAAGGACTACCAGATCAGCCAGTACGAGGAGCCGCTCCTCGTGGACGGAGCGATCGAGGTGGACGGGGTGACGATCGGGATCGAGCGGGCGCACCTCGAGGAGGACACCGGCAAGATCACCCATCTCGGCGGTGGGGGGCGGATCCACGACGCCGCCCACTCGCTCATCGACGACAACCGGGCCGGGGTGCCGCTGATGGAGATCGTCTCCCGTCCCGATCTGCGCTCCGGCGAGCAGGCCCGGGCCTACGTCGCCGAGTTGCGGGCGGTGCTGGAGGCCCTGGGCGTCTCGGACGTGAAGATGGAGGAGGGATCGTTGCGCATCGACGCGAACGTGTCGGTGCGCCCCGTCGGTGCCGAGCGCCTGGGCACGAAGGTCGAGATCAAGAACATGAACTCGCTGCGTTCGCTCAGCCGGGCGATCGATTTCGAGATCGACCGGCAGGTCGCGCTCGCCGAGGCGGGACGGCCGGTCGTCCAGGAGACCCGTCACTGGGACGAGGACGCCGGGGTCACCCAGGCGATGCGCACGAAAGAGGGCTCCGAGGACTACCGCTACTTCCCGGAGCCCGACCTCGTGCCCCTCGCCCCCACCCCCGAGATGCTGGCCCGGGCCCGGGCCACGGTCCCCGAGCTGCCCGCGGCCCGCCGGGCCCGCCTGGTCGCCGAGTGGCGGATCAGCGAGGCGGACGCCCGGGTGCTCGTGGCCCGACGTGACCTCGCCGACTACGCCGAGGCCGCGGTCGCCGCCGGCGCCCCCGGCCCGCAGGTGGCGAACTGGTGCACCGGCGAGATCCTCTCCTACCTCAACGACACCGGGATGCAGGCGCACGTGTTGCCGCTGCCGCCCGACGGACTCGCCGAGCTCGTGGCGCTCGTCGCCGACGGCACGTTGTCGCGCCCGTTGGCCAAGGACGTGCTGGGCACCTGCCTGCGGGAGCCGAAGCGGCCCCGCCAGGTGGTCGCCGAGCGGGGCTTGGCGCAGGTGAGTGACGAGGCCGAGCTCGCCCGGGTGGTCGACGAGGTGTTGGCCGGGCATCCCGCCGACGTGGAGGCCTACCGCGCCGGTGACGACAAGGCCCGCAAGCGCAAGCGAGGCTTCCTCATGGGTGAGGTGATGCGCGCCACCGCGGGGCGGGGCAACCCGCAGGTGCTGGCCCGGCTGCTCGAGCAGCGCCTGGGCTGACCGGTCCCCGACCGAGCCGGCCGGGCTGGGGCCGCGGGTGGCGCCCCGTCTCGACGGTCGGGACCCGGCGCCGTTCGACGCGTCGAGCGCCCGGGCGGTGTCCGTCTACCGTGGGGCCCGTGACTGAGCACCCCCGGCCCCGCAGCCACGAAGTGACCGACGGCACGGAGCGGGCCCCGGCCCGGGCGATGCTCCGCGCCGTGGGCATGACCGACGCCGACTGGGGCAAGCCCCAGATCGGGGTGGCGTCCTCCTGGAACGAGGTGACCCCCTGCAACCTGCCGCTCCAGCGGCTCGCGCAGCGGGCGAAGGACGGGATCCGTGACGCCGGCGGCTTCCCGATGGAGTTCGTCACGATCGCGGTGAGCGACGGGATCTCCATGGGGCACGAGGGCATGCGTGGCTCGTTGCCCAGCCGGGAGATCATCGCCGACTCGGTGGAGTGCATGATGCACGCCGAACGCCTCGACGGGATGGTGACCTTCGCCGGGTGCGACAAGAGCCTGCCCGGGATGCTCATGGCCGCGGCGCGGCTCAACGTGGCGAGCGTGTTCCTCTACGGCGGCACGATCCTGCCCGGCCGCTGGAAGGACCAGGCGCTCGACATCGTGAGCGTGTTCGAGGCGGTGGGCGCCTGTGCCGCCGGCCTGCTCGGCGAGGGTGAGCTCGGTGAGATCGAACGGCGGGCCTGCCCCACCGAGGGGTCCTGCGCCGGCATGTTCACCGCCAACACGATGGCCGCGGTGGGGGAGGCACTGGGCATGTCCCTCCCCGGCAGCGCGTCGGCGCCGGCGGTGGACCGGCGCCGAGACGACTTCGCCTACGAGAGTGGTCGGGCGGTGGTGGCGATGCTCGACGCGGGCATCCGACCCCGTCAGATCATGACGAAGGAGGCGTTCGAGAACGCGATCGCGGTGGTGATGGCCCTCGGCGGGTCGACGAACGCGGTGCTGCACCTGCTGGCGATCGCGCACGAGGCCCGCGTCGACCTCGACCTCGACGATTTCAACCGGGTGGGCGCCCGGGTGCCGCACCTCGCCGACATGAAGCCGCACGGCCGGTACCACATGACCGACCTCGACGCGGTGGGAGGGGTCCCGGTGGTGATGCGGCACCTCCTCGAGGCGGGGCTGCTCCACGGTGAGTGCCTCACCGTCACCGGCCGTACCGTCGCCGAGAACCTCGCTGCCTTCGACCCGCCGGCACCCGACGGTGCGGTGGTGCACCCCCTCACCGATCCGATCCACACCCAGGGCGGCATCGCCGTCCTGCGGGGCTCGCTCGCCCCCAACGGTTCGGTGGTGAAAGTGGCCGGCATCGACACCCTCCGCTTCGACGGGGTGGCCCGGGTCTTCGACGGGGAGGACGCGGCGATGACCGAGATCCTCGCCGGCCGCATCCGTCCCGGGGATGTGGTGGTGATCCGCTACGAGGGTCCCCGCGGCGGGCCGGGCATGAGGGAGATGCTCGCGGTGACCGGCGCGATGAAGGGGGCCGGGCGGGGCGGCGACGCCGCCCTGGTCACCGACGGGCGGTTCAGCGGCGGCACCCATGGGTTCTGCGTGGGTCACGTGGCCCCGGAGGCGGCCGACGGTGGGCCGATCGCGCTGGTGCGCGACGGGGACCGGATCGTCATCGACGCCGCTGCGCACACCATCGACCTCGACGTGCCTGCGGCCGAGCTCGAGCGGCGCCGGGCCGAGTGGAAGCCACACGAGGCTCGCTACACCAGCGGGTTCCTCGCCAAGTACGCCCGGCTCGTGCAGGGTGCCGACCGGGGCGCGGTCACCAACGCCTGACCGCGGGCACCGTGCCGGAGATCCTCGAGGCCGAGGTCGCGCGGTGCCTCATCGAGGCCGCCGCGCTCGACCGGCCGATCCAGGACGTCCACGCCCCCGACCCTTGGTTCCTGAAGGGGGGATGCACCCCCGCCGCGGTACGGGAGGCGCTGGTGGGGCGCCGGTGCACGCGTGCCCGCCGCCGGGGCAAGCTGCTCTGCTGCGACACCGACCGGGGTGGCCCCACCCTGGGGCTGCACTTGGGGATGAGCGGCCGGGTGATCGTCGACGGGACCGCCGCCGGTGACCCGCTGCGGTACGCACCGAACGGGGAGGATCCGGCCTGGGTGCGCTTCGGTCTCCGGTTCGCCGACGGCGGGCACCTGGTGCTGCGCGACCCGCGGCGCCTCGGTGCCGTCCGCCTCGATCCGGACGAGGACCGGCTCGGGATCGACGCCTTCTCCCTGCGCCTCGGTGACCTGCGGCCGCTGCTGCGGGCGAGCCGGGCCCCGGTGAAGGCGGTGCTGCTCGACCAGTCGCGCATCGCCGGGCTCGGGAACCTCCTCGTCGACGAGGTGCTGTTCCGGGCCGGGGTCGACCCGGCCCGCCCGGCCCGCACGCTCGATCCGGCCGAGCAGCGCCGGGTGGCCCGGGCGGTCTCCGACACCCTGCGGATCCTGGGGCGGCGGGGCGGCTCGCACACCGGTGACCACATCGAGGCCCGGCGCCCCGGTGGACGCTGCCCACGTGACGGGGCCGAGCTCGTGCGTCGCACGATCGCCGGGCGCACCACCTACGCCTGTCCCGTCCACCAGCGTTGAGCGACCCGGCGTGGTTGTGCCCGCCGGTTCCGGGGCGCTACACTTCCCGCACCCATGTACGCCCGTCCGACCGTCCTCGTAGTCCACTAGCGCACGGCGCCGTCCCGCGCCGTGCGCCGACCCCTCGCTCCGGCGAGGGGTTTTTCGTGCCCGGGGGCGGACCGGCGGCCACCGGCGACACGACAGACGACCCGCCGGTCCGGAACCGAGGTACTCCCATGCAGCTCACCGGAGCCCAGGCTCTCATCCGCAGCCTCGAGATGGAAGGGGTGGAGGTCATGTTCGGCCTCCCCGGCGGGGCGATCCTGCCGGTGTACGACCCGCTCATCGAATCCTCCATCCGGCACATCCTCGTGCGCCACGAGCAGGGTGCCGGGCACATGGCCGAGGGGTACGCGCACGCCACCGGTCGTCCCGGCGTGGCGATGGTGACGAGCGGGCCGGCGGCCACGAACATCGTCACGCCGCTGTGCGACGCATACATGGACTCGGTGCCGATCGTCGTGATCACCGGCCAGGTGCCCTACGCGGTGATCGGCACCGACGCGTTCCAGGAGTGCGACACGCTGGGGATCACGATGCCGGTCACGAAGCACAACTGGCTCGTGACCGACCCGGCCGACATCCCCCGCATCGTGCGGGAGGCGTTCTGTGTCGCCACCACCGGGCGGCCCGGACCGGTGCTCATCGACGTGCCCAAGGACATCTCCAACGCCACCATGGACTGGTACTGGCCGGAGCAGGTCGACCTGCCGGGGTACAAGCCCAACCTCAAGGGGCATCCGAAGATGATCAAGGAGGCGGCCCGGCTCATCGCCGCGGCGCGGCGTCCGGTGATCTACGCCGGTGGTGGCATCCTCAAGGCCCGGGCGGCCGAAGCGTTGCGGGAGTTCGCCGAGCTCACCGGCATCCCGGTGGTGACCACCCTCATGGCCCGGGGTGCGTTCCCCGATCGGCACCCTCAGGCGCTGGGCATGCCCGGCATGCACGGCAACTACACCGCGGTCACGGCCATGCAACGCGCCGACCTCCTCGTCACCCTCGGTGCCCGGTTCGACGACCGGGTCACCGGCAAGGTGAGCGCCTTCGCCCCCGAGGCGAAGGTGATCCACGTCGACGTGGACCCGGCCGAGCTCGGCAAGGTGCGCCGACCCGACGTGCCCATCGTCGGCGACTCCCGCAACGTCATCGAGGGGCTCACCAAGGCGGTCCGCAACGAGTTCGCCCGCCAGGGCCGGCCTGACCTCGCCCCGTGGTGGGCGCAGATCCGGCAATGGCAGGCCGAGCACCCGCTTCGTTACGAGCAGCACGAGGGCGGGCCGCTGAAGCCGCAGTTCTGCATCGAGATGCTGCGCGAGCACACCCCCGAGGACACCATCGTGGTGAGCGGGGTGGGTCAGCACCAGATGTGGACGAGCCAGCTGTGGCGTTTCGACCATCCCTACACCTGGATCAACTCGGGAGGCCTGGGCACCATGGGCTTCGCGGTGCCCGCCGCGATCGGGGCCAAGGTGGGCAAGCCCGAACGGATGGTGTGGGCGATCGACGGTGACGGCTGCTTCCAGATGACCGCCCAGGAGCTCGTCACCGCAACCGCGGAGCGCATCCCGGTGAAGGTGGCGATCCTCAACAACGCCTACCTCGGCATGGTGCGCCAGTGGCAGGAGCTCTTCTACGAGGAGCGCTACAGCGAGGTGTACCTCTCGCCCGACCTGCCCGACTACGTGCGCTGGGCCGAGGCGATGGGCTGCGTCGGGTTCCGGGTGGAGACCCCCGAGGACGTCGTGCCCACCATCGAGAAGGCCAACGAGATCGACGACCGGCCGGTGGTGATCGACTTCCGGGTGGACTACCGGGAGAAGGTGTACCCCATGGTCCCGGCCGGGGCGTCGAACGACGACATCATCCTCGGCCCCGAGACCGACCGGCCGGGAGGGCGGTGAGGTGGCGAGCGGCACGCAGCACCACATCCTCAGCGTCCTGGTCGAGAACCGCTTCGGGGTGCTCTCCCGCGTCGCCGGCCTGTTCTCCCGCCGCGGGTACAACATCTACTCGCTGGCCGTGAGCCCCACCGAGGACGACCGGTACTCCCGCATGACCATCGTGGTCGACGGGGAGAGCGCACCGATCGAGCAGGTCACGAAACAGCTCAACAAGCTCATCCCGGTGATCAAGATCACCGAGCTGGCCGCGGCGGAGGCGGTGGAACGGGAGCTCATGCTCGTGACCGTCCGGGCCGACGGCGCGTTCCGGTCGCAGGTCACCGAGCTGGCCTCGATCTTCGAGGCGAAGATCCTCGACGTGGGCTACGAGGCGATGACGCTGATGGTGGCGGGCACGCCCGAGAAGCTCGACGCCATGACCGACCTGCTCGCGCCGTTCGGGATCGTCGAACTGCAACGCACCGGCCGCATCGCGCTCCCGAAGTTGCGCCGGGAGTCGGGCGCACTGAAACTCGTCCGGTCCAAAGGGGCCTGAGCGCACGGACGGCGGGTGGTCGTCGAGGCGCAACCCGTAGGACGCACGCGACGAAGGGAGACCCTGTGCCTGCCACGATCTACTACGACACCGACGCCGATCTCGGGCTGCTCGCCGACCGGCGGGTTGCGGTGCTCGGCTACGGCTCCCAGGGGCACGCACATGCCCTGAACCTCCTGGAGTCCGGGGTCGACGTGCGGGTCGGGCTGCGGGAAGGGTCGTCATCGGCGGCGAAGGCCACCGAGGCCGGGCTGCGGGTGGCGACGATCCCCGGTGCCGTGGCCGAGGCCGACATCGTGATGGTGCTGCTGCCCGACACCGAGCAGCGGCGTGTGTTCGAGGCCGACATCGCCCCGCATCTGCAGGCGGGTGCTTCCCTCGCCTTCGCCCACGGGTTCAACATCCACTTCGGCCAGATCACCCCACCGGAAGGGGTGGACGTGTGGATGATCGCCCCGAAGGGGCCCGGTCACCTGGTGCGCCGCACCTTCGAGGAGGGAGGCGGGGTGCCGGCGCTCGTCGCGGTGGCCCAGGACGCGACCGGACGGGCCCACGACCTGGCCCTCGCCTACGCGAAGGGGATCGGGGCCACGCGGGCCGGGGTGCTCGAGACGACGTTCGCCGAGGAGACCGAGACCGACCTCTTCGGCGAGCAGGTGGTGCTCTGCGGCGGGCTTGTCGCACTGATCCTGGCCGGGTTCGAGACGCTGGTGGACGCCGGCTACCAACCGGAGTCGGCGTACTTCGAGACGCTGCACGAGGTGAAGCTCATCGTCGACCTCATCTACGAGGGCGGCATCGCCAACATGCGCTACTCGATCTCCGACACCGCCGAGTACGGCGACCTGACCCGTGGTCCGCGCATCATCACCGACGCCACCCGGGCGGAGATGCGCCGCATCCTGGAGGAGATCCGCTCCGGGGCGTTCGCCAAGGAGTGGATCGCCGAGCACGAGGCCGGCCGCCCGACCTTCAACCGGCTGCGGGAGCAGGCCCGGCACCACCCGATCGAGGCGGTGGGGGCCCGGTTGCGGGAGATGATGCCCTGGATCAGCGCCGGGAAGGCACGCCCTCAGGAGGTCTCGGGTGGCTGAGGTGACCTCCCGGATCTAGCCTGCCGGGGTGGACGTCGCCGCGGTGCCGGTCGCGCTCGCCGGCGGGTACCTCCTCGGCACCTTCCCGTCGGCCGATCTCGTGGCCCGCTGGTCGGCCCGCGGCGCGGCGGGCCGCACCCGCGACGGCGGAAAGGCCGGTGGTCGCACCGACCTGCGGCACCTCGGCAGCGGCAACCCCGGTGCCCTGAACGCCTACCGCACGCTCGGCCGGCGGGCCGGTGCCCTGGTGCTGGTGGCCGACGTCGCCAAGGGGATGGTGGCCGGCGGTGCCGGGCTGGCGCTCGCCGGGGCGGGAGCGGCCCAGGTCGCGGTGGTGGCCGCGATCGTGGGGCACTGTTTCCCCCTCTGGTCGGGCCTGCGGGGCGGGAAGGGTGTGGCGACCGC
>Ga0308412_1000184_pt1 | contig 29510 bp, 22 predicted proteins | sample HotsprottomLayer_FD_202357 | JGI IMG/M metagenome (GOLD analysis project Ga0308412, IMG submission 202357) | Hot spring phototrophic mat microbial communities from Octopus Spring, Yellowstone National Park, Wyoming, United States -... | ecosystem: Environmental > Aquatic > Thermal springs > Hot...
GGGTGGCGCAAGTGCTGGCATTAATCGGCGCCCGTCCGGTTGTTGATGAGCTGGGGAACATTGCCGATGTAACACTTCGGCCATTAAGCGAACTCGGTCGTCCACGGATTGACGTAGTGGTCACCGTCAGCGGTATTTTCCGCGATCTGCTCGGCAACCAGATGCGCTTGATCGACCGTGCGGCGTATTTGGCGGCAACTGCTGATGAGCCGCCGGAATGGAACTTCGTGCGCGCCCATGTACTGGCGCAAGTCGCTGAACAACGCATCTCGCTCGAAGAAGCGGCGATTCGTGTCTTTACCAACGCTCCTGGTAGCTACGGCGCAAATGTTAATTTCCTGGTCGAAAGCGGTACCTGGGAGAATGATGAACAACTGAGTGACGCCTTCTTGTCGCGCAAGAGTTTTGTCCGCACGGCTGACGGGCAATGGCGTGAGGCACGGCATTTGCTTGAGGGGGCGTTGCGGCACGTGCAAGCGACCTTCCAGAACATTGACAGCTTTGAGGTCGGTCTAACCGACATCGACAACTACTACGAGAATCTCGGAGGTGTCGCGAAGAGTGTTGAACGATTGCGTGGTCAGGCGCCACCAGTGCTGGTTGCCGATGCGATCAATACACCCGGCGCCAGTAGAGTGGCTTCGATTGAAACGATGCTGCGTCTCGAAACCCGCGCCAAGCTGCTCAATCCAAAGTGGCATGAAGCCATGCTTGCCCACGGCTTTGCCGGGGTACGTGAAATTGAAGCCCGTGTCGGGCATACGTATGGCTGGAGTGCAACCGCCAATGCGGTTGAAGGTTGGGTGTACGACGAGATCGCAGCCACTTATGCCCTCGATGACACCATGCGCGAGCGGATGGCGGCGCTCAACCCATCGGCAACCGCTGGCGTCGTTCGTCGATTGCTTGAAGCTGCCGGTCGTGGTTTCTGGGCAGCTGACGAAGCGACGCTCAACCGCTTGCAGGAAATCTACCAGGACCTCGAAGATCGTCTCGAAGGGATTAGTGAAGAGAGGAGTGTCAGATGAGCTGGTTGAAGATGATTCGGCTCGGAATGCTGCATGTCGCCGTTGCGATTAGTCTGGTGCCGATTACTGGGGTTCTCAATCGGATCATGATCCACGAGCTTGGGATTATGGCCAGTATTGTAGCGGCGCTGATCATTTTGCCGCATCTCTTTTCACCGATTCAGGTCTTCATCGGTCAATTCTCGGATCGGCATCCGCTGTGGGGCTATCGCCGTACTCCTTACATCGCGTTGGGCATTCTGCTGTGTGTTGTCGGTGCAGCCCTGACTCCCTTTGCAGCCTTTGCGATGGACGCTAATTTCTGGCCGGGTCTGATCTTTGCCCTCCTGGTCTTCGGCATATGGGGGGTGGGCTTTAACACCGCAGTTGTCTCCTATCTCTCACTGGCAAGCGATATATCGCCCGCTCAATATCGTTCGCGCACAATTGCCGTGATGTGGTTTATGATGATCACAGCAGTTATCGGCACAGCGATTGGCACCGGGCGTGCACTTGAACCCTACTCGCCGGAGCGTCTGATCGAGGTCTTCGCGATTTGTGCTGGGGTTGCTTTAACAATTGCTACGCTTGGCCTGATCGGACTTGAGCCGCGTAACGCGGTGCCACTCAGCCACGAAGAGCGTTACAGTGCAACAGCGTCAGTGCGCACTGTTGTTCGCGATCCGCTCGCCCGGCGGTTTTTCGTCTATCTGATGTTTATGCTGTCGGCGATTCTTGGTCAGGATGTATTACTTGAACCGTATGGCGCGCAGGCTTTCGCGATGGATGTTCGTTCGACAACGCAATTGACAGCGACATGGGGAAGTGCCACCTTATTAGCCCTTTTGTTGCATGGCATTGTGTTAAGCCGTTGGCTAAGCAACAAACACGGCGCGATGGTCGGTGGCATCATTGCGGCTACCGGCCTTACCCTGATTGCGCTCAGTGGTATCTTACATCTTGAGCCGATCTTTGTGCCAGCAGTTGCTTTACTCGGCTTTGGTACCGGTATTGCAACGGCAACGAATCTGGCGTTGATGCTCGATATGACCACGCCGCAGCAGGTGGGTCTTTTTATCGGTGCATGGGGCGTCGCCGATGCGGCTGCGCGCGGTTTAGGGAACTTACTGGCCGGGATCATCCGCGACCTGGCAGCCCTAGTCGTTGGGCCAACTGGTGCGTATGCAACGGTCTTTCTGATCGAGGCGATCATTCTCTGCACAGCGCTGGTGATGCTCCGTGCAATTGATGTCAGCGCCTTCCGTAGCCAGCGTCGTGATCTGGGGCAGTTGGTGGCTGCGATGGGCGATGCTTAGAAAAGTATAGAAATGTGTAGATTATGAAACAATCCGCGGTATAATACTAAGGCCTCCAAAAGCGCAATGGTGCGCCGAGGCGAGGATGCCGGGCCTTCTGTTGCCATGCGTCCGGTTGGAGAAGGTGGATTTCCGTTTAGCGTCGTACCGTGAATGTTTTGCAACGCAGAGGATCAGGCGTATGAATCTGTTCCTTGCCGGTCTCGATCATACCACGGCGCCGGTTGAGATTCGTGAACAGCTTGCGTTCAGTCAGACCGATTTGCCGTCAGCCTTGATGCGACTAACCGTGTCCGAAACCGGCGCACCACCCCTCTTCAGTGAGGCCGTTATTCTCTCAACTTGCAATCGAGTTGAGTTGTACGGAGTGACCAATCCAGGCACGACAGCCCAACACGTTGTGGAGTTTCTGTCTACTTTTCACCAGCGCCCAGCAGAGAGTTTTGCCCATACGCTTTATTTCTATCAGGGCGAATCGGTGGTCCGGCATTTATGTGCAACGGCGGCCGGGCTACGCTCGCTCGTGTTAGGTGAGGCGCAGATTCAGGGGCAAGTTCGGAGTGCCTACGAAGCTGCACAACGGATCGGGAGTGTCGGTTCGATACTGCATCGCTTGTTCCAGATTGCCCTGGTCGCCGGCAAGCGGGTTCGTCACGAAACGACCATTGGCAAAGGGGCAGCTAGTGTGTCCCAGGCTGGCGTTGAACTTGCCCGTCGTCGGCTTGGTGATTTGCGTGGTCGGGAAGTGTTGCTCATTGGGGGCGGTGAGGTCAGTGAGCTGGCCGCCCAGAACCTGATTGCCAACGGTGCTGATCGGTTGACGATTGTCAACCGCACGTCGGCCCGTGCTGCTGCCCTGGCTGAGCGTTATGGCGCCGAAATGCTCGATTTTGGTGCGCTCCCTCAGGCGTTGGCCCGCGCTGATATTGTGATCAGTTCGACAGCCGCACCGGTACCGATTATTTATCGCCACCATGTGGCCGAAGCGATTGCTCACAAACAACGGACGCACGCTTGTGGCGATTGTGAGCCACCGACGATGCTACTGATCGATCTAGCCGTGCCGCGTGATATTGCTGCTGATGTTGCGCAACTTCCTGGTGTTTATCTCTTTACCGTTGACGACCTGCGTGAAGTGGTGAGTCACACGATTGAGTTGCGAAGTACCGTGCTGGACATTGCCCAACAGATTGTTGAAGAGCAAGTTCAAGAGTTTATGTCCTGGATGCGCACGCAAGAGGCGCTACCGGTCCTGACAATGCTCCGACAGCGAGCGGAAGAGGTGCGGAATGAGGAGTTGACCCGTGCACTACGCCGCTTGCACGATCTTTCCCCCGAACAGCGGGCGGTGATTGAAGGAATGTCACGGAGTATTATCAATAAGCTGTTGCACCCGCCAACCCGCTGTCTACGTGAAGCGGCGGCGCATGGTCAGGGTAAACGTTACGCTTCGATTCTGGCCGAACTCTTTAATCTGGAACATTGAGAGGCGTTTATGGCGCGTGTCTTGCTTGGTACTCGCGGTTCGGCTCTTGCCCGTGTCCAGTCAGAATGGGTTGCGCGTGCGCTCCGTACCGCTGTTCCCGATCTCGAGGTTGAGCTGCGGATCATCTCAACTACCGGCGATCGCGTGCTGGATGTCGCATTATCGGCGGTTGGCGATAAGGGTCTGTTTGTGAAGGAGCTTGAGCAGGCCCTATTAGCCGGTGAAGTTGATCTTTGTGTCCACAGTGCGAAAGATATGCCGACTGTGACGCCCGATGGGTTGATGCTCGCTGCATTTCCGGTCCGGGCCGATCCGCGCGATGCCTTAGTCGTGAGGAATGCTACCATCGGCACCGATCTCAAAACATTACCGGCCGGGGCACGGGTCGGAACGTCGAGCTTGCGACGCACCAGTCAGCTTCGTCATCATCGACCCGATTTGCAGCTTAGCGATGTGCGTGGGAACGTTGACACCCGCTTGCGCAAGCTGGCTTCCGGTCAGTACGATGCTCTAATTCTGGCTGCTGCCGGTTTGCGTCGGCTGGGGTTGTGGGATGGTACGCCTGGTGCGCAGATCGGCGACGCGGTTATCTATCCTCTCGATCCGGAGGTGATGTTGCCGGCAGTGGCCCAGGGCATTCTGGCTATCGAGATTCGTGCTGACGATGCCGCAACCCAGTCGTTAGTGGCGACCCTCGACGATCCGGTTGCGCGTTCAGCCGCTTTAGCCGAGCGGGCACTGTTACGGCGGTTAGAGGGTGGTTGCCAGATACCGGTTGCTGCGCATGCAGTGGTTACTGATGCCGGTCTGCACCTGCGTGGTATGATCGGTTCACTCGACGGTAAGACCCTTGTCTTTGCCGAGCAAACCGGTGATCCAGCGCAGCCAGAAGCTCTGGGGGTTGCGGTTGCCGAGTTGTTGCTGGCCCGCGGTGGTGAGGCAATCCTGACGACTATTCGTCATCAACTGGAGGCACGCCGATGAGTGGCCTTGTTGGTCGCCGGATAGCCATTACTCGTCCATCTGGACGCAGCGATACCCTGGCCGAGCGGTTGCGGTCTCTTGGCGCACTACCGTTAGTAACGCCGTTGATCGCGTATGCACCACCTGCCGATCAATATCCTCTGCAACAGGCCATCGCCCGTCTCGCTGCCGGTGCATACCATTGGCTGGTTGTGACCAGTCGCCAGACGGTACAGGTGTTAGCTGAAGCGGTGATCCCTACCGCCACTGCGATTGCTGCGGTTGGCAAAGCGACGGCGGCTGATTGTCGGCGCGTGTGGGGGCGTGAACCGGCGGTTGTCCCTGAGTTAGAACTGGGAGCAGCCTTACCGGCAGCGATGGGAAATCTGGCCGGGAAACGGGTTTTGTTACCGTGTGCGGATATTGCGCCTCCCACTCTTGCCGAGGCGTTACGCACGGCAGGCGCCGATGTCGAACGGGTCACCGCGTACTGTACAGTTGCCGGTTCGGGGGTCGATGAACTTCGCTCAGCGTTGCAGTCTCAGGCGGTTGATGCGATTGTGCTCGCCAGTGGTTCAGCAGTGCGCCAACTTCAGCCTCTGTGTACGCCTGATCAACTACCACCATTGATCTGTATCGGCCCCAGCACGGCTGCTGTCTGCACTGAACTTGGTCTGTCGGTCGCAGCCATTGCCGACCGTCCACACGATGACGCGCTGATTGCTGCTTTGGAACAGGTCTTTATCCCGCACTGTGAAACCAAGGAGTAAAAACGTGGACCTTCTCTCTCGTCATGTATCAGTTGCCAATGGCACAACGACGAACATTCCAACGCCGGTATACCGTCCGCGCCGGTTACGTATCAGCCCGGCGCTCCGTGATCTTGTGCGTGAAACGCGCCTGACGCCGGCCCAATTGATCGCGCCGATGTTTGTGCGTCATGGTCACAATTTACGAGTAGCTATTCGCTCAATGCCCGGTCAGTATCAGATGTCGCCCGATCAGGCTGCGCGAGAGGCAAAGGAACTGGCTGAACTTGGGATTCGAGCGGTACTGCTCTTTGGCATTCCGGCCCGTAAAGATGCTTGTGGTAGCGAAAATTATGATCCCGAAGGTATTGTCCCGCAAACCATTCAGGCGATTAAGGCCGAAGTGCCGGGTATGGTTGTTATAAGTGATATGTGCTTCTGTGAGTACACTGACCACGGCCACTGCGGTGTTCTCAATACCCCTGATCGGAATGACTATCAGCCGCAACTCGGCCAGGGTTATCTGCTTAATGATGCGACACTGGCGTTACTCGCCGAGGCTTCGGTTGTGCATGCCAGAGCTGGCGCCGACATTATTGCGCCGTCAGGAATGATTGACGGGATGGTAGCTGCTATTCGAGCTGCGCTTGATGCTGCTGGTCTGCAACATACGGCGATTATGAGCTATGCCGCCAAATATGCGAGTGGCTTCTACGGCCCCTTCCGCGATGCCGCCGAAAGCCCACCCCAATTTGGTGACCGTAGCCAGTATCAGATGGATCCGGCCAATGCTCGTGAAGCACTTCGTGAAGTCGAACTTGATGTCGCCGAAGGTGCTGATATTCTGATGGTTAAACCGGCACTTGCCTACCTCGATATTATCCGTCAGGTACGCGACCGCTATACGTTGCCCCTGGCTGCCTATCAGGTCAGTGGTGAATACAGTATGGTGAAAGCTGCCGCCTTACAGGGCTGGCTCGATGAGCAGCGGATTGCACTAGAGACCCTTACCGCGATTCGGCGTGCTGGCGCCGATATGATTATCACGTATTGGGCGCGAGAAGCTGCTGAGTGGTTGGGATAAGGTTCTATACATTGAGAGGAAGATCATGCGTGATCGTTTTCTACGTGCCTGTCGTCGTCGATCGGTCGATCGCACACCGATCTGGTTGATGCGCCAGGCCGGTCGCTATATGCCTGAATACCGGGCTGTCCGCGAGCGGTACGGATTTTTGCAGATGGTGAAAACACCCGAGGTCGCCGCTGAAGTTACGTTACAGCCAGTAAAGGCACTTGGTGTAGATGCAGCAATTATCTTTGCCGATATTCTGCCACCCCTTGAAGGGCTAGGGTTGCAGCTCACCTACGAAAAAGGCGAGGGACCGGTTATTCACAACCCCATTCGTCATCCGCGTGAAGTTGCAGAATTACGTTCTTGTGATCCACGTGAGACGGTCGCCTACACACTGAAGGCGTTACAGTTGGTCAAACGTGAACTGAATGGTTTGCCGCTGATCGGCTTTAGCGGGGCACCCTTTACGCTCGCCAGCTATGCCATCGAAGGCGGAGGATCGCGAGAGTACCGGCTGACAAAACGCTTCATGTATGAACAACCGGCGGCCTGGCATGACCTCATGCAGCGGCTCAGCCAGTTGGTTGCCGAATACCTGATTGCACAGGTCGAGGCGGGGGCCGACGCAGTGCAAATCTTCGATAGCTGGGCCGGCGCGCTGGCACCTGCTGACTACCGCAGTTATGTGTTGCAGCATACAAAGGCGGTCATACAAACGGTGCGCCAACGGTTAGGAGACGCTGCACCACCGATCATTTACTTCGGCACCGATATGGCCGGTCTGGCCGGTGAATTGCGTCAGATCGGCGCTGATGTGCTTGGTGTAGACTGGCGGATCGATATTGATACAGCCTGGGCGCAATACGGTTATGAACATGCTGTTCAGGGCAATCTCGATCCGATGACCCTCTTTGCACCGCCATCTATCATTGCTGCCCGCGCCCGTGAGATTTTGCAGCGAGTCGGTGGTCGTCCCGGTCACATTTTCAATCTCGGTCACGGCATTCTGACCGAAACGCCGGTTGATCACGTTCGCTATCTGGTCGAGTTTGTCCAATCATTTCCTGTTTCTACGACGATGCCTGCTCTTCAAGAGGTGATGCAATGAGCATTGCTACCGAACGTTATAGCCGTTCGCAGGCCGACTTTGCCGCTGCGCAAGAGGTGATTCCAGGTGGTGTCAATTCGCCAGTACGTGCTTTCCGGGGGGTTGGCGGTACACCCATATTCTTTGAGCGGGGTCAAGGCGCGCACGTTTGGGACGTTGATGGCAATCGCTATATCGACTATGTGCTCTCGTGGGGGCCGTTGCTGCTCGGCCATGCTCATCCGGTGGTAGTGAACGCCATCGCCGAACAGGCTCAGCGTGGAACGAGCTTTGGCGCGCCAACCGAGTTAGAGTCCGAACTTGCCCGCTTAGTGATTGAACTGGTGCCGTCAATCGAGCAGATTCGGTTTGTCAACAGTGGCACCGAGGCTACAATGAGTGCTCTGCGTCTGGCGCGGGCAGCAACCGGTCGGCGTCTGATTGTGAAATTTAACGGCTGTTACCACGGTCACGCCGATATGCTGTTGGTGCAGGCCGGTAGTGGTGTTGCAACCCTCGGTCTCCCCGATAGTCCGGGGGTGCCACCATCGGTTGCCGCCGAGACGATCACTGTCGAGTACAACGATCTTGATGCGGTAGCAGCACTGTTTGCCAGCCGTGGCGCCGAGATTGCTGCGGTTATTGTTGAACCGATTGCGGCCAATATGGGATTCGTGTTGCCCAAACCTGGCTTTCTGAGTGGTCTGCGCGAATTGACCAAGTCGCATGGCGCAATCTTCATTCTCGATGAGGTGATGACCGGTTTTCGGGTAGCTCCGGGTGGTGCACAGGCGTTGTGGGGTCTTGATCCCGATCTGACCTGCCTGGGGAAGGTGATCGGTGGTGGCTTGCCGGTAGGGGCTTACGCCGGGAAACGTCACCTGATGCAACTGGTTGCTCCCGCCGGTCCGATGTATCAGGCCGGTACGCTGAGTGGTAATCCGCTGGCAATGACTGCTGGTCTGGCAACCCTGCGGACGGCATTCGCTGATGAGGGTAAGGCGTTTTGGCAGGCGGTGACGCTTACCACACAGCTCGCTAACGGTCTGCGGATGCTTGGTGAACGCTACCGGATTCCATTACAGGTAGGAAATGTGGGTACCATGTTTGGCTGTTATTTCCTGCGTCAGGCCGACAGCCAGATCACCAACTACGCCGAAGCAAAGGCCTACGCCGATCCGCAACGCTATGCCCGGTTCTTCTGGGCAATGGCCGAACGTGGCGTCTACCTGGCTCCTTCCCAGTTTGAGGCCGGCTTTGTCAGCACAGCACATACTGCCGCCGACATCGATGAGACGCTCAATGCGGCGGAAGCCGCGTTCGCGACCCTGGTGTAGCTGTTTAGCAGAACCTTGTAGCAGCAGCTAGGAGAACTTAGTATGACGGTCACCGATACCCGTACAATCGTACACGATTTGATGCGTGATGGGCAACATCGGCTCTGTGCCGCTTTTGAGGAGATTGATAATCACGGCCATTTCGTAGCCGAGAGTTGGGAACGACCGGGTGGTGGCGGGGGCACGGCACGGGTAATGACCGAAGGCGCCGTATTTGAGCGAGCCGGAGTGAACGTCTCGGCAGTATACGGTGCCGAAGTGCCACCCAGTATCTGGCAACATCGCCCCTCAACCCGCGGTCAGCCGTACTTCGCGACCGGTATCTCGATGGTGCTTCACCCGCGCAACCCCTACGTGCCCGCTTTCCACGCCAACTTTCGCTACTTTGAAGCAGGTGAGGACTGGTGGTTTGGCGGCGGTATGGATTTGACCCCCAATTATGGCTTTGTCGAGGATGCGCATCACTTTCACGTAACGCTCCGTGACTACTGTGATCGCCATCCAATTGCCAGTTACGCCGAGATGAAGGCAGCCTGCGACAATTACTTCTTCCTCAAACATCGCAACGAAATGCGTGGAATTGGCGGCATCTTTTTCGACGATCTGCATCCCACTAGCGAAGATGGTTTCGAGCGGGCCTTCGCCTTCGTGCGCGATGGAATCACGACCATCCTCGATGCTTATCTGCCTATCGTGCGTCGCCGTATGAATACGCCCTACGGCGAGCGTGAACGAATGTGGCAGCTCTACCGCCGTGGGCGCTACGTTGAATTCAATCTGATTTACGACCGGGGAACACTCTTTGGTTTGCAAACTGGTGGGAACATCGAGGCGATTTTGATGTCTCTCCCACCGCTGGCTCGCTGGCAATTCAAGTACCAACCTGAACCTGGTTCACCGGAAGCTGCAATGGCCGAATTTCTCAAACCTCGCGATTGGGCGTCAGAAACGTCATCGTGATGACCAACAGATCGACAGTTCACATATTGGGTCATTGCAACAGACGGGGCGGGTGCTCAACCCGCCCTTTGCTGACATCGGCGTGGTGCTACGCTGCCAACTGCTCAAGCTGATCAACCAACCCGGCGAAGGCATCCATCGCGGCCTGAATCGGTGCTGGTGATGTCATATCCACACCTGCCTCGCGTAGCAGCTCAATCGAAGAACGCGACGATCCACTGCGCAAGAAGCGGAGATACCGATCAATAGCCGGTTGCCCCTCGCTGATAATCTGACGACTCAGCGCCAGGGCTGCCGAAATACCGGTTGCGTACTGGTAGACATAAAAGTTATAGTAGAAATGCGGAATCCGCATCCACTCATACGCCAGCTCGTCATCAATCTGCAATTCGGGGCCGTGGTAGCGGGCAACCAGGTCACGATAATGCTGGCTCAGCACATCAGCCGTTAATGGCTGCCCACGTTCGGCGCGCTCGTGCATCCACAATTCAAACGCGGCAAACATCGTCTGGCGGAAGATTGTCCCCCGAATCTCCTCAATCTGTTGAGAAAGCAAGCGTCGGCGCAGCGACTCATCAGGATTGTTCTGTAACATATAATGCGTCAACAGTGCTTCATTGAGCGTAGAAGCCACTTCCGCGACAAAGATCGTGTAGTTGCCATACACGAATGGCTGGTGCTTGCGCGTGAAGTAAGAATGAAGCGAGTGACCCAACTCATGGGCCAGCGTAAAGACATCACGTAGACGATCCTGGTAGTTCAGCAAAATGTAGGGAGGTGTGCCATACGATCCGCCGCTATATGCACCGCTCCGCTTCCCCACATTCTCATAGACATCGATCCAGCGTCGGCTGAACATCTGCTCGAGCGCTGCCCCATACTCTTCCCCTAACGGACGAAACGCTGCCCGCATCAGATTGCACGCCTCTTGATACGGAATTGTCAGCTCAACATCCGGCACAGGCTGGACATACAGATCATAAAAGCGTAACTCATCGAGGCCAAGCAAGCGTCGGCGCACCGCCAGGTAGCGATGGAAATGGGGTAAATTCGCTTCAACTGTGGCGATGAGATTATGGTACACCGCAACCGGAATCTCATTCGGGGCCAGCGCTGCCTCTAATGCCGATGAATAGTTACGCAATCGAGCCTCGATCACGTGCGCCCGAATCGCCGCACCGAGCGTCGTTGCCAGTGTGTTTCGGAATGGCAGAAATGCACTGTAATAACCCTTGAACGCATCACGGCGAACCCGTCGGTCTGGACTCTCGATCAGCCGACCGTAGCGGGCATGCGACAACTGCACCGGCTGTCCATGTTCATCTTCGATGGTCGGAAACTGCAAATCCGAATCGGTCAGCATCGAAAAGGTTGTATAAGGAGTGCGTGCCAGATCGCTAAACTCCGCTATCACCTGCTCAACTTCAGCCGAGCGTATATGGGCACGTTGGCGGTTTAATTTCTCTAGTTCATAGCGATAGATGTGCAAATCAGGGGTAGTATTCAACCATTCTTCAATTGTTGTGGCAGGAATGGCGAGTATCTCTGGCTCGATAAAGGCTAGTGCAGCCTGAACACGTGCGGCAAAACTTCCCACCCGTTCAGCCAATCCCTGACCAACCGGGTTGGTACTATCGCTATCTTTCAGATGCATAGCATAAACATACAGCGCGTATAGCCGTTGTCCCACATCGTCACGCAGCGTCAACGCAGACAGCAACTGGGCAGGACCTTGGGCCAGTGTTCCCTGTAGCGCTGCTAGCTCTTGAGCGCGGGCCTCAACCGCTTGCAACTCCTGCTCCCACGCGCTCACATCAGGAAAAATCTGGCTTAGATCCCAGGTATACTCTTCTGGGACTTCGGCACGGGTTGGCACTTTGTGAGTAGTTGTTGTCATAAGACCTTCCTTTGGTTTGTGGACACTCCAATTTTATCATTCACCACAGAGGGCACAGAGAACACAGAGAGTCTCAGCATACTCGGTGGTGCATTAAACAATAAATCGACGAATACCATCTTTGAGCAGGCGCACGTTGAAGTTGATGAGCAATCCTACCCGGAATCCCGATAGTTTGAGATAGGAGATCAATTGTGCCTCGTGAATCGGGTGTAGTTCCTCTACCGCCTTGATTTCGATGATGATAGTATTTTCCACCAGTAGATCAAGCCGATAGCCGCAGTCTAGTCGCACGCTTTTATAGACGAGCGGTATAGGCTTTTGTTGCTCGACCTTCAATCCTCGCTGTGCTAATTCGTATACAAGGCAGGCCTCGTAAGCAGATTCCAGTAGACCGGGACCAAGCGCACGGTGGACTTCCATAGCCGCGCCGATGATCTTTTCAGTCAGGGGGGTGTAGGATTGAAGGTCTTTCATAAAGAACTCCTTGGAATTATTACAACGTCCTCTGCGGTCTCTATCGTAAAAATACACCCATCACGGTAGGATGCTACCACAGAGAGCACAGAGTACACAGAGGTTTATAAAATCCTCCGTGTTCTCTGTGGTCTCTGTGGTAACCCCCCCATCACAGCAGGATGCTACCACGACGAGCAGAGAGTACACAGAGGTTTATAAAATCCTCCGTGCTCTCTGTGGTCTCTGTGGTAACCCCCCATCACGGTAGGATGCTACCACGACGAGCAGAGAGTACACAGAGGTTTATAAAATCCTCCGTGCTCTCTGTGCTCTCTGTGGTACCCCCCCATCACAGCAGGATACTACCACGACGAGCAGAGAGTACACAGAAGTTTATGAAATCCTCCGTGCTCTCTGTGGTCTCTGTGGTAACCCCCCCATCACAGCAGGATACTACCACGGCGAGCAGAGAGTACACAGAGGTTTATAAAATCCTCCGTGCTCTCTGTGCTCTCTGTGCTCTCTGTGGTACCCCCCCATCACAGCAGGATGCTACCACGACGAGCAGAGAGTACACAGAGGTTTATAAAATCCTCCGTGCTCTCTGTGCTCTCTGTGGTAAAATCTTCATCCCTGCTTTCCCATTTCGGGGTTCGGCTTATCATACCATAATAAAAGTGGATCAGACATTTATAAGAATCGCCACCCACCTACCTGCCCGTCTCAGGCTGCAATCCAGCCCGAACTTCGGCGACAGCGGCTGGTCGTGTGCGACCGGGGAGTGTGAACGCCAAAGCGGCTGCCGGTAAGCCTAATAATGTCACCCCAATCATCACCTGTTCAAGACCAATCTGGTCGGCAATCATCCCACTCAGCCAAGTGCCAATGGCGCCGGAGGCAAACGTAAAGCCCAGGATCAAGCCTGATGCCAGCCCCTGGCGTACCGGTAGGATGCGTTGGGCATGTAAGACAAGAATGCTGTGTTGTCCGCCAACCAACATCCCCGCCAAACCGGCAGCGATAAAGATAACCCATACCGGTGTTGCCAGAAAACATGCTAGCCCGGCAGGGACGCTAAGGATCAGCGGCCAGACCGTGGCGATCCGCATACCCAAACGGTCGGCCATCCAGCCATTGAGGACGTTCCCTATCGCACCGCTGGCCATAAAGGTGCCGGCCAATGCCCCGTAAAGGGCCGGTTCCCAACCGCGATCGCTGAATAGCTTGGGTAAAAACGATTGATACACCGTCTGGATCGATGATCGGACGACGACTAGTACAATGAATGCGAGCAACAAGACGATTGCCAGCTTTGTCCAGAGACGACGCTGCGGCAGAGGTGCAGTATGTCCGCTGCGTCGACTACGAGCAGTCTGCTGAGCTAGGAGCAACGTTCCCGCCGGAACGAGGGCCATCATCGCAACAGGTACGATACCAGCTCTGCCGGCAATGCCGAGCAGGATACCGGCGAGCAGGGGGCCAACAGCTAACCCAATCTGACCGCCGAAGAAAAAGATCGACGTGGCACTGGCCGGCCTATCGGGTACAGCAGCCGCAGCACTGGCAGTCCCGATCGGGTGAAAGAGACCACTGCCGAGCGCTGCCAGCATAAAACATGGAAGAAGGATCGTCCAGTTGGGGGCCAGAGCAACGCCCGTGTAGCAGAGAGCCATCCAGGCGACGCCAATTGCTGCCAGTTGGAGGGTGTGTCCGGCAAGCCGGTCGGCGATCCAGCCGAAGAGTGGTTGCGACAATGCTCCCAGCAGGGTATAAACGGTCAACGCCAGCCCAATCTGTTGATTGCTCAGGCCAAATGGTCCGGCCAGCACTGCCAGTAATACCGCTCCGATACTGTTTAAGACATCAACCATGAAATGCCCACCGACTACAGCAGTGAAAACCCGATTGCGCAGCATGGTGGCAATCCCTTTCTTTTTGTTTAGCTACGGGTAAAGACGATCTGACCCCCGACCATCGTGAGTTCGGCGTGCAGAGTGTAGAGCTGGGATGCCGGTATCTGGAAAGGATCGCCGTTGAGTACTGCCAGATCGGCGAGCATTCCGGGTTGCAGGCGCCCTCTGCGATCAGCATCGGCGCCGGCAATCGCCGGGCCAATACAATACGCCGCTATCGCTTCAGAAAGAGTCAGTTGCTGTTCAGGATACCATCCACCTTCTGGTCTGCCATCGGTCGTTTGACGGGTTACTGCTGCGTGAATGCCTGCCCAGGGATCGAGCGTCTCGACCGGTGCATCAGAACCAAAGGCGAGCGTAGCGCCAGCCGAGAGCAGACTTCGCCAGGCATAGCTGGTGGCACAGCGTGATCCCCAGAGTCGATCAGCCATCACCATGTCGGCAGTGCAGTGGATCGGCTGCATGGAAGCAATGACTCCCAGCTCGGCAAAGCGTGGAATGTCGTTTGGGTCGAGGATTTGGCAATGCTCGATCCGATTGGGCAGCCTCAGCGGAATTGCTGTAGCGCGAGCAGCAGCAATGGCATCAAGTACACTGCGATTGGCGGCATCGCCGATAGCATGCACGACAACGCTAATGCCATGGGCATTGGCGCGAGTAACAATCTCTCGCAGCTCGGCGGGTGGAATAACCGCAATCCCAGTGTGATCCCGACCTTCATACGGCCTCAACATGTGTGCGCTCTCAGAACCGAGCGAGCCATCGGCGAAGAGTTTCAGTCCCCCGATGCGTAACCAATCGTCCCCCAAACCACTACGCAGGCCAAGAGCAATCGTATGATCGAGATGCGCACCGGCGAGATGGGCTAGCACACGGATCGTGAGGTCGCCAGCAGCGTGCAGGGTCTGGAGATCGATGAGTGTCTCAGGGCCGTCGCTGGGATTCGTCGCCGGTGGCACGTGGAGAGCCGTCAGGCCATAGCTCAGCGCTTCGGTTATCGCCAGCCGTAACGCTGCAATCCGTTCGGCACGACCCGGCGGAGGAACTATCGATTGTACCAACCTCATTGCTGTTTCCAGCAAGATACCGGTTGGTTCACCGTTGTCATCGCGTTGAATATGACCACCATCTGGATCGGGAGTTGCAGCAGTGATACCGGCCAGTGCAAGCGCCTGACTATTCACCCATAGCGAGTGACCATCTTTGCGAGTAAGGATGGCCGGACGATCCGGGCAGACGCGATCAAGATCATAGCGAGTTGGCCAGTGTCCACCCCAGCGCACGTGATCCCAGCCATTTCCACGCAGCCATGCCCTGGCTGGCAAGTGTTGGACGGCGGCGGCAACGCGATCAAGGGCAGTAGATAGATCGTGACAGTCGCTTAACCGTACCTGTTGTTGGTTCAGACCATGCAGCACGATATGCACATGGGCATCGGTCAGTCCTGGTACAATCGCCCGTCCTTCCAGGTTTATCAACTCTACCTGATGACTGGCGGCTTCCCGCACTGTCTTTTCATCACCAATCGCTACGATACGCTCACCGCGAACGGCCAGGGCGCGTACAACCGGTTGAGCGGGATCAAGCGTGTAAATCGGGCCGCCATAGAACATGATCGTCTTCATAAAGAGCCTCCCACAATGAGCATATTGCGTCGTATCCCACGCAGCTTACTCTATTCTGTCAAATCTGAGTAGTCAAATATTTACGCAGTAGAGAGTATTCACAACTTGTTGATGGTTCAACCTTCATGCCCACTGCAATCGTGGTATGATATGTCATGATTTTGCAAATATCGATACCAGCCTGTGCACAAAAGGAGGCCGACCGTGACCAATCCGCGCACAAATTACGCGCTAGCGGGGGCAGCTCTCTTCAACCCGATGGCGGCAATGTATTGGCTTGATGTCGCACGTGGTCAACGTCCCGGGATCGGTCTGGCATTCGTCGGTACGGCGGGTGCACTCTGTGCTGGATTAGCTGCCGGGCCACGTCAACACCCATGGCGTGCGTTGGCAAGTGGCCTTGCAGCAGCCGCTGGTGCAGCTCTGGTTGGTTGGGCATTGCGGCACTATGTTGATTGGGTTGCAGGACAGGCAGAAGCACCGGTCGCCCCGGTGGAAGGGCATAATTTCCTCTTACCGGCAGCCACAGTCTGCGCCGGGGTGGTTGGTATATCGGCACTGATAGGCCGGACACCCGAACAATATATTGAATACAGCGGTAAACCTGGTGATTATCGTTGGATTGCAGCGACGCCGCATCCGGCTCAGCGCTGGCTGACCTGGAGTGGGTATCTGGTGCATCAACTGGCAAGTTGGGGATGTATCTATGCTGCACAACGACAACAGTTGCGTTACACTGCTGCCCTGCGTCGGCTTAACTGGATTGCGCTGGCCGTGAATGTAGGTGGTGTGGCCTTACACTACTTGCAGTCGCACTATACCTACGATGGCCTCGCTCGTGATGTGCCAGAGGGTAGTGCACTCGGCTCGGTCTCGTTTATTCTGATGATGGCTCTGGCGCTGGAAGCACCGCGACGCGGCCTCTTCTTCGGTAGTCGCAAACTCATGCCACCGGCTGAGTTAGTCCGTTTTGCGCGCAAGTTTCATGGCTACATTTTCTCGTGGGCGGCAACTTACAATTTCTGGTATCACCCCATCGATCCTAAGCCGCTGCACTACACTGGTCTCTTCCACACCTTGCTGCTCTTCGTTCAGTCGGGGTTGATCTATACCAAAGCTCACCGCGATCCACACTGGACTCTGGCGCTTGAGCTGATGGTCTTACCGCATGCAGTGATTTCTACCCTTTACAAACGAAGTGGTCTTGGGGCTATGTTTACCTTCAGCCTGCTGGCAATGTTTGTTGTTAACCAGATGCACGGTCTCGGCCTCTCAAAGCGAGCACGGTGGACGATTGGTACCGCTTATGCAACGACGGTGCTAGCCTACTACGGTCTGCGCCGCGAGTGGCACCGCCTGCCCGACGTGCTGCGGGTGCCGATCCTTGAGTATGGTGTGCTGGGAATGTTAGTGCTGTTGTCGCTACTGATACGAGCGGTGCGTCGAATCGGTGATCGGCAGCGCGTAGTCGACCTCACCGGTTAAGCGCTCTTTTCGCAGACGGGGGCGGGTCTTGCACCCGCCCCTCTATCTCGGCCAAACGCTATCATCTACATGAGATGGCAGGGAATGCCGAAGGAATAACTTCATCGTCAAGCCATGACCTGACTGGCCGCCCGCGCAGCCGTAAAGATCGTCTCGCTCAATGTTGGGTAGGCGGTAAAGACGGCTGCCAGATCGGCAAGAGTCGCATTCGTCTGGATCGCCAGTGCTACCGGTGCAAGCAAATCAGCAGCGTGACTCCCAACCGCGACTCCGCCACGAACCTGACGGGTGATCGGGTCAAAGGTTAATTCAACCCAGCCGTCAGTGTCAGCGCTAAGAAAAGCCTTGAGTGATGTTGTATAGGGTGCTCGTACCCGTTTCAGCTCCTCTTCGGCGCTGGTCACAATCCCAACCTGTGCAATTTCGGGTACTGTGTAGACCGCATGCACGATAGTGTGTGGGCAATACCCCGGCGCCGGTAGATCGGCGGCGGTACGTCCGGCAATCCAGGCTTGTGCCAGGGCCCGATTCGCTAGCATTGGGCCACCGGCTGCATCACCGACGGCAAAGATATGATCAACCGCAGTGCGACCGTGTTGATCAACCGTAAGTTGCCCGTTCGCATCCACGGTCAAACCGGCTGCTGCCAGATCAAGACGACTCAGATCGGGTAACCGTCCAATAGCGAGAAACGCCATTGCCGCTTCATACACTGCACCATCGGTCGTCGTCACGCGCACTCCTGTTTCGCTGCGCTCAACTCGTTCGCCATCAACCTGTACAATGTTCACCCCCCGCGCGGTCATTGCCTGGTTGAGCGCTGCACCGGCAGCCGGGGCAAACATAGGCAACACTCCAGGACTCCCAACGATCCACGTGACACGAACTCCCAGACGACTGAAAAGGGAGGCAAATTCACTACCGGTCGGACCAGCCCCAATGACGATCATATCAGGCGGTAATGTATTGAGATGGCTGGCGAAGCGAGGAGCAATAATGCGTTGGCCGTCAGGTTTCATCGCAGGTGGGAAGCGTGGCACTGAACCGGTAGCAATAATCACTGCATCGGCATGTAATGTCTGCTGGTTATCATCGTTGCGCACCGTCAGATGATGCGGACTGCTGAAAGTGGCGGTACCGTGTACAACCTGTACCCCGGCAGCCTCTAAGCGTCGCGCTTCATGCTCACTCCATTGATGAGCGACCTGTTTGATGCGTTGGATGACCGTTGCCGGTTCGACACGTCCAGCAGTTCCTCCTTCAGATGAGGCATGGGCAACAATGTCGGCAACTTCCGCTGCATGCAGCCAGACTTTACTCGGCAACAAACTATCCCAGCCGGTACGACCGCCTATTGGCCCCTCGCTGATAAGGGTTACTTTTGTGTTTCCCTGGGCAGCGGCAACTGCTGCTTCAACGCCAGCCGGCCCGCCGCCGATCACAACAATCTCTTTCATTATCGCGCTCCAATTACTATCGGTCTGATAGATACCTCTTGCTAGACTCTCCACTATAGAAGATGATGCAGGAAGTGGGTAAGAGGTTACAGGGTTGTATACCGAGTCTATAGTAACTATACTTCTTGTAGATGTTTGTGATCCAGTACAAGTTTAGGTAGATATATAGGTATATCTGTTAAGGAAGTAAATAAGCAATTAGTCTTTGTCGCATCTAACGTGGATTATTTCAAATGCGCCATGATTTGAAGAGAACGTGTCTTGCTCTGTTATGATACATTCTCTGATTAACGGCGGGAGAGATTCTCGGTAAGCATGTTTATTTGCCAAGATCCAGAAAGTTTTGTTAGAACGGATTTCTTCTATTGATCTCATGTCACCCGATGTTTGATCTGGATCTAAAATAGCACTAGACTTGTCATAACGGTACCAATAAGTATCTTCGATTTTTACAGGGTTGTAAAAAACAAAAGTATCTGGCATGTAAAACCACAAAGCATAGTTTATTGAATAGTGTAAACTAACGACAGATTCGGTTGGATGTAATTTCTCTCGGAGTCTTTGCACTGTTAGACCCTCTGGGCTCTTGGGATAGGTATAAGAAGACCAATTCCATTACAAATGACGAATAACCCCGATAGGAAGAGTGCTAATATTAGGCCTTTTTTCTGTTGTGCTATATCTCGCAAACCGATAGCAATTAGGCATAATACTGCCGGAAGAAGAACAATAAATTGCTTTGCCTCTGATAGTGGTAATCTTATACCAATCAATGGGCTTATCATGAAGAAAGAACTGATTGGGGCTGCCACTTGTGTGATCAAGAATGTAACTTTGAGATCTCGACGTATTAATCCTCTTATACTGGTGAAAATCATTATTCCCAATGCCACAGTAGGTAAGAAGACATGAGAGAATGACATTTTGTATCGGAGAGGATCACCGGCAAGCAATACTTGAAGAGTAAACCAAAATGTCAAAGGCATTGAATTGCGATGCGCTGATGCAACAGGGATGATACTGGAGAACAAGAATGGTAAGATTATTAGAGATGTACAACATGTGATAATAGCTGCAATCAACCAGTACAAAGAACGTGAATAGTAATACCCTAGAAACAATAGTTGAACAAAGGCAACCATCAAGTATGCATAGCCAGTGAGTATTCCAAACATGTTTATACTTATCCATCCAATCCATAGAATTCTTCTTTGGGAACAACCATCTAATATGTCTATAGTTATCCATGTTGAGAGGGAAGCTAGCATTACTAGTAAAGCATAAGATCGAACTTCCTGGCTGTAGAATACGAGCAGTGGTAATGTTGCTGTGATGATCCCCACAGTGAAACCGATCAGTGAATTCGCGAGTCTTGTGGTAAGGGAAGTTAATATTAACACTGTAAAGATACTGCTAAATAATGATACAAACCTTAACCCTATTTCATTATTAAACTTTAGATAGTTTGTTATAATATGTATTGTAAGATAAAATAATGGTGGATGTGCGTCTGATAAGCTGTTTTGAATAATCGATAAAAAAATCTTTTCGACCAATATGGACACTGTAAATCTCATCAAGCCACAACGGAGTATTCATATTGTAAGATTGAATAAAAACTGTGACGATTAGTAAGACAAGCGTTTGAATATAGTAATAATAATTCTTTTGATGTCGCATATTAGTGCGCATGTGCAAGGACTCCTTTCAATAATATTTTTAGCATAGACAAACGCAGAAATCTTAAAACATGTTCGATATACTACAAGTAAGACGCGGACGAATGAAACGATCACCACAAAATTCATTTAAAGAGCCTATCCAAATAGTTAAATAACACCCACACTGCTGACCTGTTCATCCGCGAGTGGGAGTCTTTCGCATATAGATATAACTGTTTCAGATTTTTTGTGCTTATTCTAGTTCAAATTCAGCCATCGTATAGTTTAGTTTCTCTTCTTTCTTCCATTTGACGCACCAATTTGGTAGGATTATATATGGTTTTCCCTAGAAGATCGGGGTAAGTTAATTACTCTGTGCTTTCCAGCGTAGTGTTCAGTTCAGGTCCAGGATCAGGCGCTCGAATCCCCAGGACGATCGTGGTATCCGGCAAAATCCATTCACCTGGTGCTGGCATTGAACTGAGTACCACGTATGGTCCGAAGCGGTAATAATCTTCGCCAGCGCGGTCAGGCCCTTGATAATCGACGTAAATGCGTCCGGGGTCAATTCCCAAGAGCGCCAACACCTCCTTTGCCTGATTTTCGCCTAGTTGTCGCAGATCGGGCATCAGAATTGCCCCTGCGACCGGTGGTACCGGAATCGGTGGCTGGAACATCTCAGCGGTGCATTCCGGTAACTCTTCGTACTTGAGTGAAACGGTAGCGTCTCCACCGCGCCATTTGTATTCAACCTCCTCATCCGGATCGGGTGGTGGCAGTTTCCAGAGATAGATTTCGCGTACCAGTTCAGGCGGGTAACTGATTTCGGGCACAGGCCGACAATACGCTCCATCAGTCAGGGCGCTCAAATCCTGGGCCGGTGGTGGCGCCTTGGGATCGGTAGGAGGTGGCGGTGGCGGATTCGGCCGCAGCTCACCGGTACTCGTCCACTCTTCCGGCGTTGGAATGCGGACAACGGTAACTTTTGTGTAGGCCGAACAGAATTCTTCAGTCGGCACTGTGTTACCGGTTGTGGTGGCCGATGCCTGTTGTGCTTCCTCTTCGAGACGCTTGACCATCTCAGGCGTGAAAAGCTCTTCGCGGTAGCCACCAAAGGGGCCGGGTAGCTCGCAAATCGGACGCCGCACAACGTTTTCCGGGAGTGTAAATTCAGTCTGAATCTCACCATTGGGAAAGGGGGCTGCAAAGAGTGCCCGGTAGCGTTCATCTTCGGCAATTAAGCGGAAGATGTTTTCCATCACGTTACGCCAGATAATTCCTCCGCCGGTTAAGCTCTCAACTCGTGCCGTTGGTTCGTTATTGTTGTTGCCCGTCCAGACGCCAACCGTTACAAACGGCGTGTAACCTACTGCCCAGGCATCACGCCAGTCGTTGGTCGTACCGGTTTTGACCGCTGCGGGCAGGCTGAGTTTGAGCGGACTGTTCAAGCCCCAAATGGCCTGGCGGGCGCGATCATCGCTGAGCATGTCGGTGATGATTGCAACCAGGTTTGGGTCAACGACCTCTTCACCGGTGGTTTGGGTAAAGCGTTCGAGTGTCCGTCCCTGTGAGTCGGTAATTTCCAGAATGGCTACCGGTGCGAAGTAGCGACCACCACTCGCCAGAGTATTGTACGCCGTTGTCAGTTCAAGTGGTGAGACTTCACCACCACCGAGAGTTAGCGATAGTCCGTAAAAGTTGGCACCTCGTTTCAAACCATTGCGAATGCCAACCCGTTCGAGCAAACGGAGAGTATAATCGATTCCGGCAAACTTGAGTGCACGGACTGCGGGCATATTGAGAGAGTTGGCTAGCGCAGTGCGGATGCGTACTGGGCCGTTCCACTGTCCATTGTAATTCTGTGGCGCGTACCAGTCACCGGTACCGGTTGGAAAGCGGGTCGGCACATCCCACAAGACAGTTTCTGGTGTCATACCCTGTTCCATTGCCGCCAGATAGGTAAACGGCTTGAGTGCCGAGCCTGGTTGTCGTTCACGGGTTGCCACATTCACCTGACCATCGAGCACATTCCCTGACTCGCTGGGTGTTTTGGTTGGTTTGACGGCATTGTAATCGATGCTACCGACCATTGCCAGAATCTGACCGGTGTTCGGCTGCATAATAACCACTGCCGCGTTGTGAATGTTGCGAGCCTCTAGTTCGGCAATGCGGTCGAAAGCTGTGGCCTGTGCCATTCGTTGTAATTGCAGGTCGAGCGTGGTTGTAATGCGTAATCCGCCACCGTACACTATCTGCGCTCCATATCGCTGTAGAAGGAGATCGCGCACATAAAAGACAAAGTGCGGCGCATTGAGCGGTGCTTCTTGGGGGGCGAAGCGTAGTGGTGTTGCTAACGCCTGGCGGGCCTGGGCCTCAGTGATGTAGCCATCTTCGACCATACGGCGCAGGACTGCTGCCTGGCGAACCCTGGGTAATGGCGTGCCAGCAGGTAGGCGTGCATTCGGATCTAGCCAATCGTCACCTACGAAGACTGGTGGCAGGTAGCTGCCTTGCTCATCGCGTTCAAGATAGTTTACCGGATTGTATACCGATGGTAGCTGAGGCAGACCGGCAAGCAGGGATGCCTGATTAAGATCAAGATCGGCGGCATTGACTCCAAAGTAAACCTCACTGGCGGCTTGAATGCCGTAGGCCAGGTTGCCATAAAAATTCTCATTGAGGTACAGCTCAAGAATCTGATCTTTGGTGTAGATACGATCAAGCTCTTGGGCGAGAATAATCTCTTTCAATTTACGTTCATAGCGTCGTTCAGGTAGGCGCTCTTCGGGCGTCAGCACACTATTTTTTATCACCTGCTGGGTGATCGTCGAAGCGCCACCGGTCTCTTCTCCTGCACGGAGACTGTCGAGCAGCGTGCGAATGATACCGCCTAAGTCAATTCCCGGATTGGTATAGAATGTCTTATCCTCAATGGCAATCGTCGCCTGAATGAGTAACGGGCTGATTTCGTCAATCGTGACCTTCGTGCGCTTGCCGGCATCGAAGAACTCGTAGAGCAATTCACCGTTCCGGTCAAAGATACGCGAGTTTTCAAACAACTCACGCTTGTCGAGGAGCGCTAATCGTGGTTTCAAGCTCTCGGCGATTTGTGTGTATGCGTTGTAGGCTATGCCAGCCAGGGCAAGCAGGATCACTACGCCGATTCCTAATAACATTAGAATGACGTTCAAGAGAAACTTACTAACCGCAGAACGTGGGGCCGGTCGACCACGTAAGAGGCGCGGTGGTAGAGGGCGCCGACCATGGCGACCATTACGATCATTCGTAACGATACGACGTGAGCGGATCATAAAACCTTCAAACCCTGCTTCGTTATCTTTATACTTGCGCTGAACGCTGATCGTTAGCGTCGCAGGTAGTATAGCACGTTATAATCAGATGAAAGCTGAGGAAAGCCTGATCCCACAATCATATCCACCGGTCGCGCTAATTGCAAGAGAGGGTAAGGGTAGGTCAGACGAGACACGCTTTGCAGCACGTCCAACGAATAGTGTGATGGGATTGCTGTGTTCGGGGGCATGATGGTCATTGGCGTATCAAACATTGCCGAAGACGTTGTAGAGTCCTGCGAATGCGTAGGAGTTTTCAGTACGTCACTGTTAACCGACAGGAGAAAACGTTGCCAAATGCTACAGATGTGTGTACACTCTTAAGTGTCTTGATAAGCCATAAATCTACTCGTGTTTATTGCTTCATCAGTAAAAGACGGAGATAAAGAATGAAGCAGCCTTCACTTGTCGGTCCGGCAATACTCATTGTTTTGTTAATAACGCTTCCTATTGCTTCAGTCGGTGATCTAATTTACGAAAAGATCGGCTGGCAATCTATCTGGTTGATCGGCGCCAGCGTGATTGTTGGTTTAGAGACTGTTGCGTTGCGGATGCGGATGGCAGCCGGATTGCACGAAGCCGCAGGAGGTGCGTTGCGGTATCTGGCTGCTGAGATTTTTGGCCTGGTCGTGTTGGCGCGTATGGTTGCCACGCTTGGCTTTGGGGTTGATGGCATTACGGTGATGCAGGCGTGGATTGTCGATCCGTTGGCTTGCCTTGATATGCCTTTTTTCCTTTGTCTCCTTACCCTGGCGACGGTTTCTGTGCTCAGCCGCAGTGGAATTGCTGCTATCGCTGTACTTGTCCCTAACCCACCACAAAAGGCACCACTCTATACGCTCGACGCTCTATTTTACGACAGCAATGCTCGACTGCGCCGTTGGAATGCGGTGCAGTTTATTGGTAACGGCGTGGCCTGGGGTGGGCTATTTATGATTATTATGCAAAACTTGCGTAACCATGAGGGAGTGCTTGCATCTGGCTGGATGGCCCTTTATCTGATCGGTGGTCTGAGCCTGTTTGCGCTTGCCCAGCAGCGGGCGCAGATTGCCGACTGGCAGAGTGATGGATCAGAGGTTGCCCCAGATGTTGTTGTGCGTTGGCGTTTGCTGAGCATAGCAATCATTGGTTTGATAGTATTACTGGCTCTGCTGATGCCTGTTCGGATTTGGATACCGATCTCTGGAGAATGGCGTGATGTGATCTATGCAATCCTAAGTGTTATTTTGCTTATAAATTTGTTTTTCTCAACTTGTTTTATTAGTTTAATGAGTTTGATCATTCTATTACCACTTCTTTTATACTTTTTGCTAACCTGGCTGCTTAATACGTCTTCAAAAACAGAGCCGCTTTTTCCTCCTGAACCGGTGGCTATAGCTCATGCGGCGCGTGAATCGCAATTCTGGCCTGGCCTGATTTTCTGGTTGTGTATAGCACTGCTAGCACTGCTCGCGTTTTGGCAGATTCTCCGGCGTCAGACCTGGGTAAAGCATGTACTGAAACGAATTATTGCCGGGGTTTTAGCCTGGTGGTCTGTTGCGCGGCAGCGCCGTTTCTGGCGTAAGCTGTTGCTGCGACCGCAACGAGGAAACGGTGCTATCAGGTTGGCACGTCGGCGTCGGACGAAAGTTCCATTAGTTGATACGGTCAATGCCTGCTACCATGCTGCTCTGCGCCATGCTGCCGCTCGTGGCTATCCGCGCCGACCGTCTCAGACTCCGGCAGAGTATGCTACCCACGCTCTCTCCCGATTGCCAGACGGAGTGACAGAGCTACAGGTATTAACAGATACCTACCAGCGTGTGGTCTACGCCGGTAAAAGCATTGATCGGAAAGAGCAGCGATTCCTCAGACAGGTGCTGCGCCGCTTTCGGCAGAAGGTGTAATCAGGATCGTACCACCGCATTGAGAATGCAAAGAAGGAACGGCTTTATCGCATTGGAAACGATTGTGATTGGTCATCGTTCCAGCAATTGCTCAAATGAGATTTGCCCATTTTCATGCTGCCACAGTGCTGTCGGCAAGTCAAGAACAAACGATGACGGCTGATCGGCAGCAGCACAAACCAGCAAGGCACGCATCGCTCGTGAGCAACCAACGTAGAATAGGCGGCGCTCCTGATTTATCATCTCTGCGCGTTCTTTTTCTGGTAAATGATTAAAATCGTGTGGAAAGTGATTTTGTGCCAAACGCATAACTGCCACGAAAGGGAATTCTAGACCTTTTGCCGAATGGATAGTCAATACTTTTACGACCGGCTTACGCAGATCAATCTGCTTCTTTTCCATAAACTCAGCCGGCATTCCAATTTGTTGTAATTGCGCACAAATCTGTTGTGCGACCTGCTTACTGTGGCAGAGCACTGCACCGGTGTGAGCGGGGAGACGCCATTGACGCGCAGCAGCGATGAAGAAATTACGGATAGCCACTGCCTCTTCCTCGATATTGCGACAAAATCTTACTACCGGTAAGCTACCGTGGTGCACAGCGTTCACTTCTTTATCGGTATCGCCTAAAATTGCAGTGCAGGCGGCGGCAATTTCGGCTGTATTGCGGTAGTTTCGCCGCAAAGTGTAACTACGCCCCCGTACTTGCAGCAAACTATCGATCTGTTGCCACGAAAACCCACGCTGGTAAAGCGACTGACCAGCATCGGCAGTAAGGTAAACTGAACGCGGCGATTCAACACAAGCGAGCAAGTAACGCAGCGCAACCGGTGATACGTCTTGCGCTTCATCAATCACAATCGCACGGTAGCAGGGATCGGGTTGTTGCAAAGCCAGCTTAAGCGCCTGCTGGCGAACTTGTCCCCATGTTGTTAATCCCTGCTGATGCAGCATGCTCTTCCAGGTCTCATACACTGCCCAAATCGCCTTACGGATCGGTTCCCGTAGCGGCAGTCGACGCCCAATTCTCGGTCGATTCAAGTATTCTTCGCATTTCGTCAGCCCCCAGTGTTCGATCACGCTGGTAAACTCATCGAGCAGATACGATTCGCCGAGTGACTGTAGTACTTCAGCACGACGTTTTCGCTCACTATCATTACTGCCGGGAAGTGATGTTGTCTGGAGGGCCTGGCGAAGAATGCTAAGCAGCGTGTCTTCTGGTGCGAATCGTGGTTGATTATACGCCTGGGTGTATCTGCGAACAATCAGTGCATCTACCGTATTAACTTCGACCCCTTTGCTGGTTGGATGCTCGCCAAGTAAGCGCTCCAGAAGCTGCTCGGAATATTTTGTAAGGGTATTGGTGAAGGTCGTAAACAGAACCGGTGTCTGCCCTTCCTTAACAAGCTGCTGAACCCGATAGAGTGCAACAATCGATTTTCCGGTTCCCGGTCCGCCTCTCACCAGTATTGGGCCTTCAAGAGGGGTTTCGACCAATCGTTGCTGTTCAGAGTCAAGCATGAGCAGGAATTCAGTCAGCTCGCCAGCCACAAACCGATCAAGATCTTCTGCTTCGCCGATCAGAAACTGGGGCTGTTGCAAAATCTCATCTATGCTTCGTGGGTAAAGAATATCGATCAGCCGATCAATGACATGCGGAGGAACAGGCGCATTGAGAAGATCGTCTTCCGTATAGACGCTCAACAATACTGACCAATATTGTTCTGGGATAAGCCATCGCTTGAGATCATCGATGGTTAATCGATGTGGTAATGGTTTGTCAGCGTTCAGGACTGATTGTGCACTGGCCTCTTTTTCAGGAAAAGATTTGCTTTCTACTGAATGTGTCGGCAATTCGACGCTTGTCTCAACAATATCAATGATAGAGATGTCAGGCATGTCAATATGACCGAAGTCTCTTTGATATGTTTGATCATCACGTTTACGAATGGAAATCAGTTTTACCCATCCTTTTCCAAAGGTATAGATTAAGCGATAGTCGCCGATTCTTATTCGATAGAGTGGTTGCTCGGTATGTTTGAGCTTCTTGATATCTCCCTGCTCTGAAACTGGATTGCTTTCAAGAACTTTAATTTTTTGCATAACTGCTTTCTGGATTTTGCCTGGTAAGCCAAGCAGTTCGTTGAGAAATGTTGGTGGAGTAATGAGCTGATATTTGATCATCGAATAATCCCGTTTCTCTGACCTGATCGATAGCCTGAACGGCATTACCGTAGGGATTTTGAAGTTCTCAGTTTTTGATTATGTTCACCGATGAACGTCGTTCACACCGTCACACCGATCGCTGAAGTGGCGCCGTTGCCCTGATGCTCAGCCGTCGGCCCGCGTTCTGTATTGTCAGCGGCAACTCTGTGCCCGTCTCGGGAGCACACCAGATGGCCGGATTGAGAAGCCACCCCAATAATGCTCGAACACGCATCATCGGCGAGCGACCCTGGGGGCTTGAACCATCTCAGAATGGGCGGCAGCGCGCCTTTGTAGACGCTGCGGACATTCCGCTCACTTGTCACTCCTCTCTTTCCTTACGTCTGCCAGATCGTGAGAGAACGTTGAAAAGCCTTACATTACCGCTATTATCTATAACAATTGCGTTTTGGTGCGTACTATATCATAACACGTTTGCCAGGCAATGGACAGGTATCAAGAATTGCATAGAACCAGATTGTTCTACATAGTTCCTTTTATCACGTAGTTATAACGTTGCTAATATGTTGTTGCCCGAAAAATTTACCGGTGTACCATTGTCATCAGAGGTACACCGGTAAAAGGTTTTGTTAGCCCTCAGTAACTAAGCTAGGGTTGGAACGGCTTGGGTTCGGGGATCGTGTTTGGATCAACATCGCCGCTCACCGGATCGACACCGGTGGTCAGTTCACCCTTCGTCAAGGCGGCGAGGATCTGCTCCATCCGGGCTTTCACGGCCGGCGGTACGTCGTCCGCAGTCTCGTGGTAATCGGCATAGCCGATGCCACCGTTAGCCGCTTCGTATATTGCAATCCCGTTGCCCTTGAAAGTGCCGTTCACCACTGCCTTGATCTGGTCGTAGACGGCCACGTCCACGCGCTTGATCGCCGAGGAGAGGATACGGTCGGCGCCGGGGGCCGCACCGTTGGCGAAGGTAGTGACGTACTCGTCCTGGTCAACACCGATGACATAGACACCGCGTGCCGCCGCCTCTTTGATCGCGCCAGAACCGGTTGGGCCACCAGCGCCCATGATAACGTCAGCTCCCTCACCGATCATCTGTTGAGCGGTGCTCGCCCCTAATGCTGGATCGATGAAGGTAGGGAGGTAAACGCCAAGCACGTTCACATCTGGTTTGACGTAACGAGCACCATGTTCAAAGGCATTCTTGAACCTCTTAACCGGCGGGATTTCGACTCCGGCGACGATCCCTACAGTGCCGGTCTTCGTCATCATTCCGGCCAGGGCGCCGGCCAGGAAGCCAGCCTGGTCTTCGCGGAACTGCAAGCCAACCAGATTGTCGGTGACCGTCCCCGGCTCGTAGAACTGGTCAACGCCGATGAAGATGATGTCGGGATGCTCGGCGGCAAACTTCTTGGTGGCGTCTGCAATCAGGAAGCCGACGGTCACGATCACATCAAAGCCCTCATCGACGAAGGTTTGAAGGTTCTTCTCGTAATCGGCCTGCGCCTGGGTCTCGATGTACTTGTACTCTAGCCCAAACTCTTGCGCCGCCCGCAGCGCACCGAGGTGAGCAAACTCATTGAACGTTCCATCGTTGACCTTCCCTAGGTCGGTTACTAACGCGATCCGGG
>Ga0308412_1000185_pt1 | contig 29478 bp, 27 predicted proteins | sample HotsprottomLayer_FD_202357 | JGI IMG/M metagenome (GOLD analysis project Ga0308412, IMG submission 202357) | Hot spring phototrophic mat microbial communities from Octopus Spring, Yellowstone National Park, Wyoming, United States -... | ecosystem: Environmental > Aquatic > Thermal springs > Hot...
GTATTCAAAATGAAAGGAGAGGTAGACGATTTGAGGGATTTGTATGTTTCAGGTATTGGGCTAAGAACCGGGCAGGGATTTGGATTAATTGAACCAGTGGGGAACGGATATGGGAAAGAGTAATTATATTACTTTAATACCGGCATCTTGGCTTTTCAATGCTTCGGTAATAGGGTTTCTAAAAATACTTGAAAAAAGTAGAATATACGAAAACATTGAAGAAATGTTACAAGAAGACGGAAGCATAAAGCTAGAAACAGAAATATTTGAAAAATTATCCCAAAGAGCAAAAGAGATTTATTTTGATAAAAAACTCTTAAACATAGGTTTAGTAGGTAAAAACGAACTATACCTAAATTATATACCTGTACATGCTAAAGAAAATCCTGATTTTTTCAGAGAAGTTATAAAGCTCCTCGGAAATGCCACAGAAAATGGTAGTTGTAGTGTATGTGGTACCGGTAAGTACATACCTGAATCAAAACTAAGAGATTCAACAGATGAAGTAAAGGAATTCCTATCCACAAAATCCTCTATGTCAGTAATACTCAACTCATACCTTGGTGCATCAAAAGGAGAATTTCCAAATTCATATTGGGATCTAAAACCTGACACTAAGATATGTCATTTATGCTCTTACCTACTTATACACCACCACCTTGCAATGTCAGAGTTAGAAGGCGAAAGTAGCAAATCAAAAATCTTCATAAATTCCAACTCATTCAAGGCAATGTGGGAATTCTCAAAATTATTGGAAAAGTACAGTATACTCGGAAGTGCCGAGAACATTAAGCACCTAGCCATACCATTATTAAGACTTGGAAAAAAAATTATGTCTTCAATATATTCAGAAGAAAACAACTTTGAAATTGTCTATTACTCACTCAAAAAAGATAAAATATCACCTAAAAACTTCGTTGTCAAACCAAATATAAGTAAAATAATAACAAACGAAAGAATATCAAACATCATTGAAAACATAGGCAATAAGAAAGTACTCAGTAGTATTTTAGACGGAAATTTCAACAATCTACTTGATATTGCAGAAAAAATAACCTTATACCTTCAAAAAAATGATACTAATAATGAAGTACTCAACAAAATCATAAGAGAAGAAGTAGGTTCATACGGTGGAGCAAAAAAAATTTTAAGAAACCTTTTAGAGCTATATTACCTAATATATCAAGAAATAAGGAGGGAAGAATATGGAATTTAATTTTGATGAACTTTTAAAAGAAGCAAGAAACAACATCTATGACACAAAAAAAGCCTATGAGAAGCTCAAGGACATCAAGAGCAAATACCAAGATCTAGGTATGCAAATACAGGAAATAATGGAATTAGTTCTAAAAAACCTTGAGCCATACTCCAAAGAAAAGAAAGCAATAGAAGAAATGTACCATGAATTTGTTTCCTCTACCTCAGATATTATGCTTGAGAAAATAAGAGAACTCTGTGATGAAATGAACAGAAACGAAGGCTATAAAGAATTAATATCATCAATAAAAGGTCAGCAATTCAGAATACTAGAACTTACAAGATACCTAAAAAGAAGTGAAGTATTCTACATAATAAGTAGAGCCTTTATCATCAACAACAAACCAATGGACAAAAGACTAGCAAGAATATTTAATCCATTCTACCCAGATGAACTATTCAAAGTACTCGTTTACTACTTTATTAGCAGACTAACAGAAAAAGATGAAACAACAAATGAAGAAAAAAGTACAAACAAAGAAGAAAATAAATCATAAAGGAGGTTTGATATGAAAAATGTAACATTAACCATTATATTTGAAGGTTCAGCACTAAACAGAGATGAAAACATTGCTGGCAATATTTCCTCAATAAAGAAACTACAAAGAGGAAGCAAAACATTTAGTTTCATAAGTAGATCAGCAATTAGACACTATCTTTTCAACACCTTGGTAAAAGCATTCAATTGGCCCATTACAGAAGTCACAACAAGTGGAGAAGTTGTACAATTTGACTTATACAAATATGACATAATAACAAGCCCCGAATTAGACTTATTCGGCTACATGTATACACTAAGTGGAGAAAATGCAATAACAAGGAAAGCACCTCTAGGAATAACTAAAGCCATAAGTCTAGAACCCTACGAAGGAGATATGGTATTCTACGCTAACCACGATTTAGTGAGTAGAGGTATAAAGCAAGGTGAAAACGCTACTCCCAACCCTTTTAACAGAGAAGAACATCTATCCTTCTACAAAGTAAGCTTCACAATTGACACTGATAATCTCGGAAGAGATGAATGGGTTTTTGCTAAAAAAGTCAAGAAAAAAGTCGAGAAAAAAGGCAAAGATAAAGATAATAAGGAAAAAATCTGGATTAGAGAACTTATTGAACATGATAACAAAATTGAGATAAAAGAAAAAACATCAGATGGTGAAGAAAACCTTGTATTTGAACATTCTTTCTCAGAAAGCATTCCCAACTTAAAAAGTAAAAAAGAGCTCATCATTAAACATGACGAAGAAAAAATAAAGATAGAATTCATCTTACCTGATGAAAAAAAGAAAGAGAGACTAGAACAAGTGCTAAACGCCATAAAAAACGGTCTCTATTCAAAATCTTCTGGAGAAGCCAATACAATAGTTCCTCTCTTCATGATAGCATCAGCTGTCAAAGTCCCATCCCCCATATTTCACCCATACCTAGACATATCAAGAAACGGAAACAACTTCAAAGTAGTAAGCTTAAGAGATTGCTTATCAAACGGATGGATAATCGGAAAACCATTTGTAATGGATTCCGAAAGACTAAAATCAGACGAAAAAGAATTATTCGCAGAAAAAATAGAAACCAATTGGGAAAACTTCATTAACGAATACGTACTAAAGTAATATGAACAAACGGCTCTTAAGAATTGAAATATTCCAACCTACAGCTCACTACAGAGTACCATTCGCACAAAAAGTTAAGCACACTTACCCCATCCCACCATATTCAACTGTAAAAGGGCTATTAGCTAATATCCTAGGAATAAACAAAAACATCAAAGAACCAAAGGAAAACGAACTACTAGCAAAACTAAAAGAAACAAAAATGGCAATCTTCGGCAATTTCAAATCAAAAAGCGAAGAATACACATGGCTAAGAAACTTATCTAAAGATTATCATAAAGACCGATTCAAATCCACAGAATGTAGAATTCTCAACGGTGAAGTGGAACACCCCGGCGGACAATTACCAGCAATAATAAACACTCTAAACGATGTAAAAATATACATATACTTATACCATAGTGACACTGAATTTTTAGAGAAAATAGAGAATTCATTTTTCAATCCAACAACAAGAAACGAACCGTTACATCTAGGAAGAGCCGAAGACATCATAATCATAGAAAATGTAACCCAAATTGAACCAAAGGTAGACATGTTAGAAGGAAACTACAAAATGTTCTTCTGGATACCACAGAAACCTTACACATGGGACGATAACATTTCTTTTGAATTTGAAAAAGTCAGAGGACTACTCTACCAAATACCAACCTTCTACAGAATAGAAAGAGGAATGAGACAATTTGAATACATTACCGTAAAGTTAAATAACGGAATAATAACAAATATTGACTTTTACATAGACAGTGAACTTAAATACCCTATTTTTTTAGCAGATTTCGCAACCTAAAAGGAGGGGAAAATGAGTAATAATTACGAAAACATAGAAATTTTGGCTAAAAGCAACAAAGCTAACAATACAAAAGTCAGATTGAGCAAACACATAGAAGACCTTCTAATTGCTTTCAGCAAACTAGAAAAACTCATACCTAAAGAATTAACAATCCCCACAAAAATTAGCATAATATTTCATGACATTGGTAAGGTTCTACCATCATTCCAAGCTAAAATAGGTAACAAAGAATACCTAGAAGCTTTCAAGGACTCAGAAATTACATCAGCTGACATACCTCATTCCATTTTCTCTACCTTCCTCATAAACCTTGATACCCAAAATGCAAAAGAGATAATAGACACCCCAGAAAAATACAAATACTCCATACTTTCAGCTATAGCCTACCACCACTGGAGAGAAGAAACATTCAACGAATACATAAGGTACAATGATAGGATGAAAAGACAACTAAGTAAAATCTCAAAAGAGCAAATAGAAAAACTCAAAGAATACATATCAAAAGAGCTTGAACTAATAAGTTTAGAAGATGTCAAAACCTTCAAAGGCTTAGTAGGGTTAAACGAACGAATGTTCAAAGGGATAATGAACGGAAACACATTTTCTACATACATTGAAGCACCATACTCACAATACTCTTCGAAACTTATCCTTTCGAACATTGAAAGCCTCAAAGAACAAAAAGAATACATAATGATATCCGGAGTTTTACAACGATGTGATCACTTTGCTTCTTGGGTAGAGGAAAACCAAGATGATAATATTGAAAATGTAGAAATCCCACCGCTCAGCAAAGAAGAGGTGACAAAAACTGTTGAAGAGGGAATAAAAGAAAAAAACAAAGGTTCAAACATCTGGCAAATTACAAAGGTAGAAGAAGCAAAAAACAAAATAATAACCTTTTTGGTAGCTCCAACAGGAATTGGAAAAACCGAATTTGCTTTCCTCTGGGGAAGCGGAACCAAAACATTGTACACCTTACCGATGAAAGCTATAGTAAACCAAATTCACCAAAGAGCTACAAAGGTATTCAAAACCGAAAACACAGGAATACTTCACTCAGACGCAGACATCTATTTAATGGAGAAACAAAACTTCACTGATGTTGAAAGCATAAAAGTATACGAAATGTCAAAAAATTTATCATTTCCATTCATCGTAATGACAGGAGACCAAATTTTCCCTTATGTCCTGAGATTCCCAGGATACGAAAAAGTAATGAGTGTACTTTCATACTCTAATCTAGTGATTGATGAAGTACAATCATACGACCCAAAAGCCTTAGCAGTCGTCGTGAAATCCGTTGAAACTACTTATGCACTAGGTGGTAATGTAATATTAATGACAGCTACACTACCAGACTTCGTAAAAGAAGAAATAAAGAAAAGAATAAAAGGCTATAAAGCAAACAAAGATTCAGACATCACAGAAATAAACCTTTACGAAGAAAACAAAGAAAACTTCAAAAAAATAAAAAAACACCTACTAGAATTGAAAACCATAGAAGCAAATAGTGAAAAAGAAGAAGCTATACCAACTGAAGAACTAGAAAAAGTCATATCCGAAGCCCAAAGCGGTAAAAGAGTCTTGGTTGTAGTAAACACTGTAAAAACATCACAAGATATATTCAAGAAAATTAAGGAACTCATAAACAACAAAAACCTTAAAGAAATAAAAACCTTTCTTATTCATTCAAAGTTCACAATCAAAGACAGAGAAGAAAAAGAAAGAAAACTTCTAGAAGAATTCGGTAACCCCAAGCCTTCAGACGAAAAACAAGGCAAAATACTAGTTTCAACCCAAGTAATAGAAGTAAGTATGGATTTGGATGCTGATGTTATATTCACGGAAATATGCCCAATTGATGCATTAATACAAAGAATAGGTAGAGTCGCACGAAGGTATTACTACATTGACGGCAAAATCTTTGACAAAAGTACTGGAGAATTCAAAGACCTAACCAACTTCAAAGCATACGAAGAAAACAAGCCAAATGTCTTCGTGTGGATAAGGAAAGATACAAACGCTTACGAATCCGGAAAAGGCAAAGTCTACAACAAAGAACTAATAGAGGAATCAATTAAAATACTTTCAGGAATTCAGGACGATAAAATTGACCTAGAATATATAAACGGGAAAACTTTAGAACTAGACGAATACGAAAAGTACGAACTTTCTAATCTATTCTACGAGGAAGTTATCAAGCCAAAAGATGAAAAAGAAGAAAGTAAAGGGAAAAGCAAAACCAAAGATTCTGAAGAAAAGAACAAAAATAAAATTTACATAACTGAATTTTACGAGACACTACAAATACTTGACATAGGCTATAGCGAAAAGAACAGAAAAAGTGCACAAGAATTCTTCAGAGAAGAAACTGTAGTACCAGCAGTAATAGAAGAACAAATAAATGAATTCAAAAACGAAATAAAGAGATTTATCACAAATTTAAAAGACGAAAACATATCATACCTAAAGTTCAAATCAGAAGTTCTAAGCAAATTTTTAGTAAATATTGAATTTTTTACTTACTATCGTAAGAATAAACTAAAACCAATCAAAAGCACTAGTATACTACAAGAACTTCTTGATGATGAAACATTTGAAGGGAAAGATAAAATTAAAGGGAAAATTGAAAGGTGGCTTCAGGAGATTTTTATTCTGAAAGCAGAATATGATTCTACCCTTGGAATTTCTCAAAGCAAAGAAAACGAAGATTCAACAGAAAATAACATTATATGAGCAATAAAACCAATCAAGAAAATATAAAAGTAAGTGGTGTCAGAGTATATTATTTTTATACATGTCATAGACAACTTTGGTTTTTTGATAACTATCATGGCTTCTACTCTGGTAGTTTCCTACCTAGAGATACCAATGTTTCAGGTGAATTACTAATAAGACAGGTAGAATTCTTTCTAGCCCCCGAAAAGAGGTTAGAATTAGCAAAAAAATTTTTAGAAGGCGCAGCCTTCAATATCATAAAGAACCTAAAAAACTACCCTGGAACCGATGAATATATAGAAAAGATAAACGAAGAACTCAAAAACCTTGAAAATGCAAAAGATATTCAAAAAGCCATGGGATGCGAAGGGAGAATTAGAAGCACATATTACGATGCTTTTAATGTAATCCTAAAAGAAGGTTTTTCAATGGAAAAAAGAGAAAAGAGACCACCAACAAACCCTATAAATGCCCTAATTTCATTCGGCAATAGCCTAATGTACACCCAAGTTTTAAACGAAATCTACAAAACGCAACTTAATCCAACTATTAGCTACTTACACGAGCCAAGCAAAAAGAGATATTCACTTTGCCTTGATATTGCTGAAATTTTTAAACCTGTGATGGTAGACACGGTTATATTCAAGTTAGTAAACAACAAAATGATAACATTAGATGACTTTGAAAGTGATGTTGGGTACTGCTATCTAAATGAAGAAGGAAGGAAAAAGTTTGTAAAGGAATTTGATTCAAAACTATCAACGACAATCAAGCACAGAAAACTGAAAAGGAATGTATCATACAAAACACTGATAAGGCTAGAGTGCTACAAACTAATAAAACACTTTGTTCAAGATGAGGTATACAAACCTTTTAAGGTTTGGTGGTGATATGGCGTACTTTATAGTTACATACGATATCGAAGAAAAGAGAGTAAACAAGGTAAGAAAGGTACTAAAAAAATATTTTACTTGGGTACAGAATTCTGTTTTTGAGGGAGAGATAACCGAAAGTAATTTAGAAAAGTGCAAAACTGAACTGTCAAAGGTTATGAAAAAAGAAAACGATTCTGTTTACTTCTACGAAGTTGAGAATAGAAACAACTTAAAGAAGTTTATTTTAGGGGTTGAGAAGGACATGACAGGTAACATCTTGTAATTATTTCTATACCGGAGAGGCGGAGCCTCTCCGAACTCTCTGAAAAATCTTAATTTTTTTAAGTTTCAATTTATAGAGGTATTAGAATACGAAGACGAAGCATCCCATTCGTTCAAGTATTCTTGAGAGTGAAGAGAGACGAAATTTACATTCATAAGGTGTTGGAATGCTATAACTTCTTTCAGCAATTAGGAAAGTGTAGAGAGGTAAAACCTCTCTACATAAACTAGGGCGGGTGCTGAATAGCACGTTGTGCTTAATAGCACTTTGTGCTTAATAGCACTCTTCAATAAAAAAGATATAGGGTGTTGAGATGCAAAGTATCACAACATCAAAAAGTAGTGCTGAATAGAACTTTTCTAAGTGTTTAGAAACTCCTCTAATAAAAAGGTGTTGGAAAGCGAAGATTTCCAACAATAATAAAGGGTGGGTGCTCAATAGCATTCTTCAATAAAAAAATATAGGGTGTTGGGATACGAAGTATCCCAACATTAAATAAGGGTGTGCTTATTAGCACTTTCTAATAAGATGCTTATTAACACTCTTCAATAAAAACATACAGGGTGTTGGGATATGAACTATCACAACATTAAAAAGGGTATAGTACTGAATAGAACTTTTCTAAGTGGTTAAAAACTCCTTTGATAAAAAGGTGTTGTAAAGCGAAGATTTCCAACAATAATAAAGGGTGGGTGCTGAATAGCATTCTTCAATAAAAAAATATAGGGTGTTGGGATAAGAAGTATCCTAACATTAAAAAGGGTATAGTGCTGAATAGAACTTTCTTAATAGGGTGTTGGGATACGAAGTATCACAACATTAAAAAGGGTGGGTGGGTGGGACTACTAAAAGTTCTTAACTTTTAAAAAGTTAAGAGAGGCATAGCCTCTCTTAAAAATTGCAGCGAACCTACTTTTAAGAAAAATCATCTCTCTTCCCTTTTGTGAAGAGGTCTAGATGATGAAATTTTTGACACTCTCAAAAACACTATCGGAGGTTCGCTGCAACTTAGCTTCTATTGCGAAGGGTGAATTTGGAAAATTAAATCGCTTTCAAAAACTCTTGACAACTAGGAAAGTGAATGATTATAATATAATTGTAATTATTAGGGTTGTATCTGAACCATGTGGGATTTAAACAGTGTGAAGACAAGAATAACAGAAGAGATAAACTACGTTGTATCTGAACCATGTGGGATTTAAACTCCTTTGAGATTGAGATTGCCTTTTGCATTATTCCGGTTGTATCTGAACCATGTGGGATTTAAACTTTTCCTTTTCCCTTTTTATAATCTCTTGTTATTCTGTTGTATCTGAACCATGTGGGATTTAAACTTTTCCTTTTCCCTTTTTATAATCTCTTGTTATTCTGTTGTATCTGAACCATGTGGGATTTAAACTTGATGACTAGTAGGAATTTGAATTGGAGTTTGGATAGTTGTATCTGAACCATGTGGGATTTAAAAATCCTTTGATGTAAACGAAAATGTTTAGTATATTTTATAATGAATTTTGGCACTTAGAATTTGTAAAATTTTATCTTGATGGGGGGAAGGATGTCAACAAAAGACTATTACGAAATACTCGGCGTACCAAGAAATGCAACTAAGGAAGAAATTAAAAAAGCATACAGGAGGCTTGCTCTAAAATACCATCCAGATAGAAACCCAGGTAACAAAGAAGCCGAAGAGAAATTCAAAGAAATAAACGAAGCTTATGAAGTACTAAGCGATGATGAGAAAAGGAAAATTTACGACCTCTACGGAGTAGAAGGACTTAAGGGAGCAACAGCATACAGAAACACAGGAGGATACAGCAGACAAGGATATGGGTACGATTGGAATGATTTCTCTGAAGGGTTCGGTGGCTTTGGCTTTGATGATGTTTTTGATAGCATATTTGACACATTCTTCGGCACACAAACAAGAAGAAGAGCTTCAACAACAAGCAGAACACAAGCCCCATCAAAAGGACAAGATATATACGTAGAATACGAAGTTTCACTAGAAGACATATTCTACGGAAAAGTAAAATCCGTAACAATAGAGAAAGAAGAAGTTTGTAGCGCTTGTAACGGACTGGGAACACTCGGAGGCAAAAAGCCAGATGTATGCCCAACATGCAGAGGAGTAGGAACCGTAACAATGCGAGAAGGGTTCTTCTCATTAACAACAACTTGCCCAACCTGTAAAGGCTCAGGAAGAGTAATAAAAGACTACTGCCGCGAATGCGGCGGCAAAGGAACCGTAAAGAAAAAGAAAACAATTGAATTCAAAATACCAAAAGGTATAGAAGACGGAATGATGATAAGAATAAAAGGCGAAGGAAATGCCGGCAGAAACGGCGGAGAAAACGGAGACCTATTCATAGTAATAAAACAAAAACCTCACTACTTCTACAAGAGAGAAGGACTAGACCTAAAATGCGATATCTCAATACCAGTAACAAAAGCAATACTCGGCAGCGAATTAGAAATACCATACCTTGACGGGAAAACAATAAAGGTAAAAATACCAGAAGGAACCCAGCCCGGAGATGTCCTAAGAGTCAGAGACTTCGGATTAGAAGACGACAAACGAAGAAGAGGAGACCTGTACTGCAAAGTCAACGTAAGACTACCAAGAGTACTAAACACAAGACAAAGATTCTTAGTAGAACAACTAGCAAAAGAATTAGGTGAAGAGTAAATATTTCCTACATGGATGCCAAGCATCCATTCAAAACTAAAACCTTTTACTTAAATTTATTGAATACCTAAGTGGATTATATTCAAATGAAACTCTATCAATCAGCACATTTCTAATTCCAACCTCAAATGAAGGATACCCAACAGGCACCCCCCAATCAGGTCTAGTATTAGGCAAGAAAATTATAGGATACCCACCAAACCAAGCCAAAGACAAATCCAACACATTAAACCCAACAGCCACCAAAGAAACCCTAAAAAACGGTATAAAAAAGTAATAGTACCGAAAAGAAGAAATATTTGTATTAGAAACAGAAGCAACAAACTCACTTTGATTTTGTATACCTAACCAGAAAAACATTTGTAACTTAAAAACCTTACTGATACCGAGAAGTTCCTGAACGTAATGAAAAGAAGGTTCAAAAAGCAAAAACGAGTACCTACTATCAGGAAAAGATAACCAAAAATCAACACTACCAAAAAAATTATCAAAAAACTTTATATTAGTATCAAACCCCAACAAAACAATGTCATTAGTAAAGTTGTAATTGTTCTTACCTTGAAGAATCCCTACCTTAAATGTGTAGTGTTCGTACTCATACACACCACCAAAAGCCAACCAAACCAAACTAACAAAAACCAAAACCCCAATTACTACCTTCACACTCACAACGAAAATTTAAATGTTCAAGAAAACCACTATCAAATGCAAATAAAAAAGAAGGCAAAATTATTAATAGTTCGTACTAAACAATAACTACCAGGGAGGCTCCGCCTCCCTGTAAGAATATATTAAAAAGGTTTTGAATAAAACGCTTTCCTTAACTCTTCTTTTGATAAGACTAAACTACCTTCAGGTAGCCCTTCTATAACAAGCTCATCTTTATCTATGACCTCACCAATCACCCTGAACTTTAACCCATAATGCTCAGCTATCATTTTGAGTGTATCCAAGAACTCCTTATCAAAAGAGAATATACCCCTACTAGGTGTCTCTGAGAAGAGAGCAATTGAAGGATAAACCGGCATAACTGATAAATCAATTCTTGCACCTAACTTAGTGTCAATTACACCTTCCACTATCGGAACTATCATTCCCCCTTCCGATATATCCATAGCCGAGGATATTAGCCCATGAGATATGACAAACCTAGCAAATTCCTGAAGCCTCTTCTCAACATCAAACTCAACTATAGGAGGTTTACCGCAAACATCAGAACCGATAATCTTGAGTATCTCAGCCATCCCAAAGTCCTCTTTAGTTTCATTACCAACCAAAGCTATCAAGTCTCCCGGCTTCTTAAAAACTCCATCAACTATCTTGTTGATGTCATGAATTATACCAACACATCCAACAATAACAGTAGGATAAATCTGTACACCGTCAGTTTCATTATAAAGAGATGCATTTCCTCCAGTAACAGGAACACCTAGCTCTTTACAAGCTTTGGCAAGTCCCTTTATAGCCTGCTGTAACTGATATGAAACATTTGGATCATCAGGTGAACCAAAATTTAGACAATTCGTTATTCCTGCTGGCTCAGCACCAACAAAAGACACATTCCTCGTCACTTCAGCAACAGCTACCATAACACCATTATAAGGTGAAGCGTACATATACCTACCATTGCCATCAATCTTAACAGCTATACCCTTGTTCGTTCCCTTTATCCTAAGAACCGAAGCACCAGCCCTACCGGGACCAATAACCGTATTCGTCTGTACAGACCAATCATATTGCTCATACACCCAAGATTTAGAAGAAATATTAGGCGAAGACAGAAGCTTAAGTATCACATCCCTATAATCTTCAACAATCAAGTTAGGTTTTATATCTCTAAGCTTCTTGACATTTTGGTCCTCTTTAGCAGGCTTAACATAAGTAGGTACCATATCAACAAGGTATTTAAGATGAACATCAGCAACAACCTCGCCACGGTACTTAACAACACATCTTTGGGTATCTGTAACTTTACCAATAACAGCCCAATCAAGCTCCCATTTATCAAGAATCTCTCTAACCTTCTCCAGTTTGCTAGGCTCAACTATAGCTAGCATTCTCTCTTGGGACTCCGAAAGCATTATCTCATAAGGAGTTATATCAGACACTCTGACAGGTACTTTGTCAAGCTCCAGCTCAATTCCAACTCCTCCCTTCGCTGCCATTTCACACGAAGAGCTAGTAAGCCCAGCTGCCCCCATATCCTGTATAGCAACAACCAAACCATTCTCAACAAGCTCTAGAGTAGCCTCAATGAGTTTCTTTTCAACAAAAGGATCAGCTATCTGAATACTTGACCTTGTGTCCTCCTTCTCTGAGGACAACTCAGCCGAAGCAAAAGTTGCACCATGTACGCCATCCCTACCAGTCTTAGAGCCATAGTAAACAACTAAGTTACCTACACCTTTAGCAACAGCCTTAACCAACTTGTCAACCTTAGTAACTCCAACACACATTACATTGACAAGTGGATTATTAGAATATATATCCTCAAAGTAAACTTCACCGGCAACCGTAGGAACACCTATACAGTTACCGTAATCCGATATCCCCTTAACAACACCACTAACTATATGTCTAACCTCAGGCTTAGAAACATTACCAAACCTAAGAGAATCAAGCAAAGCAATAGGTCTAGCACCCATAGCGAGGATATCTCTAACGATTCCACCAACACCAGTAGCAGCACCTTGATAAGGTTCAACTGCACTAGGATGATTATGACTCTCTACCTTAAAAACTACGGCAATATCATCAACTCTAACAACACCAGCATTCTCTCCAGGTCCTTGGTAAATATACTTCCCTTCAGTCGGTAGCTCTTTTATAAGTTTCCTTGTATGCTTGTATCCACAATGCTCACTCCAAAGAGCCCCAAACATTCCAAGCTCAACTTCATTAGGTTCCCTACCCAGATAACTAACTATTAGCCTATACTCATCCTCTGAAAGATTCAAAACCTCTAAATGTTTCTTAACTTTATCACTTATAACGATTTCTTCAAGATTCAAAACAGAGTCAGCCATACAATAAGCCTCTTTTTACAAAATTTTGAATGATACCTACACACTTACTCAAATACCTACAATTCTACTTAAAAAACCTTGTGCTTAAAGCACTTATGCTTGAAGCACTTCTCTTAATGTTACAGAGATTTAAGAGAGACTTCGTCTCTCTTCAAATAGTTAGGGTGGGTGGGACTACCAAAGATTCTTCGTAACACCTTTTTAATTAGGTGCCAATTAGCACATTGAAAAAATTCTAACCTATCATTTACAAATACTTCATGAACGAATTAGGATTGATACTGAGGATAATAAATGAGACACTAATTCAAACTGCTATTCTATCACTACCATTTCTAATTGTTTCACTCTTAGTAGGTCTAATAATAAGTATACTCCAAGCCACAACATCAATACAGGAACAAACATTAACATTCGTTCCCAAATTCATAGCAATAGGGCTACTATTAATATTTCTGGGACCAATACTAACAAGAATATTTACAGACTTCACTTTAAGGCTATTTGATTTGATGGTAACAGGAATAAGATAACATAAAACTTGGAATTCCAAAAAAAGACGATACCTCTTCTAATCAAAAATATTCTTTTCAACTAAATCCTCTCTTGAGTTTAAAAGGTCTACAGTTTTATATTTATCTTAGATGTATTGTGAGGTGTATATATGACATTCTCTAAGGATGAACTTAAAAGAATGATGAAATCTTTAGGGATAGTAGGTGAATCTGAAGCTATAATAGATGTATTCAAAAGAGTTCCAAGTATAGCTTCTTCTGATTCCATAGTGATGCTACAAGGTGAGAGTGGTGTCGGTAAAGAACTTTTTGCCGAAGCAATACACAAACTAAGCAAAAGAGCAAATGGACCATTCATAAAAATAAACTGTGCAGCAATTCCAGAAACATTACTTGAAAGCGAACTCTTCGGACATGAAAAAGGAGCTTTCACAGGAGCAACAAAAAGGAAATTAGGATTATTCGAGCTAGCAAACAAAGGTTCTCTATTCCTCGACGAAATCGGTGAGATACCACTACTTACCCAAGTCAAACTACTGCGTGTCATAGAAGAAAAAAAAATAGTACGAGTCGGAGGCACAGAATATATCCCCGTTGAAGCTAGACTAATCCTAGCAACTAACAAAGACCTCTTCCAAGAAGTTAAGAAAGGTAACTTTAGAGAAGACCTATTCTTCAGAATAAATGTCGTATCTATATATATACCCCCACTAAGGGAAAGAAGAGAAGACATAATACCACTACTCTACCACTTCGTTAATGTCTTCTCACAAAGAGAAAACAAAAAAATATTAAAAATAGAAGACGAATACATAGAGTTTCTTATGAACTACCCATTCCCTGGAAATGTTAGAGAACTCTCAAATTTCATAGAAAGAGGTGTTCTACTATCTGAAGACGGAGTATTAAGACTTGAGACTATACACGAATATGCCTTACATGTTCCCTACTCCTTCACTAAGAAAAATACACTATCAACTTACCTAAGTTCTGATTACGAAGATTACATCCCAGAAAAAGAGAAAATCCTACACTTTTTAAAAATTTTCAACTTCAACATTAGCAAAGCTGCTGCTGCCCTAGGAATGCACAGAAATACACTCATGAGGAAGATGAAAAAGTACAATATTCAAAAAAACCTAGTCGGATAACACCGCTACAAGCTCCAAGTGATGTGTCTGTGGAAACATATCAAAAGGTGTAATCTTTTCTACCCTATAACCCAAGGAAATGAGTAGTTTCAAATCCCTTATCATTGTTTCATAGTTGCACGAAGAGTATATTATTTCCCTAGGCTTACCTTCTCTTTTGTGTCTTTCAACAATAGAATTTATAACCTTCACCTCAATTCCGTTACGAGAGGGGTCAACAATAACAATATCACCAACAGGCATAGTATCTATATAACTCGCGACATCACCCTCAAGTATTTCTACATTCTTTATATTGTTCATAGCTATATTCTCTTTTGCATTCCTTACAGAAGTCCTACTTATCTCAATACCTATCACCTTTTCAAACAAATCAGAAACAAAAAATGATATGAGCCCAACACCAGCGTACAAGTCCAAGCCCAAAGACTTATCACATTTTGACTTTTTCACCTCCTCCCTTATATGACTAAGCCATATCGGAATCATATAACTGTTTACCTGAAAGAAACTTTCTCTAGATATCTTAAACGAAAATTCCATATCCCCTACCCTGACCTTCTCTATCACATCCCTATCCTCAAACTCCTCAGTCTCTATTTGATTGACAACGACATCCCCCGTGTTAGTACTCCTAACCTTAAATACATGTGGTGGGAAATTCTTTTGCTCTCTTACCCTCTTGAGAGCATAATTTATAAGCTCAGACGAAATTTTACACTCATCTATATCTATCAAAATATTCGTGTCCCTTTTCAAGAAACCAATCTTCTTCCTTTTTGGGTCTACCCTAAACATTACGCTGTTTCTATAATTCAATTCCTTCGGTGAAGGAACAACGTCTTCTACGATACTAACATCAAAACCTTCAATTTCTTTTTGAAATTCTTTAAGTAATATTTGTTTCTTAACCTTAAGTTGCTCATGATAAGGCAACATCTGTAAATCACAGCCACCGCACTGCCCAAAATACTTACAAGCAGGCTGAACTCTCAAAGGAGAAGGAGAAATTACCTCAACCACATCACCATAATAGTATGGCTTAGTTGAAAATATCTTAACCTTAACTACCTCATCAGGTATAACATACCTGGTATAAACCTTAATTCCATCCTCAGTAGTACACTCACAAAGTGCCTCTTTTAAAATCCCTTCAACCTTTACAATAACCTCATCATACTTGTTCAACATCGTATAATTATATATGTTCAAAACACTCTGCTACAAATGATTAACAACTACAGATTTTTACCCCTTACTACAGATTAAAGACAATTACCCTAAGAAGTGAGTTCAAAAACCAAAGAATTGTGTATTATCCATCCCTTTAAAGTTGGTATCAATTTCCTATCACAAAGTTCAAGAAATCTCTGAGAAATAAAATTGTTGGCTTTAGCTAAAAATATGTTATACCTTTCATCATCAACAAAACTCCGAACTTGATCCAAATCTATTCCTTCCGATGTCCTAAGCCCTAGCATCACCAGTTCATCAAAAGCTTCATTACGAGTCAGAAACTCCTCATACCTTACAGGTAATTCTCCCCTAAAGAGCATATCCCTATAAGTATTGATAGACAATACATTCTGATATCTCTTTTCTGAACTATCTTCCCTTCTAACAAACCCACATGCTGAAACACCTATTCCCAAATACTCCTGTCTTCTCCAGTACAACAAGTTATGTTTTGATTCATACCCAGGAATAGCATAATTTGAAATCTCGTAATGTCTAAAACCCCTAGAAGTCAAATACTCATGAATAGCAATAAACTGTTCTTCAAAATATGAATCATATTTTATTATTCCTCTGTCAACAAAAAGTTTCAAAGGAGTAAATTCCTCAACCGTTAAGCCATAAGCAGACACATGCTTAACTACGTCATACTGCAAAACAACATCAAGAGAATTAATAACATCCTCTAAAGGTACCTGAGGTATATCAAAAATTAAATCAACATTAATATTATCAAATCCAACCTTAGCCAAATTTTCCAAAGCAGTACGATTGATTTGAGGTGTGTTTCTTCTAGAAAGCTTTTCTAAAGCTTTCTCACTCATGCTCTGTATCCCTAGACTAATCCTACTAATGCCCATCTCTCTTATCCTCTTTACGAAATCCAGCGAAATATCCTCAGGATTAGCTTCAATTGTTATCTCTTCGAACTGACTAAAAGGAACATACAAAAAGATTTTATCCAAAATTCTTAATAAATTCTCAACTCCTATGAAAGATGGTGTACCTCCACCAATGTACAAGGTTTTAAAATCTTTATTATTCAAAATTTCCTGAAATCTTAAATCAATATCAACACAAACCAAATCGGTATATTCCTTAAAAAGCTCCTCTAAAAACCTGTTATTTGTATCAAAAACCGTAAAATCGCAATATATGCACTTCTTACTACAAAACGGTATATGAATGTATATTCCCTTCACCTACTTAAGTTCCTTCCTTCCAATCAGAAAGGTACTTAATCTGCTCTTCTGTCAAAGAATCTATCTTTATGCCCATACTCTCGAGTTTAAGTTGTGCTACTTTTTTGTCTATCTCCTCTGGTACTGGATAAACACCAACGCTTAGCTTACCTTTATTATTCACTAAGTACTCGACACTCAAAGCCTGATTTGCAAAGGACATATCCATTACACTTGCTGGGTGTCCCTCAGCATTAGCCAAATTGACAAGTCTACCTTCACCAAGAAGGTATATTTTTTTGCCGTTGATATCGTATTCCGTTACTCCTTTTCTTATTTCTTTCTTGCTTGATGCTAGCTCCTCCAGAGACCTTATATCAATCTCTACATCAAAATGTCCTGAATTAGCAACTATAGCTCCATCCTTCATGCTCAAGAAGTGCTCTTTTGTTATGACATTCTTATCGCCTGTAACAGTTACAAAAATGTCACCTATTTTAGCAGCCTCAGACATTGGCATAACCTCAAAGCCATCCATTACAGCCTCAAGAGCCCTTATAGGGTCAACTTCAGTTACAATAACTCTAGCACCCATTCCCCTAGCTCTAGAAGCTACTCCCTTTCCACACCATCCATAACCAGCAACTACGAAGTATCTACCGGCAATAAGCCTATTGGTTGACCTCATTATACTGTCTATAGTACTCTGACCTGTACCATACCTATTGTCAAACATATGTTTTGTCATAGCATCGTTAACTGCTATTATAGGATAAAGAAGTGCTCCTTCTTTCGCCATTGCTTTTAACCTTATAACACCCGTCGTTGTTTCCTCAGTCCCCCCGATAATATTCTTTATCTTATCTTTCATCTCAGAATGAAGAGTAGAAACTAAGTCAGCACCGTCATCCATTGTTATATTTGGCTCCACCGAGAGAACTTCTCTTATGTGTTTATAGTATGTATCTCTATCCTCACCTTTAATCGCAAAAACAGGAATATCAAAATGTTTAACAAGTGAAGCGGCAACATCATCCTGAGTAGAAAGAGGATTGGAGGCACAAAGGTAAACCTGAGCTCCTCCTTCCTTGAGAGCTATCATTAAATTAGCAGTTTCAGTAGTAACATGCAAAGCAGCAGATATCTTTATCCCCATAAGAGGTTTTTCTTTACCAAACCTATCCCTTATCATTCTAAGAACCGGCATGTCTCTATATGCCCACATTATTCGGTTTAAACCTTCATCAGCCAAATTTATATTCTTAATGTGATATTCCACCGAATCCTCCTTTTAGAAAAAAGATACTAAAACTTTAATTCAAAGTTTTTCAAACTTAGGAAATTCTGATTTTTTAACACCTCTTCGGTAAAATAAATATTCTCGCCTAACATCTTAACAGTATCCGAAAGGTGAGATTGCAAAGAAAACACTTCACTACCTAGCGCTACACCTACCTTCAAATTATCATTGAATTCCTTCATCTCAACAAGTACAAAGTGCTCTAATGTATTAACAAAATCTACAATAACCTGAGTATATTTCAACATATTTACTATTCCTGAATAAATATTACCAAGAAGAAGCTTATACTCTTCAGGAGGCTCAAACTCAAGAACATACGAATCCAAATCATTTATAGCGCTCATAATAATATCAACGCTATTGATAACATCATTCTTTAAATTTTCCTTTAAGCCTCTTAATTTTTCCAAGTCATCCAAAACCAATCTCAACAAAACTTTAGACTCTGAGACTTTATCAAGAATCTCAGAAGAAACAGATTCCAAAAAAGATGATTCCTGTATACTCTTTTTATATGAAACAATTTCCGTATTTATTGAAACTATCCTCAACCTCTCAATCAACTCATCTAACTTTTCGACCAAACTAAAAACCTGAGTAAAGACAGAATCAAATTTATCAGTATTACCAGAAAAAGCGGAAAAATTCTCCAAAATTGCCGTTTCATAAGACTTTACATCCTTGATTCTATTCTTTAGGTTCTCAAATTCTCGATACTTTTTTCCAATTTCTCCAAGGAATTCATTAATATCAAACTCTACCACTTCCCTTCCTACCTCTTTATAATTCTTAAACTTCTCAAAAACCTCCCGAAACTCATCCAACTTTGATGAGTAATACCCTGAAAATCTCTTGATTCCACCTATAATCTCATTGATATACTGCATTGACAAGCTAGGAACATGGAAAGCATCAATAAACGATTCTTTTAATGAATTTAAATTTTCATTGAAATCAGAATACTGAAGAGTCAACCTATCCAAGATTTCTTTTTTCTCTTTACCTAATCTGTCCAAGAGAGAATCCAAAAACCTAAGTTCTTTAATTTTCTCTCGGAAATCAAAAAGTGCAAGTCTAAGCATTATAAGCCCAAATATTATAGTTCCAATTCCCAGCAAAGAAGGCACGTAAGGATACAAGTATATCAAACCAAATAACTCTAGAGCTTCAAGAACCCCAAAAAGTATTATTACTAGGAAACCAACGATGACACTTTTTAACCTCTCTAAGTTAGAACTAGCGTCTTTCTTAATTTTTTTGTGCGAAATCAACAAGAAAACTAATTCAAACACTACAACTATAGCAAAGAAAGCAATAAAAATCAAAAAAAGATCGCCTTCCTGCCCCATGTACTTGTTTATGGTAAGTTTAAGTCTATCGCTATAGAAGAAATTCTGAGAAAAAAGAGCTAAAATTCCTATTACCAGCCCTACCAGGGCTGTTAGAAGAAATTTAATAATGGCTACCCTACTTCTAACTAGATAAGAAACAAAACCAGAAAAGCTAATAATGGACAAGGTCAAAAAGAATATTTCTAGCCTTGAAAAAAGTATTATGATATGTTTATTTTCCTCTATTCTAGCCTGGTCACCAGTATTGAATCCAAAAAAAGCAAGCAAAGAGTCAGAGACAATATAGAATAAAAGCATTAGTAAAACGAGAAAAACTAAGGCTAGAAAGCCTCTTTCTTCTTTCTTAGCAGAAAGAAATAAAGAAGATATTATTGCAAGAGAACCCAAAATTATTGAAGCTAAAGAAAAAGGACCCAAAAATGTTATTAAATCTCCCAAACTCATAGACAAAATATAAAATTAGCGATACCAGACTTACAATCTATAAGCACTTTGTGCTATAAGCACATAAGAAATTGCTATTGAACACCTTAATTAAAGTTGATAAGATAAGCACGAAAACTAAAGAATATTTTTATGGCTATAAATTACATAAAAATAAAGGACAGAGTATCAGGCATAAAAGGAGATGTTATAGTAAGTGAGGTAACATCTCAAAAGGTTAAATTTGAGAACGATGAGCTAAATTCCGTTGAAAATTCAACACATACAGGAATTGGAGTAAGAGTAATAAAAAATGGAAAAGTTGGATTCACATCAACAAACAATGACTCTAAAATTGATGAAGTTTTCAAAAGAGCAGAAGAGTTATCAGAGCACGGCGAGGAACTAGATTTGTCGCTACCTAAAAACCCACCAGCACTCAGAAACATAAAGCTTTACGACCCATCACTTGAAAAAGTAGATGAGTATGACATGTTAAACCTTGGAGAAATGATAATAAAATCCATAAAAGAGATAGACAGAACTATAACTGTAAACCTAGAAATAGAAAAAGACTTTATAAGGAAAACAATTATAAACTCTAACGGTCTAGATGTATCATTTGAAAAGACGATTTGGGGCTTTTCAGTAGAAGGAGTATACCTACAAAATGATGAAAGTTTAGTATGGCTATACGACAGCAAATATACAACCAGATACTCAATAGATTTCACCGACTTAATTGCCTACATAAGGAACATGTACCTGTTTTCCAGGCAAAATGCAAAAATTTCATCTGGTAAATATCCTGTCATATTTTCACCTTTAGCTTTTTCAATGCTTCTAGAGATACTATCCGTATCGCTAAGCGGCGAAAATGTCTACAAGGGAATATCTCCACTTAAGGATAAAATGAAAACTCAAGTTTTCTCAGAAAACTTTACACTCATAGATGACCCATTGCTAGAAGAAGGAATAGCATCTCAGCCATTCGATGACGAAGGAATTCTAACAAACTACAAAGAAGTAATATCTAACGGCGTACTGAACTCGTTTTTGTATGACCTACGAACAGCGTACTTAATGAACACGATACCTACCGGAAATGGTTTCAGAGACCACAACTCTCTACCAAAACCAAGTTTCTCAAACATGGTAGTTCCAAATTCTGAAACCCCACTAAACAGTTTAATCTCACGAGTAGACAAAGGATTAATTGTCTACAATGTTCTAGGAGGGGGACAGAGCAATGTAAACGCCGGAGAATTTTCCGTAAACGTAGAACTAGGCTCACTAATAGAAAGCGGTAAAATAGTAGGAAGAGTGAAAAATGTTATGCTTTTCGGTAACGTATTCGAGCTTTTCAGAAACATAATAGACTTCTCACGAGAAACAAAGGTAGTATTCGACAAGGTATTACCATACATTTTATGCGATAATGTTAATGTAGTAGCAGAATGATAAAAAACATAAAAAATTTTTTAATAAAACTTGATAAATTCATCATAGATGTAGTCATCTACATAGGTGATATATCCATATTCATCTATGAAATATTCAAGAACCTGTTTTCCAAACCTTTTTACTTCAAAGAGTTCATAAACTCAATGGAAAACATCGGATACAGGTCCATACCAATAGTTGTAACTGTGACATTCTTTTCGGGAATGATAATAACCCTAAACATAGGTAAGTCAATGGATGCCATAGTAAAGGGAACATCCCAGTATATAGGCTCAGGTATACTTCTCGTGATGCTCAAAGAATTCGGTCCGGTTCTCACTTCCTTATCTCTAATAAGCAGAGTAGGTGCAGGAATAACAGCACAAATATCAATGATGAAGGCAACAGAACAAATAGACGCTTTAGAGGTTATGTCCATCTCACCAATAAAACTGCTAGTTATTCCCAATGTCTTAGCAATGATTATAATGGCACCGCTTTTATCCTCCATAGGTGTAGTATCAGGTATCATAGGAGGCTTAGTCATGGTGGTAACATACCTTGACCAAAGCCCCAACACCTACATAGACAAGGTTCTAATGGTTCTAAAAGCAAATGACATAATAGACATGATAATAAAAAGCTCAATCCTTGGGTTTTTCATAGCAGTAGTAAGCTCATACTACGGTATGAAATCCGAAGGAGGAGCCAGAGGAGTAGGAATATACACAACTCGGTCCGTTGTTGCCTCTTTCGTTTTCATAATAATAGTTGATTACCTAGTAACATCTCTACTCATAACAATAAGGAATCTATTATCTTAATGTTATTATAACCAAATTCCCGCTTTGGTCAACAGATATATTTGAGTACTTAGGGTGAGAAGAAGCCAAATCTATGAGGTCATCAACAAACGCAGAAACCCCTCCCTTGTAATTTACCTCATACTCAGCAACGTTACCTGAAATACTTTTCCTTTTTTTCGAATTAATTCCAGGTAGAGAGTCTAGGAAAGTCGAAAAATCTTTCTCATCTGAAATTTTCTTAAATCCAACAACTTTGACTGATATTGAAACCCCAGAAGAAAAGTAATTCTCTATAGTTTCAAGAATCCTACCTACACTAACTTTAGATGCCATTCTCATAACCTCAATCTTTGTCTGATATAATCCTTTGTTAGATTTAAGCTCCTTACTGAAAGGAACAACTCCCAAACCTTTACCAGTAGACGAATCATAAGCCTTGACAGTACCAGAAGTTACCAACTCAACATAATTACCTGAAACAAACTTAAGGATAAAACTAATATCAACCTCTAAATAAACCGGTGCCTTAACTTCCTGAGCAACCAATTGAGCTATGGACATCGCCTCACCTGTCCTCTCTTCATATATCAAAGAAAACTTCTTTGACAAATTCATCGCTCTATTCAAATCAATATAACTCAAACCTAACCTAGACAATTCAGAATTAACAATTTCTATAAACATCTTCAAATCTTCATCACCTTGTAATGACTTTAACTTATCACTCGGCGGCAAAACCAAAAACACCATGTCCTTAACCGGAGAACTTTCCTTTAGTTTAAATTCTTTAGCTTCCTCCTCTCCCCCTACCTTGCTAACTTTATCAACCTTCACCTCTACAGGTCCAGCTTTCTTCTCCTCCAAACCCTTAGAAGGCACAAGCTCTTTACCTTCTTCGCTAAGAGGTAAAGAATCAAGGAATTTTTTTAAACCCCCCATATCCACTATAACATACCCTTCAACAGCCTTTTTACCTTCTACCGAATAAATCTTAGTACTGTGAAACTCAACTAGACCTTTAATAACTTTCCTGTTAATAGCTTCCCTAAATATTAGTTCTTTGTTTGACTCAAACTTTTTTTTACCTATTATGTCTATAGAAGCCTTAGAAAAACCATCAGCTATAGCTTTATTCCTAGCTTCAAAATACTCCTCCCCCACTCCTACAACATCATATTGTTTTTTAACATCAAACTCTCTAACTGATTCCTTATACTCTGTATTGCTTCTACCCGGTGCACAAGAAAACAAAAACAACAAAACTAGGACAAAACTTACGGAAACTAAAAACCTTGTTAACCTAATCATTTTATAACCCCTTCTTATAGAATATGATAATCTCAAAAAGCCAAAAATTCAAATTATGAATCAAGTTTTCAAAAACTTTATAAGGGAGGCTAACGCCTCCCTTAACCCCATAAAAAAGTGCTATTTAGTACAAGTGCTTTTAGCACAGTGCTTTAAGCACAAAGTGCTACTTAGCACAAAGTGGTATAGACAAATCATTCACTTTTAAAATCTCTTTTTGTATTTTAAAAAATTTGGGAGGTGTTTATGGAAGAATTAAAAGAAGAATTACAAGATGTAAATATTGATGTGAACGAAATTCAAAAGTTTCTACCCCACAGGTATCCGTTTTTGCTAGTCGATAAAGTTGAGAAGATGAGTAAAACCAAAGTGATAGGTTACAAAAATGTAACGATAAACGAATGGTTTTTCCAAGGTCACTTTCCAGGTTATCCAATAATGCCTGGTGTGCTTATAGTAGAAGGTATGGCTCAATGTGCCGGTGTTCTAGCTCTAAAACTTATAAATTTTGACCCAAACAGTGAAAAGAAACCAATAATACTGTTTGCAGCAATTGACAATGTAAAATTCAAAAACCCTGTATTTCCTGGAGATAAGCTAGTCTACGAAGTTGAAGTTGTAAAAATTTCAGGCAGGTTTGGCAAATTCAAAGGCGTAGCGAAAGTAAATGATAAAGTTTGTGCAGAAGCTGAAATGATGGCAGCAATCCAAACGGAGTAATCTATGCCTAAAATACACCCAACAGCAATAATAGAAGGTAATGTATCCATAGGTTCGGAAGTTGAAATAGGACCATACGCTACAATTAAAGGCAATGTAACAATATGTGACGGAACAATAATCGAAACAGGAACATGTATATATGGTAATGTGATAATAGGCGAATCAAATAAAATAGGTCCATACTCAATAATTGGGGCAGATCCACAGGACTTAAAGTACAAAGGAGAAGAAACAGGATTCGTTAGAATAGGGAACGGAAACGTCATAAGAGAGTTCGTAACAATACACAAACCTACATCAAAAGAAAGCGAAACTGTGATAGGTAATAATTGTCTACTGATGGTAGGCTCACATGTAGCACATGATGCTAAAGTAGGTAACGAAGTAGTGCTAGTAAACAACGCCTTATTAGGAGGTTTCTCAATAGTAGAAGATGGTGCTTTCGTATCAGCTTTGATTGGACTTCACCAACACACAAGAATAGGGAAATATGGGATTGTTGGAGCACTTTCAAAAATTACACAAGACATACCGCCATTTACAATGGCGGTAGGAACACCTGCCGAAGTTGTAGGGATAAACTCTATCGCTCTAAGAAGAAGAGGCTTCACAGTAGAACAAAGAAACAAAATAAAAGAATGCTACAAAATAATATATAGGTCCGAGTACACTATAAGACAAGCAGCTCAAAAAATATTAGAAATCTTCCCCAATGACGAAATAGTAAAATACATCTCCGACTTTATACTTTCTTCAAAAAGAGGCATAGCAAAAGGCTTAAGAAGAGAAGAAGAAAGCATTGAAATGTAATATTAAATTTATACTATGCAAGCAAAAAAAATATTAGTTTTAAGTGACTCTCACGGGCACCTTGGGTTCATAGCTGATATTCTAAGGATAGAATTAGATAACGTAGATATTGTGGCACATTTAGGAGACACATGGTTTGATATGAAGCCTTTCGTAAGGCAAATAAAGGAAAAACATAAAGAGATAATAATGGTAAGAGGGAATATAGACGAATTAAGAGGTGACCCAACAACTCCGTTCATTCCCGAGGTAGAAAACCTAGAAATAAACGGAAAAAAGGTAATGCTAACACACGGACATCTATTTGAAGCACACAATAGCCTTGAAAAACTCAAATTTGCTGCCTTTTCCAATGGCTCTAAAATTGTACTATTCGGGCATACTCATCAACCGTTAGCAAAAGAAATCAATGGAATATTTCTTTTTAACCCTGGTGCAGTAAGAGACGGAATTTATGGAATAGTAGTTATAGGAGAAACAATCAGCTACAAACACTTCAGACTTAAAAACCCTCTATGAAGGAAGCAGATAGAATAATCATCAACATACTCTACTTTTCAGTAAAACATTTTCCATTTTTGTTTCCTAAAAGTATCAAAAGATACTTAGGTAAGTATGTGACTCATGTTTTTGAAGAACTATGTATAGAATCCTACTTATCAGACACAACAGACACAGGAACTCTCGAATCTTTCATAATAGGAGCAAAAAACATCTCAAAAATTATAGATAACATATCTACAAGGGAACAAATGCTAAAGAGGTCAGTTTTCCTAGTCTTTCTCTACTCAGGAAAGCCAATAAAAATAAACACAATTGAATCTGAAATAGCCAGAATAGAAGAGATAATATATAAGGGAACAGTAGAAGAAAGGAAAATGCTAACAGCCAATGTTCTAAAGAAAAGTGGTAAAGTTGTAGACTTCTTAAAGAACAGAATCAAGGACAAAATAGAATTTCTTTATGAAAAGCTAAAAACTCAAGAAGAATACTAAAACCTCTAAGGTAAAGACAAAATCTCAGGTTCACCATCAGTAATAAGTACAGTGTGTTCCCAGTGAGCTGATGGCTTACCGTCAATGGTAACAACACTCCAACCATCTGATAAAACTCTAACCTTGAAATTACCAGACACAACCATAGGTTCTATGGCTATTGTCATTCCTTTCCTAAGGAAAGGTCCACTGCTCGAAGGGTAATTAGGTATAGGAGGAGCTTCATGTAGGTACTTACCTACACCGTGCCCCGTATACCCTCTTATGACATCAAAACCATGTTTCTTGACGTAGTAATAGACAGCATTAGAGATATCACTTATCCTGTTGCCGACTCTACAAACCTTTATAGCCTCATAAAGTGCTTCTCTAGTAACATCTGATAGTTTCTTCTTTATTTCTGGAACCTGTCCCACTATGTATGTCCTAGCAGCATCACCGTAATAATTACTATATATTACCCCAACATCTATAGAGATTATATCTCCTTCTTTTAGTATTACCTCACTAGATGGTACACCATGAATCACTACTTCGTTGACAGAGGCACATATTGTATGATTGTATCTTAGGATATTTTTACCGTCACTTATGGTATATCCCTTAAAAGCAGGTTTGCCACCTTTTGATAACATAAAATCCTCGGCAATCCGGTCAAGCTCTAAAGTAGAAATTCCTGGCTTAATGTAAGGCTCCAAGTACTCTAAAGTTTGAGCAACTATTTTAGAAGCCATCCTTATATATGGAATTTCGTAATCTTTTTTTATTATTATCCCTTCACTCACAAATGGTACCCTAGACTACAAAATGCCACCTCTCTCCGAACTTTCCTTCATAGTAGTTGGGATAGAAGGACCTGAATTATAAGCATCTTCTATAATTTTCTCAACTTCTTTCTTCTGACCTGCAGTTATCAGAACCTCACCCTTCAATATAACACCTGGCTTAACTTCAAGTTGTGGCGTAACAATATTACCTAAAACCCTACCAGTCTCCGTAAGCTTGACACTCTCCTGTGCTTCGATACCACCTATAATAACCCCCGAAACAGTAACATTCTTAGCTCTGATAACCTCAGTTTTAACTTTCCCAGTCTCACCAACAAAGACGTGCTCAGTTGTATTGATATCACCTTCAAATTTACCATCAACCTGTATTGAGCCATTAACGAAAAACTTACCCTGAAAAACAGAACCTTCACCTATTATACTATTTATTCCTTGTTCCTGTTTTGGTGGCATAAAAACCTCCTAGAAAAAGCCAAAACCCCGCAGTAAGGGTCGGCAAGACGCTGGATAGGCCCAAGGCTCTAAACCATAGGGACGCAGGTAGTGCCTCTGTTTATTCTCAGCATCAATTAATGCTGAGAATCTTACATCAGCACCCCGATATAGTCCCTAAACCTTCTTACTTGAAGGCCCCGTTTTTGCGATCTTGCCTTGCTCCCCTACCGCAGGAATATCAAAAGTTTAACAAAATCCTAACATAAATCACAATTTAAAAAATCATTATCACAATCACTTCTTGAAAAAGTTAAATATCACTGTAAGTAAAATACTTAGCAAAAAGCTAAGCAATATACTTGTAACTATAGGGAAATAAAAAACTAAATTGTCCTTTTTTATAAATATATCTCCCGGCAATCCCTTGAAACCTAACTTATCAAAAAAGTATATAACTCCACCAATCAAAGCTATCGCTATACCAATGAAAACCAAAACTTTAGAAAATTCACCAAGCATAGTAAATAAATATAACAAACTTTCCTACTTTTGAAAAATTCAACAGGCTAATGCCTGAACAGGCTAGTGCCTGTTTTTTTAATCTAAAACAATAAAGTGTTATTAAGCACAAGGTGCTTAAAGCACAAAATAAGAATTAGGATGTTCCAAAAATCAAAAAACTTTTTTCGGAATTGAATATCCAATCAGAACAAACAAAATATAAGTTAAACTCATGTAGAAATTTCAAAGAAAGGAATTTCATGTCCAAATTTAATCCCGATCAAAAAATAATTTTGGAAAACTTTCAAATAAGAATTCACAAAACTGTAAAGAAGAGATTTGTAATGAATTAAAAAATAATTATAGAGAGGGATTTCTCCCTCTTTTAGATTAAACATCAAAGTACAAAACGAACTCGTAAGGATGTGGCCTTTGAGCAATAGCTTTTACTTCATTTTCTCTCTTGTACTCTATCCAAGTTTCAATAACATCCTTTGTAAATACATCACCCTGCAGTAAGAATTCATGGTCTTCCTCAAGAGCCTTAAGAGCCTCTTCTAGAGAACCTGGATATTGAGGTATCTTAGCCTTTTCCTCTGGTGGTAGGTCATAAATGTTCTTATCTACTGGCTCACCTGGGTCTATCCTATTCTTTATACCATCAATACCAGCCATAAGCATGGCAGCAAAAGCAATATAAGGATTGACAGTAGCATCAGCAGGTCTAAACTCAAGCCTCTTAGCTTTAGGAGATGTTGAATACACAGGTATTCTTATAGCAGCACTTCTATTTCTAGCAGAGTATGCTAGGTTTATAGGAGCTTCAAAACCTGGTACAAGTCTCTTGTAAGAACTAGTACTTGGTGTGACAAAAGCAGCTAAAGCCCTAGCGTGCTTTAGAATACCACCAATGTACCACAAAGCTTCCTGAGAAAGACCAGCATACTTATCACCAGCAAACAGATTTTTACCACCTTTCCATATACTTTGGTGTGTGTGCATACCAGTACCATTATCACCAAAGATAGGTTTAGGCATAAAGGTAACAGTTTTATTTCTCTTCCTAGCCACATTCTTGAGAACGTACTTAACTTTTAGAACATTATCAGCAGTCTTGGTCAGTGTATCAAACCTGAAATCTATCTCGCCCTGTCCAGCAGTAGCAACTTCATGGTGATGTGTCTCAACCTTTATACCCATACCCTCAAGAATCAAAACAGCCTCACTTCTCAAATCCTGAAGTGTGTCGTGCGG
>Ga0308412_1000186_pt1 | contig 29475 bp, 29 predicted proteins | sample HotsprottomLayer_FD_202357 | JGI IMG/M metagenome (GOLD analysis project Ga0308412, IMG submission 202357) | Hot spring phototrophic mat microbial communities from Octopus Spring, Yellowstone National Park, Wyoming, United States -... | ecosystem: Environmental > Aquatic > Thermal springs > Hot...
ACGTAGGTAGCCACCAGAAGGGTTTCTGCGTCAAGATAGTAAAGGGGGTGCTCTCGGTTGCGATGCATAGCACCCCCCTCTTTTTCACATCCCTGGGGGCAAGGTCAAGTAGCATACGAGGGTATTTGTATTTGGTCAGGTGTTGCGGGCCGGACACGGACAGCTACCGCCCCGCCAGGCGGCCCTCAAGGCTGGTATTCCCAACACGGTGGACGGATACGCGGTGGACATGGTGTGTGCCTCGGGGATGCAGGCTGTGGCCAACGCAGCGCTGGCGATCCGAAACGGCGACGCTGAAGTGGCGCTGGCGGGTGGCATGGAGTCTATGACCCAGACTGGGTTTTACCTTTCTAGCCGGGCCCGCTGGGGCTATAAATACCTGGCCGGGGCCCCCGAGCAACTGCAGGATATTCTGCAGCGTGACGGCCTTTCCGACCCCTTTACGGGCGAGGCTATGGGCGACCAGACGGAACGCCTGGCGGCTGAGTTTGGCGTGACCCGGCCCGAGCTTGACGAGGTTGCGCTCGAGTCGCACCGGCGGGCCGCCAAGGCCCAGGAGGCTTGCTACTTCAGCAAGGAGATAGTTCCCCTCGAGGTCAAGAGCCGCAAAGGGGTCGAAAAGGTGGAGAAGGACGAAGGGGTGCGACCTGATACCACCCTCGAGTCCTTGGCCGCCTTGCGCCCGGCCTTCAAGAAGGATGGCTTGCTAACAGCGGGTAACGCCTCGCAAATTTCCGATGGGGCCTCGGCGCTGGTGCTGGCCAGCCCCGAAGCCGTACAAAAGTACGGCTTGAAGCCAATTGCCCGCATCCTGGGCAGCAGTTGGGCTGCTGGCGAGCCCTGGCGCTTCCCGGAGGCGCCGGTTCCAGCTGTTAGGAAGCTCCTGGAAAAGTTACGCCTCGGCGTGGGCGACTTCCACCTCTTTGAAAACAACGAGGCTTTTGCCCTCAACAACCTGCTGTTCAACCGCTTGCTGGGCGTGCCCATGGACCGCTTGAACGTGCACGGTGGGGCCATCGCCCTCGGGCATCCCATCGGGGCCTCCGGCGCCCGCATTCTGACCACCCTGGTGCATGCCCTGCACACCCACGGTAAAGAGCGTGGCTTGGCCGCCATCTGCCATGGCACCGGCGGCTCCACGGCCCTAGCGGTTGAGGCCATCGGCTAGGCGTGAGTTGGCCTTGGTTTTATGTGTTAGCATCGAGTGGGTTTGCTCGCGCTCCCGAAGTCAGCACGAATAGTGCATAAGCATGCGATTCATCCAGCATAAAACCCTAAACGAACCGGATTGATTCAAGGAGAACGCTATGGACAACACACCCAAGCCCGACGAAAAGACCTGGGTCGAGGAAATCCAGGTGCAAGGAAGCCAGCTTGTTAACAAGATTCAGGAGCTCTTGCGCGACGCCACGGCCACACGGGTAACCATTTGTAAACCCAACGGCGAGGAGATTATCTCGCTGCCGCTCACCGTAGGCGTGCTGGTGGGTGGATTGCTGACCCTAGCGGCCCCTCGCCTGGCCGCCATCGGGGCGATTGGCGGCCTGATTGCCCAGTTCAAGCTTAGAGTTGAACGCAATAGCGAAGGACAGGTGGAGGTGCGGACCCTCGAGGAGGAAGCCAAAACCGACTTTCCCGATCAACCGGCCTAGCGCGGCATCTTCAAGGAACCCAGGCAGGGAGCAGGTCTTCCAAGCTCACCTCCTCGATGCTCCAGCTGGAGTTGGTCACTCGGTATTGGGCCTGGGCCACGATGAAGTCGGCGGCTTCGCGCAGCACAGTTTCGACCCAGACGCTGTCGTGGCCGATGAGGCTAAAGCCCACCACCTCCCAGCTGTGGTCGTCCTGCCCGGCCAGCCGCGCGGCCGAAACCGGAAAGCGCGCGCGCAGCCGCTCGATGGTGGGCTTGACCAGTGACCGTTTTTCCTTGAGGCTTTTCACCCAGGGCATTTCAAGGCGCGCGGTGTAGAGGCCCAGGTAGGCTTTCATACCTTGATTTTGCCACAAACCCCTTCCGAGGCTAGAGTTCGAATGCGGCAGCCAACTCTAGCCGCTCAGCCCCGCTGTACACGTTGAAGCTCTCCCGCAGAAAGCCGATCAGGGTTAGGTTGAAGGCCTGAGCCAGCGCCACAGCCAGACTGCTGGGGGCCGAGATCGCACACAGCACGGGAACGCCGGCGGCCAGGGCCTTCTGCGCCAGCTCGTAGCTGGCCCGCCCGCTTACCAAGAGGATGTGCTGGGAGAGGGGCAGCCGGTTTTCCAGCAAGGCCCAGCCCAACAGTTTGTCCAGGGCGTTGTGGCGGCCTACATCCTCGCGTAAGGCTAGTAGGTTGCCCCCTCGGTCAAACAGGGCAGCCGCGTGAAGCCCCCCCGTCAGAGCAAACTGGGTTTGCTGGGCTCGGAGCTGCGCGGGCAGCTGGGCAATCACCGACCTCGAGACCTTCCAGCTCGAGTCTAGCGGCGCATAGTGCCGCTGTAAGTTTTCCAGGCTGGCCTTTCCACATACCCCACAGGCCGAGGTGGTATGGAAGTGCCGCTTCAGTGGGGCCAGATCGGGCTGCGAGTTTAGTTCGACCATCACAACGTTGTACTGTTGGGGCTGGCCGGGGTCGGTGCAGTAAGCGATGCGGCGAATTCCTTCCCGCTCATTCACCAGGCCTTCGGCCAGCAAAAACCCGGCGGCTAGTTCGAAGTCGTGGCCGGGGGTGCGCATGGTAACGGTCAGGGTTTTCCCCAGCCCCGGCTCGGCTTGACTCGAGGCCAGCAGCCGAATTTCCAAGGGCTCCTCGGTGGCGAGCTGGTCAGATTTGACCCATACTCGGCCGGGCTCGACCCTAAGCACCCGAGTCCGGGTGCGGGCTTTGGGGCGGTGGTGAGGTGTGGATATAGACATATGCCTCTTTATAAGCCGGTATCTTAGCTTGGCTCGAGCGCAGCGCGGGGTCTACTAGCACATTGCCCTCGGGCCAGTGCACCTGGAGGCTGCCAGGCCGCAGCTCAGCCGCAAAGACCCGACCCGCCAGGGTGCCAAAGGGGTTTTGCAACCAGATTTGCTGGCCCGGCTTCAGGCCCAGCGTTTCTAGGTCGCTTGGGCTCATCAAGACCGCATCGCGCGGGGCGCCGTTGATGGGGTCGGTGGGCTCGAGCACCATGCTATTGAACTGCTTGCCGCGCCGGGTGACCAACCGAAAAGCGCCTTCAGGCACGGTGCTTTGCGGCAGCGACACCGGTAGAAAGCGCGCCCGTCCGCTGGGGGTGGGGCAGACCCCACCCGGACACAGGTGCGGCCCCCCGTACTGGAAGCTGTCGCCCTTGTTTCGCAGGTGCTGGATGCCGTCGTAAAGTGGAACCACTCGAGCGATCTCGGCCCGCACCGCGGCGGTATCGGCAAAGCGCACCTTCGCGGCCAGCTCGGGCTTGAACATGCGGGCCACCAACTCCTGGAATACCTGCCCTTCCCAGCGGGCCTCGGGTATGCGGGGGCCGGGAATTTCTGGGCTAAAGATGACCCGGCGCTCGGTGGTGGTCTCGCTGCAGCCGCCAGGAATTTCGTAGCGGGTAGTAGCGGGCAGCAGGATCACCTCCTCGGCGGGCTCTACCAGCATCTGCGATGAAAGCACTATGTCCTGGTGTACACGCAGCGGCACCTGGGCTAGGTGGGCTTCGGCCAGGGCGGGGCTGGGCAGGGTTTCGAGGAAATTGCCCCCCACGCTCCACAGAACCTCGAGGCCCCCCTCCAGCATCTCCGTCACCGTGAGGCCGGGCTGGCTGGGCACCGGAAAGCCCCACTGCGCTTCCAACGCCGCCGCGGTTTCGGCGTTGATGGGAAGGCCACCTGGAAACACCGAGGCGTAGGCCCCCATCTCGGCCCCTCCCTGCACACCCGAGTGGCCACGGATGGGCATCAGACCGCAGCCCTCTCGGCCCAGGTAGCCCCTTGCCAGGCCCAGGTTGATGATGCTTTGCACGGTGTCCTCGCCCGAGCGGTGCTGGGTAATCCCCATGCTCCAGACCAGCACCGCCTTGTCGGCTTTAGAAAGCATCAGGGCGAACTCGAGCATCTCGGCTTTGCCGAGACCGGAAAGCCGCTCGAGCGCTTCCCAGGGGGTTTGGGCAACCTGGGCTCGAACCTGCTCAAAGCCCTCGGTGTGCGCGGAGATAAAGGCGTGATTGAGCCAACCCTGCTCGATGAGGTGCTTGAGGGTTCCGGTGATAAACGCGCTGTCGCCCCCCGGCTGCACCTGGAAAAAGCGGTCGGTGATCTTCGTGCCAAACAGCGCACTTTCGGGGTCGGAGGGAATCCAGTAGTGGCGCATGGCCGGTTCTATGTACGGGTTCACACAGACCACCTGGGTGCCAGCCTTTTTGGCGTAGTACAGATATTTCATCATCACCGGCTGGTTGACCGCCGGGTTAGAGCCGAAAAACACCACCAGATCTGTGCCGATCAAGTCGCGGTAGCTACAGGTGGTGGCCGCCACGCCCAGCGCAGCCCTCAGCGCCACGGTGCTGGGGCTATGGCAGATGCGGGCGGCGTTGTCGATGTTGTTGCAGCCCATGGCCCGCACGGCTTTTTGCACCACGTAATAGGTTTCATTGGGGGTGCCCCGGCTGGTGAGGTAAAAGCCCATCTTGTCGGGTGGGGTTTGGCAAAGCCGCAGGGCAATGCGGTCGAGGGCCTCGTCCCAGCTTATGCGGGTGAACCCCGGCTCCCCCCGGCGGCGGCGCATGGGGTTGGGCAGGCGGCCTAGCGCCCGCAACTCGGCAGAGCTTTTGGTCTTGAGGCTTTCAACCTTGCGCAAAAGGTTTGGGTTTAGGGGCCCCATGGTGTTGAGCCGCAGCAACCGCAGCCGGATATTGCAGAGGTGAAGGCCCTTTATGGTCCAATCCTTGAGGCCGCTGGTGCCCAGGGCGCAGCCATCGCAGACCCCATCGCGCAGGATACGCCAGGCGTACTCGAGGTTATCGGCGTTCTCGCCGATGGCTCGGAAGACCTCGAGGAAGTTGTTAGGCTTCTGCATTCCCAGCCCAAACGGCCGCAGGCTCACCCAGGTTTCGGGGCTCCACCCTTTTTTCACAGGCTTGAGTGCCACTTCTTGCCTCCGATTAACGCCCTCATTCTAAGCTCAGGCCAGGGGAAGGATGTGTGTGCATAGCAGCGTTGGGTTACGCCTCAAATTTCAGCCATTGGCCCTTCCAATCGAAATACTCCAGCGCCCCCAGCCGCTTCTTGTAGTCGTACTCCGAGGGTTCCTGGTAAGCGTAGCCTGGGTAGTAAAAATCCTTGCCCCAGGCCTGCGAGAGCAGTATCGAATAAACGATCATCAGGATGCCTGGGCTGCGCTTGGCGTATGCAGGGTCGAAGCACTGGTAAACGCTGGAGGTGGCCTGCGCGCCCTCGTCCAGATAGCTGATGCCGACCAGGCGGCCTTGGTGGTGCAGGGTTAGGCTATGGCTTCGGCAAGGGATGCGGGCCGGGCAGTGCGAGATGAAATTGTAGATGCGCTCCGGCACATTGCGGCGAAAGCGGGTTTTGTGCTTGGCAAATAGCGCTTCGACCTGGGCATCTACATAGGCAGGTTGCAGCCTTACGTGCAAATCCCGGTTCTTGTTCAGCACCCGCCGCTGGCTTCGGCTGAGCGCATGGTGGGCCAGCCGTACCCGCAGGGGTAGTAAGGTGTGGCGGCCCAGGTAGCTGTAGCGAAAAAAGTACACCCCAAAGTGGCGCCAGCCTTCCGCCCAGAGCGCATCCATCTGCTCGGGTGCAACCTCTATGGCCCAAAAATGCTCATTTACATAAGGCGGCATGCCTTAGACAGAATACGTGATCGGTTTGAACTGTTCGGCAGCAGCCAGCGGGCCTGGCCAGCCATCTCATATGAAATCCTTCTGAGTGATTCCCCTGGCATCCTACCCGGCCACCGATGAAACAGGGTGTAGCTCTGGATCGGCACAGGCTCGGGGGCGGCGCTGGCGGCTGGTGGGTTGCACGACTCCATACCAATGGATCGAGTCTGCGGGATTTCTTATCAGGTCAAGAAACCCTACGCCGCAGGCCCCCCCTCGAGGCTTCGGTCTACACCTGGTCTCCCGCAACCGACCGCAGGTGGGCATGGAAGAGCGGGTCAAAAATGGCCGGCTTTTCTATATGGGGGGAGTGGCCGGTCTCGGGAATGACCTCTTCGCAAAAAGTCCCGCCGTTGGCTGCGTACCGCTCGAGCACGTAGCGGGTCTGGCTCACCATAGGCTGCGGTGGGTGCATCTCGTCGCCAGGCCAGCCCGGAACCATGCCCAACTTGCCCAAGGTGCCCATGTTGAACAGGCTCAGATCCCCCACGATCTGGTCGTCGGAACCGCGTACCCACAAGATGGGTGGCTTGGCGGGGGCCGAGATCATCTTTTGCACGCTATCGCCGATGTACTTGGGCGAGAGGGCATTGGCCGGGCCCCACTTGCCAGGAGCCACACCGGGCCAGTAAGGCGAGGGTTCGGCGTCGCCGGGGTATTTGTTCGGCCCTATCTTCTCAGAAAGAACGCCCGAAAGCAGGGCTTCTTCGCGGGGATGGCGGAAGGGCGGCTTCCAGTAGAAGCTGTTCATAACAACGCGTGGAGCAGCCTGGAATTCGCTTCCCCGGTAGCCTTCGGCGATCAGTCGGACGAACTCGGGGTTGACGATGCCCGCCCCCGAACCGGCAAAGTCTGGGGCGCAGGGGGTTCCTTTTACATCCTTGGTACCGCCAAAGCCAAAGGGGGAGCCAGGGGCTATGACGGTAGCGGTGTAGATGCGTTCAGGGGCAGTGGCCAGTAAGGCCCAGACCACATTACCCCCGAGCGAGTGCCCGGCTACGTGAAAGCGGGCGTAGCCCAGCACGTCCATCAGGCCTAGCAGGTCGTCCACCCAGTCCATACAGCCGCGGGTGGCATCGACCAGCTTGTCCTCAGTATCGCCGTAGCCGCGCAGGTCGGGGGCGATGGCGCGGTAGCCTACGGGCAAGGCCAGCATGGTCTCCTCCCAAAAGGTATTGCTGCTGGCGTTTCCGTGAACCAGGAGAACCGGCACCCCGTCGGAGGGGCCCCTTAGCAGCACGTGCAAACTCAGGCGGGGGGTCTCGATCATGGTGGAGATAAGGCCTGGTAAAGTAGGGATGGAACTCATAGCGCTCCTCCGGGTGAGACACATTATCTTACCGGCAGCCTGTTACAAATCTGTTACGCGGAGCTGGGCCACACACCTGGCCGAGCGGAACAATCCGGTCGGCTGAAAATAGGTATCCTTTGGGCTATGTGGGATCTGGTGATTGTCGGTGCGGGGCCGGTAGGGCTGGCCGCGGCCATTGAGGCCAAGCGTGCGGGTCTACAGGCGCTGGTGCTGGAAAAGGGAACCATTGTCCATACCTTGTACCGCTGGCCGAGAGAGACGGTGTTCTTTAGCGAGGCTAAAAATCTCGAGATCGGAGGGCATCCTTTCCCCTCGCTTTCTGCCAAGCCCACCCGCCGCGAGGCCTTGCAGTACTACCGCCGGGTGGCCGAAAACGAGGCGCTGGATATCCGCACCTACACCGAGGTGACCGATGTGCGTCCCGAGCTGGGGCATTTTAGGGTGTGCTACCGCGACCGCGACGGCGAAGGCGAGCTCAAAAGCCGCTTTGTACTGGTGGCCACCGGCTATTTCGACAACCCCAACCGCTTGGGGGTGCCGGGCGAGGAGCTGCCGCACGTGCGCTATGGCCTGGAGGAGACCCTGCCCTATTGGAACCAACGCGTAACGGTGGTGGGCGGCTCCAACAGTGCAGTGGAGGCGGCCCTCGAGCTCTACCGGGCTGGTGCGAAAGTCACGGTGGTTCACCATGAGGCCGAAATTCGTCCCAGGGTCAAGTACTGGCTCAAGCCCGACTTTGAGAACCGGGTCAAAGAGGGCTCAATAAAGCTGCTGCTGAAGGCCAGGGTGAGGGAGATCACCCCGCGTGAAGTCGTGGTAGAGGTTGACGGGCCGTCTGGTGAGGGCCGCTTTGTTTCCAGGCTGCCTTCCGATTTTGTGCTCATTCACATCGGCTATAGGGCCGCGGATGGCTTGCTGCGCCGGGCCGGGGTGGCCTACCAGGACGATGCGCCCGTACTTAGCGAAGCCTATGAGACCAGCCTAGTGGGCCTCTTCGTGGCCGGTAGCGCCGGGTACGGTGCCGACACCCGCACGGTGTTCATCGAAAACGGCCGGGAACACGCCAAAAAGGCTGTGCAGACCATGGCCGCCCGTGTGCAGATGGTGAGCGGCTCAACTGCGTGAGCCTTGACACGGTATACCAAACAACCGTAAACTCTTTCACAAGATGCTTGTCTCTAGCTGCCTAGTCCTAGTGGTAGTAGGCCTAATTACCAGGCCTGCGGGGGACTTGGTGTAGCGTAGAGCCTACAAGCGCATCCTAAAGCCCCCCGGAGCACCGGGGGGCAGATTTTTGAGGAGAGAGGTATGAACGGAGCCGCAGCCATCCTAAAAACCTTGGAAATGCATGGAGTGGAGATCATCTTTGGCCACCCGGGGGGCACCATTATGCCCACCTACGATGCGCTCTACGACTCGCCCATCCGGCACGTCTTGGTGCGGCACGAGCAGGCCGGTGTACACGCCGCGACCGCCTATGCACGGGCCTCGGGCCGGGTGGGGGTGTGCATGGCGACCTCGGGGCCGGGGGCTTTAAACCTGGTCACGGGACTGCAGGATGCCCTCATGGACTCCACCCCGGTGGTTGCTATTACCGGGAACGTGCCCCAGCACCTCATCGGGACCGATGCTTTCCAGGAGGCCGACGTGGTAGGTATTACCCAGCCGGTGACCAAGCACAACTTTCAGGTGCGCAAGGTCAACGACATTCCGCGGGTGATCTCGGAAGCCTTTTACATCGCCTCCAGCGGGCGGCCCGGCCCGGTGCTGATCGACTTTCCCAAGGATGTGCAGCAGGCCGAGTTCACAGGTAGCTTCGAGGTAGAGATCGATCTACCGGGCTACAAGCCCACCTACAAGGGCCACCCCCGCCAGATCGAGCGGGCGCTAGAGGCCTTGCGAAAGGCAGAAAAACCCGTGCTGATGGTGGGGGGCGGCGCTTTAAACGCAGCGCAGGAGATCTTAGAACTGGCAGAGAAGACCGGCCTGCCGGTAATTCCTACCCTGATGGGGCTGGGGGTGTTTCCAGGAACCCATCCGCAGTGCCTGGGAATGCCGGGCATGCACGGCTCGGTGGCGGCCAACCGGGCCATCCACCACGCCGATACCATCCTGGCGATTGGTTTGCGCTTTGACGACCGGGTCACCGGCAAGGTCTCCCGCTTTGCCCCCAACGCCCACACCGTCATTCACGTGGACATTGACCCGGCCGAGATCGGCAAGTTGGTCAAAACCAGCATCCCGGTGGTGGGGGATGCCAAGTGGGTGGCGGCAGAGCTGGTCAAGGGTGCGCAAAGGCTCAACCTGAGCAAGTGGTGGGCGCAGCTCGAGGACTGGAAGACCAAGCATCCCTTCGCCTGGCGTCCCAAGCCCTACCTGCAGAGCCAGGAGGTCATCCAGGCCTTCTGGGAGGCCACCCGCGGCAAGGCCATCGTGACCGCGGGGGTGGGCCAGCACCAAATGTTTACCGCGCAGTTTTACAAGTTCGATACCCCGCGTTCTTGGATCAACTCCGGTGGGCTGGGCACCATGGGGGTGGGCCTGCCCTTTGCGATTGGGGCGGCGCTGGCCCGTCCAGGCGAGCTGGTGATCGACTTCGACGGCGACGGAAGCTTCCAGATGACCTTGCAGGAGCTGGCCACCCTTAAGAAGCTCGACCTGAATGTCAAGATCGTGATCTTGAACAACGGCTTCCTGGGCATGGTGCGGCAGTGGCAGGATCTGTTCCACGCCCGGCGCTACAGCGAGGTTTATCTGGCCGACTCCAACCCCGACTTTGCCAAACTGGCTGAGGCCTATGGCATCAAGGGCCTCACCCTGACCGATAAAGCCAAGCTGCACGATACCGTCAAGGAAGTGCTGGCACACCCCGGCCCGGTGCTGCTGGAAGCCCGGGTCTACCACGAAGAGGGGGTTTTCCCCATGATTCCCTCGGGCGGTGCGGCGGAAGACATGATCATCGAGAACCCCCGGGAGGCGGTGGCGGGCGACTGAGTCGAGGAGAATTGCCATGCGACACCTGGTTTCTGTGCTGGTTCAGGATAACCCCGGCGTTTTGCAGCGTGTGGCGGGGTTGATTGCGCGGCGGGGTTTCAACATCGAGTCGCTAGCGGTAGGGCGCACCCACCAACCGGGCCTCTCGCGCATCTCGCTGGTGGTTTCGGGCGACGACGCGGTGCTGGAGCAGGTGGAAAAGCAGCTCAACCGGCTGATTGAGGTCATTAAGGTGACCGACCACGACGAGCCCCACGTGGAGCGCGAGCTGGTCTTGGTCAAGGTGAGCATCGCCGGGATGGAGGAGCGCCTCGAGGTCAAAGACATCGCCGAGGCCTTCCGCGCCCGCATCGTGGATGTGGCCAAAAAGTCCATTATCTTCGAGCTCACCGGCGACTCCATCAAGGTCAACAACTTCATCGAGGCCCTCAGGCCCTATGGGCTGTTCGAGGTCATGCGCACCGGCGCGGTGGGCATGTCGCGCGGTGAGCAAGTGCTCAAGGTGCGCGAGAAAAAAGCTGTCTAGGATGGGTCGTTGCCAATCTTCGTGAAGACGTTTATGGAGCGGCCCTTCGATAAGGAGAAGAGAATGAAAATTTATTACGACCAGGACGCAGATATCGGCTTTATCAAGGACAAGACGGTGGCCATTCTAGGCTTCGGCTCGCAAGGCCATGCCCACGCCCTCAACCTGCGGGACTCCGGCATCAAGGTGGTGGTGGGGCTGCGCCCTGGAAGCCGTAACGAGGAAAAAGCCCGTAAGGCGGGGCTCGAGGTCCTGCCGGTAGGGGAGGCGGTGCGCAAGGCCGATGTGGTGATGATCCTGCTCCCCGACGAGACCCAGGCCGCGGTGTACAGGGCCGAGGTGGAGCCCAACCTAAAGGAAGGGGCGGCCTTAGCCTTTGCCCACGGCTTCAACATCCACTTCGGCCAGATCAAGCCCCGCCGCGACCTGGACGTCTGGATGGTGGCCCCCAAAGGCCCCGGCCACCTGGTGCGCTCGGAGTACGAGAAAGGCTCGGGGGTGCCCTCGCTGGTGGCGGTCTATCAGGACGCCTCCGGCTCGGCCTTCCCCACCGCCCTCGCCTACGCCAAGGCCAACGGCGGCACCCGCGCCGGCACCATCGCCACCACCTTCAAAGACGAGACCGAGACCGACCTGTTTGGCGAGCAGGCCGTGCTGTGCGGTGGCCTGACCCAGCTCATCGCCGCCGGCTTCGAGACCCTGGTGGAGGCCGGCTACCCGCCCGAGATGGCCTACTTCGAGTGTCTGCACGAGGTCAAGCTGATCGTGGACCTCATCTACGAGTCGGGTTTTGCCGGGATGCGCTACAGCATCTCCAACACCGCCGAGTACGGCGACTATACCCGCGGCCCCAGGGTCATCAACCGCGAGGAGACCAAGGCCCGCATGCGCGAGTTGCTGCGCCAGATTCAGCAAGGTGAGTTTGCCCGCGAGTGGATGCTGGAAAACCTGGTGGGCCAGCCCACCCTGAACGCCAACCGCAACTACTGGAAAGACCACCCCATCGAACAGGTGGGCCCCAAGCTCCGGGCCATGATGCCCTTCCTGAAGTCGCGCTTTTCCAAGGAAGAAGTGCCTAGCGGATAGCGGAGGTCTTATGCGGCACATCCGAATCTTCGATACCACCCTGCGGGACGGTGAGCAGAGCCCGGGCGTAGCCCTTTCCTTGCAGCAAAAGCTGGAAATCGCCCACGGGCTGGCCCGGCTCAATGTGGACATCATCGAGGCGGGCTTCCCGGTGAACGGGGCCAGCGAGTTTGAGTGCGTCTCGCGCATCGCCGCCGAGGTCAAGGGCCCGGTGATCTGCGCCCTGGCCCGCACCCACAAGCTCGATATCGAGCGGGCGGCGGCGGCTTTGGAAAAGGCCGAGAAAAAGCGTATTCACGTGTTTACCAGCGCCTCCAAGGTGCACCTCGAGTACATGCTCAGGAAAACCCCGGAGGAGATTCTGGAAATCTCCGATGCCATGGTGCGCTACGCCCGGCAGTTCACCGACGATGTGGAGTTCAGCGCCCAGGACGTGATGCGGGCCGACTTCGACTTCGTCCTGAAGCTCTACCAGACCGCCATCGCTGCCGGGGCCACCACCATCAACATCCCCGATACCACCGGCTACGGTACCCCGCAGGAGTATGGGGCCCTGATCGGGCGCATCTACAAAGAGGTGGTGCGGGGGCGGGAGGTGCACATCTCGGCCCACTGCCACGACGACCTGGGCCTGGCCACCGCCAACAGCCTGGCCGCGGTGGAGAACGGGGCGACCCAGATCGAGTGCACCATCAACGGCATCGGTGAACGGGCGGGCAACACCGCCTTGGAAGAGGTGGTGATGGCCCTGTATGTGCGCCGGGACCATTACCAGGCCCACACCCGCATCAACACCCGCGAGCTCTACCGCATGAGCCGGATGGTGGAGCGCTACACCGGCATGGTGGTGCAGCCCAACAAGGCCATCGTGGGCGACAACGCCTTTGCCCACGAGTCGGGCATCCACCAGGACGGGGTGATCAAGAACAAGGAGACCTATGAGATCATGAACGCCGAGCTGGTGGGCCGCCAGGCGGCGGTGCTGGTGCTGGGCAAGCACTCCGGGCGGGCTGCGGTGCGGAAGGCCCTGGCCGACCTGGGCTACCAGCTGGACGAGGCCCAGCTCGGGACCATCTTTGCCCGCTTCCGCGAGATCGTCGAGCGCAAAGGCCCCATCGAGACCGAGGAACTGCGGGCCTTGGTGGAGAGCGAGTCGGTCTCGACCCCCCATCTGTTCAACCTCGAGAAGCTGCAGTTCTTCTCCGGCTACGGGATGCTCCCTACCGCCACGGTGAGCCTCGAGACCCCCAAGGGCGTGGTGACCACCACCGCCATCGGCGATGGCCCGGTGGACGCGGTGTACAAGGCTCTTTCCGAGGCGATTGGCTTCAAGCCTGAGCTCGAGCTCTACCGGGTGGAGTCGATCACGGGCAGCACGGAAGCCCTGGGCGAGGTGACGGTCAAGCTCAAGCTGGGCGAGGTGATGGCCACCGGGCATGGCGTCTCGCCCGACATCATCGAGGCCTCGGCCCGGGCCTACCTGGATGCGGCCAACAAGCTGGCCGCCGGACAGGCCGCGCGGCACCCCAGGTCGCTGGAGGAGGTGCAGCGTTCGGGCCTGGGGAAGTAGGGGGAAGCGGGCGAAGGGAGGCCAGGGCGTGGTTTCGCTGGAGGAGCTGAGGGCCACGGTCTCACGCATGGAGCAGAGGCTGTCCGCCCTAGAGCCACAGGTCAAAGCACTCATGACCGCTGCTCCTCGCTTTCGGGCCGACCTCGAGGACGAGCTCCACCAACTGCTCTGTAAGGCTGGGGCGCTGATGCTGGTGCAGCAGGTGGGGAAGGAAAGGGGATGATGTACGCGGTTCGCGGTCAAGGCCGGTATGGCGCTGTACTTGGGGACGGCGGTGTCCTCGGCACTGCCGCACGGGTACATTCCCCTCCTAATCAGGGTTATTGCCCCCGTTTTGTAGCTATCGGCGGCCTTCCTAGTCGGCTGCGCCTCACGGCGCTTCCTGGTTCAGTAGAACAACTGCCAACCTTAGGGACAAAGAGCGACGCGGGCGCGGTTTGGACGTGGTGCTCAGCCCGGAGGCAGCTATGAACATCCGCCGGGCCACCCCCGCCGACGCCCCCGCTGTGGCCCGGGTCCAGGTCGACTCCTGGCGCGAGACCTACCGGGGCATCGTCCCAGATGATTTTTTGGACGGGCTTTCCTACGAGAACCGCGAGCGGATGTGGCGGGGCGGTCTGGAAAACCCCAACTGGCAGGGGGTGATGTTCGTGGCCGAGGACCAAGCCCTAGGCGTGGTCGGCTTTGTGGCGGGCGGCCCTCCGCGGGAGCCATTGGGAAGTTTTGACTGCGAGCTGTGGGCCATCTATCTGCTGCGGGCGCACCAGGGAAAGGGCCTGGGACGAGGGCTTTTCACACGGTTTGTGCAGGAGATGGCCTCTTTGGGCAAGACCTCGATGTTTTTGTGGGTGCTGGCGGAAAACCCGACCGTGGGGTTTTACCGGCACATGGGCGGGCAGAAGGTGGGGGAGAAAGAAGTTGAGTTGGGCGGGAAGACGCTCCTGGCGCACGCCTATGGCTGGCACGATCTTGGGGTAATGGGGTGGTAGAATTGGGCCATACCACGGCGAATTGCAGCGGTTTTGTTCAAGGGCAGGATAGTCGAAGAGCCCTCCGACGCGGCGCATTGGAGGACACGGCCCAGGGTGGCGCGCCTCGAGGCCCTGGAGTCCATCCGCGCCGAGTATAACGAAAAGATGGCACTGCCTACCCCCGACTTCAGAGAGTTCTTAAGATTCTTGAACGAGAATCGGGTGGGCCTGCACGGGTATCCCCGTTCCACCAAAGATTTAGCCGTATGGGTCGAGGCGTCGCAGGAAAACGCCGAGAGGGATATCCAAGCCATCGAGGATTTTGGGTTCGCTTCGCTCGAGTTGACACCGCAGGATTTTCTTGAGCCAAGGGTGTTTATACAGATGGGCTACCCCCCGGTCAGGATAGACCCCCTGACCCAGCCTTCGGGGGTTGTGTTGGCCGAGTGTTACGAGAACCGCGAGCAGATCGAGGTGGATGGCTTGACGATTCCGGCGATCGGCCTCGAAGATTTGCACGAGAACAAAAAGGCTTCCGGTGTGAGCCAGGACTTAGCTGACCTGGAGAAGTTGGAGCAAAAATGATCGAAATCCTCGACACCACCCTCCGCGACGGCACCCAAGGCGAGGCCGTCAACCTGTCGTCGGACGATAAGATCGCCATCGCCAAGCGCCTGGCAGCCTTTGGGATCCCCCTCATCGAGGGCGGCTGGCCGGGCAGCAACCCCAAGGATGCCGAGTTTTTCGTCCGAATGAAGGGGGTAGATCTGGGGAAGAGCCAGCTCTGCGCCTTTGGCTCCACCCGGCGCAAGGGGGTGCGGCCAGAGGACGACCCCTCGGTGCAGGCCATGCTGGCAGCGGCCACCCCGGTGGTCACGGTGGTGGCCAAAAGCTGGGATTTCCATGTAACCCACGCGCTGGAAGTCTCCCTGGAAGAAAACCTCCGCATGATCGAGGAGACCTACCGCTACCTGGTGGCGCAGGGCCGGCGGGTGATCCACGACGCCGAGCACTTCTTCGATGGCTATAAGGCCAACCGGAGCTATGCCCTGGCCACGCTCGAGGCCGCCGTGCGGGGCGGGGCCGATACCCTGTGCCTCTGCGATACCAACGGGGGCAGCCTGCCGGAGGAGGTGTTCGAGATCACCAGGGCCGTGCGCGAGGCTTTTCCGGGCCTCACCATCGGCATTCATCCCCACAACGACGCCGAACTGGCGGTGGCCAACGCCCTGGCAGCGGTGCGGGCGGGGGCCAGCCACGTGCAGGGCACCATCAACGGCTACGGCGAGCGCTGCGGCAACCTGAACCTGACCAGCGCCATCCCCAACCTGATGCTGAAGTGCGGCCTATCGCTTAAGGGAATCACCCTGGAAAGACTGGCCGAGCTGCGCGAGCTCTCGCACTACGTGGATGAGCGGGCCAACCTGGCCCCCAACCTGCGCGCGCCCTACGTGGGCGATGCGGCCTTTGCCCACAAAGGGGGTATCCACGTCTCAGCGGTGCTCAAAGACCCCCGTACCTACGAGCACGTGCCGCCCGAGGCCGTGGGCAACCGCCGCCGGGTGCTGGTTTCCGACCTGGCGGGCCGCTCTAACCTGCTGGCCAAGCTGGCCGAGTCGGGGGTGGAGGTGCCCAAGGAGATGGCCGGGGCTTTGCTGGACGAGGTCAAGCAGCTCGAGCACGCCGGCTATTCCTTTGAGGGGGCCGAGGCCAGCTTCTATCTGCTGGCCCACCGGCTACGGGGTGGGCGGATGCCTTTTGCGGTGGAGGGCTTCACGGTGTTTGTGCACGTCAACGATGCCAACCCCGAGACCCCTACCTGGGCCGAGGCCACCGTACGGGTGATGGTGGGCGAGACCCTACAGCACACCGCTGCGGAAAGCCAGCACGGGCCGGTCTCGGCCTTGGACAAAGCCTTCCGCAAGGCCATCGAGCCTTTCTACCCCGAGATCGCCGAGATCGAGCTTTGCGACTACAAGGTGCGCATCCTCTCGGGGCAGGAGGCCGGTACTGCCTCCGGGGTGCGGGTCATGATCGAGATGCACCGCGCAGGTGAGCGCTGGAGCACGGTGGGGGCCAGTAAAAACAACCTGGAAGCCTCCCTCAAAGCCCTCACCGATGGCTACGCCTACGCCCTGGTGAAAAGCCAGGCGGTGTTGCAAGGCCCGGATCTGCCCCATTGCTAGCCCTTTAGGGGTTGATCGTAGGCAGAGAGGGCTTTCTCCTCGGCGGGGATGCGGATGGCCAGCAACAGCAGGGCGTTGAGCAAGGTGGCCACCAGGGCGGTGATCCAGGCGTTGAAAATGAGGGGCAGCGAGAGCAATTCCAGCGCCACCGCCAGGTAGTTGGGGTGGCGCAGGTAGCGATAGGGGCCGCTTTTTATCCTTTTTGCGCCGGGTACGATAATGATGCGGGTGTTCCAGTACCTGCCCAGGCTGCGGATGGCCCAATAGCGCAAAGCCTGGGCCAGCGCGAACACCGCAAGCCAGAGCCACCAGATGGGGGAGAGCTGTTGGCGCGCCAGGCCCTCGAGCAGCCAGCCCAGCATCCAGCCGATGTGCAGCAGGAAAAACAATGGGTAGTGCCCCCGCCCATACTCCTGGCCCCCCTGTGATAGCGCCCAGCGCAAGTTGGCCTGGGCCAGGCGCAGCTCCAGCACTCGCTGCACGGCCACAAAAAGCAGTGCCAGCCAGAGGGCTACCACTCCAAGACCACCCCTTCCGCCGCAAAGCCTGGCCCCAGGGCCAGCAACACCCCTTTGCTTCCCACGGGGGGGTGCTCGAGCTGATACATCTGCCGGGCCAGCACGAAAAGCACTGTGGGGCTGGACATATTGCCAAACTTCCTGAGCACGCAACGGGCGGCCTCGAGGCTGATCTCATTCACCTGTAGAGCATCGCGGTAGGCGGCCAGCACCTTGGCCCCACCGGGATGCAGCGTCCAGATGTTGACATCGGCAAGGGAGAGGCCGAAACCTGCCAGCCCATCCCGGAGCAAAAGGCCAAGCTCGCCCTCCACCAGCGCGGGGATGCTCTGTGCGAAGCGTACCCGCAGGCCCTCGGGCACCAGATCCCACCCCATCACATCGTAGCTTTCGGGCAGAAGACGGCTGAACCCACCCAGCACCAGGGGACCCTCAGAGGCTGGCAGGCCCAGCAGCGCCGCAGCGGCGCCGTCGGCGAACAAACTGGTGGCCACCAGGTTGCTCTTGCTCAGATCTTCCCGCAGGTAGGTCAGGCTGCACAGCTCAACCGCGACCAACAGCACATAGCGGTCGGGCCGACACTGGGCGAGCTCAGCCGCTCGGGCCAGCCCTGCCGCGCCGCCGGCACAACCCAGGCCCCAGATGGGAAGGCGAATGGTTGAGAGCGGAAGGCCCAGGCGTTGGATGAGATAGGCCTCGAGGCTAGGCGTGGCGATTCCGGTGGTGGTGACCAGCACCATCGCCCCCACCTGCGGGGGGGCTACCCCAGCCAGCTCCAGCGCCTCGCGGCAGGCGCGTTCGCAAAGGTCCAGGGCGGTCTCGAACCAAAACCGGTTCTTTTTGGCAAAGCTATGGGGCTGGGCGTACCACTCGAGCGGAGCGGCCAGGTAACGCGACTCGATGCCGGTGTTTTCGAAGACGTTTAGAAGGCGCTCGAGGCCCGACAGCTGCTCAAACAGAACCTGTACCAAAGCGCGCACCTCTGGCTGCCCGACCTTGTGGGGCGGGTTGGCCGTGGCAACGCTTAGGATTCTGGGGTACTTAGCCATCGCTCTCCGGGGTGGCGCAGGTTTCGCGAAAGACGTACTGGGAGATGCGCTTGCGCTGCTCGGATTTCCAGTCAATGCGGGGCCGGGATGGATTGGGGGGTAGGTAGCCTAGGCGATAGACAGCCATAAGCTCGAGGTGCTCGGGTACTTCTAACAGCCTTTTCAGCTCTTCCCAGGCCTCGGGCACTTCCATGGGTGTGGAGATGAACTGAATACCCATGCCCAGCTCTACTGCGGTGAGCCAGATGTTCTCGATAGCCATGCCTAAGCCCAGCACGCTATAAAAGCCCGAAAGCTCGCCAGGGCGGTACTCCTGTTTGTCCAGTAGCGCGGCCAGCAGCAATGGTGAAGCAGCTATCAGTTTGCGGTTGTCCTCGCCCAGGATCTGGGGAACCCGCAGCGCGCGCAGAAGCCCCAGGGCCGAGGGGCTCATGATTTGGCGGGTAAACGGGCGCAAGGGGCCTGGCAACTGGTCAATCAGGATGCCGTCGCGCCGCTCTTCCATTTCCTGCTCGCTAAAGCGAAAATAAGGGCGATAGCGCTCAAAAAATCGCCCGTCGGCGATGAGCTGCTGCATGGTGCGCCCGCCGATTTCGGCAATTTTTTCCCGCCTAACGGGGTCTTCAATCAGAATAAAGCGCCAGGGCTGGGAGTTGAAATGGCTGGGGGCCCGGCTAGCGGCTTCCATTAGCAGGTGCTGGTGTTCCTTGGATACGGGTTTGTCTAGAAAGGGGCCATTGGTGGTCTTGCGCTTTCGAATTACCTCCAGGAACTCCATGCTAACCCCCTACCGCCAGCATGTACCCCACCAACCCCACCACGCCCAGCGTGGGATGCAGCCAGGTGCGTGGCCGAGCCTTAGGAAACAGGGCCAGACAGGCTAGGGTCAACGACAGCCACCACTCCTCGACAAAAACCATAGCCAGGATGGTGCTCACGAACACCACCAGGTAAAGCCCATGGTGCCAGATGCCAAGATGGGCCAGTCGTAACTGCGCGGCCAGGCCTACCAGCAGATTGAGCGAATAGAGACCCAGGCCTAAGGCCAGCAGAAAGGACATCGAATTAAGCATAGCGGTGGGCCCCCAGGGAATGTGCAAGCTGAATTATGGTTGGGCCCTGGACAAGGGAGCGGGGTCATCTCCGCTCACAGCTCGAGCTTGTCCAGCGGCCACCCCGGGCCTGGCACTCGCGCCGTAGGGTTTCCTCGGGGGCCCGCAACACTGCCAGCACCAGCCCCGCCAGGTATCCTCCCGCGCCCGCCCCCAAGCCCAGCTCCATGCGGGTAAGGGTGAAGCTTTCGCGGGTGCTGGGAACCTGGGTGCTCACGTAACCCTGCCCATCCCAGGTGTAAATCACGCTTTTGATTACCCGGCTGTGGTGGCGATAAGACGGGTTCACTTGCAGCTCAATTTCGATGGGCTTCAGAAAGCTGGTCGCCCCAGAGGAAAGCCGGTAAATTCCCACCACTTCCCGTTCGGGCAGGGTTTGAACGAAAAACACCTCGTTTTGGGGCGGGGAGGTGGGCACGGCTTGCAGCCGCTCGAGGCGGAAGCGCACCGAGGTAACCAGGGCACCGGGGGGTATCAGCACCTGGATGCCGGGCAGCGCCAGGGCTCCGCCCTGCGCATCGATCCGGCGCTCGGCCACCTGAGCGCACAGACCCCATCCTGTTGCCATTAGACTGAGCAGCACCAACCGAATCATAGCTTCACTCCACTTTCCAGGTTAGCCTGCAGACGCCTGAGAAAATCCAGGGCCAGACCCTGCATATAGCTTCGAAAGCGCCCTGAGGCATAAAGCCGCCAATCGGCACGCGGGTACCGGGCGGGGCGGGTTATAAACCCACCAGCTTTTGAGCCGCGGCTAGGACGGCTTTTACGGTTTTTTCCTCCTGGGCCTCGCAGTAGATGCGTAGCACGGGTTCGGTGCCGGAGGGCCTGAAGAGCAGCCAGCCGCCGTCGGCAAACAGCCACTTGACGCCGTCCAGGTTCTCGCTGCCAATTACCTGCTGGCCGGCGATGGGCTTCGGAGTTTGCACCTTCGCCATGACTTTCTCGAGGTGCGCCATCGAGGGCAGGTGTAGATCGATGCGGTCGTAAACGTGCTTGAATCCTACTTCAGCTTCAATTTCGCTGAACTGCTGGCCTAGGCTCTTCCCGCTGTGCACGATCGATTCCAGCAGCAACAAAGCGTTCATGAGCCCATCGCGCTCGGGAATGTGACCGCTTATGCCAATACCACCCGATTCCTCTCCCCCAATCAGAACATGGCCTTTCAACATCTCGTCGGTGATGTACTTGAAGCCGATAGGTGTGACCAACAACTCCAGCCCTAGCTTGTGCGCAAGCCTGTCTAGAACGATAGAGGTCGAGAAGGTTTTGACCACCCGGCCGGTGTGCCCTTTGTGGCGGAGGTGCTTGAGCAGCACAGCAAAAATTTGATGGCTGTCAAAGTTGGTGCCACCGGCCAGCACCGCCCCAATTCGGTCGGCATCCCCATCATTAACCGCAGCAAAGGTAGGGTCCTGCTCCGCTTTGAGGATGGTCATGACGGTGAACTGGTTTTGTGGGATGGGTTCAGGGTTCACGCCGTAGAACATGGGGTCGGGTACGGCGTGCAGTTCGCGCAGCTCGAGCTTCATCCCAGTGTGCTTGATGAAACCGGCCAGCCAACCGGCCCCCGCCCCGCCTAGGCTATCGTGGTACATCACCCCGTCGTAGCTACGCAGCGCTTCCATGTCGAGCTGCTGGGCTAGGAAGTTGTAGTAGTCCTTGCGCACATCAAAGCTATCAACGGTCGCGCTGTTCGACCTAGGCTCGGCCCCAAGGCGCTGCTCCACCTCGGCTACCAGGGCCGGCGTAGCCGCGCCGCCATAAGGGCCCTTGATTTTGAACCCCAGGTACTCAGGGGGGTTGTGGCTTGCGGTAATCATCACCCCCCCATCGGCCTGCAGGTGTCTAACTGCAAACGATAACACCGGTGTGGGGATATACGACGCGGCCAGGTAGACCTCCAGCCCATTGGCGGCCAGCACCTCGGCGGCCCTTTGGGCAAACTTGTTGGCCATGAAGCGGGTATCGTAGCCCACCACCACCTTCTTGCCTCGTTGATCCAGCAGATATTCCGCGTAGGCCTGGGCTACACGCGCTGTATTTTCAAAGGTGAACTGCTCGCCGATGATGGCCCGCCAGCCGTCGGTGCCAAACTTGATGCCAGTTTTTGAGGGGTTGCTGACGCCCTCTCTTACCTTTTCCATACCTGAATCACTATACAAGACTGCGCTAGGGCGACGGCTTTATAGCTGCATCTTCATCCAGGGGGCGGTGTTATGGAAGTTTGCTACCGCGCTGCCGGGCGGAACCAACCCGTCGCAGGCAGTCCGGACCTCCTCTGGGAGCTTCATCTCCAGTACGGGCAGCAGGTGCTCTAGTTGTTCCACACTCTTGGGCCCCATGATGGGGGCGGTGATGCCCGGCTGGTCTTTGACCCATAGCAGGGCCAGTTGGGCGGGGTCGTAGCCGACCTGGCGGGCCAGCTTTATGAAGCGGTTGCCCATCTCTACCGCCTTGGCCGTGACCCGCTCGGCATAGATGCCCCCCCGCAGGCGGGCCCTCGAGCCTTCCGGGCGCAGTTCTTCGCTGTAGCGCCCGGCCAGTATGCCCATGGCCAGCGGCGACCAGGGTAGCAGGGCCAGGTTGTAGGCCTGGGCCATGGGAACCAGCTCGTTCTCGATGCGCCGGTCGAGCAAATTGTAGGGCGGCTGCTCCGATACAAAGCGCACATAGCCCTTCAGCTCGCTCACCAGAATGCCCTCGAGCACCTTCCAGGCCGGAGCGGTGGAACTGCCGATGTAGCGCACCTTGCCTTGCCGCACCAGGTCGGTTAGGGCCGAGAGGGTCTCGTCGATGGGCATATCGAAGACCGGGCGGTGCAGTTGGTATAGGTCGATGTGGTCGGTCTGCAGGCGTTTTAGCGAGTCTTCACAGGCCCGCATCAGGTGGAACCTCGAGTTCCCCCGGTCGTTGGGGCCGGGGCCGGTGGGGTAGTGGGCCTTGGTGGCAATGAGCACCTGGTCGCGCAGGCCACTCTCTTTGAGGGTCTGGCCGATCACCCGCTCGGCCTCGCCCCGCATATAGCTGTTGGCGGTGTCAATCAGGTTGATGCCGGCCTCTATGGCCCGCAAAATCATCTTTTTGGCCTCGGCTTCGGGGGTGGGGTTCAGGATATTGTCGGTGCCCAAGGCCAAAGGCGCGACCTTGACGCCGGTTCGGCCCAGATTGCGGTATTCCACGGCTAGCTCCCTTCGGTGTAGAACCGGTGTGCTTATCTGGCTGCATACCCCCCGTCCACCAGCACCAGCGAGCCGGTCATATAGCTGGCCTGGCTCGAGGCCAGAAAAAGCACCACCTGGGCAACTTCTTCCGGGTCAGCCAGGCGGCCCACGGGCACGGTCTCGGCCAGACGTTGCAGCAGTTCGGGGGTGACGGGCTCCTTGCGCTCGGACTGGAGCATAGGGGTGTTGACCTCGCCGGGGCAGACCGCGTTGATGCGGATGCCGTCCCTGGCGTGGTCGAGGGCCAGGGCGCGGGTGAGGTTGTGCACCGCGCCTTTGCTGGCGCAGTAGGCGGCCACCCCAGCGGCCCCCAGGTCACCCCAGATGGAGCCAAAGTTGACGATGGCGCCGCTGCCCTGGGGCTTCATGGCTTTGATGGCGGCCCGGCACATGAAGAAGGTGCCGTTCACATTCACCCCCATTACGCGCTGCCACTGCTCGTCGCTGGTCTCTTCGCCGCTGGCCCGCACGATGAGGCCGGCTGCATTGACCAGCACATCTAACCGGCCATCCCGCCGCACGGTTTGTTCCACAACGCCGTTGCAAAAAGCCGAGTCGCTTACATCCCCCACCTGCACCTCGGCCCCCAGCTCGGTTGCGATTTGCTGCGCCAAGGCTCTATTGCGATCCACAATCACCACCTGCGCACCGGCTTTGGCAAACGCCCTGGCCGAGGCCGCCCCCATGCCGGAAGCACCCCCGGTCACGACCACCACCTTTCCCTGAAAATCCACCAAGCGCTCCTTATCTGAACAAAAGCGATTGTACGGAGCGCAAGGAAGCGGGGTCAATATCCGGGCCGGGACGTTGCTCTTTGGCACGGCACTGGTATACTTCCCTGCGGAGACGGTATACCAAGCCGCGGCACGTTTTACAGGAGGTCAAATGGTTTTAATCGCTGTTCCTAAGGAGACCGCCCCAGGCGAACGGCGGGTAGCGCTCACACCCGAGGTGGTGGGTCGTTTGTGCAAAGAAGGCTGGGGGGTGCGGCTCGAGGCCGGCGCCGGGGCCGGAGCTTATTTCTCCGACGAGGCCTACCGGGGCGTGGGGGCCGAGGTGGTCTCCCGAGACCAGCTTTTCAAAGGGGCACAGGTGGTGTTCACCGTGCAGCCCCTGGAGGAGCCCGACCTGGCCCAGCTCGAGCCCGGTACCATTGTGGCGGGCCTGATGTACCCCCACCGCAACCCGTCGCGGGTGCAGGCCATGGCTACGGGCAAGATTTCCGCCCTGGCCATGGAGCTCGTGCCCCGCATCACCCGTGCCCAGAGCATGGACGTGCTGTCCTCCCAGGCCACCGTGGCCGGGTATGTGGCGGTCCTGATGGCGGCCCGCGAGAGCAGCCGCTTCTTCCCCATGCTCACCACCGCCGCCGGTACCATCCGCCCGGCCAAGGTGATGGTGATGGGCGTGGGGGTGGCGGGCTTGCAGGCCATCGCCACTGCGCGCCGCCTGGGGGCCAACGTCTGGGCCTACGACGTGCGTAAAGCCGCGGCCGAGCAGGCCCTTTCGCTGGGGGCTAAAGTAATTGAGCTGCCCATCAGCGCCGAGGGCGAAGGCGGTTATGCCCGCGAGCTCACCGAAGAGGAAAAGAAAATCCAGCACGAGGCCCTGGCCAAAGAAGTGGGCGGCATGGACGCGGTGATCACCACCGCCCAGATTCCGGGCCGCAAAGCACCCATCCTCATTACCAAAGACATGGTGGAGCGCATGAGCCCGGGTGCGGTGATCGTAGACCTGGCCGCCGAGTCCGGTGGCAACTGCGAGCTAACCCAGCCGGGCGAGACCCTCGAGGTGGGCGGGGTGAAGGTGGTGGGGCCTTTGAACCTGCCTAGTGCGCTCTCGGTGCACGCCAGCGAGATGTACGCCAAAAACCTCTATAACCTATCCAAGCTCCTCATCAAAGATGGGCAGCTCGCCCCCGACTGGAGCGATGAAATTCTGGCAGGGGCTCTGCTGACCCACCAAGGCGAGATCACCCATGCGCCCGCCAAGGCGCTGGTTGGAGGTGCGTGATGGACTCAACCTGGGCTGCGCTCTATATCTTCTTGTTGGCGGCTTTTACCGGATACGAAGTGATCAGCCGGGTGCCGGTGATTTTGCACACCCCCCTGATGTCCGGTTCCAACTTCATCCACGGCATTGTGGTGGTGGGGGCTATGGTGGTGCTGGGCCACGCCGAGACCCCTCTAGAACAAGCCATCGGCTTTTTTGGGGTGATTCTGGGCGCGGCCAATGCCGCCGGGGGTTATGTGGTGACCGAGCGAATGCTGGAGATGTTCGAACGGAAACCAAAGGCCGAGCTGCAAAAACCCAAGAGCTAAAGGTCGGTTGTCTCGAGCATGATTATGGAAAACTTCGTCCAACTCGTCTACTTCATCACGGCCTTTCTGTTCATCCTGGGCCTCAAGCGCATGTCCTCACCAGCCACCGCCCGCAGTGGGGTGGTCTGGGCCGGGATCGCCATGGTGGTGGCAACCCTGGTCACCTTCCTGACCCCCGGCATGCAAAACGTCGGCCTGATGGTTTTGGCGCTGATTATCGGAACCCTGGTGGCCTGGATTGTGGCCAAGCGGGTGCAGATGACCGACATGCCGCAGATGGTGGCCATCTACAACGGCATGGGGGGGGGCGCTGCGGGGGCCATTGCGGCGGTTGAGCTACTGCGGGGGGAGTTCGCTGAGGCCCAGGGGCTCAAGCTCCTGGCCATCCTGGGGGCTTTGATCGGCTCCGTCTCCTTTACCGGCAGCCTGATCGCCTTTGCTAAACTCCAGGGCCTGATGTCGAGCCGGCCCATTCAGTTCCCGACTCAGAAGCTGGTCAATGCGGCGGTGGGGGTGGGGGCTTTGCTGCTGGCCCTGCTGGTGCTCTTCGCTCAGTCGGGGCCGCTCATCCTGGTCTTCTTTCTGCTAGCGCTGGGTTTTGGGGTGCTGATGACCCTGCCCATTGGCGGGGGCGATATGCCGGTGGTGATCTCGCTATATAACGCCTTTACCGGGCTGGCGGTGGGCTTTGAGGGTTTTGCGATCGGCAACGCCGCCCTCATTGTGGCCGGCACTGTGGTGGGAGCTGCCGGCACCCTGCTGACCCTGCTCATGGCCAAGGCCATGAACCGCAGCCTGTGGAGCGTGCTGGTGGGCGGGTTTGGCGCGGAGCAGGAGAGCGGCGAGGTCAAGGGCAGCCTCAAGCCGATTGACCTCGAGGACGCGGCGGTGATGCTGGGATATGCCTCGAAGGTCATTTTTGTGCCCGGCTATGGCATGGCGGTGGCCCAGGCCCAGCACAAGCTGCGCGAGGTGGCGGATGTGCTCGAGGGCAAAGGGATCGAGGTCAAGTTTGCCATTCACCCTGTAGCGGGTCGGATGCCCGGCCACATGAACGTGCTGCTGGCCGAGGCCGGGGTGGCCTACGAAAAGCTTTACGACCTGGAGGACATCAACCCCGAGTTCCCCCAGGCCGATGTAGCGGTGGTCATCGGGGCCAACGACGTGGTCAACCCAGCGGCCCACCGCAAAGGTTCGCCCCTGTACGGAATGCCCATTTTGGATGTGGACAAGGCCAAGAATGCCATCGTCATCAAGCGGGGACAGGGCAAGGGTTTTGCCGGGGTCGAGAACGAGCTGTTCTACGCGGATAACACCCGCATGCTCTACGGCGATGCCCAGAGTGTGCTAGGGCAACTGGTGCAGTCCCTCAAGAAGCTCTAGGGGTGGAACCAAGGCTGGATCAAGTGCTGGTATGGCTCGAGCAGGGCCGGGCGGTGGTGCGGGTGGAGTATTTTGACGCCCTGGGAAAACTCCGGCGCGAAACCTTCTATCGGCCCACGCGCGACCTGGGCCGGGCCTTAGAGGAAGTCGCCCAGGTGCTGGCCGGACAGGGCCTGCGCGGGCGACCCAGGGTGCGCCGCAAGCGGGGCAGTGAGCTATTGACGGAACCAGAGTTACAGGCGCGCTTCTACAGGGCCCTGAAGGGCACACACGAATAAAGCCCCCTGGGGCTTAGCTCGGGCCGGGCTAGGCCCCAGCGCCAGGCTGCTGGCGGTTGTCGCCAGGCTGCATCACAGGGGGGATGGTTGGCTCAGGTAGCAGCAGGTAATCTAGCACCTCGCCCACATCCTCGACCAGCTTGACTTCGAGGCCTTCCAGCACTTCCTTAGGCAGATCCTCGAGCTGGGGTTCGTTGTCCTTGGGCAGCACAACCTTGTGAATGCCAGCCTGGTGGGCGGCCAGCAGTTTTTCCTTCACTCCGCCAATGGGCATCACCTTGCCGCGCAGGCTAACCTCACCGGTCATGGCGATGTCCATGCGAACTGGGCGGCGGCTCAGGGCGCTAGCGATGGCGGTGGCCATGGTGATGCCGGCGCTGGGGCCGTCCTTGGGGGTGGCGCCGTCAGGGACGTGCACATGCAGATCCACTTTGTTGTGGAAGTCCTCCGGCAGTCCATATTCTTGCGCGTGCGCCCGCAGGTAGGTCAGGGCGGCCTGGGCCGACTCCTTCATCACCTCGCCTAACTGACCGGTTAGGTTCAACTTGCCGCTGCCTGGAACGGCGGCCACCTCGATGGTGAGTAGGGTGCCACCCACGGGCGTCCAGGCCAGGCCCTGGGCGGCGCCTACCTGCGGCTCGGTCTCGGCTTTATCGGGGCGGAAGCGCGGGATGCCCAGATAGGCGGGCAGATCCGGCGCATCGACCGTACGAAGGCCCTCCCAAGACCCCTCGAGCCAGAACTTGGCCCCTTTGCGGGCGATTTTGCCCAGCTCGCGCTCGAGGCCGCGCACGCCAGCCTCCCGGGTGTACTCGGAGATGACCCGCAGAATGGCCGCGTCGGTGACCTCGAGCTTCCCCTCCATGCCCGACTCCCGGGCCTGCTTGGGCCACAGGTACTGACGGGCGATGGCCTGCTTTTCCATGTTGGTGTAGCCCGGGATCTCGATGACCTCCATGCGGTCGAGCAGGGGTCGGGGGATGGTCTGCAGGGTGTTGGCGGTGGTGATGAAGAAAACCTTGGAGAGGTCGTAGGGGACGTCGAGGTAGTGGTCGGTGAAGGTGTTGTTTTGCTCAGGGTCCAGCACCTCCAGCATGGCGCTGGCTGGGTCGCCCCGCCAGTCCGAGCTCATCTTGTCAATCTCGTCCAGCAGGATGACCGGGTTGATCACCCCAACCTGCTTCATGGCGTGTATGAGCTTGCCGGGCATGGCCCCGATGTAAGTACGGCGGTGGCCGCGAATTTCGGCCTCGTCGCGCAAGCCCCCCAGCGAGATGCGATGGAACTTACGGTTCATGCTGCGGGCGATGGAGCGGCCCAACGAGGTCTTGCCCACGCCCGGCGGCCCTACCAGCAGCAGGATGGGCGCTTTGTTACGTACCTCCAGCCCCTGGGTGAGCTGGCGCACCGCCAAGTATTCCAGAATGCGCTCCTTGACGTCTTTCAGGCCGTAGTGGTCTTCGTCCAGGATTTGGCGGGTGTGGGCGATGTCGAGCACCTCGGGGTCGGCCTTGCTCCAGGGTACCTCGGTGAGCCAGTCTAGGTAGGTGCGGGCTACGGTGGCCTCGGGGCTGCCCTGCTGCATGCGCTCGAGCCGATCCAGCTCTTTGAGGGCCTTGGTCTTGACCGCTTCGGGCATCCCCGCTTCCTCGATCTTCTTGCGCAATGCCTCGAGGTCGCCTAGCGCATCCTCGCCGCCCAACTCCTTCTGGATGGCCTTCATCTGCTCGCGCAGGTAGTACTCGCGCTGGTTGGTGTCCATCTGATCTTTGACCCGCTGGGCCACCCGCTTGTCCAGCTCAAAGCGCTCGAGGTCGCGGCTCAGCAACGCCAGCACCTTTTTGAGCCGGGCCTCGAGGTCGGTGAGCTCGAGGATTTCTTGCTTCTCGGCCACCGTCCAGGTGGCATGGTAGGCGACGGTGTCGCCCAGTATGACTGGATCGTTGGTGCCCCGAACCGCCTCTAGCTGATAGCGGTCGAGGCGGAGCGATTTGTGGTTGGAAACGTATTTGTCGAAGGCATCCTTGATCTCTTCGACCAGAACCCGCACCACCGTATCGTCGGCAGGGTAAATCTCGCCGAATACTTCGCCGCGGGCCCGCAGATAAGGCCCGGGGATGTATTGCTTCAGCTCGGCCCTGGCGCGGGCTTCCACCATGACCTGTAGGGTGCCATCGGGCAAGCGCATAGCCTGTTTGACCACAGCATGCACCCCCCAGGCATAGAGGTCATCGGGGGTGGGGTCGTCAACCTCCGGATCGCGTTGCGCGACCAAGAAGATCAACCGGTCGGCCCCCATTGCTTCCTCGACCGCACGTTTGCTTTTAGCCCGGCCCACATCCACCGGGGTGGTAGTGTGCGGCAGGATAACGGTGTTTCGCAGCGGAATGACCGGCAGTTCTAAACGCATACAGTATCTATCTCCTATGTTCCGCCTGTGATTCGTCGCTCTCGCGGCGGTATGGGAGCGATATATATTCTAGATTCTAATAGGAGAATGCCCACCGATAGGGTCAAATATTACACTTAGCGAACTTGAGCCTGGTTTGCTCAAGGTGGGTTTCGCGAAGCTCGAGCAATAGGCCTTCTTTGCGTGGGCCATTGGGAACCTGCTACTGGGTATTCGTAAGGACAGGGGCAGACCGCAAAAACCATCCGCGCCAGAAAGGAGTCCTGGCAGCCAACTGGTGCACGGCGCCCGAAGAACCTACAAAAACCACTTGTGGACGCGCGTGACTAAAGATGGGCTCAGGCTGCCAGAGAGGGTGGGTGCGATTCGCATAGACAACACCAGCAGCAGCGCTACCAGCGCGCCGGTCGCAACGTCGAGTAGCAGTTCTATGGCCGATTGTCTTTTGGTTTTAGTTCTCCTGAAGGACACACAATATGTATGGAACGTAACCATAAATAAGTCAACACATAACGATGCAATCCAACTTGTGCTCGTATACTAAACGCAGCATGGGGTGGGCGGTCGTGTAAGGAATTATGATACTGTCTTGCCTGTCAAGCCACCCCCTGGAGGGACTGGCCCGCGTAGTACGCCCTGAGCCTCCCCATCATCCGCCTAAGAAGCTTGTGGGCCACGGCCACCAGGG
>Ga0308412_1000188_pt1 | contig 29466 bp, 29 predicted proteins | sample HotsprottomLayer_FD_202357 | JGI IMG/M metagenome (GOLD analysis project Ga0308412, IMG submission 202357) | Hot spring phototrophic mat microbial communities from Octopus Spring, Yellowstone National Park, Wyoming, United States -... | ecosystem: Environmental > Aquatic > Thermal springs > Hot...
AAGGGTTTCTGCGTCAAGATAGTAAAGGGGGTGCTCTCGGTTGCGATGCATAGCACCCCCCTCTTTTTCACATCCCTGGGGGCAAGGTCAAGTAGCATACGAGGGAATCTATCTTGAATCCCATAGCACAACCCACGCAGCGCTCGGCGAAAAAAGCGTATCCCTTCAAAGGGCGGTATCGCCCACCATTGGGCGGATAACTTCGGTCGGGTTAGTTCGCTACCGTTCTGCGAAGAACTAGCCGAACCTGGTGAATCAGGCCTCGGCGCTGCTCCCGGAGATCGAACCCTGGCGCATGAGGGTTTGGGCCAACTCGAGCCGCGCAACCAGCGAGGGGGCTTCCAGCAAGGCCTGCCGATCCAGGGCGGAGACCCGCAGGTTCACGCACAGAAAAGAGGCCTGGTAGAGGGGGTCGTCGGGCAGGTTGGCGATGGCTTCCTCCAGGGCCCCTGGATCAGCGACGCCAGCCATGTAACCACGAAAAGCCTCTAGGGCATCCCAGGCCGCCACAATTTCCTCGCTGCGGCTACTGCGCTCCAGAGGGAAAGGTAGGTCGAAGGTGGTCTGGTAGAGGTTTTTATCGAACACACCTACCCCCTCCACACGGCAGCGCTCACCTCCCCGACACACGATGTTGAAAGTGCCATCGGGATTCTCTGCGGCAGCCAACAAGTCCACGTAGCCCCCCACCTCGTGAAAACCGCCCTGGGTTGCCAAGGTAATCACAAAACGGCGCTGCTCCTCGCCCTGGGCTAGCAAGTCCCGTACCATCTGCTTGTAGCGTTCCTCAAAGATGTACAGCGGAATGAGCAGTCCGGGAAAAACCACGGTCTCGGGAAGGGGGAAGAGGGGTAGGCGCTTCACGCTATCAGATTAGCGCACTCTTCAAAGACTTAGCTTCCCATCCGGGGCCACTGTCCTGTGCAGGCTGGTGCGAGGTTCAGGAACCCTCTAGAGTGCCCCAATGGGTCTAGAGATGGGTCATGTGCTTGGGCAACGATCACTTGCGGTGTTGTAGCCAGCGTTCCTCGAGCTTCTTGAAGATTCGCAACAGCTTGGCCTTGGGCAGAATCACCTGCTCGGTGGAGCCCACCCCAATCCGGTCACCCAGCTCGTTCCAGGCGGTACAGCGGGCATATACGCGGCTGCCCTCGGTGCGGGTGTGTTCTGCCACGATGCGTATCTTCATGCCGGGCAAGGCCGAGGCCAGGTGATCCACGCTCACTTTTGTGCCAATGCCCTCCTCGCCCTCTTCCAGGAAGGGCAGGATGATCTTGCGTCCGGCCAGCTCCATGTGCTTGGCCATCCAGTAAGTGGCATAGACTGGGTGCAGCTTGCCTAGTTGGGGGTCGTCGGGGTGCTCGAAGTCTACGGTCATCTCGTCGGTGACGACCGTCTCGAAAGTGGCTTGGTAGCCGGTGGGAATAGGCTTCATACCCACCTCACCCCAGGCGCCCACCTTTGACTCGGCCAGCACAGATCGGCTAGGAGGGCTCTTCCTGCCGATGCTTCGATTGAGGGGGCCAAGAAACAAAGCGAATTGCGAAGGTTCCTGGTCATACGTGAATCGTAGTTAACCGGGGGGTGGCTAGCCTAGTTTGCGAAGGTCGACTACCCGCTTGAGTTTGCCGCCCTCGCTGCGGGGGGCCGTGCCGGGGTTGATGAGCGAGACCCGCACCGATACCCCCACATTATCTTTGATTTTCTTGGCCACCTTTTCGCGCAGCTGGGCCAGGCGGTGGTCGGCCTCTACGATGGCGTCGGAGAGCACCTGCTGGCCCACTTCCCTAAAGAAGGGCTCGGCGACCTCGAGCTTCAGTTCCATCTCGTCCAAGGTGCCCTCGCGGGTGAGCACAATCTGGTAATGCGGCACCACCTCGGGAATCTCCTTAAGCACAGCTTCGATCTGGGTGGGGTAGAGGTTGACCCCCCGCACGATCAGCATGTCGTCGGTGCGGCCCATGATCTGGGCCATGCGGGCGTGGGTGCGCCCCGAGGGGCCTTTTTCGCGGGTGATGAAGGTCAGGTCGCCGGTCCAGTAGCGCAGCATGGGCATGGCTTTCTTAGTCAGGGTGGTCAGCACCAACACCCCCACCTCCCCCTCGGGCAGGGGGTCGCCGGTTTCGGGGTTGACCACCTCGGGGTAGAAGTGGTCTTCCCAGATGTAGCTGAGCCCTTCGCGCTCGTCCACGTCCTCGTTGGAGACCCCTGGGCCAATGATTTCCGAAAGGCCGTAGATGTTGGTGGCCTTGACCCCCAGCCCCTCGTCCACGCTCCGGCGGATGGCCTCGGTCCAGGGCTCGGCGCCCAGGATGGCGTACTGCAGGCTGATCTCCTCCGGGCTAACCCCACGCTTTTTAAACTCCTCGGCCAGGGTTTGGGCATAGGAGGGGGTGCAGGAAATCATCTCGGGTTGGAAGTCCTGGATGAGCATAATCTGGCGGTCGGTCATGCCGCCGGAGATGGGCACCACCACCATGCCCAGCTTTTCGGCGCCGGCGTGCAGGCCCAGGCCACCGGTAAAAAGCCCGTAGCCGTAGGCGTTGTGCAGCATCATGCCGGGCCGACCCCCCGCCGCCGCTAAAGAGCGGGCCACCACCTCGGCAAAGATCTCCAGGTCGCCCCGGGTATAACCCACCACGGTGGGTTTGCCGGTGGTGCCGCTGGAAGCGTGGATGCGGGCCAGCTCGGTGCGGGGCACGGCAAACATTCCAAAAGGATAGGTCTCGCGCAGGTCTTGCTTTTTGGTGAACGGGAGCTTATGCAGGTCCTCTACGCCTCGGATATCGCTGGGCTTGAGCCCTTTTTCGTCGAAGACCCGACGGTAGAAGGGAACCCGCTCATACGCATAGGCCACCTGTTCGCGCAGGCGCTGGTTCTGCAGCTCGGTGAGTTTGGGACGGGGGAGGGTCTCGAGTTCGGGTTGAAACATCGGCATAGGCACCTCATGCAGAAGCTTGCGTTCTAGGCTCATGGCCGGGCCTGGTGTCGGAAGGGCTGAGCGGCCTTCATAAAGCGGTCATCCCCCCGTCCACTGCCAAGACCTGTCCGGTCACGTAGTCCGAGGCCGGGCTGCACAGGTATAAAGCGGCGGCGGCGAGCTCGCCGGTTTTCCCGATGCGGCCCAGCGGGGTGCGCGCCCGCACCAGCTGCTCGGTGCGGGCCAGCAGCTTCTCGGTCATGCGGGTGGGGAAGAACCCCGGCGCCAGGGCATTGACCCGGATGCCAAAAGGCCCCCACTTGACCGCCAGGTCGCGCGTTAGGGCGATCAGGGCGCCTTTGGAGGCCGAGTAAACCGCGGCGTCCATCACCTCGCTGGGGCTTCCGGCCAGGCCGGCGACCGAGGCGATGTGGAGGATTTTGCCATATCCACGGGCCTTCATGCTGCGGGCGGCAATTCTCGAGGCCAGGAAAGCCCCGGTGACGTTGATGTCCAGCACCTCGCGGATTTTTTCCACCGGCACCTCCAGCGCGTCCTGGCCCCAGGTGACCCCGGCGGCATTAACCAGGATGTCTACGGGGCCGATGCGGGCGAAGGCGGCCTCGAGGCTCCCTTCGTCCTGTACGTTGCCCACCAGGGTCATGGCGTCGGGGATGAGCTTGAGGGCTTCCGCGAGAAAGCTCTCGCGCCGGGCCAGCAAAGCCACCCGCGCCCCGGCCTCCCAGAGTCCGCGGGCAATCTCCAACCCCAAGCCCCGCGAGCCTCCAGTCACGAGGGCGGTTTTGCCCTGGAGGTTGAACTGCTCGAGCACCTTCATACCTGCTCCACCACCATGGCGATGCCCTGGCCCACCCCGATGCACATGGTGGCCAGGCCAAACTGCACGTTGCGCCGCCGCATCTCGTGCACCAGGTCGGTCAGGATGCGGGCCCCCGAACAGCCCAAGGGGTGTCCGATGGCGATGGCCCCGCCGTTTACGTTCAGCCGTTCGTCCTCGGCCTCGAGGCCCCACTCTTGCAAGACGGCCAGGCTCTGGGCGGCAAAGGCCTCGTTGAGCTCGATCAGGCCAACTTCGTCCAGGCTGAGCCCAGCCCGCTTCAGGGCTTTTTGGGTGGCTGGCACCGGCCCGATGCCCATGATGCGGGGTTCCACTCCGGCCACCGCGATTGAGCGCACCCGGGCCAGGGGCTTGAGCCCATGGGCCTCGGCGTAGGCGCTGGAGACCAGCAGAACGGCAGCGGCCCCGTCGTTGAGGGAAGAGGAGTTCCCCGCAGTTACACTACCCCCAGGCCGGAAGACCGGTTTGAGCTGGGCTAAGGCCTCGAGGCTGGTGTCGGCCCGAGGGCCTTCGTCGGTCTGTACCAGCCGGGTGCTGCCCTTATGGTCTTTGACCTCCACCGGCACCATCTGGCGGGCGTAGGCCCCGCTGGCCTGAGCCCGAAGAGCCTTTTGGTGCGAATGGAGGGCGAAGCGGTCCTGGGCCTCGCGGGAGATCCGGTACTGCTCGGCTAGGTTTTCGGCGGTCTCGCCCATCGAATCGGTGCCGTAAAGCTCTTTCATCCTGGGGTTCACCAGCCGCCAACCCAAGGTAGTATCGAACATGGTGAGGTTCCCGGTAGCAAAGGCCCTTTCAGCCTTGGGTACCACCCAGGGGGCGCGGCTCATGCTCTCCACCCCGCCCCCCAGGTACACCTGGCCTTCCCCGGCCCAGATGGCCCGGGCTGCACTGGCCACGGCATCCAGGCCGCTCCCGCATAGGCGGTTGAGAGTCGAGCCCCCCACGCTGGTGGGCAACCCGGCCAGCAACAAGGCCATGCGGGCTACGTTGCGGTTGTCCTCGCCGGCCTGGTTGGCGCAGCCCAGGTACACGTCCTCCACGTCGTCGCCAGGGATGCCGCTCCGCTCTAGCAGCGCCTTGAGCGGGATGGCGGCGAGGTCGTCGGGGCGCACGGAGGCCAGGGCCCCCCCGTGCTTTCCCACGGGGGTGCGGGCGGCGTCCAGAATGTAGGCTTCCATCTTGGTCATGTGTTTTACCTTATCTAAATGCTTGCGGGCAAGCACCCTCTGCGAACGGACTAGCGCTCGGCTGCGAAGCGAAAGACCGTGCCGGTAAAGAGCGCCACCATGCGCTCTTGGTTGCGAATTTCGATGCGGTAGGTGGCGGTGCGCTGACCCAGGTTCTCTTCGCTGGCGTGGGCTTCTAGATGTTCTCCCACCTTGACCGCCTTGAAGTAGAGCATCTGGGTGGTAAGGGCCACGGCTGGGGTGCCGTGCGAGTTGGAGGCCAGGGCAAAAGCCGCGTCGGCCAGGCTGTAGAGAAACCCGCCGTGGCAGTGGCCGTGGATATTGAGGTGCTCGGGTCTGACTCGGGCTGTCACGACCGCTCGGCCAGGCTCGAGCACCCGGGTTTCCAAGCCTAGAAGCTGCATGTAGGGATCGGTGGCCGTCATGATCAGGCTTCGGCTTTGGTGCGGAGGCCCAGGTACGACTCGATCACCCGGGGGTCGTGGAGCAAGTCCTGGCCGCGGCCTTCCATGACCAGCTCGCCGGCTTCCAGCACATAGCCCCGGTCGGCCAGCTTGAGGGCCATGCGGGCGTTTTGCTCCACCAGCAAAAGGGGCGTGCCCTGGGCCTTAAGCTCGCCCAGGATGTGAAAAATCTCCTGCACGATCAGGGGCGCCAGCCCCAGGCCGGGCTCGTCGAGCAGGAGCAGTTTGGGCCGGGCCATCAGCGCCCGCCCGATGGCCAGCATCTGTTGCTCCCCCCCGGACATGGTGCCGGCCAGTTGTCTGCGGCGCTCGAGCAGGCGGGGGAAGAGCGTATAGACGCGCTCGAGGTCCTCTCGGATGCCCTTCTCGCGCCGCTGGAAGCGGGTGAAGGCCCCTAGCAGCAGGTTGTCCTCCACCTCCAGCGAGGCGAACAGCTCGCGTTTCTCAGGCACCATCACCAGACCCTGAGCGGCCAAGGCCTCCGGGCTGCGCCGGCTCAGGGTCTGCCCCTGGTAGCGCACTGTTCCAGCGGTGCTGACCAGCCCCAGAATGCCCTTCAGGGTGCTGCTCTTGCCCGCCCCGTTGGGGCCTATGAGCGTGATGGCCTCGCCAGCGCTCACCGAAAGCGAGAGGTGGCGCACGGCCTCCACAGCCCCGTAACGCACGGTGAGGTTTTGTACTTCCAGCACGCTCATGCGGCCTCCCCTAAGTAAGCCTCGATCACCTTGGGGTTCTTCTGTACCTCGGCGGGGGTGCCTTCGGCCAGCTTTTCCCCATAATGCATCACCACCACCCGGTCTACCAGCCCCATCACCAGATCCATGTCGTGATCCACCAAAAGCACCGTCACCCCTTCATTCACCAGCTTGCGAATAAGGGCAGCAAACTGGCGTTTCTCGGCGGCCCTAAGCCCAGCGGCGGGCTCGTCGAGGAGCAAGACCTCGGGCCCCGAGGCCAGCGCGCGGGCGATCTCCAACAGCCTTAGCTGCCCAATGGCCAGACCATCGGCCTTCTGATGGGCAATTGGGGCCAGGCCTACCCGCTCCAGCGCCCGGTAGGCCTCAGCCAGCGCAGCTTCCTCCTCGGCCCGATCAAGCCCAAACATAGAGGCCACCATACCCCTTTTAGTTCGGGCGTAGGTGCCCAGGGCCGCGTTTTCCAGCACCGTCATTTCGGGGAAGAGGTGGGGGTGTTGAAAGGTACGGGCAATACCGAGTTTGTGCACCTCGTAGGGCGTCCGCCCGGTGATGGGCTGGCCCTTGAAACGCACCGTGCCTTTGCTGGGCGCATAGACCGAAGTAATCATGTTGAAGCAGGTGGACTTGCCCGCCCCGTTGGGGCCAATCAGGGCCAGAATCTCGCCCCGGCGAAGCTGGAAGCTCATGTTGTTCACAGCCAGCAAGCCACCAAAATTTTTGCTCAGGCCGTCCACCTCGAGCAACACCTCGCCTTGCTGCCCCGCTGCCAGCCGGGCTGGCAGACCCCTGCCGCTGGGGTTTTGGGGCCGAGCCTTGGGTAGGTAGCGCTCGAGGAAGGGCCATAGCCCCTTGGGGGCAAACATCAAAATCAGCACCAGAATCAGGCCATAGGCGATGATCTCGTAGTTGCCGGTGCGGCCAAAAATGCGCGGCAGCAGGCCCTTGAGCACTTCCTCGAGGCCGGTCACCAACCCCGAACCCAGGATGACCCCCGGAAGGCTGCCCACGCCCCCGGCCACCGCGGCGATCAGGTATTTGATGGAGGCGTCCAGGCTGAAGGGCGTTGGGTTGATGAACTTCTGGTAGTGCACGTACAGCCAGCCCGCCACCCCAGCGTAGATGGCCGAGAGCACGAAGACTTGCAGCTTCAGCACCGCCGGATTGACGCCAAAACTGGCCGCCGCAATGGCGTCCCCCTTGGAGGCCCGCATGGCCCGCCCCACGCGGCTATTGGTCAGGTTCCAGGCCGCCCAGGCGCCCAGCAACACAAAAGACCAGGCCAGATAAAAGTAGCTTCTGCTGTCGTTCAAGTTCCAACCAAACACCGAAATGCTTGGAACCCCGCGCAGGCCGGTGTGCCCCCCCGTAAGGCCAATCCAGCTTCCCATGGCAATGTAGAGGGCCATACACCAGGCGATGGTGGAGAGGGGTAAGTAGTGGCCCTTGAGGCGGGCCGTGATGCCCCCCAGCACCACCGCGCCTATCACGGCCACCAGCACCCCTAGCGGCAGGGACAGCCAGGGACTCCAGCCCTGGCCGATGGTCAGGAGGGCGCTGGTATAGGCGGCCAGCCCCATGAAGGCGGCCTGGCCAAAGCTGGTCATACCTGAAAGACCGGTGAGCAGGTAAAGCCCCAGGGCCACCAGCGCACCAAAGGCAATGTAGTTGCCAACGGTTAGGTAAAAAGAGGTTGGGGGCAGCAAAAGCGGCAGCAGGAGGAGCAGCGCGACCGCTAAAAGGGTAATGGGAGATACTCTAGGGTTCATCAATCCTCCTCCCCAATTTCGTGGCTCTGCAGGCTGCGCCACAGGAGAATGGGCAGCAGCAGGGCAAACACGATGGCGTCCTTATAGGCGCTAGCCTGGAACGAGGCCCAGGACTCCAGTGCGCCCACCAGCAAGGCCCCTACCACGGCCAGCGGGTAGCTGGCAAGGCCACCTAGAATGCTGGCCACAAAGCCCTTAAGACCTAGCAGGAAACCCTGAAAGTAGGCGGGGGAGATCAGGGGCGCTAGCAGCATACCGCTGATGCAGGCGATGAGGGTGGCAATGCTAAAGGAAACATAACCGGCCTGGCTGGGGCTAATGCCCAGAAGCCTGGCCCCGTAGCGGTTGACTGCACAGGCCCGCAGGGCCTTGCCGTAGATGCTCCTGGTGAAAAACAAGAACAGGCCCACCATAGCCAGAAGTGCAAAGCCGTAGACCAAAAAAGCCTGGTTGTTGACCGGCACCAGCCCGATGGTGGTTTGTCCTTTGAGGATGGCGGGCAAGCGGAACTGCTCCGGGCCAAAAAACACCAGCCCCAAGCCCATAAAGGCGAAGTGCAGGCCCACCGCAATGATCAGATAGGTGAGCACGCTGGCGTTCTTGGCGGGCTCGAAAAAGAGCCGGTAAGAAGCCGGGCCGATGGGCAAGACCACCAAAATGGCAAAAATCCAGCCCAGCCACATCGGCACCCCCTGAGCACCCCAGGCGGCCAGACCCACAACCGCCAAGGCACCCAGAACCAATAAACCCGCGCGTCCGAGATTTGATCGGTCTAATACGGCCCACCAAAGTAGCATGGCCGCCGCGAGCCAGGCTGTGCCTGGTATCTGGCCCCGTAGGTTAAGCCCGCTCACCTCGGGGGGAAGGAACCAGACGTAGGTGAGGGGGGCATACACCAAAAACTCACCCAAGGGAACCAGGATTACTCGGGTCACGGCAAAAACCAGCACCAACGAGAGCGCTAGCAAGGCGTAGATGGTGCCGTTTTGGAGCGCGTCGGCGGCAAGAAAAGAGAAAATGGTCCAGTCCATAAGGAAAATTTGGGGGAGGGGGAGTAGGAGTGTCCCCAACCCTGTAACCCCTGCCCCCAGGGCCTTATCTAAAGGTGCGCAACAGCTTCCAGTCGAGTTTGCCGTTGGCGTCCCGCACGATTTCCACCATTACAGCCGCCTCGTTGAAGCGTAGCCCTAGGTGGTCGGTGGGGGACATGTTGAAGATGCCGTGGGTGCCCACCACATTGCGGGTGGCCTCGAGCTCATCCCGCAGGACGCGGCGGAAAGCGGCTAGGTTGGAAGGCTGCTCACGCCGCAGGGCCCGCTCCAGGGCCGGGCGCAAGATGGCCCAGGCGTCGTAGGCGTGGCCGCCAAAGGTGGAGTAGCTGCCGATGCCAAAACGCGCCTCATACTGCTGTACATAGCTGATAGCAACCTGTCGGTTGGGGAAGTCGGGGGGGAGCTGATCGAAGACCAGCACCGGGCCCGCCGGCAGGCGGGTGCCCACCACCACGTCGCCGCCCACCCGCAGGAAGTCGGGGTTGGCCACGCCGTGGGTCTGGTAGATCAGGCCCCTATAGCCGCGCTCGCGCAGGGTGCGCTGGGGCAGCACCGGCGCGGTGCCCGAGCCGCCGATCAAGACCGCATCGGGGTTGCGGGCCAGGATGCGCAGCACCTGTCCGGTCACCGAGGTATCGGTACGGGCAAACCGCTCGGAGGCCACCACTTGGATGCCGGCCTCGCGGGCGGCTGCCTCAAAAGCCCGGGCCCAACCCTCGCCGTAGGCGTCGTTGAAGCCGATATAGGCTGCGGTCTTGACCCCAGCGGAGACCATGTCCCGCACGATGGGCTGGGTCATCTGCTGCTCGGTCTGGGGGGTTTTGAACATCCAGCGGCGCTTCTCGTCCACCGGGAAGACGATCTCGAGGTTGGCCGCCAGGGAGATGGTGGGCACGCCTGCTTCGGCCACGGGGTCGATCATGCCCAGGCTGGCGGGGGTGGTGGTGGTGCCGATGATGGCCAGCACCTGCTCCTCCTGGATGAGCCGTCGGGTGGCCCGCACGGCTTGGGTGGTGTCCGAGGCATCGTCGATGATGATGAACTGCACCGGACGGCCCGCCACCCCGCCGCGGCGGTTGACCTGCTCTTCCAGCAGCACCAGGGTATTGCGCTCGGGGATGCCTAAGCTGGCGGCGGGGCCCGTGGCCGAGATCACCACCCCGATCTTCAAGGGGGCCTGCTGGGCCAGACCCAGCCCCAGTCCAAGGGCCACTAGTCCTAGCAAAACTCGCTTCATGTTGCCTCCTTTAAGCTTTCAGTTCGTAAATCTTCCTTGGTGTTTGCGGCCAAGGATAGATCCCCAAAAGACTCCAAGCCTGCTGCCACCATGCGACGCAACAGGGGGTGCGGGCGGTAGCGATCCTCGCCCAGCTCGCTGTAAAGCCCTTCCAGGGCCCGCAGCAGGGGTTTAAGCCAGATTCGCTCGGCCCACTCCAGTGGCCCCAGCGGATAGCCCGTGCCCAGCCGCATGGCGCGGTTCAGGTCGTCAGCGCTGGCCACCCCCTCGGCCAGAGCCGAAACAGCCTCGTTGATGAGCAGGGCCAGAATGCGGAATCCAACGCCGCCGGGCTGATCAGGCAGCGCCAGGGTGTTGTAGCCGTGGGCAGCGAAGTAGGTTTGAGCGAGCTCGAGGGCTAGGTTTCTACCGCCAAGCGGTGCGTACAGCTCGACAATGGCCCGCTCGGCGATGGGCGGTACCAGGCTGAAACCGGCCACCGAGCGCCCCCGGAACTCGGCCTGCACGCTGCTGGCCGAGTGCCCCCAGACCAGTGAAACCACCGGCAGGTTTTCCAAAAAATCGTGTTTGCGCTCGAGCTTGACCCTACAGTCCAGCACAAACCGGGCCTCAGCGGCGTTTTCGGTGTGTCGGAAGCGAGCCCGAAGTTCCTGGGCCAGCGGGTTGGGCCCAATGATCAACGGAAGGGGGATGTCCAGGGTTTGCACCGGAGGCGGGGTGGGCGGTGGCGGGGGCCCCGGTGGGTAACGGTACCAGCCCTGGCCGGTTTTGCGACCGAGCATCCCAGCGGCCACCCGCTGGTACTGTAAAGGATGGGGCCGGTAGCGGGGCTCGCCATAGAAGGCCTGATATACCGAGTTCGAGGCGGCATAGTTAACATCCAGCCCGATCAAGTCCATCAGCTCGAAAGGCCCCATGGGGAAGCCCAGGCCGCGCATGATCCAGTCCAGGTGCTCCTTGGCGATGCCCTCCCCGTGCAGTTTCAGGGCCTCGCCGTAAAAGGGCCGGGCCACCCGGTTGACCAGAAAGCCCGGCGCATCCACTACCTTTACCGGCTCCTTGCCCCAAGTTCTCATCAGGGTCTGCATGCGCTCGAGCAAGCCGGGGTCGGTCTCTAGGCCGCCCACCACCTCAACCAGCTTCATGCGCTGGGCGGGGTTGAAGAAGTGTAACCCCAGCACCCGGGCGGGGTGCTTGACCCTGGCCGCAATGGCCGAGACCGACAGGGTAGAGGTGTTGGTGGCCAGGACGTTGTTCTCGTTAAGCTCGCCCAGTTTTCCTAACAGCTCTTGCTTGAGCTCGAGCTGCTCCGGCGCGGCCTCGATGACCAGCTCAGCTTTCGCGCAGCTCTCCAGCGAACGGGTAGGGTGAATCCGGGCCAGGATTTCTTCCACCGTGCCTGCTAAGCGACCTTTCTCGGCGCTTTTTTGCAGGTTGGCGCGGACCTCGGAGAGGGATTTCTCTAGGGCAGCCTCGAAGGGGTCATAGAGCCAAACAGCGTGGCCAGCTAAAGCTGCTACTTCAGCGATGCCGCGCCCCATGGTGCCTGCACCCAGTATTGCTACGGTTTCCTTCACCCCACCTCACTTTACCAAACAAACACTTGTTTGTTTAACCTTGTGCTGGGCGTCAGTCTAAACGCAGGTTTTCTGCCTGTCAAGCATGTTGGATTGGACCCCGAGTCACCCGTCTGGGTGTGCCTGGGTCAGTTTATTGGTGGATGCCAGATTCAGATCACGTGTTGTGGCAGGCCCTGCAGCTCCGACTCCAGGGGCGTCACCCAGCCCCCCTCGAAGGCCTCCAGTAGCGAACCTTCCAGGAACCAGCTCTTGGGGGTCTTGGCGCCCCACAGGGTCTGGCGGCGAGGATCGTTGAGGCTCCAGCGGATGGGTTCAAAGTCGGGGTCTACTGTGCTGTAGTCGGAGGTATATAGCTCAATACGGTGGCCGTCGGGGTCGCGCAGGTACAGGAAAAAAGCGTTGGAGATGCCGTGGCGGCCCGGCCCGCGCTCGATGGACTCGGTCTCGCTGGCCCCAGCCAGGATGTCACAGGCCTTGATGATGCTCAGGGCGTCGGGCATCCAGTAGGCGAGGTGGTGCAGCCGGGGGCCGGTGCCGTTGGTCAGGGCCAGGTCGTGCACATTGCCCTTGCGATGGATCCAGGCCGCCCAGATTCTGCCGTCGTCGTCCTCGGTGTACTCCGACATACGGAAGGCCAGCTGATCCATGTACCAGCGGGTCATGGCCTCGACCTGCGGGGTCATCACGTTGATGTGGTCGATGCGCTGGAGGCCGGGGCCTTTGTGCAGGTCGTAGCGCTGCAAAAGCCAGGGGTATTTCTGGCTCTCGGCGTAGAAGACCACCGGTACGCCAAAGGGGTCTTGCAAGCGCAGCATTCTGGGCCGGTCTTGCTCGGTCTCCCAGCGGTAGGGCAGGCCCTGGGCTTCGGCCAACTCAACCAGCAGCTGCAGATCCGGTTCCCCGGCTACCCGGTAGCCCAGGTGCTTGACGCCGGGTTCGGGGGCCAGCTCGAGCTTGAGGGTCCACTCGCGGTCTTCAGTGCCGCGCAGGTACAAGGCCCCCTGGCCTTCGTGGAGCACATTCAGACCCAGCAAGTCTACGTAAAAGCGGCGCGAACGCTCGAGGTCGGTCACATAAAAAACCCCGTGAGCGATGCGGATTACATTGGGAACCTGGGTCATGTCACACCTCGCTTCAGGGCAGTTGCCGATAGCCCCGGTTCCAGTACACCAGTGGCTTGCTCTCTTCGCCCTGGGTTACTCTTTCGACCTCACCTACCACGATTTTGTGGGTCCCGCCTGGGTAGATGGCCCAGGTCTTGCAGTGCAGGGTGGCTAAGGCCCCCTCGAGGGCCGGGGGGTCCTCATTGCTCAGGGGCTGGTAGCCCTCGATGGGTCGCCCGGCAAAATGGTCAGAGATGTGCTCGTGACCCTCGGGCAAGAGGTTCACGGAAAACTGCCCTGCCCGCTCCAGAACGGGCCAGAGTTGGGCCGCCTCGTTGATGCAGACCAGGACCAAGGGGGGCTCGAGGCTCACGCTGGTAAAGCTGCTGACGGTCATGCCTCGGGCCTCCCCCCTGAAGCGAGCGGCGATCACCGTGACCCCACTGGGCCAGTGGCGCATAACCTGGCGGAGCTGGTCTTGAAGGGAGGGTCGGGTGGTTTCCATAGTGTTGCTGACGGTGGTCGTCGGCGTCAGTCACCCGCGACAACCTCCGGCTGGGCCTGGGTTTGTCGGCTTAGATACTCCCGGATGCGCTGTTTGTAAGGCTCCTTGTCGTAGACCGAGTAAAGGGTCTGATACATGCGCACCGGGTCGCCGAAGAAGAAGCGCTCATACAGCACCTGGCGAGCGCCGAAGCCGCTGGTGGTCATGTCCCAGGCAAGTCGGAAGAGCTGCACCCGCTCTTTAGCGGGCAGGGTGGCCGACTGCAGAAACTTTTCCAGGTAGGGCCCCACAGGTGAGTCGAAGTCGGCCTCGGAGGGGAGGGTGATTATTCCGGAAGCACCGATCTGGTGGACAATCTCGTTGATGCGGGGGTAGAGCCGGGGATAGAGGTTGCGGGCCCCATCAATGGCCCCGCGGTCGGGGCAGAAAAGGCCGTACTTGTTGGGCTTTGCATCCCGCTCGGCCCGGGCCCAAAAGCCCTTCATGGCCTCGAGGTAGACGATCACCTCGGCGATCTTCTCCTGCACGTGGGGGTAGGTATCGGCCCCGATGGTCTCGCCCATCAGCGAGACCAGGCCCAGGAAGGCTTCGGTCTTGGCGTTCTTGAGCACCACCACCTGGTGGGCCATGTGCATCAGGGCCCCGGTCTCGGCGTAGGCGGTGTTGCAGCGCTGCAGGTCTTTGTAGATGAAGACCCGCTCCCACGGTACAAACACGTCGTCGAAGACCGTCAGGCAGTCCATCTCCTCCAGCCGGCTGCTCAGGGGGTGGTCGAAGCTCGAGTCCCCCACCGCCATGCTCTCGCGGCTGATGAAGTGCAGGCCGGGGGTGTTGGTGGGGATGGCAAAGGCGATGGCGTACCTGTCGGCCCCCGGCCCTTCCTTGAGTAGGGTGGAGGGGAAGACCAGCAGCTCGTCGGCGGTGGGCAGGGTGGAGAGCATCCGGGCCCCCCGCACCACGATGCCTTTTTCGTTCTCGCTCACCACCCCCAGGGGGATGTAGGGGTCGGGCTGCTCGAGGCTGCTCTTGGCCCGGTTGACTTGGGGGTTGGTGAGGCAGTGGGTGGTGGCGAGGTCCCTTTCGCGCACGTGCTGCACGTAGCCCCGCACGTTATCGGCATACGGGCCAAAGAACTCGGCGCACTGCTCGAAGGCCATTAGCACGGCGTTGAGGTAATCCGGGCTACGGCCCATCATGCCCAGGTGGGCGTCGGCCCAGAGCTTGTAGGCCGCGCTGCGCCGGGCCAGGTCTTCTTTGCTTTTGGCCGGCAGCAGGCTCATGGCGTAACGCCGACCGTTTTCCGGGTAGGTCAGGGTATCGCGGTGACGCGGGTCGTGCTGCAGGTCGTACAACTCGGCCAGCGCGTGGGTGATGCCCTTAAAGACCGGGTGGGTGGTGGGGTCTTCTACCTTCTGGCCTTTATACCAAAGGTTGGGCGGGTTTTCCTTTAGGGCTTGCAGGTATTCCTTGCCGGTTCTAGCCATGGTTTCCTCCGTCTCACTTCCCAAACCTAGGAATCGGATGCTCGCTGAGCGGCACCGCGATATGCTTCAGCTCGGTGTAGAACTCTAGGCTGTGCTCGCCGCCCTCGCGGTGGGTTCCGCTCATCTTGACCCCGCCGAAGGGGGTGGGTAGGTGCCGCACGTTGTGCGAATTAATCCAGGTCATGCCGGCTTCCAGGTGCAGGGCCATGCGGTGGGCCCGCGCCACGTCCCGGGTCCAGATGTAAGAGGCCAGGCCGTATTTGGAGTCGTTGGCCTTTTGCAGGGCGTCGGCTTCGTCCTTGAAGGGGATGACGGTCAGAATGGGGCCAAAAATCTCTTCCTGGGCGATGCGGTGGTGGTTTTCCGCCACAAACAGGCCAGGCCGGATGTAATTGCCTTCTGTACCGATCTGCTCACCACCAAAGATATGCTGGGACTCCTGCTTACCTATCTCCACATAGCCCAGCACGCGCTTTAGGTGCTCGGGGTGAATGAGGGGCCCCACCTCGGTCTCAGGGTCCAGGGGGTGCCCCACCCTGATCCTGGCGGCCCGCTCGGCCACCCGGCCCACGAACTCCTCGAAGATGCTCTCCTGCACCAGCGCGCGGCTGTTCGCGGTGCAGCGCTCACCGTTGAAGCTGTAGATCTGGAACACGGTGGCGTCCAGGGCCCGCTCGAGGTCGGCGTCCTGGAAGAGGATGGCGGGGGACTTGCCCCCGAGCTCGAGGGAGAGCCGCTTCAGGTGCTCCGCGCTGTTGCGGGTGATGAGGCTGCCGGTGGTGGTCTCGCCGGTAAAGGCAATCAGGGGAATATCGGGGTGCCGCACTAGCGCATCGCCGGCCTCCTCGCCAAAGCCCTGCACGACGTTGAAGACCCCTGGGGGCAGGTCGGCCTCCTGCACGATTTCGGCCAGTTTCCAGGCCGAGAGGGGCGACCACTCGGCGGGCTTCAGGACCACCGTGTTGCCAAAGGCCAGGGCCGGGGCAATGCGCCAGGTGGAGAGCATCAGGGGGGCGTTCCAGGGGGTGATGATGCCGCAAACCCCCACCGGCACGCGAATGCTGTAGTTGAGCCACTCGCCGTCCACCGGGTAGCTGCGACCGTCCATCGAGCGCTCGGCGTACTCGGCGTAGAAGCTGAAGTTTTCGGCAGCCCGGGCCACCTGGGCCCGCACAATGCGCAGAACCTGGCCGGCGTCCAGGCACTCCATCACGGCCAGCTCGTCGCCGTGCTTCTCCAGCAGCTCGGCAATCTTCAAGAGGTACTTCTTGCGGGTTTTGGCGCTCTCTTTCCACCTGGGGAAGGCCGCTTTGGCCGCTTTGGCGGCTTTGTCCACGTCCTCGGCGTGGCCCTTGTAGGCCCTGGCCAGCACCTGGTTGTTGGAGGGGTCGAGGCTTTCAAACAGCTCGCCTCGCACCCCTGGCACAAAGGTCCCATTGATGAAGTGCGTTACGGTTTGGGTGGCGATTTTGTGCCGCACTCGAGCGATAAACTCGGGGCTGATGGACTGAGTTTTATCCGTTACCTTCATAGCACAAGAGACCTGTCCCCTTCCTGTGAAATTATGGGCTCGGCTTCTTCGGTTTCCCACTCGATGGGGTTTTCCAGCGCGCCCAGCCCCTCGATTTCCATCCGCATTACGTCGCCCGGATGCACCTGGGAGATGCCCTTGGGGGTCCCGGTCAGGAGGACGTCGCCCGGCTCCAGGGTCATGAAGCGGCTGATAAACTCGATGATCTCTGGAATCGAGAAGATCATACCCTGGGTGCTGGCCTCCTGGCGCAGCTCATCGTTGACGTAGGCCCGCATCTTCAGGTTGTGGGGGTCGGGAACCTCGTCGGCGGTCACGTAGTAAGGCCCCAGCGGGCCAAAGGTGTCCCAGCCCTTGCCCCGGATGGGCGGGCGGAAGGTGTTGGTGACGTAATCCCGCACCACCAGGTCGTTGGCGATGGTGTAGCCACCTACGTAGTCCAGGGCATCTTTGGCCTTGACCCGGCGGGCGTGGCGTCCCATAATCACGGCCAGCTCGCACTCAAAGTGCATAAAGCGGGCCCCCTGGGGGTAGATCACCGTGCCTTTATGGGGCAGCAGGCTGGTGTTGGGTTTCCAGAACAAAGCCGGTTCGCTGGGGCGCTTGAGGCCAAATTCGTCGGCGTGTTCGGCAAAGTTGAGCGCCAGGGCGATCACTTTTCCGGGCTGTACCGGCAGCAGCCACTGTACCGCCTCGGGGTGGTGGGCCTCGCCGGCGTGGTCTACCAGCATACCGTCCTGCAAACGCCCTTGCAGAAGGCGGCCTCGGGAGAGAAAACGGGCGAGTTTCATAGCTTGCTAGACATACTGCTTCCCCGACGGGTCGGGCAGAACCTCACGGCCTTTTTGCTCCGAGGAGACCAGGCCATAGGACTCGGCCATGCGGCGCAGCCGGGCCTCGATCTCGGGGGTGGTGGGGCCTAGGGGTTCGCGCCACTCCTTTTCGCACAGGCCCATCCAGGACAACACGGTTTTGAGCGGGATGGGGTTGGTGTCCCAGAAGATGGCCTCGTTGGCCTCGAGGCCGTAGTAGTGGAGCTCGAGGGCTTCTTTATACCTGCCATCCAAGGTTAGTTGGCACAGCTGGGCGGTCTCCTTGGGCAGCCAGTTGGCGGTAGCGGCGATGGTGCCCACTGCGCCCACGCACATCATGGGGAAGGTGAGGGCCTCGAGGCCGCAGTAGACGCTAAAGTCCCGCCCTACCCGGCGCAAAAGCTCCGAAACGTACTCCACGTCTTTGGAGGAGTGCTTGAGGCCCACCACGTTCTTGAAATCCCGCCTGAGGCGGGCCACCGTCTCGACTTTGATCTCGATGCCGGCCCGGCCCGGAATGTTATAGAGCACGATGGGCATCTCCGGCACGGCCTGGGCCACCTGGCCAAAAAAGCGGTAGAGCCCCTCCTGGTTGGGCTTGATGTAGTAGGGCGTGATGACCAGAGCCCCATGGGCGCCCATCTTGTAGGCCGCAGTGGTAATCTCCAGGGTCTCGTCGAGGCGCAGGGTTCCGGTTCCGGCCAGGAGGGGTACGCGCCCCCGGATGAAGCGCAGCGCCAGCTCGATTAGGTACTTGCGCTCCTCCACGCTAAGCGCGCCGGGCTCGCCGGTGGTGCCGCCCACGCTCAGGGCGTGGGAGCCGGCCTCGATCTGCCGCTCGATGAGCCGCTCGAGCGCGGCCTCGTCAATGGCCCCGTTTTTGAACGGTGTCACCAGGGGTACGATGCTGCCTTTGAACTCGACCATTGCGCTCCTCAATGGATATGTAGTCTAAGTTGCTTATTGCCCGACTCAGATAGTTAATATGTTAAGTAAAAGTATAGCATAGTTTGCAAGCCTCGGTACAATTGTTCATTCAAAAAGCTATGGCCACCACCCTTCCCCAAGACCCCTCCACCCGACTGCTGCGCGACCTCACGCACTCGCTGCCGATGGCCCTGTTGCGGACCCGCGAGGCGGTGGTGCAACGCTTCCGCGCGGTGCTCAGCCGCCACGGCCTGACCGAGCAACAGTGGCGCATCCTGCGGGCCCTGGATGGGCGCGAGGGGCTCGAGGTATCCCTCCTGGCCGAGCAGTGCCGGATTCTGCTGCCCAGCATGACCGGCATCTTGAGGCGTATGGAAAGCCGGGGTCTGGTTCGGCGGGATGCCAACCAGGCCGATGGCCGCAGCACGCTGGTGCGCCTTACCGAGGCATCGCAGGCCCTGTTGGAGCGGATTAAGCCCGAGGTGGTGGAGGTCTACAAGGAGATCGAGCGCATCCTGGGCAAGCGCAAACTCGAGCAGCTCTACGCCCTGCTGGAGGAGCTGGAAGCGGGCCTGCTCGAGGGCCAGTCGTGATTAGAACCAACTTCCCTGTTTGCACACGCGATGACCCGGCTGGGTGAGCCGTGCAGAATCACGGCGAGCCGAAAGAGATGAGCCGGGCCTTGTCCTGTGGCGGTTGGAATTCCCCACGCAGAAGGCCAAATAGGTGCACATCCTCTTTGATGCCCTGCCGGGTTTCGTGCTGTCGCAGAACCCCTTCCCGCTTGAAGCCCAGCTTCTCTACCAGGCTTAGCATCCGGTGGTTGGAGCTGTGGACTTCGGCGGTGATGCGCTCCAGGCCCAGCTCGCTAAAGCCGTGCTCGAGCATCTGCAAGCCAGCAGCATACCCCACCCCTTGCCCCCGGTGGGTTTCGTCGCCAATTGCAATACGCAGGCGGGCCCGTTTTTCCAGGGGGTTGAGTTCGCGTAGGTCCACAAACCCCACCAGATGGCCTTCGGGGTGCCGTGGGCTGGTGACCACAATGCCCCTGCGAACAAGGTCTACCGGGGGGTTGTTGAGCAGCCGCACGAACCAGTCCTGGAGCTGCTCGGCGGGGAGACCCACCGGCCAGCCGTTGGCCAAGCAAAAGGCTTCATCGCGGCTCCACTCGAGCACACGGGGCAGGTCGCTCATGACCAGAGGGCGCAGGTGCACTTCCAACATGGTCTTCCTACCTTACTCCTACCTTACACCGCCCCGGGTTGTTACAGGGTGAACCTTACCTGTATTTACGCCAGGTCCCGCGGTTTTATGTTGAGGTTGCGCCGAAGCTGGGTTTTTAGAAACGCCACCTGAATGCACCTTTGACCTTTGGCCCAGCCCGCGCTAGGCTTGAAGGGTTGTGTCGCGACCTCGAGTCTTGCTGCGCCTGAGCCGGGCCGAGAAGGCCTATGGCGAGCGGGTCTTGTTCACTCAGGCCGAGTTCTGGCTACACCGGCAAGAGCGGGCGGTGCTGGTCGGGCCTAACGGGGCGGGGAAGAGCACCCTGTTTCAAATACTCTGCGGGCAGCAGCCCCTCGACGAAGGCCAGCTGGTACACCCACCCGAGGTGCGCTTGTTTTACCTACCCCAGGACTTTCGCCCGACCCACGGAACCGTCTGGAACCTGGCCTATGCCACCACCCCTTTGCACCGGGCCGAATTGGAGCTTCAGCACACGCCGCCCGACTGCGCGGGCGAGGTCTGGAGCCGTATCCGGGCGCTGTCGTTTTGGAAAGGCCGGGTGGCGCGAACCCTGGCCGATTTTGGCCTTAGTGAAGGGTGGGATCAACCTGCCCAGTTGCTCTCAGGCGGCGAGGCGGTGCGCCTGGGCCTGGCGATGGCCTTTCTTTCCGGCGCAGATGTACTGCTCCTCGATGAGCCCACCACCCATCTGGATCTGCGGATGCGCTTGCGCCTGGAAGAGCTGCTGCTGGCCTACCCTGGGGCGGTGGGCCTGATCTCGCATGATCGGGCGCTGGTGCGCCGGGTGGCCACCACGGTCTATCACCTGGAGGCGGGCCGATTGTTCCGGGTTGCGGGCGGCTATGCGGCTTACCTGCAGGAGCGCGAGCGCATCCGGCGAACCCTGGGAAAAGCCCGCAACCAAGCAGAGCAAGAGCGTGCGCGATTGCTACGAGCCCTGCCCGACCACAGGCGGCCTGGCGCGGACCGCCGCAGGAGCGAAAAGGCGAGGCTGCAAGCTCGAGCCGAGCGCATTCAAGTCCCCGAGCCGCCGCCCCCCGAGCGCCGCTGGAGCCTGGAAATTGCCGCCGAGGGAACCCCGAAGCTGGTGCTCGAGGCCAAAGGTTTGGTGAAGCGGTATCCAGGAGTGCAGGGGAGCAGGGAAGAGGGGGTGCGGGAGGTCATCCGCGGGGCCAACCTGCGCATCTTCCGGGGTGACCGGATCGCGCTGGTAGGGCCCAACGGGGCGGGCAAGACCACCCTGCTGCGCTTGCTGCTTTCCCGCGAATTACTGGATGAGGGGGAACGGACGCTGGGCTATGGGGTGAGCACCGCCTACCTCGACCAGCACTACCATGGCCTCGAGCCCGACCTCCCCCTCTTCGCCCAATTCGCCGCGCACTTCGGCGAGGCCCGGGCAGCGGCCTTGCTGGGCCGCATGGGCTTCAGGCCGCCCCATTGGCACGACGCGCCCCGAAGTTTTTCCGGGGGTGAGCGGGCCAGGGCGGGCCTGGCTCTGCTCGGGGCCTTGCGGGCGGGGCTGCTGGTGATGGACGAGCCCACCAACCACATCGAGCTCGAGCTCCTGGAGGCCCTCGAGCGGGCCCTGGCCGACTACCCTGGTACGCTGATTTTTGTCTCCCACGACCGGGCGCTCATCCAAAAGGTGGCCACCCGCTTCTGGGGGCTGGAGCATGGGGTGCTGGTGGAGTACCCCACCTACGCCGAGGCCGAAGCGGCCATGCTGGGCAAACCGGCCCTGCGGCTCAACCCCTTCGGCGAGAAGGCCTTGGAGGAAGAGCTACCCGTCGAAGAGCGCGACCTCGAGCGAGAGCGCGTGGCCCTGATGGAGCGCCTTTATGAACCCGGCCTGACCGACCGCGCCCGCTTGCGGCTGCGCGCCGACCTGCTGGCGCTGGAGGAGGCCCTCTACCGGCAGTACGCTCGCGAGTATTTTCGGCCCCACCCCTACCGCCACCACGTGCGGCAGGAGGGCCTGGAGGTGTTCGCCGACGAAGAGCTGGGCCTGTGGCAGTTCTGGAGCCGCGAGGAGTTCTGCTGGGGCCAGCTTTCCCAGGGTGTGTTGGTACTGGAAGACCCGCCCAGCCCGAGGCTCTTGCGCGCGGTGTTGCGGATAGCCTTTGAGCTCGAGGACATCCAGGTGGTGCGTGTGGGCCGTCGGAGTTTTGGCCGGAACAGCTACATGAAGCAGTGGAGCGGTCGGGGGCCGCTCGTTGCGAAAAAGACCCCTCCGGCGAAGTCCAGGCGTCGCCCGCCGCGCAAAGGGCGCAACACTGCCCGATCCAGTCACATTCCCTAGTTGCTCAACCCTGTGCTTCGCGCACCTGACGTTTGATCCGGGTCAGCACCGCCTGCAGTCCCCGTAGCCGCAGGGGGGTGATGATCTCTTCTAGTTTGGCCAGGGTGTAGAAGTCCTCTGGCACGCCCAGCACGGCCTCGGGGCTTTCGCCCTCCAGCCCTTCGGCCAGCAGCCCGGCAAAAGCCCGCACGGTGGGGGCCTCTTTGGGCGCGTCGAAAAACAGGTGTACCCGGTTGTCCTCGAGCTCGGTGTGCACAAAGAAGGGCGTGGTGCATTCGTGCACCTGCTCGAGCTTGCCCTGCATCCCCTCTGGCAAGGGGGGCATCTTTTTGGCAAACTCCAGCAGCATCTCGGTCTTGATGACCTTTGGGGCACTTCCCAGCATCTGCACGACGCTTTGAAGTTTGGGGGGTAACTGCGCCAGGCGTTCTTCGGCAGTCATAGCTACCAGGCTATCGGATGAAGGATAGGGGGTCTAGGGCCTCGCGCACGAAGCTGAACTTCACGCGCCCTGTTGCACCAGTTTGAACAAATCCCGGCCCAGATCGGCGTAGTTGCGTACGTGCCCGGCTTGGTTGCCATAGGCCAGGTAGAGGACGCGGTGGATGGCTTGGGCGGCCTCCTCGGCGGTGCGAACCACGGCAAGCTGCTGCACCACTTCGGCCACCACGGGCCCATAGATCTGCTCGAGCGGGGCCAGCTCCCCCAGGCCCAGGGGGTCGTAGATTTGCAGGTAAGTTTGAACCTGTGCGGCCAGGTCTTGCATGGCTAGAGCATACCGAGAATCCACCGCTTGGAGCGTTTTACACGTCATCTTTTGGATAGGGCTGGTGCGCTAGGGCGCGATCATGGGGCCGGATTGACCGTGAAATTGGCGCTCTCGCCCAGCGCCATATTGAGTTGGCCTGTGGGAACGATGGGGGGGTCGATGGCAATGTTGCTGTTGGCAGCATAAACTTGCACGGCATACTGGTCGCTGGTGTTCAAGTTTAGGCTACTGAAGGTGGTGCTGAGCGAGGCCAGCCTGGCACTGGCAACCACAGCGTTGGTGGTGCGGTTGATTAGCCGCACCAAATATCCGCTGGCCCCAGGAACCGCGTTCCAGGAGGCCGTCACCGACTTGGTGGTGGGGTTGGGGCCGATGGTTACGTTGGGCTGTGCTAAAGTGCTGCTGGCGTCTACGTTCACCGAGACCTGTTCGGTCTGGCCGTCGATCACCGCAGAAATCGTATAGGTTCCGCTGGTCAGGGTTTGAGCGGCATTCCATCCTATTTCCCACCAGACCCCCGAGGGGGTACGGGCCGAGGCACTTTGCAGGGTGATGTTTTCGCTGTAGCCACCCGGCCCGCTTACACTGACTGTGATGCTGTTGGGCTGCTGCTGGGGCCGTACCACCAACACATACGATCGCCCGGTGGTGGCGGCTTTGTAGGTTCCGATGGAGGCCTGAAGTTTTACTGGGGCAGGGCTCGAGCACCCACTCAACAAACCCAACGCTGTGATTCCGGCGAGCAGATAGTGTTTCACACGACACCTCGAGCCCGTAGACTATAGCAAGAATGTGAGAGCTACCAAACAGCGCACTCACAACATCGTTTAGATTCGGGCGGCAAGTTCGGCTCGATTACGGCACGTTGTGCTTGAAAATTTTGATCCGGTAGCCGTTGGGGTCACGGACAATGAAGCCATAGGGGCCTTGCTTGTGCCGGTACTCCTCGCGCATATCCCGCTCGATGGGGGCGTGAGGGCTTACCTGCGAAAACCGCTCGTCCACCGCCGTGAAGTTCTCCAGCTCGAGGCCCATGTACACCAGCGCCGATGGGTCGGGGGCCTCGTCCACGCGGTCGAAACGTAGCACGAAGTCGTCGGCTAGGTTGACCCAGATGTGGCCGCTCTCGAGGTTGACCCGTACGTCCGGCAGACCCAGCACCTCGGCGTAAAACGCGCGGGTGGCCTCGAGGCGGTTCGTTTTGAGGGCGATGTGCTGCATCCGTTCCATCTCGAGGCCATTTTAGTATGAGACATATAATCCCAGATGCTTCTTGAGGGCGGGCCCGGGGCCGCCGTACTGGCCCACGGTTAGCGGCCCTAGGCCAGCTCGCCAAACTCGCGCTTACGGGTAGCGGCCCAGCATGGCTTGAGTGACCTCGCGGGCCAGGTTGCCTTACCCTGACCCGGACTTGCCCACAATCAGCATGCGGAAGGTCCGTCTACCGGCCACTAGGTTTTTGCGTCGTCATACATTCGACCTTCCGCACCCCTCCCCCCTGGCCTTGGGATTTTGGGATGGAAACCCTACCCAACCCACAGGTGTACGACCTGGGCCACCTGGGCCGGGTGGCCAGCATCCTGGATCGGATACGGTTGGTAGAGAACGTGGATCGGTTCGTGGGCCCAAGACCCGGGGAAAAGGTCTCTACCGGTATGGCCCTCAGGGCCGCCGTACTGAACGCCCTCAGTTTCGTCTGCGCCCCCCTCTACCTCTTCGGCCACCTCTTCCAGGGCAAGCCCACCGAGTTGCTCAACGACGATCGCGTGGGCCGGATGCTGGACACCCTCTACGCGGCCGGGGTCACCGAGCTGTTTCTGGAGGTAGCTGTCCATAGGAGATATGAGGAGACCAAGGAGACGGAAGAGGAAGGCGGGGCCACCCGCATCACCTACGGCTACAGCCGGGATCACCGCCCCGACCTCCAGCAATGGGTGATGAACCTGGTGTGCGCGGATACCGGGGGATTCCCTTGCTCTTTGCCCCTGGGGGACGGAAACCAGTCAGATCAGGAGGCCCAGGTGCCTCTATCAGCCTGCTACCGCCAGGGCCTGGACCTGGGGGAGGTGGTGGTGCTGGATGGGGCCAGCTATCCTCCAGGCCCTGGAGGGGTTCTCCTCGATTCTGCGGGTGCCCGCGCCCTGCTGGAGGGGGCGTTCCCGGAGGCGGCCTGGTGGCGGCGCTGGCTCCTGGCGGGCCGGGCTGGAGGAAGAAGGCCTCGGGCGGCGGGTGGCGCGGGCAGAAAGGGAGGCTCTTGGCCCGGCGGTTGGCCTGTGCCGAGGACGCCCGGCGGGCTCTGAGCGAGGCCGGCGCCCGGCTGGTCTACCTGGGGGCGGTTCCTGCTGGCCACCAACGTCCTGGAGCGGGGCTTCCGCTTTCTCAAAGACCGGCGGGAGCACCTTGCTGAAGCGGCCGGAGCGGGTGGTGGGTGCTGGGGCCGCGGCTTGAGGAGGAGTTAGAAGGGCAGGCCCACGGCAAGGCCCACCCTGCGCTGGGTGTTTCAGCTATTCATCTGGGTTTGCCTGGCCTTGCTGGAAGGCCGGCCCCTGGTGCTGAACTTCTCTCCCACTCACGGGGCTGCGGTGCGCCTTCTAGGGGGCACAGCGATATTACCTCCTGGAGTGAGGGGGGTGCGGAATGTGGGTATATGGCACCTTCAGGATAAACAGGCCAGGGTGACAGTACGGCGTAGCTGCCCGCGTAACTTTACGCAACTCTAGGCTTGAAAACAACTTACCAGACCACTAGAGCGCTAGGTAGGCTTTTCGCACGGCTTCGTTTTGTGCCAGCACGCCCGCGCTGCCTTGCAAGACCACCTTCCCATGCTCTACCACGTACCCCCGGTCGGCCACCTCGAGGGATAGTGCCACGTTTTGCTCCACCAGGAGCACTCCCACCCCTTCGGTTTTTACCTGAGCTAAGGTGTTGAGCACCTCCTCGGCCAGTTTGGGTGAAAGGCCCAGGCTGGGCTCGTCCACCATCAGGATTTTAGGCTGACCCATCAGCGCCCGCCCGATGGCCAGCATCTGCTGCTCGCCCCCAGAGAGGGTACCGGCCATCTGGCGCCGCCGCTCCGCCAGGCGGGGGAAGAGCGCGTAAATGCGCTCCAGTCCCTGCTGGCGCTGCGACCAGGCCAGAAAGGCTGCCCCCAGGAGCAGGTTTTCCTCCACGCTCATCAGGGGAAAAAGCTGGCGTCCTTCCGGTACGTGGCCCAGCCCCTGCCGGGCCCGTTGGGCTGCCGAGAGGCTCAGCAAGCTGGATCCGCCAAGCGAGACTTCACCGCCCCAGGGGCGAATCAGGCCGGAGATGGTGCGCAAGGCGGTGGTCTTACCGGCCCCGTTGGCCCCTAAGAGGGCCACCAGCTCGCCCTGGGCTACCTCGAGCGTGAGGCCGAACAACACCTGGGCCTTTGCGTATCCGGCCATCAGGTTGCTCGCGCAGAGCTTCATGACGCCCTCCCTAGATAAGCCTCGCGCACCTTGGGATTGGCGGCCACTTCGTGGTAAGTGCCCTCTGCTATCACCTGGCCATAATCCATTACCACCACACGGTCGGCCAAGGCCTGCACCACCGGCATGAGGTGTTCGATAAAGAGCACCGTTACCCCGCTATCCCGGATGCGTCGTACCAGCTCAACAGCCTCCAGGGCCTCGGCGGGTCGCAGCCCGGCCATTACTTCGTCCAGGAGCAACAGCCTGGGCCTGGTGCAAAGAGCCCTGGCGAGCTCGAGGCGCTTGTCTTCTAGCAGCGTGAGTTCCCCGGCCAGGGTTTGCGCCTTGGACAGCAAGCCGGTAAGCCCGATGACCTCTTTGACCACCTGCTCGGCCACCCTAAGCGAGGTGTTAGGCTTGCCGTAAAGGGCGCCGACCAAAAGGTTCTCCCACACGGTCATCTCGGGAAAGGGCTGCACGATTTGGAAAGCCCTCCCCAGCCCCTTCCAGGTGCGCACCTCTGGCGGGGCCTGGGTAATCTCCTTGCCCAAAAACTCGATGCGGCCCTCGTCAGGGCGCAGAAGGCCCGAGAGCAGGTTCAAGAGGGTGCTTTTTCCAGCTCCGTTGGGGCCGATAACCGCCAGGATTTCACCGGGCTTAACCTGAAGGTGTACCTTGCTGGCCGCCACCACCCCACCAAAGCGCTTGGAAAGGCCTTGGACGCTAAGCATGTCCTACCCCTTTGCGATGGAAAAGGCCGACCAGGCCTTTGGGCAAAAACAGAATGCTGAGCACCAGAATGACCCCGTAGACCACCAGGTAGCCCTCGCCAATGCGCAACCGCAACCAGGTCTCGAGGCTCACGATAATGAGCCCACCCAGAAGCGGCCCGGTGGTGGTGTACAACCCACCAAAAATGGAAATCACCAGGGCCTCCACCGCTCGCCCCAGGCCAAAGGCGTCGTAGGGGGAGAGAAACAGGGTCTTCATGGCGTAGACCCCACCCGCCAGCCCTGCCAGAAAGGCGGAAATCATAAAGGCCAGGAGCTTGACCCTTACCACCGGCACCCCCAGTACCCGCGCCACGGCTTCGCCCTGCCTGGTGGCGGCCATGGCGTAATGGAGGCGGCTTTTACCCAAGAGCAGGCTCACCCCTGTAGCCAGGGCCAGCACCGCTACCGCCAGATAGTAGCTGCCTAGGGGTAAGGCGCCGCCGAAAGCGGGCTGAACTGGCAAGCCGATGGCCCCGCCGGTGAATGTCGCTTTGAGCACCAAGGTGCGCATGACCTCGCTGAACGCCAGGGTGGCGATGGCAAAGTACATCCCGTGCAGCCGCAGAGTGGCCAGGCCCAGGAGCAGGCTGAACGAAGCTGCCACTATACCCCCGATGAGCAAAGCCAGCAGGGTGCCCATTGGAGGGGCCGTCAGCGCCGCGGCATAGGCCCCCAGACCAAAAAAAGCCCCGTGGGCCAGTGAGAGCTGCCCGGTACGGGCTAGAAGATCCCAGGCTAGGGCCAATGCGCTAATCAGAAAGGCAAACTGGGCGGTGTCCAGCAAAAAAGCCCGCCATTCCCCCAGGGGCAGCCCTGGGAGCACCAGGGCTAGCAGTAAGAGCAGCCCGGCCAGGATCATGCGGCCCTCCAGCTACGCCAGGTCAGGGCCACAAAAATGACCAGAAAAAAGACGGCCTCAACCCAACCTCCTCCACCCGGTGCGTAGGTGCTTACCAGGGCTTCGGCCAGGGCTAAAACAATGGCTGCTGGCACCACCCCGCGCAGGTTGCCCAGCCCCGCCATCACGATGATGGCAAAGGCTTTGAGGGTATAGGCAAAGCCCACGGTAGGCGAGGCGTAGAGCATCACCGAGAGCATCACCCCGGCCACCCCGGCCAGCGCAGCCGAGAGACCAAAAGCTAGCAGGTAGACCCGTGGGGTTTCAATACCCAGCAGCCCAGGGGCTAAGCGGTTTTGCGCCACTGCCCGTACCGCCAGGCCCAGCCGGGTGCGATCCAGAAAGCCATACAGCGCGCCCAAAATGCCCACCGAAAGCCCAAAAGCCAGCAACGGTGGCACCCCAAAAGAGAGACCTCCCAGGCTTAGGGTGGCCCCCTGATAACTGGTCGAGATCACCCGGGTATCAGCCCCAAAGGCCAGTAAGGCGACATTTTGCAAGGCCACCGAGAGGCCAAAGGTGAGGAGCATCTGGTTAAGCTCGGGGGCGGCCAGCACCGGCCGGATTAGGCCCAAGTAGGTGATGGCCCCAACCACAAAGAGTGCCAGGGCGGCCAATCCCAGGGATAGGAAAGGGTCGAGGCCGACGCCCACGAAGAGTAGGTAGGCGATAAAGGCCCCGATCATGGTGAACTCGCCGTGGGCGAAGTTGACGATGCCCACCACGCCCACCGCAATTGCCAGTCCGCTGGCTACCAGGGCGTAGATGCCAGCGGCCAGGATACCGTTGATGAGGGTTTGTAAAAGCAGGTCCATAGGTTTTGCAGGGCTGCTAGGTTAGCAACGCCCTGTGGGCCGTGTCGGAAAGATAGTCGTTGCGTCATGTGTTCCGGTGTCACGACTCTTTGCTGGGGTAAGCTTGCTGCCCAATAAGCCCCCGGCGAGAACCGATGGGAACCACCTTGAGCGAGCGTTACGAACCTCTAGTAGTTGCCGGGAAACCGCAGGGGCCGGGCGGCGCGATTGGACGGGAAGACCGGGCGGCGCGAACCCTCCAGGTACTGGAATTGCAGCCAGATGCTTTGGTTGAAGCCTTGGAAGCGGGTGCGTCCGGTATCGGAAGGCTTGAACGAGAGGGGACCAAAGGGCGTGTCCATTTGTACCTTAGCTAGCTCTGTGGCGATGCGGTCTTTGTCGGTCGAGCCAGCAGCCTCTATGGCTTTGCCCAAGCTAAGGGCGATCACGTAACCCATGGGCGCCATGTATTCGTCGGTTACCTCGCCAAACTTGCGGCGATATAGGGTGACGAAGCGGCGGCTTTCGCTGTTGGCTACCGAGGGCAGCCAGGCGGTCATTCCGGCCACATCGTTCGAAAGGTTGTTCTTCTCGAAGCCCACCGGCCAGGCGGGTGGCGCGCCGTAGATGAGCTTGGGCTCGAGCCCCACCTGCCGGGTCTGGGCGGCGATGGGTAGAGCGTCCACGTCGTAGCCGATCCAGTACAGAATGTCGGGCCGGAAGCCCTTAAGGCGGGTCAGGATGGCGGTGAAGCTGCCCGAACCCGACTTGAAGGGCTCGGCCTGCACGGTGTAACCCTGGCGCTCGAGCTGCTGGCGATAGGTCTGGATGCCCGCAGAGCCAAAAGGCCCGTCTTCGTAGAGGATGGCCACCCGCCGAGCTCCGCTCTCGTAAAGGTAACCCAAGTTGCCACCTACAAAACGCTGGCCAGCCGCCTGAAGTTGTGGGCAAAGATGAAGCCCCACACCTTGAGCACAAAGCCCTGGAGGGTGGTGGCATGAATGCCATAGGGGGAATAGCTCGGTCAGGGCGGAACCCACCGACTCGATGATTTTCCTGCCCAAGGTGGCGATGAGCTGATTGGGTTGGTGGCAGCGCCTGGAGTTCCCCTTGCGAATAGCTCGCAGCCGGA
>Ga0308412_1000192_pt1 | contig 29286 bp, 21 predicted proteins | sample HotsprottomLayer_FD_202357 | JGI IMG/M metagenome (GOLD analysis project Ga0308412, IMG submission 202357) | Hot spring phototrophic mat microbial communities from Octopus Spring, Yellowstone National Park, Wyoming, United States -... | ecosystem: Environmental > Aquatic > Thermal springs > Hot...
TCCACTATCTGCACGACCGGCTCGTCAGCCCCGAGACCACCCCCTCGCTTGCTGAGCGGATTGCCGAACGCTCGCTCCTCGCTGCTCAGCCTGCCAGCTGACTACAGCGATTTTGGAGAGGATACTTTTCAACGCATCATACAGCGGCCCATCTTTCCGAACGCGCCGGTTTCAATCCGCCTTGCGGATGCGTGGCCTTTTCAACGCCTCTGGCTCCGGGCGGCGCCCAGTGGCTGGGCCCTGTTTCAATCCGCCTTGCGGATGCGTGGCCTTTTCAACGGCGCGGGCGGCCGCGCGCGCGCGGAGGGAAGCGGAACGTTTCAATCCGCCTTGCGGATGCGTGGCCTTTTCAACCTCTACCGCGGGTTACGTTGCGCCTGACGAACAGGGCGGTTTCAATCCGCCTTGCGGATGCGTGGCCTTTTCAACGAACAGGTTTGGGCGGACACCGACGTTGACGTTCTGGTGTTTCAATCCGCCTTGCGGATGCGTGGCCTTTTCAACCAGCCCCACGCCATCAGCAGCTTGCCCTCATTCGTCGTTTCAATCCGCCTTGCGGATGCGTGGCCTTTTCAACTCGCGGTGCCTACGCCGACCCCGACGCTGGAGCCATGTTTCAATCCGCCTTGCGGATGCGTGGCCTTTTCAACCGTGGACATCCCGTAAGCGCCCAGCACGTCAAACGCCGTTTCAATCCGCCTTGCGGATGCGTGGCCTTTTCAACGGGGATATGGTCGAAGTCGCGGGCCGTTTGGGCTGGGTTTCAATCCGCCTTGCGGATGCGTGGCCTTTTCAACACCAACGTCACTCCCACCTGGAGCGACGCGGTCAAGTTTCAATCCGCCTTGCGGATGCGTGGCCTTTTCAACGCCACAGATGCGCATCCCTCATCTCCTGCGTCCACGTTTCAATCCGCCTTGCGGATGCGTGGCCTTTTCAACGTGAGGACGAGGAAGCTGAGGAAGAGGAAGTCTGAGGTTTCAATCCGCCTTGCGGATGCGTGGCCTTTTCAACCAGTCTGGAGGTTATCATGATGATCACCGTCTCCTATGTTTCAATCCGCCTTGCGGATGCGTGGCCTTTTCAACCCCCGAATCCACAGGATTCGGTAGGCGAGTAGGTTGGTTTCAATCCGCCTTGCGGATGCGTGGCCTTTTCAACTGCGGAGCAGGGCCCCGACGCCCCGATCATTGCTCATAGTTTCAATCCGCCTTGCGGATGCGTGGCCTTTTCAACGGTGCGGCGCCGCGGCGATAATCTCCTCCATCGCGGGTTTCAATCCGCCTTGCGGATGCGTGGCCTTTTCAACCTCGCGACGGTTGCGAGCGCAACGGTCGCGCGCGCAATGTTTCAATCCGCCTTGCGGATGCGTGGCCTTTTCAACGCCCCGACGATCCGAGGGGGCGAGGAAGGAGCAGATGTTTCAATCCGCCTTGCGGATGCGTGGCCTTTTCAACTCCTCACCGCCAAGGACCGCGATCACCGCGTCGGATGTTTCAATCCGCCTTGCGGATGCGTGGCCTTTTCAACCCCGTCGCCCAAGTTTGTGCCGCCGAACGCGGCGCTGTTTCAATCCGCCTTGCGGATGCGTGGCCTTTTCAACGTGTATGAGACCATTGCTACGTTGCCGCTCGACAGTTGGTTTCAATCCGCCTTGCGGATGCGTGGCCTTTTCAACTCGCGGGCGAGACGGGAAAATGTTCTTACGCGGTGTCTTGTTTCAATCCGCCTTGCGGATGCGTGGCCTTTTCAACTTGACGTGCTGGTCTACCGCTCGTCGGGCGGCTTGGTGTTTCAATCCGCCTTGCGGATGCGTGGCCTTTTCAACCGCCAAAATCGGGGGATAGTTGCACGCGCAACTATCCCGTTTCAATCCGCCTTGCGGATGCGTGGCCTTTTCAACCGGATGATGATGAGATAGGCATTGCTATCTGTGACTGTTTCAATCCGCCTTGCGGATGCGTGGCCTTTTCAACATGCCGATGCGGCTGACTGGCTTGCTAATCAAGCCGGCGTTTCAATCCGCCTTGCGGATGCGTGGCCTTTTCAACTCCTATTACCCGTGGCAGGTCGCTCATTTTTACTCCCGCGTTTCAATCCGCCTTGCGGATGCGTGGCCTTTTCAACCTGCGGAGCGCGGCCAGGCCGCGCACCCGCGTCGTGTTTCAATCCGCCTTGCGGATGCGTGGCCTTTTCAACCAGGGTCTGGGCCGCTCTGGTCTGAGGCCATAACAGGTTTCAATCCGCCTTGCGGATGCGTGGCCTTTTCAACCGCGACGGTGCGCCAGCCCAGGACCAGGCCGACGCTGTTTCAATCCGCCTTGCGGATGCGTGGCCTTTTCAACCGGTGATGGCCGCGTCGGCGCCGGCCCCCGGCGCAAGTTTCAATCCGCCTTGCGGATGCGTGGCCTTTTCAACCATCAGTCAGCCACCAGTGGCGGCCGGGAGTTTCCAGTTTCAATCCGCCTTGCGGATGCGTGGCCTTTTCAACCCAGTTCCGGGCACGCCGCAAGAGTAGCATCGCCCGGGTTTCAATCCGCCTTGCGGATGCGTGGCCTTTTCAACCGCGCGCGTCCCACTCGCGGAGCGCGCGCAGTAGACTGGTTTCAATCCGCCTTGCGGATGCGTGGCCTTTTCAACGTAGTGGAGATACCCAAAGGTACTGTCGTAGTCATAGGTTTCAATCCGCCTTGCGGATGCGTGGCCTTTTCAACCGAACAGGGCACCGAGCTCCTCGAGGGAGTCGAGGAGTTTCAATCCGCCTTGCGGATGCGTGGCCTTTTCAACTGTAGCAATGCAGACCAGTTCGCGATAGATCCGCGGGGTTTCAATCCGCCTTGCGGATGCGTGGCCTTTTCAACCACGGAGACGGTTGCACCCGCGATCGTTGCAGCCGCGTTTCAATCCGCCTTGCGGATGCGTGGCCTTTTCAACTATCTCCGCGTCTGGGTCCTCCCCGCTGGCGATGAGGTTTCAATCCGCCTTGCGGATGCGTGGCCTTTTCAACACGATGCGCGGGTAGCGGCGGTGTACATCTGCGATGGTTTCAATCCGCCTTGCGGATGCGTGGCCTTTTCAACGGCCTGGATGGTCACCCTTCAGGGAAGAATCGCCTTGTTTCAATCCGCCTTGCGGATGCGTGGCCTTTTCAACCATACCAGAGGCATTTACGATGCATGTTGCCCTTGTTTCAATCCGCCTTGCGGATGCGTGGCCTTTTCAACGGGGATACACCAACCACCAGGGACCGTACCTCGTTCGTTTCAATCCGCCTTGCGGATGCGTGGCCTTTTCAACCGGAGGAGCTGGCGGCCGCGGTCGAGCCGGAGGGGGTTTCAATCCGCCTTGCGGATGCGTGGCCTTTTCAACCCGCGCGTCTGGATTGCGGCCACAGGACCACTCGCCATGTTTCAATCCGCCTTGCGGATGCGTGGCCTTTTCAACTACAAGGCGATGGATGACGAGACGCTCGACCCGCGCCGGTTTCAATCCGCCTTGCGGATGCGTGGCCTTTTCAACCTATGGGGTCACCGCGGACGCCTGGGATGACGCCGTGGTTTCAATCCGCCTTGCGGATGCGTGGCCTTTTCAACTGCCAGCGGGCCGCCCGTCAGGTACTCGCTGTACTGGGTTTCAATCCGCCTTGCGGATGCGTGGCCTTTTCAACGCGATGGCAGTGGCTCGCTGCCACAGCCGCCGCTGCTGTTTCAATCCGCCTTGCGGATGCGTGGCCTTTTCAACGCGGTCATTGGTCATGAACGACCGCCGATCCAGAAAGTTTCAATCCGCCTTGCGGATGCGTGGCCTTTTCAACCCGACGCCGACACCCTACGGCGCTCCTGAGAGAGCGTTTCAATCCGCCTTGCGGATGCGTGGCCTTTTCAACAGGGGTGCGCGGGGAGGCAGGTCGGAAAATTAGATATGTTTCAATCCGCCTTGCGGATGCGTGGCCTTTTCAACCCGCCGCGCGCCGAGGATCGGCGGTCCGAACAGACCGGCGGTTTCAATCCGCCTTGCGGATGCGTGGCCTTTTCAACGCTCCGCGAGGTCCGCTGCCCCCGCGACGCTCAGGGTTTCAATCCGCCTTGCGGATGCGTGGCCTTTTCAACCACACGATGAGCAAGAGACGGACATCCCCGATATGTTTCAATCCGCCTTGCGGATGCGTGGCCTTTTCAACCATCGCGGGCGAGTGGGGTAGGCGGTATTTCGACCGTTTCAATCCGCCTTGCGGATGCGTGGCCTTTTCAACCCCCCAGTTCGACCGGGGGCGGACCGGGATCAATGCGTGTTTCAATCCGCCTTGCGGATGCGTGGCCTTTTCAACCGGTCCAGGCGTTCGTGCTCCGTGTCCCGCAGCGGGGGTTTCAATCCGCCTTGCGGATGCGTGGCCTTTTCAACCCCTGGTGCGCCAATTTGTGTGCAAGCACGGGTACCGAAGTTTCAATCCGCCTTGCGGATGCGTGGCCTTTTCAACTCGGCGGCAGTTCTAGCCGCTCCCACGTCCGTTCGATGTTTCAATCCGCCTTGCGGATGCGTGGCCTTTTCAACCGAGCGAATTGCGATTCCGCTCCAGCACCGCCTGAGTGTTTCAATCCGCCTTGCGGATGCGTGGCCTTTTCAACGGGTGAAGCAAGCCGCGTGGGGATGCGGCTACGAGGTTTCAATCCGCCTTGCGGATGCGTGGCCTTTTCAACGCGCTACGACAGACGCGCCACGACGGATGCGCGAGTTTCAATCCGCCTTGCGGATGCGTGGCCTTTTCAACTACCCGACTCCAATCCGTTGGTCGGATCGTTGGACAGTTTCAATCCGCCTTGCGGATGCGTGGCCTTTTCAACGAGGGCTGGGACATCATGAGCCAGATCGACGTAACCGTTTCAATCCGCCTTGCGGATGCGTGGCCTTTTCAACCGCGCGCGGCTGCCCGTGCTTCCCGCTTTGCCTGCTTGTTTCAATCCGCCTTGCGGATGCGTGGCCTTTTCAACCGTCGCTCGGCTGGTTTGTGCTCAGGTTTCAGCCGAGTTTCAATCCGCCTTGCGGATGCGTGGCCTTTTCAACCATTGCGCCAGATTCGCATTGGCCACGACGCCAAAGGTTTCAATCCGCCTTGCGGATGCGTGGCCTTTTCAACTCGAACTGCTGCGGCAGCTACTGGCACGCTATGGGTGGTTTCAATCCGCCTTGCGGATGCGTGGCCTTTTCAACCCGGTCTCCCTGGAAGTGCCGGGCAATCGCCGGCAGGTTTCAATCCGCCTTGCGGATGCGTGGCCTTTTCAACTGGGCTGCGGTCCTGGCCGTGGCCCTGGTTGTGTGGGTGTTTCAATCCGCCTTGCGGATGCGTGGCCTTTTCAACCGGGGCGATGCCACTCGATGCGCGGGTATCTCCGGTGGTTTCAATCCGCCTTGCGGATGCGTGGCCTTTTCAACGGGTGGCAGGGAGATAGTTGCAGCCGCAATCGTTGCGTTTCAATCCGCCTTGCGGATGCGTGGCCTTTTCAACTCGGGCGAACCGGCGCGTGGTGGGTGTGCGATGTCAGTTTCAATCCGCCTTGCGGATGCGTGGCCTTTTCAACCTCAATGTCGATCACCTCATCCCGGCACTTCTCGATTGTTTCAATCCGCCTTGCGGATGCGTGGCCTTTTCAACCGCGACCGCCTGCGCTGCTTGTCGATACCCATTGGTGTTTCAATCCGCCTTGCGGATGCGTGGCCTTTTCAACCGCAACGATGACTGAACTCGAACGGCTTATCGCTGAGTTTCAATCCGCCTTGCGGATGCGTGGCCTTTTCAACCTCCACGCATCTCTTCAACGCATGGAACATCGTCAGGTTTCAATCCGCCTTGCGGATGCGTGGCCTTTTCAACAAGCGTTCGGCAATCACCTTCGCTAGCTTGTCACCGGTTTCAATCCGCCTTGCGGATGCGTGGCCTTTTCAACTTCGCGCATGAACACCAGGTCGCGTTCGCCACGCTGTTTCAATCCGCCTTGCGGATGCGTGGCCTTTTCAACACGTTAGTTGTCCTGGTACACGCACTCGATCCGCATCGTTTCAATCCGCCTTGCGGATGCGTGGCCTTTTCAACGGAACGCGTGTTGGAACGCATCGATCAGACCAATGATGTTTCAATCCGCCTTGCGGATGCGTGGCCTTTTCAACTGAGCAGATTGGTAATGGAAATGCCGACCAGCCGCAACGTTTCAATCCGCCTTGCGGATGCGTGGCCTTTTCAACGGCACAAAAATGGCACGATCGCTGCTGGAGTCGCGTCGTTTCAATCCGCCTTGCGGATGCGTGGCCTTTTCAACTGCTCGAACGACTCGGCATCACCGCGCTGATCGACAGTTTCAATCCGCCTTGCGGATGCGTGGCCTTTTCAACTCCTGGGGTGGCCGACGAATACTCCGGCCATCGTGCTGTTTCAATCCGCCTTGCGGATGCGTGGCCTTTTCAACGGACGCGCGACAGTAGGCGCCCCCTTGAGCATAAGCGTTTCAATCCGCCTTGCGGATGCGTGGCCTTTTCAACGAAGCATGCGCGGTCATAGTCTTCCGGCGCGCCGTGTTTCAATCCGCCTTGCGGATGCGTGGCCTTTTCAACAACCATGGCAACATCAAATCGGCTTCACAACATCGTGTTTCAATCCGCCTTGCGGATGCGTGGCCTTTTCAACCCGAACGACATCGAAGGGGTCGAGATCGGCACCTAGTTTCAATCCGCCTTGCGGATGCGTGGCCTTTTCAACGCGATGCCGACGAGGACGGTCAAGCCCCAACCAACGTTTCAATCCGCCTTGCGGATGCGTGGCCTTTTCAACGACTGGTTCCCCATCGGCGCCATTCCGCAGCGCGCCGTTTCAATCCGCCTTGCGGATGCGTGGCCTTTTCAACTTCCCGGAGCAACGTGGGAGGAGAAGCGGAAGAACGTCGTTTCAATCCGCCTTGCGGATGCGTGGCCTTTTCAACGGCGTGGATGAAAGGAGGGACAACGATGAACATCAAGTTTCAATCCGCCTTGCGGATGCGTGGCCTTTTCAACATGTTACGGATCGGATCGCGACATGGGAAGCAAAACGTTTCAATCCGCCTTGCGGATGCGTGGCCTTTTCAACTTGTTATGGCGATATCGTCTCGGGACGGTTGTGGCAGTTTCAATCCGCCTTGCGGATGCGTGGCCTTTTCAACTCGTTGTTCTCCTTGCTGGATCTCGCTTGCCGTTCGGTTTCAATCCGCCTTGCGGATGCGTGGCCTTTTCAACTTTTCGTGGTCAAAGACCGGTACGGCCAAGACCAGAGTTTCAATCCGCCTTGCGGATGCGTGGCCTTTTCAACGGCGGGCCGGAGGGCCCGCAACCTCAAGGTGCTCGAGTTTCAATCCGCCTTGCGGATGCGTGGCCTTTTCAACCGTGGAGCAGATGATAGCCGAGGCGCGGCGATGGCCGTTTCAATCCGCCTTGCGGATGCGTGGCCTTTTCAACGTGGCGGAGCTGCGGCAGACCGCTGCCGCCGGTGACGGGTTTCAATCCGCCTTGCGGATGCGTGGCCTTTTCAACGGAGTGTTTTGCCGCCGCCCAGACGCCCTCGAATCGTTTCAATCCGCCTTGCGGATGCGTGGCCTTTTCAACTTGCCCGCGGTTGCGCGCGCGCAACCGCGGGCGATAGTTTCAATCCGCCTTGCGGATGCGTGGCCTTTTCAACTCTCTCCTTTCTTTCTTTCACGCAAGGCACACTACCTCACGTTTCAATCCGCCTTGCGGATGCGTGGCCTTTTCAACAGGACGTTCCCGGATTTTTCTGGTCGGTAGGCGGTGTTTCAATCCGCCTTGCGGATGCGTGGCCTTTTCAACGTGAACCGCGTCTGCTTGAGCTAGCCGACTGGGAGAGTTTCAATCCGCCTTGCGGATGCGTGGCCTTTTCAACAGCGCCAACGCGAGGCGCACCTCTGGTTGTCGGACGTTTCAATCCGCCTTGCGGATGCGTGGCCTTTTCAACTTCGATTAGATGCGGGTTTTGGCCGTACCGGTCTTTGTTTCAATCCGCCTTGCGGATGCGTGGCCTTTTCAACTTCCGTCCTTTCCCGGGGCGTCTCCGGGAATACCGGAGTTTCAATCCGCCTTGCGGATGCGTGGCCTTTTCAACCCGGCGATAGGCGTCCCCTGTTCCAACACCATGAGCGGGTTTCAATCCGCCTTGCGGATGCGTGGCCTTTTCAACCCGCTGATCCTGGCCGTACCGGTCCTTCACAACAAAGGTTTCAATCCGCCTTGCGGATGCGTGGCCTTTTCAACGCGGCGACCGCCAAACATCGTCTCAAGTTCTTGCAACGGTTTCAATCCGCCTTGCGGATGCGTGGCCTTTTCAACCCACGATGCTTGAGGTTGCCGCAACGGTCGTTGAAGCAGTTTCAATCCGCCTTGCGGATGCGTGGCCTTTTCAACGGCGGCCGACATCGGCTGCCATCCCGGGTCGCTTGACGTTTCAATCCGCCTTGCGGATGCGTGGCCTTTTCAACGGCGAATGTCTGCGCGCTTCACCCGAAAGTCTGCCCGGTTTCAATCCGCCTTGCGGATGCGTGGCCTTTTCAACCCGCAAACTGGATTCGTCAAAACGTACCTGTCGGCGAGTTTCAATCCGCCTTGCGGATGCGTGGCCTTTTCAACGCGTGGGGATGCGGCTACGAGCACCTGATGCCGTAGTTTCAATCCGCCTTGCGGATGCGTGGCCTTTTCAACCACGTGGTGACTATCGCCGCGCGCTCGAATCCCTCGTTTCAATCCGCCTTGCGGATGCGTGGCCTTTTCAACTCCAGTTTGCGGCCTCCTCTGACAGCTCAGCCTCCGGGTTTCAATCCGCCTTGCGGATGCGTGGCCTTTTCAACCAAGAACGAGCTTAGCGTGGATAATCGCGTCCTCGTGTTTCAATCCGCCTTGCGGATGCGTGGCCTTTTCAACACATCGGCCCTCTACGCGCTGTTCCCGGATATTCGAGTTTCAATCCGCCTTGCGGATGCGTGGCCTTTTCAACCGGCCCGCAGGGGCCGCGCCTCGTTGCGCGGATCAGGGTTTCAATCCGCCTTGCGGATGCGTGGCCTTTTCAACATCGTAATTTCTCCAATTACGACCACACTCTCTTGTTTCAATCCGCCTTGCGGATGCGTGGCCTTTTCAACCTCTGCCTCTTCCTCGGACAGTTCGGCCTCTGGTTCGTTTCAATCCGCCTTGCGGATGCGTGGCCTTTTCAACTCCGACAAGAAACAAAGATCGCGCTTGAGAAGCGCAGTTTCAATCCGCCTTGCGGATGCGTGGCCTTTTCAACTCCGGGATCGCTACGGCCAAGATCCGCGTCTGATCGGTTTCAATCCGCCTTGCGGATGCGTGGCCTTTTCAACTCGGCCCAGGCGTCCGCTTCGTTGTCGTGCCAGGTGAGCCAGTTTCAATCCGCCTTGCGGATGCGTGGCCTTTTCAACCGCCAAAGCGCAGGTGTCATATTTGCGCTCCATCGGCGTTTCAATCCGCCTTGCGGATGCGTGGCCTTTTCAACCTCCCACGTTGCCCCAGGAAGTGGCAACGTGATTGCGTTTCAATCCGCCTTGCGGATGCGTGGCCTTTTCAACGTGGGGCGAGCGCCAGCGCGAGGCGCACGTGTGGTTGTTTCAATCCGCCTTGCGGATGCGTGGCCTTTTCAACTGAGGCCATGCGCAAGATCTGGGCGGACGGCACCGTGTTTCAATCCGCCTTGCGGATGCGTGGCCTTTTCAACCTGGTTCGCGATGTTGGGGTTTCCGGCACGGCTTGGTTTCAATCCGCCTTGCGGATGCGTGGCCTTTTCAACGATGCTGTCGTCCGGGTTATCCGGGAAGGTGTAGCTGTTTCAATCCGCCTTGCGGATGCGTGGCCTTTTCAACGTCCACGCCTGCATCCACGCCGCGGTGTTCTGCCAAGTTTCAATCCGCCTTGCGGATGCGTGGCCTTTTCAACCCAGTTGTTGTCGGGCGGCGCGAGTGGACCGCCCTGGTTTCAATCCGCCTTGCGGATGCGTGGCCTTTTCAACAGCGTGGTGGCGAGACGACGTAATCGCCACGGGCGTAGTTTCAATCCGCCTTGCGGATGCGTGGCCTTTTCAACTCCGGCCAAGATTCACGTCACCGCTCATGGCTGTTGTTTCAATCCGCCTTGCGGATGCGTGGCCTTTTCAACCCTCCGGCCCGCCGCTCCAGTACGCCGGGGTTGCCTGGTTTCAATCCGCCTTGCGGATGCGTGGCCTTTTCAACGCGGGATCGGCGTGGACAAAAAGGAGGTGCATATGGCGTTTCAATCCGCCTTGCGGATGCGTGGCCTTTTCAACCGATCACAATCAAGGGAACGGAGACGTACCCGGGGGGTTTCAATCCGCCTTGCGGATGCGTGGCCTTTTCAACACGGCATAAACAAAATCAGTGGGCGCGGTCATGGCGGTTTCAATCCGCCTTGCGGATGCGTGGCCTTTTCAACCGAATGTCTGCGCGCTTCACTCGAAAATCCGCGCGGTTTCAATCCGCCTTGCGGATGCGTGGCCTTTTCAACGCGCGAACAACCTCGTCATCCTGGCTGACCTCGCAGGTTTCAATCCGCCTTGCGGATGCGTGGCCTTTTCAACCATGCGCAACTGAAGACTGTAGATGCGCTCCTGAATGTTTCAATCCGCCTTGCGGATGCGTGGCCTTTTCAACGGCCAGCGAGATGCTCTCGTCAGGTTGGGAATCGATGTTTCAATCCGCCTTGCGGATGCGTGGCCTTTTCAACCCACCGACAGAACCAGCCGTTTGTTCTCGGAGCATCGTTTCAATCCGCCTTGCGGATGCGTGGCCTTTTCAACAGCGGCGCGGGATCGGCGTGGACAAAAAGGAGGGACGTTTCAATCCGCCTTGCGGATGCGTGGCCTTTTCAACCTAAGCCCGCGCCCACGGAAGCGCCCGCAGAGCCCGCGGTTTCAATCCGCCTTGCGGATGCGTGGCCTTTTCAACCAACCCGCAGAGCATGGTGAACGCGCCCAGTACGGTTTCAATCCGCCTTGCGGATGCGTGGCCTTTTCAACTCGGCGATCGCACGACCGCCGCGGTTGCCGATGCCATGTTTCAATCCGCCTTGCGGATGCGTGGCCTTTTCAACTGAAGTTCGCGTGGACCAAAAACAGGCGAATCCAGGGTTTCAATCCGCCTTGCGGATGCGTGGCCTTTTCAACGCGGTACAGCGTGCGCCCGGGAAGGCGCATCGTGGGGTTTCAATCCGCCTTGCGGATGCGTGGCCTTTTCAACGGGCTGCGCGGGTGTGACGATCCGGCCTGCAACCCCGTTTCAATCCGCCTTGCGGATGCGTGGCCTTTTCAACGGCCTGCGCATCCCGCAGGCCGCAGACCGTGCATCGGTTTCAATCCGCCTTGCGGATGCGTGGCCTTTTCAACGTCCGCGGGCAGATCGAGGGCCTCCATCAGCGCGGCGTTTCAATCCGCCTTGCGGATGCGTGGCCTTTTCAACTCATCGTGCAAGCCCGCACGGCCACCATTGCGTTTGGTTTCAATCCGCCTTGCGGATGCGTGGCCTTTTCAACGTGCTGACACAACACAGAAGACAAGCCATAGCACAAGTTTCAATCCGCCTTGCGGATGCGTGGCCTTTTCAACTCGGTGGGACCCCGCGGAAGGCGCGGGGTCGGCGTGGTTTCAATCCGCCTTGCGGATGCGTGGCCTTTTCAACTCCCACGTTGCTCCGGGAAGGGGAAGCGTGATTGCGTTTCAATCCGCCTTGCGGATGCGTGGCCTTTTCAACTAGATACCCATCCGTTCGGCGCTCCCCGGTGGGGGGTTTCAATCCGCCTTGCGGATGCGTGGCCTTTTCAACCCCGATTCGTTCAACACATGGCGAAGGAATACATCATGTTTCAATCCGCCTTGCGGATGCGTGGCCTTTTCAACTCGCTGGTGGCAATGCTTGCGAACTGGATCACCGAGTTTCAATCCGCCTTGCGGATGCGTGGCCTTTTCAACTCCGAGGAAGAGGCTGCGGACTGGATTCGCGAGTCGTTTCAATCCGCCTTGCGGATGCGTGGCCTTTTCAACTCCGCCCGCCCTACGCAGGCATGTGGCATGGGTTGGTTTCAATCCGCCTTGCGGATGCGTGGCCTTTTCAACTTCCATGAGCATGCGCACGTAGGTGGCCGCGGTGTGCACAGTTTCAATCCGCCTTGCGGATGCGTGGCCTTTTCAACGCGGGCCGCAGCCCGTGCCTCCCGTTTCGCCTGTTTGTTTCAATCCGCCTTGCGGATGCGTGGCCTTTTCAACTGCACTCCTCGGTGACCGTCCGAAATCGGTCATCAGGTTTCAATCCGCCTTGCGGATGCGTGGCCTTTTCAACCGAATCTTCGCCATGTGCTGATCAATGGCGGCACTGGTTTCAATCCGCCTTGCGGATGCGTGGCCTTTTCAACTGGAACATCGTTGGGGCGCGACCCCATGCTACCGCTGTTTCAATCCGCCTTGCGGATGCGTGGCCTTTTCAACCCGGTTTTACGCTCGAGTCGCGCGGGAGATCGGCGTGTTTCAATCCGCCTTGCGGATGCGTGGCCTTTTCAACGTCCCAGCCGACAAGCTCCAGGATGCGCCGGTACGTGGTTTCAATCCGCCTTGCGGATGCGTGGCCTTTTCAACATGTGCCCGCCGGTGCAACGTGCGTACTCATCTCGGTTTCAATCCGCCTTGCGGATGCGTGGCCTTTTCAACTCCCACAGCACCATGCCGCTGCCCGCGCCTGGCGCCGTGTTTCAATCCGCCTTGCGGATGCGTGGCCTTTTCAACCGTGCTGCTGGGGGCGTCGGGAGAAGAACGGCTAGGTTTCAATCCGCCTTGCGGATGCGTGGCCTTTTCAACTCCTCTGGGACGCGCTGGTTGCCCAGGAGGCGGCCGTTTCAATCCGCCTTGCGGATGCGTGGCCTTTTCAACCTGGCTGGGGAAGGTGTATCTTGGGCAGCGCGACCGGTTTCAATCCGCCTTGCGGATGCGTGGCCTTTTCAACCCATGTCGTGTGCTCCTGCCCTGCCGGACCGGGGGTGTTTCAATCCGCCTTGCGGATGCGTGGCCTTTTCAACACGACTACGGCGCTGCGGCTGCCAGGCTTGCGGCCCGTTTCAATCCGCCTTGCGGATGCGTGGCCTTTTCAACCCGAACGAACGCGAAGAGGAGTTTGTTCAAGAGACGTTTCAATCCGCCTTGCGGATGCGTGGCCTTTTCAACATGGGGGCGAAATATCCTGCCGGATTCATCAGCCCAGTTTCAATCCGCCTTGCGGATGCGTGGCCTTTTCAACTGCGTAACGCGCCGTAGAACGACCGCGCGCCGGCGATGGTTTCAATCCGCCTTGCGGATGCGTGGCCTTTTCAACGACGATTCCATCGGTTGTGCTGCTCGCCAGGCAGTCTGTTTCAATCCGCCTTGCGGATGCGTGGCCTTTTCAACAACAAACTGGCCGAGACGCAAAAACAGGCGGCAAAGTTTCAATCCGCCTTGCGGATGCGTGGCCTTTTCAACTCTTCGACCCCCGGTACCGCCAGGGCCAGGACCAGTTTCAATCCGCCTTGCGGATGCGTGGCCTTTTCAACTCGCTACGGGCAGAATCAGCGTCTGCTTGAGTTCGCAGTTTCAATCCGCCTTGCGGATGCGTGGCCTTTTCAACAATGCGGGTGCGCGGCGTCGTGGATCTCGACCCCGATGTTTCAATCCGCCTTGCGGATGCGTGGCCTTTTCAACTCCGGTGCCAGGCCGGGGACGCATCGAATCGCCGTGTTTCAATCCGCCTTGCGGATGCGTGGCCTTTTCAACGCGGCGCGGGATCGGCGTGGACAAAAGAAGGAGGTAGTTTCAATCCGCCTTGCGGATGCGTGGCCTTTTCAACCATTGAGACCCCCGGAGGTTCCTGGTGGGTGTCTGAGTTTCAATCCGCCTTGCGGATGCGTGGCCTTTTCAACGACCGCGCTCCGGCAACGGCTCCAGGACGAGATCGGCGTTTCAATCCGCCTTGCGGATGCGTGGCCTTTTCAACGCAGCACACATGTATCGGGTTGTGGGACGTTCGATGTTTCAATCCGCCTTGCGGATGCGTGGCCTTTTCAACCAGCGGCACGCCGATCATCCTCTGGCAACTGATCCGCGTTTCAATCCGCCTTGCGGATGCGTGGCCTTTTCAACTTCCGCCCATCAGCGCGGCAGACCACCGCATTGTCGGGTTTCAATCCGCCTTGCGGATGCGTGGCCTTTTCAACGTGTTGAACCGGGTAGGCATGGTCTGGGTGCCATCGTTTCAATCCGCCTTGCGGATGCGTGGCCTTTTCAACCATGCGACGTTGTAGGACCAGTAGAAGAATTGGTCGGTTTCAATCCGCCTTGCGGATGCGTGGCCTTTTCAACGCGCGACACGAGGATATCACCCCAGGCCAGCACGCGGGTTTCAATCCGCCTTGCGGATGCGTGGCCTTTTCAACCACTTGTGTGCCGCTGCCCTTTCTTGATATGCCCGTTCGTTTCAATCCGCCTTGCGGATGCGTGGCCTTTTCAACACTGGTCGATCTGGTCATGGAGCGCATCAACCAGCAGTTTCAATCCGCCTTGCGGATGCGTGGCCTTTTCAACGTTTGTGGAAGAACTCGAACGGCTCGCCATCAAGAGGTTTCAATCCGCCTTGCGGATGCGTGGCCTTTTCAACGTGGACCACACATCGTTGATGATCCGCACCCGGTCCGTTTCAATCCGCCTTGCGGATGCGTGGCCTTTTCAACCCTTCGAACGTCGGGCGCCAATTGTGCTGCGCGTGGTTTCAATCCGCCTTGCGGATGCGTGGCCTTTTCAACATCGAAGCTCCAGGTTCCTGACTGACGCACCCATTCGGTTTCAATCCGCCTTGCGGATGCGTGGCCTTTTCAACGACGGTGCCCAACTGGTGCCGTTCCATAGTAGCGCCTGTTTCAATCCGCCTTGCGGATGCGTGGCCTTTTCAACATGCCAACAGTCGCCTGATAGGAATTGGCATTGCAGTTTCAATCCGCCTTGCGGATGCGTGGCCTTTTCAACCAGCCACTCCGCGACGTGGCGGTTCCCGCGCCGGAGGTTTCAATCCGCCTTGCGGATGCGTGGCCTTTTCAACCCGTCCTGGTTCATGGCAAGGGTGTTGGCGTCATAGTTTCAATCCGCCTTGCGGATGCGTGGCCTTTTCAACGCGCGAGTGGGTGCGCGGCATCACTGGCGAGCCGGATGTTTCAATCCGCCTTGCGGATGCGTGGCCTTTTCAACTGACGTAGTGGTCGCCCACGCGGATGGCGACGCGAGTTTCAATCCGCCTTGCGGATGCGTGGCCTTTTCAACGTTGCGCGCGCGCAACCGCGGGCAAAGGAGGTCAGAATGTTTCAATCCGCCTTGCGGATGCGTGGCCTTTTCAACCACGGCGAGGATGCGGTTCAAATCCTCGTAGCGGTGTTTCAATCCGCCTTGCGGATGCGTGGCCTTTTCAACAGCGGGATACGATCCGGAGAGATCGCCAAACGCTGGTTTCAATCCGCCTTGCGGATGCGTGGCCTTTTCAACTGGGACATCATCGAACGCTCTACGTCACTCGATGGTTTCAATCCGCCTTGCGGATGCGTGGCCTTTTCAACGGTAGACGGTGGTTCCGACCTCGTGAATGGTCAGACTGTTTCAATCCGCCTTGCGGATGCGTGGCCTTTTCAACTCCGAGCACGCTCGAACTCGACGGCAGCCAGATTACGTTTCAATCCGCCTTGCGGATGCGTGGCCTTTTCAACCTGGAGCAGCGCGGCGACCCGATTCGCCCAGATGTGTTTCAATCCGCCTTGCGGATGCGTGGCCTTTTCAACTTCGATCAGCGAATCTGCTCCACAGTCCGGTCAGGCGCGTTTCAATCCGCCTTGCGGATGCGTGGCCTTTTCAACCCAGCGCCAGCCGTCCTCGGTCAGCGGGCCGAAACAGTTTCAATCCGCCTTGCGGATGCGTGGCCTTTTCAACTATCGGAATCGGGGTATGCAATGCCAATTCCAATCAGGCGTTTCAATCCGCCTTGCGGATGCGTGGCCTTTTCAACAGGAGGAACGGATGCGTGTCAGCTACACCTTCCCAGATGTTTCAATCCGCCTTGCGGATGCGTGGCCTTTTCAACGGTCATCGTTGCCGATACGGGACGCGAAATGCCCAGGTTTCAATCCGCCTTGCGGATGCGTGGCCTTTTCAACGCCGATCCCGCGCCGCTCGCGGGACCCCACCGACTCGTTTCAATCCGCCTTGCGGATGCGTGGCCTTTTCAACTTCACGAGTGGTATCGTATAGTTAGATCAAGTTCAGTTTCAATCCGCCTTGCGGATGCGTGGCCTTTTCAACTCCAGAGATAGTCATCACCGGGGCTGGGTGCCCGTTGCACGTTTCAATCCGCCTTGCGGATGCGTGGCCTTTTCAACCTCCCTCGATTGGTAGACAATCGTCAAGATCGTGCGTTTCAATCCGCCTTGCGGATGCGTGGCCTTTTCAACTCGTGTCTGGATTGTGGCCAGAGGGCCACTGGCCATGTTTCAATCCGCCTTGCGGATGCGTGGCCTTTTCAACTGGAGATTCAGGATGACGTGAACGCACTGATTGAAGGTTTCAATCCGCCTTGCGGATGCGTGGCCTTTTCAACCCGGATCACCGTCCAGCGCGCCGCGGCGTTCGCCGAGGTTTCAATCCGCCTTGCGGATGCGTGGCCTTTTCAACGTGGCGGTCCGATGCCTGGGAGACAACCATGCCAGGGTTTCAATCCGCCTTGCGGATGCGTGGCCTTTTCAACTGGATGGTGGTCATGGCATAACAATGCATTCGGTATGGTTTCAATCCGCCTTGCGGATGCGTGGCCTTTTCAACCTGGCCCGCACATTAGGGTGGGACGCAACCGATCTCGTTTCAATCCGCCTTGCGGATGCGTGGCCTTTTCAACGCCAGCGCTCGCTACCGCGTCAGGACGCCACGGAGAAGCCCTGTTGCGAGAGGCGCGCCCAGAAAGGCGTGCTGCACCCTGAATTGCCACTCTCGTCAACATTGTACCATGACTTCCGCCGCGCTGGAATGCTCAATCGCGTCATGCGAGCGCCTCCCGCTCCGATACCCTGTGCTTCGCTGCTCGAATCGCGCCTGATGCGCGGCGATTCGTGAAAGGGGTGTCTGTCTCTGTCCCCGCCGCTCCACCCGGGGCGCGGGTGGCGCGATGTCGCCCCACCCGGGGCGCGTGGGGACGCGCACCCTTCCAGCGCGCCAGGAACATTCGGGCACAACCATGGCGGAGAGGTAGGGTCCAAATGTACCTCAGCAGTCCAGATGAGTGTTCCTGGGAGGGCGCGGCCCTCCCAGACTCTCCCACCAGGTAAGGGCTCGGGGAAACCTGATTTCCCCAGACCCCTGCTCCACGTGGCCGTGGCGCCCGTCAGAGAATGACGGTCACCGGATCGTGTGGTTTGGGGCCTCCTACGGTTAATACCTGCTCGCGGCACGCGCCGCAGAGCGGGTAGAACCGCACGCTGTCGCGCTCCTCCAGCAGGTGCTGCGCCAGTTTGGCGCGCAGTTCCACCAGTTGGCGCCGCGTGAGCCAGCATTCGAAGAGGGAGTACTGTGTCCATGTGCCGTATCCGCAAAGCAGCCGGTGCACCTTCGTCCGCCGCCGGTCGTCGGGAATGTCGTAGGCGATGACGTAGAGTGTTGTGGTTGCTGAGGTTCCCATAGTATGTCGTGGTTTCCGCGTCCGCGTCTAACGTGAACATAGGCTGCTGGAGCAGGGGTGTGGGGAAACCAGGATTCCCCACGCCCCTGCCCCCGGAAAGGTGAGGGCGCAGCCCGCGGGCGGGGGTTGGGGAGGGCGCAGCCCTCCCAGGAAGAACCTTTTTTCATCCTGTTCGTGGGCGGCGCAGCCGCATGGACGGCTGAGGTGACCATCGTTCGCAGGGTTCAGCCCCCCTCCCAGCCTCCCCCCGCTGGGGGGAGGCGCCGGGTTCCTGCCCCCAGCAGGGGAGGGTCCGGGAGCGGGCGGTCACTGTGCCCGCGGAGCCGCGCCGCGGGCGGGACGCCCGCGCTCCCAGGCCATGTGCATCGGGCGTGGTGCGCCCCGCGCATGGGGCCTGACGTGACCATGGGTGAACCAGGTTCCCCCATACCCCCGCCCGCAGGAGGGCCTGGCCCTTGCGCAGGGGGCTGGGGAAACCCGGTTTCCCCAGCCCCCTCCCGCGGGAGGGTTTGGGAGGGCCTGGTCCTTGCGCAGGGGTCCGGGAAACCGGGTTTCCCCATGCCCCCTCCCGGTGGGAGGATTCGGGAGGGCGCAACCCTCCCAAGAAGAATGTTCATCTGGTCTCGTCGGTATGCGGCGCGAGCCGCATGGATGGCTGATCTGAACCAGGCAGGGCATGGGGCCTGGCAGCGACAGTTTGCCGGCGCCTAGCGCACGGTAAACGGAACATAGCGTTCAATTTCCCCTTGCGCGTATTTGGCGAACAGCCGGACCTGGAGTTCGATGCAGCGGCGGTAATGGACCCGGTATCCAAAGAGGGGATGTTGCACCTGTTCGTTGAGCCGCGCTTCGAATTTCTCCAGAAAGGTTCGCCGCGCGCTATCCCGTAGCCGATAGGCGCCTAGTTCTTCCTCGAAGTCTCTGGGCGTTAACTGCCCGGTGTTGATCATGGTCATCACGACTGAGTCCACGATGATCGGGCGAAACATCTCGACGATGTCCAGCGCCAGCGCCGGTTTGCCGAAACCCGGCTGGTGCAGCACGCCCAGGCCTGGATCAAGCCCCACGGCGTGGATCAGCGATACAGTCTGGTTGGTGAGCAGGGTGTAGCCAAAGGAGAGCGCCGCGTTGACCGGATCGGTGGGCGGGCGTTTGACCCGCCCGGTGAAGTTCCATGCGCCTTTGAGCAGCGTGCCCAGCACACCGTAGTAGGCCGCGCTCGCGCTGCCCTCCAGCCCCAGGAGCGGTCCCAGGCCGTGCATGCGGTCGTTCGTGTCGGCGGGCGGTTCCAGACGCTCGAGGTCACGCAGGCAGCGCCGGATAGTCTGTGCGGCTTCCTGCAGTGCGGTATCATCGTCGCGCCCGCGGGCGTAGCGCAGCAGCAGCGTGCGCATGTTCTGCAGTTTGCCGGCAATGCACGCTCGCGCCACGCCAAAGCCTCGCGCCACGTCCCCCGCCAGCGCGTACTGCGCCAGGCGCACCCCGCTGTTCTTCCCCCAATCGGCTACCAGCGCGCCGCAGGAATGGCCCCATGCTGTCAGGTAGTGAACCGGTATCCGGCGCTTGAGGAGTTCGTGCAGCGCCGGAGTGGTCAGGGTGATTTCGCCCAGCACCATAATCTGTTCGATCTTGTTGAGCGGAACACGGATCGCATCGCCATTGCGTCCGCCCGCGGCCTGCACCCGCAGGGTCTCACCTTCAAGTTTGACGACGCTGTATTGCTCGGTGAGATACAGGGTTGCCATGCACACCTCCACGCCAGGTCCAGGGATGTCAATCATTAGTAGTGGCCTCCGGGGTATGGGTGACTGAACGTAGACCCCGCCGGGGAAGGGTCCCGGAGGGCTGCGCCCGTCGAGGAACGGCCTCTGTGCGCTAGCAACCATCAGTCTGCAATCGCGCCGGCCAGTTGGCGCATTTCGTCGGGCAGGCACAGCGGTTCGAGCGAGCAGTCCCGGCAGCGGGCGCGCTGCTCAATGGGCGGCGGCAAGGTTCCGGCTGCCGCCAGACGGTGAGCCTCGGCGGCTGTCCGCTCGACAGCGCCGCGCAAATCGGCGGTAAAGGCGACCTCCTCGCGCCGCCGCGCTGTGGAGTAGAAGATGAAGCCCCGTTGGATCGGCGCGCCGGTGCGCTCCTCCAGACACATGGCCTGGGCGCAGAGTTGGATGTGATCGTTGTTCCAGCGTCCTGGACGCCCCTTTTTGAACTCCACCGGATAGCGCTCGTTGCCGCGCGCTTCCACGATGTCGCAGAAGCCGGCAACCCGCAGGCGTTCGCTCCAGACATACACGCGCCGCCGTTGCACCGCGTCGTCCAGCCAGGTCGTGCCGCCCAGATCCACGCCTTCGTGTCGCAGGTGTCCCTCGACCACGTGTTCGTTCAAGAGCATTTCCGCCTGAATGAACTCGTAGGCGAAGCGCCGTGGGCAGTAGGCCAGGGCATTCAACATCGAGAGCGGAATGTATTCAGGCGGACCGATGTCAAGGCTCATAGACCTGCCTCCTTATCGGGGAGGCGCCGGCACAGGCCCATGCCCCGCGCGGTCTTGATCCCCACGCCGAGGAACAGGGCCGCGTCGGCGAGCAGGGCCAGCGTCCGCGCCTGCTCCGGGTTCACCGGCAATTCGTAGGCCACCGTGCCGACAAAGCCTTTTTGCGGGCCTTTGCCCAGATTGATCTCGCGCGACTCGGCGCGGTAGCGCGAGACCAGGGTGTCAGCGGCGGCGGCCCGGACCAGTTCGAGATCCAGCCACGCCTGAGGCGGGGCCAGTTCGTTCCAGCGTCTGGCCAGGCTCAAGAAGATCAGCGCCGGATCGGGCAGGATGGCCAGGCGTGTCTTGCCGTCGGGGCGCGCCGCCTGGCCGATGGCGGTGGCGCTGGCGAACTCGAGGGCGACGGTATGCGCCGCTTCGGCGCGGGCCGCCAGCGCGACGAAGCTGTCGTACCCGGCCCATGGATGGCCCCTGGGCGGCGGGGTGCCAATCACGTCGCCGAGGCGCAGGTGGCTCTGCCCAAGCCGCAGCGGCGCCTCGCCGGGCATCTGGCGGAGCAGGGTCCGCACGAAGGGCTGGAACAGGTCGGCGCGCAGCAGGGTGACGCGCACTTCTACTACGTCGCGGTTGCGTTGGGGCAAGGCTGCGACGGTGTAAGGCTTGCCCGGCGCGTTGGCGTGCAATTCCTCGGCCACCTCCGGCGCCACCTGGCGCACGAGATCGAGAAAGAGCGCCTGAAGTCCGTGCCCATGCGGGCGCGGTGCCGGCCCGCCTTCTAGCGGGTGCAGCCGGAGAACAAAGGCGTACAGATCGGGAAATTCGCTCATATGCGCCTCCGTGGCGATCGCCCGAACCATCGTTTTACGGAAACACGTACCGCATCCCCGCCGGCACCCCCTGGCCACCGGGCAGGGCGTAGTGTGGCCCGTGGCAGCGAGCATTGGCGACCAGGCTCGCCGGGGGCATCGAAATGATATCGAAGGCTCGCAACACGTTCGCCGGCACGTCGAGAGGGTTGAGCGGGCAGGCGGCGGTATAAGCGCTCTCCCGCTCCACTACCGGCGCCTCTTCGACCTCGACCAGCGCCTTGCTATGCCACTTGCCCAACCGCACCCAGCGCGGCAGGCGCAGGGGCGCCGCGCTGATCACGTAACAAACGAACCGCGATTCGGGGGCCAGTTCTTTGGCCCGGCCAAAGGAAGGCGTGTTGCGGGTCGCCTGCCGCATCTCGACGTGCAGGATCTCCTCGCCATACTTGAAGGTGGCAAGCTGGAAGCCGGTGCGCTCCGGTTGGGCCGGGGTCACATACACGCCGGTCAGGCCGCCGAGATCTTCCTTGTAACGCGGAACCTGCTCGCGGTTGAACCAGGGGGCCTGCGCGAGCCCCAGGGCGTAACTCAGGGCGTAGTTGTGCAGGTAGCGCCCGGTCTCGTAGAGCCGCCCCAGTTCGCGGGTGGCGAAAAAGAGCGGTTCGTGGAGCGTCAGGCGACAGACGTACAGGTGCATGCGCGCGCTCCTATTCCTGTCAGGTAAATGTTCACACCCGGGGTACCCCACGCGCCTGGGAGCGCGGGCGTCTCGCCCGCGGCGCGTCTACACTGCCGTGATGAAAACAAGTTGTTCCTGGGAGGGCGCAGCCCTCCCAGACCCTCCCGCGGGTGGGGGCATGGGGAAACCCGGTTTCCCCACATCCCTCGCCGAGGGCCTATGTTCACATCAGCCCTCCATGCGGCTCCGCCGCACAACGCCGTGATGAACATAAGGTTGTTTTTGGGAGAGCTGCGCCCTCCCAAACCCTCCCGCGGGCGGGGGAATGGGGAAACCCGGTTTCCCCATTCCCCCGCCCCAGCAGCCTATTTTCACGTTAGGACCCGCTAGCCTTTCTTGCCCTTCTCCTTCTTCTGGATGTAGGCGGCAAAGTAGGCGGCGCTGTCGCGGGCCGCGGCCCGCAGCAGTTCATGCATCCCTTGATCGCTGCTTGTCCGTTGTCCAAAGTCGGCCAGAAACCCCGCCAGATGGTCGCCATGCAGGTGCTGGGTGATGACCACCCGATCCTCCTCCAGCAAGGAGCCTATCACCTCGCGTGCGGCGGCCAGGGCGTCAGGCACGGGGATGGGGCGAGCCGGATCGATGGCACTCTGCCGGTGCAACAGGTCGTAAAGCCGCTGGGTCAAGCGCAGGTTCGAGAAGATCTCCCCATCGGCCAGGATAACCCCCAGGACGTGATTGGTCATCGTGCCGGTGCGGGTGGTCTGCGCGCCGTAGCGCCGGGCGCGCAGCACGTTGTTCAGAACGTACAGAAACAGCGGCGCGGTCAGGTCGCGCGTGGTGATCACCGCCGGGAAGAGGGTCTGCGGGCGCACGTGGTCCTGCTCATTGATGCGGCTGGTCACCTCGCCTTTGCGGCTCATGGTCCCCCCTTCATAGGGGGCGTTCAGGGTAAACGCCTCGTGGCTGGCGTCGAAGGCGCTGAGGCTGTAGGCCGTGTCGCTGTAGACCTTCGACTTCTCGGAGCCGGCGTCGCCGATGGCGAAGCCATAGCTGATACAGTCGGGGCACTGCTTGCAGAAGTCCACGTTGTAGTCGCAGATCGGCAGGCCCTGGCTGTCCACGGCGACGCCGCGCTCGTCCGTCTTGCGATCTTTGCCCTCGGAGGCCTGTTCGGCGCTGATCAACCCGTAGCGGCGCAGCAACTCCCGGCCCACCAGCCGCTCCGGGGTGGTCTGCTTGCGTTTGAACATCGTGATGCGGGTCATGACCTCGGTCTCGACGACGCCGGCGTGCACCCGGGCGGTGTTGAGTTCGCCGTCGGTCTGGAACAGGGCGTAGGAGTCGGTCTCGCGCAACAGCACGATGTGGGCGTAGCGCCCGTTGGGGCGCGGCGGAACGCTGGCGGGGAAGAAAGTTGTGTTGAGCATGGTTCGCTGTTCTCCTCGTGTGCCATGAGAGTTGCAACGCGCCTCAGGCTTCGGCGGCGCCATTCTCCGTGTCGTCGGATTGTTCGCCGCGCTCGCGCCACTCGCGGCGCTGCTCGGCCATATAGATCGCCTCGCAGGCGTTTTTGAGCAGATTGAGTTGGCGACCCGCCAGCGCGGCGCGGTCGCCGCCGAAGGCGTTGCGGTACACCTCCTCGACCATGTAGCGGCTGAAGGCCTCCAGACTCGCGTCGCGCGTCGCGCGGTCAATCCATTTGGGGATAGAACCATCGGCGCTCCCGCGGTCCACGTTGTCAAGAAACTTGCTGAGCCGCCCCTGCACCGCTTCGATCAGGGCTTCGTCGTCATCGAACAGGCGCGGATCGGCCTCCAGAATGACAGCGGAGGCCTCGCTCAGCGGCTTCAGAATGCTGTTGCTGTTGAGTCGCCCGGGTTTGTGGCGGTAGAACTGACGGTACAGGCTGACCAACTGGCGAGCGTGGGACATGGCGGTGTTCTCCCGTTCCAGATACTGTTCGACGAGGTGGACGTAGCGCGCGGCGTGCTTCGCCGGGATGCTGTCGCCGCTCTCGCGGCGCAGCCCCTTCTTGAGGTAGTGAAAGGCATACAGGGGCGAGGTTTCCAGGTTGCGGGCCACGGTCGGGATCTCGTGCCAGCGGTAATCGAAGCCGCCCGCGCCGGCTCTGGCGTTGCCGTCGAGATGCACCAGGTAGCTCGCCACCAGGCGTTGGAGGGCCGGCAGCAGGTCATCTAGATTGACGCGCGCCTGGCCGACGATGCGACCCACGTAGGCGTGCGCCCCGTCGAAGGCGACCGTTTCGGGCAGTTCCGTGGCCTCCTGGATGACCGGCAGCAGACTTTCGCTGGCAACCACTTTCACATCCAGGATGAGCGGCAGCAACAGGGCCAGGAAGGCGGGGGTGATCCAGGCCTCGGCGTCCTTCGCCTCGCGCGCGGTGGGGGGAATGCCAATGAAGCTGAAGGTGATCGGCTCATGCTCAGGGAAGCGAAGCCGGAAGAGGCGGTCGGCGCCCGGCGCCGGGGGCGCGGGGTCGAGCAGCAGGGCGTCGAGGCGCTGGAACGTCTCCCCATCCAGACGCAGGACATCGCCAGCGTTCCCCAACGCCTTGCGCAACTCGGTGAAACTGACCCGCTTGAGCTGGTCGTGCGCGGCGCGGAGCATCTTCAGGCTCTCGGGGGTGAAGAAGTAGGCGGGGTAGAAGTAGAGATAGCGCAGCTTGCGCTTCTCGAAATTGCCGCCGCTCTCCTGGCCGCGCTTCATCAGCAACTGGCGCAGCATCATCTCCGCGCCGCAGATCGCGCAGATGTGGCGAATGGCCTTGCTGCCGTGCAGTGGCTGTTTATTGGTGTAAACCATCGGCGCGAACAGGCTGGCGGCTTCCTGTTGCTCACTGACCCGGTAGGGGGAGGAGCACAGACCGCACACCGTCGTCGCGCCGCGCCCGCTGGCGCGGGCCTTGCCGTAGCGCGCCAGTTCCGCCTGGAAGCGGGCGGACATATCGGCGGGTGGCGCCGGCCCAAAGCGCAGATGATCGGCCACATACCGCCGGATCTCGTCCCACTGCGGCGCGGCGGTTGGCGGATCATTGGGCAGCCGCGCGGCGAGCGTGTCAGCCAGGGTATGCAAGCGCTCGACCCACTGCTGCTCGTCGAGTCCGGGTGTCATGCTGCGGTATATCCCCGCCGCGTAGTACCAGCCATACGGAACGCCGCCGGTTTTGCCGCTGTTGATCTGCTTGAGCAGCGGTCGCAGATGGGCGAGTCCCATCGCATCCAGCAGCGCCTGTTCGGCGTCGAGGCCGGGATCGGCCGCGGCGGCGATCTTCACCAGGAGGGCGCAGGTTTCGGCGATGCGGTCAACTTCGAGCGCGTCGGGCAAATCCAGGTCGGTTCCGGCGGGCGCCAGGCCCTTGGCGGCAATCCCGGCGTAGCGCTTGCCCGCCGAAGCGCGGCCGGTCAAGCGCCGTTCGGCGAACCCGGCGACCAGGCGGGCCAGCTCGGGCGGCGCGAAAAACATGGTGTAATAGTCGGCGTACTTGATCCCCTTGCCGTCACGGCCAAACCCGGTCAGGTTCTCGCTCAACTGGCGCTGGCACACCTCGCGGATGCGCGCGACCGTCGCCTCGGCCACGGCTTCGACCGCAGGCGCGGGGGGCGCGCTCCGGCGCTCCAGGTAGACCACGCCGGTGGGCGCGTAGAGCAGCGGCTCGCGCCGGTCGGGAACCGCGTAGGCAGCGATGGCGGCATTGTTGACGATGCTGGTGATCACCCCGCGCACATCGGCGAGGTGGTGGTAGGTGAGCGCCACGCCGACGCGGGGGTCATCGAACTGGGCCAGCATGCGCTGGATGGCCGGATGGCTCGTCGCCTCGACCGGCGTGCGGCCCAGGTAGGCCAGATAGTCGGCGAAGGTTGCGAGATCGGTGGCGAGGCTCAGGGTGCGCCCGCGGGCGCGCAGCCCCGGCAGGGCCGCCAGGTTGTGCATGACTCCCCATTGAAGCTGGGTGTTGGTGGCAATAGCGATCAGATCGTGCAGATGCGCGTCAAGCCCGCCGATAGGCTCAAGGAACCGGTCAAGGCCCAGGTCAATGCACCACTGACCGATGATCCGCTCCACGGCGGGGAGGTGCGCCGCCACATGCACCGTGTGATGTTCCAGGCCCAGGGCGCGCAGTTCCTCGTTGACCCCGGGCAGCTTGAGCCAGTCGTGGAGGGTGTAGCCCGCGCAGAAGAGCCGGTACGTCTCGTCGTCGAACTCGTCCACGAAGCGCTGGACGCCCCAGCGTTTGAGGGTGCGCGCCACCCGCGCCGCCGGCAGCAGGCCGTTGACGATATGGGCGCGCATGCTCTGGTCGTCGCCATAGCGCGCCACCTCCTCCGCCGGAGCGCCGGCTGCGCGCTTTGACAGGGCAAACGCGCCGCCCTTGGCCGCCACGTGGGCGAGCCGCGCCGAGAGGCGCGGGGCCACGTGGGTGGCATACCCGGCCAGCACTGCATCGTCTGGATCGATCGCCCCGCGCAGCAACCGCGCGAAGATCGGCTCCAGGGCCAGCGCCGGCTGCTCCGCTTCCTGGGTTGCATGCTCGTCCAGTGGAGGAAGGTGTTCCACCCAGTCAACGATCGCTTCAAGATCCTCTTCGAAGTCATCAGGTAGTTCGGGATCGTTAAACAGCGACAGGTTCATCAGGTGCCTCTCAGTTCTAATCGGCCATAGGCGCTGCGTAAGGTGGGGAAACCCGGTTTCCCCAGCCCCCTGCGTGAGAGCCAGGCCCGCCCAAACCTTCCTGCGGACGGGGGTATGGGGGAACCTGGTTCCCCCATATTCACGTTAGCAAATGAACGGCGCATCCGTGCCCTCGAGGGGACGGTTGTGCAGGCGGCTATCCAGCAGCAGGGCCTCACGTCCGAAAGCGACCGTGCCGCGCAACTCGCCGCCCTCGCTATCGACGCGGTAGGGCCACAGGCGCATACCCGGCGGCAGGTACGCCTCGCGCTGCACCTGGCGCGGGTCCTTGCCCGGGACGATCAGGGCCACATACTGGCGCTGACTGATCTCCCGGTTGAGCCGGTTGAGAAAGGCGTGCCCGTTGCAATCCACCCGTGTGCCCTTCGGCAGCACCACCGCCACCTGCTGGCGCTCCGGTCCCCAGCCGGCCACTTCGGACGGAAGCAGGATCTCCACCCGTTCCTGCTGGGCGCGCAGGTCGCGCCAGCGGAAGAAGACGCGCTGCCGGTCGCGCCGGTACGGCGCATCAGGTTTCCCCAGACGGCGCACGACCTCGCAGAACTCGTCCTGGGTGAGCAGTTCCAGGTGGCCATTGGCCAGCAGCCACAACAGGTTATAGGTCACCACGTCGCCCTCGTCTTCCTTGATCACGCCGCAATCGAAGGGGTTGCCGCCGCGGAAGGCCCGGGCCTCCTCGATAAGCGGCCCCTCGCCGTGCTGCGCACGCGCCTGCGCGTCACGGATAGCGTTCCCGATGGGGCTCTGCGTCAGCCGGCCATAGCGCCGCAGCAGGTCCGGGATGACCGAGGCATAGGTTGCCCTGAGCGGTTCGCGGCAGAGGGTCTGGATCACCTGGGCAGGAACGAAGCGTCCCCAGCGGCGGGCGTAGGCCGAAAAACTGGCCGGCGGGGGGAAGACCGCCTGAATGGTCCGCGCCAGATCCGCGCGGGTGCAAGTTTCGCCATCGCGGAGGGGAGCGCCGGTTCCGGCGTCGGGGATGCTCAGCCGTTCGTAGATAAACGGCGGCACGAGAGCATAGGCGGCGAAGGCCTCAAACTGCCGTTCGGCGCCGCCGCGATCGGTGAAGCCGACGTGGCGCCCCAGACGACCGAGGCGTTGCAGGAACGTTCCGGCATTGAGGGCCTCGAAGACCAGGAAATTAATGCGGAAATCCACTCCTACATCTACCGTCGAGGTGCCGATCAGCAGATCAGCTTGATAGGAAGCCTGGCGCGTCCGGTAGCCGGTGATGCCCGTATTGCACTCCACGCTCAGGCCCTCGCGCTCGAAGAGCGGGCGCAAGCGTCGGGTCAGGCGCAGGGCCGTCGCCACCGAGTTGACGATCAGCGCCCCCTTCGCCGCCGGGCGATGCTGGCGGAACCAGTCGAGGAGGATACGCTCGCCATCGGCAGCGATCCACGGTTCGGCATGCTCGGGCACGCAGTGCAGCGTGCTGGCGCGGAGGATCGGGCGCCATCCCGCGCCGGGTTCGGCGCCATGGTGGTACCAGCCTTCGCGGTGGGGATCGATTAGCCTGATCCGCTCGCCGAAACCCGCCCGGTCGAGAAACTGGAGCGCCTCGGCTGCGGGCGTGGCCGAGAGGAACAGCGTTTTGAGCGCTCGCTGCTGGGAGCGCAGGAACAGCAGCCCGGTGAGCACGGCAATTACCTGGGGCGTCTCGAAGATGTGGAACTCGTCGAACGTCAACTGCTCGAACAGCAGCGGCAACTGACCGGCGACGTAGTCGGGGCTCCGTCCTGGCTGCCGGTAGGCAAACTGCATGATCGCGTGGAAGATGTCGGGGTTGGAGAGGGTCAGGCGATGGTCCTTCAACACTTTGATCAGGACATCGGGCCGTTTAAGCTCCTCGACCTCTGCTGTCAGCGTGTCCAGCCGCGCGCCGTAGAGCATGCCCGCCCAGGCTTCCGGGCGCCCCCATGCCGGCAGGGTCAGCCCGGCGCTGCGAAACTGATCCTGGATCAGTTCATTGGTGGGAAAGAGCGCCAGTGTGCCATTATGGCGCGGGTCGGTGAGCAGCGGCAAGAGCCCGGCGAGACTCTTCCCATCGCCGGTCATGGCGGTGTTGATCACCACGTCGACGCTGTCGTCGCGAAGGGCCTGGTAGGTAGCCAGTTGGTGTTGGGAGAGATGCCAGCCGGCAGGCAGGCAGCGCTTCAGTTCGGGCCTGGTGTCTACGGCGGTGGGATCGGCCAGGCGGGAGTAGACGGGGAGAAGGTGAAGGCGCATAGGTATGACGTCTCTCATGTGAACATAGGCCCTCGGAGAGGGGTGTGGGGAAACCGGGTTTCCCCACACCCCTGCCCGCGAGAGGGTTTGGGAGGGCGCAGCCCGCCCAGGAAGGATGTTCATCCCGTCGGGGTGCGGCGGAGCCGCATGGACGGCTGAGGTGACCACCGTTCGCCGCGTGCAGCCCCCCTCCCAGCCTCCCCCCGCAGGGGGAGGAGCCGAACTTCTTCCCCCGGTGGGGGAGGGCTGGGGAGGGGGCCGTCACTCTGCCCGCGAAGCCGCGCCGCGGGCGGGACGCCCGCGCTCCCGGGCCGTGTGCATCGGGCGGTGTGCGCCCCGCGCATGGGGCCTGACGTGAACATAAGCTCTCGGAGCGGGCTATGGGGAAACCCGGTTTCCCCATACCTCCGCCTGCGGGAGGGTTTGCGGGGGGCAGCCCTCGATCCGGGGGATAGGGAAACCGGGTTTCCCCATAGCCCCACCCGGCGGGAGGGTTGGGGAGGGCCAGGCCATCCCAGGAAAACACCTCCTCCCCATCTGCGGGCCTGCGCGCCGCCGCCCCGCTTCCGGCCTTCAGCATACCCGCTC
>Ga0308412_1000196_pt1 | contig 29142 bp, 29 predicted proteins | sample HotsprottomLayer_FD_202357 | JGI IMG/M metagenome (GOLD analysis project Ga0308412, IMG submission 202357) | Hot spring phototrophic mat microbial communities from Octopus Spring, Yellowstone National Park, Wyoming, United States -... | ecosystem: Environmental > Aquatic > Thermal springs > Hot...
ACGTAGGTAGCCACCAGAAGGGTTTCTGCGTCAAGATAGTAAAGGGGGTGCTCTCGGTTGCGATGCATAGCACCCCCCTCTTTTTCACATCCCTGGGGGCAAGGTCAAGTAGCATACGAGGGAATATGTAAAAGCTGTCACATGGCCGCCGTCGCGGGGTGGAGCAGTCTGGTAGCTCGTCGGGCTCATAACCCGAAGGTCAGAAGGTCATAGGTTCAAATCCTATCCCCGCAACCAAAATCCAAGCAGCCCCCCGGCAATCGGGGGCTTTTTTACTGCACTTTTTCGATACGGCTCAAGGCTTCAGCGGGGGTGCGGGCCCCGATGGCAAAGAGGGCCACCCGCAGCTCGTGCAGGAAGTTTTTTATCCAGGCCACCACCGCTTCGGGGCCTTTGAGGGCGGGTTCTACCAAGGGACGGGCCACCGCCACCACCTGGGCGCCCAGGGCCAGGGCCTTGGCGGCGTCGGTGCCGCTGCGAAGGCCCCCCGAGGCGATGAGGGGTTTGTGGGGCAGCGCGCTGCGGCATTCCACCAGAGCCTGGGCGGTGGGGATGCCGATTTCCACCAGCTCGGGGTGCAGGATACGCCCGTGGTGCACCAGCTCCTCGACCTTGGCCCAGCTTGTGCCACCGGCACCGGCCACGTCCAGCGCGGCAAAAGGGAGGGGGGCCAGCGCTTTGGCTACCTCGAGCCCAATGCCATGCCCCACCTCCTTGAGGATGATCGGGAAGGCCATCTGGGGCAGCAGGTTTGATAGTTTATCGAGCAGATTGCTAAAGTCGGTATCTCCCCCCATCTGCAGGGCCTCTTGCAAGGGGTTGATGTGCAGGGCCAGGGCGTCGGCCTGCACCAGCTCGACGGCCTGCCGGAGGTGGGAGGGGCCATAGCCTTTGTTGAGCTGCACCAGCCCCAGGTTGCCGATCAACAAGGTGCTGGGGGCCACCTCGCGCACCTGAAAGCTGGCGCGGGCCTGGGGGTGCTCGAGCATGACCCGCTGGCTGCCCAGCATCATGCCGACCCCCAGCTGTTCGGCGGCCTGGGCCAGGGCGCGGTTGATGCGCCCCCCGTTGGCCTCGCCCCCGGTCATGGCCCCGATCAGAAAGGGCGCTTTCAAGGTTTTGCCCAAGAACCGGGTGGTCAGATCCACATCCTCCAGGGCCAGCTCGGGCAGCGCCCGGTAGCGCAGGCGGTAGCGCTCAAAGCCGGTGGTGAGCCGGGTGTATTCCACCGGTTCCTGGAGGCAGACCTCCAAGTGCTTGCGCTTGCGGGTTTGAATCTCCGATGTATCGCTCACTAAAGCGATTGTACAGGCCAAGGCTAGAGCAAAAAGCAGGGCATCCGTCATGGCTCAGTGGCTTTGGGGATGCCTGAATTTTGGCTGGCTGGGGGTTGGTTTTATGCCGGACTCAAAAAGATAGTCTTCAAAAATAGATCCCAAGAGGCAATCTTTCCCCACGGTTACCGAGCTTGTCGGAAAAGAGCGCAACCCTGGTTGCGCTCTGCGAAGAAAGCGCATCCCGTCCGAGGGGCGGTATCGCTCTCCGCTGCGCGGATCACTTCGGTCGGGTTGGTTCGCCAGCGAATGGCGGCGAACCAACCGAGTCTGGCCTTATCGGGTCCGGCCCGCTAGCAGGTCTTCGGCGGCTTTCTGTGCTTTGTCCAGCGCAGCCTTGGGCGTAGACTGCCCCAGCACGGTCTCGCGGATGGCCTGTCCCAGGATATCGAAGCGGATCTGCTCCCAACTGGAGAGGGCCGGTTCAAAGCGGGCATAGCGGGCCTGGGTGATGGCCACCCCAAAAGCCGGGTTTTCCTTGATGTAGCGGGTTACCAGCGGATCTACGCCGGAGCCCGAGTTGACCGGAACATAGTTGGCCGCCACCCCGAAAACGGCCTGGGCCCTGGGTGAGATGGCAAACTTGAGAAAATCAGCGGCGACCTTTTTCTCTTCGTCGTCGGCCCGCTTGAAGACCACCAGGTTGGTGCCCTGTACCAAGCCAAAGCCAGGCTGTTTGTCGGTTCGGCCCGGCAAGGTGGCCACCCCCAGGTCGAACTTGGCCGCTTGCAGGTAGAAGGTGTAGCCAGCCGAGGTATCGGTGGAGAAACCGAAGGGACCAGCGCCAAAGTTCTGGTTGATAAATCCGCTGGTGATGGGCCGCGCCCAGCCACTCTTGACGCCTTGCGCCAACAGCTCGAGCGCCTCCACTGCCTTGGGGGAATTTAGAACCAGCTTACCATTTTGCAGATAGCTTCCGCCCAGGGTAAAAAACCAGTAAGAGAAGGTCGAGGTATCGGGCTGGAAGAAGTAGACCGGGGCTTTTTCTTCCTGCGAGATTCGTTTGGCGGTAGCGATGAACTCCCCAATGGTAACGGGAACTTTTGCCCCGTGCTTTTTCAGGAGATCGCGGTTGAAGTACAGAAGCTGGACGCTCTTGTTGAAGGGTACGCCATAGACCTGATTGTTCATGGTCACCGCGTTTGCGAAGAGCGGGTTGACCCCCTTCAAGTCAACCCCTAAGGCCGACATTGGCACCAAAGCATCGGACTCCAGGTAGAGCGCCATGTTGTTCTCAAAGGCCTGGGCCATTGCCGGAACCTTTCCACCGGTGAAGGCGGCCTTGATCTTGGTGGAGAGATCGCGGTAGTTGCCTTGGGAGATAGGCCGCACGCAGACCTGGCCGCCCTGGGTCCTGTTGAACTCGATCACCAGGTTTTCGAGCGCGGTCTTGGGGGCTCCGCCGGTGAAGCCATGCCACAACTCGGCGACCACCTCGGCCTTTTCGCACTGGCCCCTGATGACATCCTCGGGTCTTTGCTGGGCCAGGGCCAGACCCAGCAGGGCGAGTAAACCGACCATCGCGTGTTTCACGGTTTTTCCTCCTAAGCTCGTGGTTAACGCCACGCTTTAATGAGCCCATGCGAACGTCAGCAGAAAGTCAGTTGGGGCCTTCGACAGCTACTTGATCCCGCTGCGGGCCACCCCTTGAATAAACTGCTGCTGGGCAAAAAAATACCCCAGCACAATGGGCAGAATCGAGAGTGTGGAAGCCGCCATCAAGGCCCCGTAATCGCTTCCAGCTTCGCCGATAAAGACCTGCAAACCCCGCTGAATGGTGTACATCTCGGGCTTGTCGGTTACAATCAAGGGCCATAGCAGCGCGTTGTAGGCGCCTAGAAAGGTGAAGATGCCATAGGTGACCAGCCCCGGCACGGCCAGCGGCAGCGCGATGCGCCAGAGCTGACTCCAATAGCTTGCTCCATCGATCCGCGCGGCATCGAAGAGATCGGTGGGCAAGGAGAGATAAAACTGCCGCAGGAGGAAGATCCCGAACACCGAGGCCAGCCAGGGCACGACCAGGGCATAGTAGGTGTTGATCCACCCCAGCTTGGATAGCAGCACATAGCTGGGGATGAGCAGCACCTCGCCGGGAATCATCAGGGTGGCCAGGATCAAGAGCCAAACCGCACCCTTGCCCGGAAAGGCGATGCGGGCCAGGGCGAAGGCGGCCATCGCAGCCAGCAGCAGCCCCACCAGCACCTGGGTGCCCGCGGTGAAGAAGCTGTTGAAGAAGTAGCGTCCGAAGGGGGCCGCGTTCCAGGCTTCGCGGTAGTTGTGCAAGACGTAGCCCAGGGCTCCTGGCGCTATGTTGACCCATTCCAGCCTCCAATCGTCTCCGCTCGAGCGCACCGCGTCGGGGGGCAGCTCGGGCTGGTAGCTGGGGTAGCTTTTGGAGATGAGCACCACCAGCGGCAAGAGCCGGAAAGATTGGCTCGAGCGGTTGGTAACGGCAATCTCCCAGTAACCCTCCCGAAAGCGGGTCTGGATTTGGCTGCCCTCGGCCCGCGGGTCAAAGAAAGCGCCGGCGGCGCTGGGGATGCGCACCTGGGGTGGCGGCCCCACTTTGCCGGTGTAGATTCGCAAGGTGATCGTTCGGCCTGCCTGATAACCGCCCCAGAGGGGGCTGCCGCCTTGCGCCCCCAGCCGGGCGGCGGCTCTCCAGTTGGAAGCTTTGAGCCGCTCGGGGATCCAGACCGGCCGGCTTTGCTGGGCCTCCTGTGGGCTTTTGAGGCTGGTGGCCAGCATCCAGTAGAAAGGGAAGGCCATCGCCAGCGCCCCTAGGCTCAGCAACAAGTAGAGGAAGAGGCGGCCGATGGCAGATCGCAGGTCAAGCTTCATACGTAACCTTCCGCTCGAGCGCGCGCTGTTGAACGACCGTCAAGGCCAGGATCATCACGAACACCACCATCGCAATGGCGCTGGCGTAGGAAAAGTCTGAGTCGCGGAAGCCCTTGTTGTAGAGGTATAGGGTGATGGTGAGCGTGTCCTGCAGCACCCCGCCGGTGGGCGTCATGATGAGCACCTGGGTAAAGACCTGGAAAGCCCCGATCAGCCCCAGGGTGGCGAGAAAAAAGGTGGTGGGGGATAGCAGCGGCCAGGTGATGTAGCGCTGCTGTTGCCACCAGCTGGCCCCGTCGAGTTGGGCGGCCTCGTAATACTCCTTGGGAATGTTTTGCAACCCGGCCAGAATCACCACAATCTGGTAGCCCAGTAGGTGCCAGATGCTCATCACCATGATGGCCACAAAAGCTACGCTGGGGCCGGCCCAAAAGCCTTTCAGCTCGATGCCGAAGGGGGCCAAGGCTAGGGCAAAGATTCCCTTTGGGGTGGAGAGCCAGTCCAGACCGGGTGTTCCCAGCAGCCAGTTGAGAAAGCCAAACTCGGGGTTGTAGATCCAGTCCCAAACCGCTGCCGCAGCGGTGAGCGCGGTGATGTAGGGCAGAAAATAAAGTGTGCGGAAGAACCCTTGGAGGCGCACTTTTTCGTTGAGCAAGATGGCTACCAGGGTTGCCAGCAAGATGCCTAAGGGAACGGTCACTATCACGAACCAAAAGGTGTTGGCGATGGCTTTCCAAAATAGGGGGTCGCGGGTGAGCAGGATTTCGTAGTTGGTGAGCCCGGCAAACCTGCTCTCGCCTATGAAGTTAAAGCGGTCTAGGAAGGAGATCCACAAAGCGTAGAGGCTGGGGATGACCTGCCAGACCAAAAGCAGCCCCACTGCGGGCCATACCAGCAGCCAGCCCCAGAAGGCGGCTTGTTCCCGCTCGGACATCTGGGGCGACCAAGCCAGATAGAGCGCGCCCACACCGGCCAGGAGCAGCAGCAATGCGTAAAAGGCGCTGTACCCAAGCCCGATGCCCGCCAGCAGTAAGCCCAGACCCGGCAGCAACGACAGGCGGAAGGCTCTGAGGGTGGCCTCGAGCGTCACCCCCAATAGCAGTGCGGCCCCTAGCCCGTAGATCCAGCCAGGGAGCAGCTCGAGCTCCACCGCTAGCCGGATCAAAGCCAAGAGTACGGCCGTCCCGAGCACCAGCGCGGGACGGTAAGCCAAAGAACGCGTGGCAGCCTCTCCCACAGCGTGAGTCTACCCATCCGGCCGTCAGCATAGTATAAGCCAGGGGCGCGGAGTGAACCCACTGGAAGCCAGACAGGGAGCTACGGTCTTTGCCCTCTCAAGGCCAGACCGCGATATAGTAGCGCTTGATGGTTTTGCTCGTCTATGAAGCGGTGGAACCCCGGCATCTGCAGGGCTTCCCGGAAGGGGTCGAGGTGGCTTTTTTACCCAGGGAGGGGCCATTGTCGGAGAAAGCCCTACAGGCCGAGTTTGCGGTAGCGCCTTATGGGAGCGGGGCCCGGCGCTTTTTTGCCGCGCTGCCCAAGCTCAAGCAGCTCAAGGTGGTGCAGACCCTCACGGCGGGGGTGGACTGGATTCTGCCCCACCTGCCCCCCGGCCTGGTGCTGTGCGATGCGGCCGGCGTGCACGACATCCCGGTATCGGAGTGGATCGTGGCGGCCATACTGGGTGCGGTTAAGCGTTTCCCCGAGTTCCGCGACGCCCAGCGGGAGCAGCGCTGGGCCTACCGCTGGGTGGACGACCTCGAGGGAGCCACGGTGCTTTTCTTAGGCTATGGTTCCATCGCCCGGGCCACCGAAAAACGCCTGGCTCCCTTCGAGGTGGCGTTTATCCGGGTAGCTCGCAGGCCCCGCGAGGGGGTCCACACCTGGGCCGACCTGCCCCATTTGCTGCCCAAAGCCGACGTGGTGGTAAACCTGCTGCCCTACACCCAAGCGACCGACAAGCTGATTGGGGCGACGCACTTTGCCCAGATGAAGCCGGGCGTGCTTTTTGTGAACGCAGGGCGTGGCAAAACGGTAGACCAGGAGGCCCTGGTGGAGGCCATCCGGGCCCGGCGGGTGCGGCTGGTTACCGACGTCACCGACCCCGAGCCCCTGCCCGAGGGACACCCGCTGTGGTCGCTGCCGGAGGTTTTTCTGACCCCTCATATGGCCGGCTCGACCCCCAGGCTTTTCGAGCGGGGCTTTCGGCTGGTGCGCGAGCAGGTGGCCCGCTACCTGCGGGGTGAGCCACTGCTCAACGTGGTGACCGATGGGTATTGACCTTTTGCTGGCCTTGATATTTGCCGCGGGCGCCTGGGCCATGGCCTGGTGGGTCTCGGTCGAGGTTAGCCAGACTCCAGTCCACAACCGCCTGCAAAGCCGCATCAACCTGGGCCTTACTGCGGCTACCCAGGTGGTGTATGTGCTGCTGGTGCAGACGGTGGGCACCTGGCGCGATGCCTTGCTGTTGGTTTCGGTGGTGCTGCTCTTGGCCTGGTATGCCATGCTGGGCCTGAGCAAAGCCGTGAGCCAGAACACCAAGGGGGCTCGAGGCCACCTGTTTCAGCGCCTGGAGCTGAGGGGACACCGAGCTTTCGCTTTTGCTGCGCTGGTTCTGATGGGCTTGGGTGCGCTGCTGGGACTGTTCGATCCCTTCCTGGCGCTAACCCTGACCCTGCCCTTGGTGTGGCCCTGTTTTGCACCCTCGAGGTTCCCCGTTGGGTGCGCAAAAGGGCCTAGCCGGTACTACCGCCGGGCCGGGTGTACCAAAAACAGGGCTACCGAGATGAGTAAGAAAGCGATTGCGGCTTGCAGTGGGATGGGGAAGCTGGGCATATACTCGACATTGCAGGGGATGGGGCCTTTGCAGACGCTGGGGGCTAGGCCGGGCATCCACAGCTCCAGCAGGTGGTAGCCGCTCCAGAACAGCCCTAAAAGCGACAGGGTGAGGGCGTAGGGCCGGATCTGGGCATCGTTGCGCCAGGTGGCGATGCCCAGGATGAACACCAGGGGGTACATGGCGATGCGCTGGTACCAGCACAAGGTGCAGGGGATAAAGTTGCGCACCTCCGAGTAGTAAAGGCTGCCGAGGGTCGCGACCAGCGCCACCAGCCAGGCAAAAGCCAGCAGCCAGGCGTTGCGGTCGAGCGCAGAGGAGGACCGGGATTGCATGGATCCATTCTAAGCTGTGAGCTTGTGAAGCGGCTTAGGGTTGGTCTTGTGCAGGTCAGCCCAGCAGGGCCTCGACAAACTCACCGGCATCGAAGGGTTGCAGGTCGTCGGCTTTCTCGCCCACCCCGATAAACTTGATGGGCACGCCCAACTCGCGCACGATGGGCACCAGAATGCCCCCTTTGGCCGTACCGTCCAGCTTGGTCACAATCACCCCGGTCAGGCCCACGGTTTGGTTGAATTTTTTGGCCTGCTCGAGGCCGTTCTGCCCGGTGACGGCATCCAGCACCAGCCAGACCTCGCCGGGCTCGCCGGGGTCGGCTTTAGCGATGGAGCGCTTGACCTTGGCCAGCTCTTCCATCAGGTTGTGCTTGGTGTGCAGCCGTCCGGCGGTGTCCACCAGCAGCAGATCGGTGCCCCTGGCCTTGCGGCTGCTGGCCGCATCAAAGGCCAGCGCGGCAGGGTCGGAGCCCTCGGGGCCTTGAATCACTGGGATGCCCAGCCGTTCCCCCCACAACCCGAGCTGGGCCCCGCCCGCAGCGCGGAAGGTGTCGCCGGCGCAGAACATCACGCTTTTGCCTTTGCTTTGGTAGTACTGCCCAAGCTTGGCGATGGTGGTGGTCTTGCCCACCCCGTTGACCCCGACCATCAGAATCACCTTGCCGGCGGGCTCGACGGTGGACTTTTTGGCGCTCGGGCTAAAGCCAGCCTTGCGGATTTTGGCCCGGAAGCGGTCGGGCTCGAGCTCCACCGCGAGGGCCTGCTTAAGCGCCTCGCGCAGGTCTTTCTTGCCCGATTGGCGCACTTCTTCCAGCACTTCCTGGGCCGCCTCCACGCCCACATCGGCCGCGATCAGGGCCAGCTCGAGCTCCTCCAACACCGCTTCGGGGTTCTCGCTCCAGGGGATGGCTTTGACCAGGTTATCGCGGGTTTTGCCCAGACCTTCTCTAAGGCGTTGCAGCCAACTCATGGTACTCAGTCTACCCCGTTGGTTTTACCGACAAGAGACTCTGCTATGATGTGCAGGTTGAGATGGTTGTGCCGCCCACCCCCGAAAACCTCGAGCGCGCCGCCCAGATCATTCGCAGCGGGGGGCTGGTGGCCTTCCCTACCGAGACGGTGTATGGACTGGGGGCCAACGCCTTGGACGCCACAGCTGTGGCCAAAGTCTTTGAGGCCAAAGCGCGCCCCAGTTTTGATCCGCTCATCGTCCATGTCTCGGACCAGGGGATGCTGCAGCTGGTGGTGCGGGAAGTTCCGCTCATGGCTGAGCAGCTCATGGTGCGCTTCTGGCCTGGCCCGCTTACCCTGGTGCTACCCAAGTCGGGAGCGGTGCCCAGCCTGGTTACTGCTGGGCTACCTACCGTGGCTGTGCGGATGCCCGCCCACCCGGTGGCCCAGGCGCTCATCCGACAGGCCGGGGTGCCGATAGCGGCACCGAGCGCCAACCCCTTTGGCTACCTGAGCCCTACCCGGGCTGAACACGTCGAGCGCATGCTGGGGGAACGCGTCGACCTGATTCTGGACGGAGGTTCCACCGAGTTCGGGGTAGAATCCACCATAGTGCTGCTGGCCGAAAAGCCAGTTCTGTTGCGCCATGGCGCGGTGGCCCTGGAGGAACTGGAGCAGGTGGTGGGTCCGGTGGCGCTAGAGGTAGAGGCGCGGGAAAAGCCGTTGGTGCCAGGCCAGTTGCCCCAGCACTATGCCCCCCACACGCCCGTGCGCATTGCTGCGCCGGAGGAGGTTCCATCGGCCTGCCGAAAGCGGGTAGGCTACCTGGCCTTTCGGGAGGTGCCCAAGGGGTTCAAGGTGGTCAAGGTTTTGTCGCCTACCGGCGACCTATTGGAAGCTGCCGCCCATCTGTTCGAGGCTTTGCACCAACTTGACCGGCTGGGCCTGGAAGCCATCTATGCCGAGCCGATCCCCGAGGTGGGGCTAGGAAGGGCGATTATGGATCGGTTGCGGAGGGCCTCGAGGGCATAGATTCCAGGCCTTTGTGGGTTGGGATATAATCGTGCGAGGCTGAAGATGCGTGGGCGCAATGTTTTCCTCTTGGCGTTAATCGGCGTCATGGCGTTGCTAGCCTGGCGGAACTGGCTCGTCTTTAGCGAGGAGAAAACACTCTCACTTTTCTTCACCCAGGTCACCCTGCCTTTTGGCGTCACCATGCTTTTGATCATGGCGGTGCTGGTGGCGATTTATTTTATGTACACGGTGGGCCTCGAGGCCGCGGCTTTGCTCGAGGTCAAGCGCTATGCCCGTGAGCTGCTGGCGGCCCGAAAGCTGGCCGACGAAGCCGAGGCCAGCCGCTTCTCGGAGTTGAAAAAGTGGCTTGAAGGAGAGCTGGCCAGCCTCAAGGCCCAAAGCCCGGCGGGGCTCGAGGCCCGGCTGCAGGCAATCGTGGAGCGGATCGACCGGGCCGAGCACGAACTGCGGGAAGACATTGAGAAAGCAGGTAATACCCTGGCCGCCTACATCGGCGAGCTCGAGGATCAGCTCACCGGCCAGGACAAGCACCCTCCCCCGCGTTGAGCAAATCGACCAAACACGCTAGACTAAAGCCTGCTTGGGGGCCGTTAGCTCAGTTGGTCAGAGCAAGCGACTCATAATCGCCAGGTCGCGGGTTCAAGTCCTGCACGGCCCACCATTTTGTCGGTAGTCCTGGCGCACCGCCGGGACTTTATGATTTGGGGGAACCGGTGAACCGGGTGATCGCCAGGGCGGGCAAGGACAAAAAGGTGCGCAACTTTTACCCTGGCCTGTTCGCCGATGAACTGGCCGCGGTGCCCGAGCAGGCCGGGGTTGTACAGGTTTTTTCCGAGGATAACAGCTTTCTGGGCGTGGGCTACTACGACCCCAAAAGCCGCGTGGCGGTGCGGGTATACCGCTTCGAGGATGGGCTACTCGACATGAAATTCTTCCTGCAACGTTTCAGGCAGGCCCAGCAAAAACGAGCCCAAATGGGAGATTTTTACCGCCTGCTGCACGCCGAGGCCGATGGGCTGCCGGGGTTGGTGGTGGATCGCTTCGGCAGCGTGTTGGTGGTGCAGGTGCGCAACCGGGCCATGGAGGCCTTGCGGGCAACCTGGTTGCCAGCCCTCATCGAAGTGATGCAGCCGGCGGGCATTTACGAGCGCTCCGATATGGACAGCCGCCGCCAGGAGGGCCTGCCCGAGCAGGTGGGCGTTTTGTACGGCCAGGTGCCGCCGGTGCTGGAAGTGCGCGAAGACGGCCTGGTTTTTCCGATCCCGCTGGCCCTGGCCCAAAAGACCGGCTACTACCTCGACCAGCGGGAGAACCGCAGGCGGCTCGAGCAGATGATTAAGCCGGGGGAGCGCGTGCTGGACGTCTACAGCTACGTGGGGGCCTTTGCCCTGCGGGCGGCCCGCAAGGGGGCCTACGCCTTAGCGGTGGATAAAGACCTGGACGCCTTGGCGGTGCTAGACCGCGCAGCTTTGATGCAGGGTCTGCGGGTGGATATCCGCCAGGGTGATGCGCTGGCAGTGCTGGAGGAGCTGGCGCGAGGCCAAACCTTGCCCTTCCAGCACGTACTGCTCGACCCCCCCACCCTGGTCAGAAAGCCCGAGGAATTGCCGCGAGTTATGCGGCTCTTGGTGAACTTGCTGCGGCCTGCCCTGCGCCTGCTGGATCGGGGGGGGTGGCTGTGGCTCTCGAGCTGTGCCTATCACCTTGGGGCCGAGGCGTTGCTCGAGGTGGCCCGCCGGGCCAGCGCCGATGAGGGCCGCCGGCTGCGGGTGCACGCCATTCATTACAACCCACCCGATCACCCCTGGAGCCTGCACGTGCCGGAGTCGCTTTACCTAAAGACGCTCGTCCTGCAGGACGACCCGCTGTGATGAGGCCTGAGGCCCTTTTTCGGCTGCGCCGTGAGGTTTGTACCGAAGCGCAGTATGCTGATGGGGTGGCATCGCACCTACCCATCCGCGACGACATTCACATCGAGGTCGAGGTGGCCTACGCCGAGCAGCACTCGAGGCCGGGGCAGCACGTATTTGTCTACTTCATCACCCTGGAAAACCGGGGCCGCGAAACGGTGCAGCTATTGCGCCGCGAATGGTTCATCTATGATAGCCATGGCCTGGTGGGTCATGTGGAAGGCGAGGGGGTGGTGGGTGAACAACCCATCCTCGAGCCCGGACAGATCTACCGGTACAACAGCTTTTGCCCCATCGCCCGCCCCCCCGGCTCGATGCAGGGTTTTTATACCTTCCAGAACATGCGGGGTGAGTTGTTTCGCGTCGAGATACCTGCTTTTGCCCTGCGCCTGCCAGAAGCGGGCCCCCGCACCCTGAACTAAACCAGCGCAGCTTGAGATTGACCAGCGTCCTCGGTGAGGCGCAGGAAAAACTCCTCGAGGTCCCTCGAGCCATGCTGGTGCAGGAGCTCCTGGGGGGGGCCTAGGGCCAGCAGACGGCCCCGGTGTACCAGGGCCACCCGGTCGGCCACCTGCTCGGCCAGGTGGAGCTGGTGGGTGGCATAGAGCACCGCCCGCCCATCTTTGGAATAGTCTCGCAGCAAGTCCTTGACCAGCCGGGTGGCATGGGGGTCAAGCCCCACCATCGGCTCGTCCAAGATGAGGGCCTGTGGAGCGTGCAAAAGGCTCATCGCCAGCGTGAGCTTTTGCCGCATGCCGTGGGAGTAGGTTTCGATTAGCGAAGAGGCAAAGCGCTCCAGGCGAAACTGCACCAAAAGCTCTTCGATGCGGGCTTCGGCCTGGGTTCTGGGGAGCCGGTAGACCCCGGCGGCAAAGCGCAGAAGCTCGAGGCCCGAGAGCTTGCCGTACAGATAGGGTCGGTCGGGCACATAGCCGAACTGGGCCTTGGCCCGCACCGGGTCCTTCCACACGTCCACCCCGCCCACCAGCGCCCGGCCCCGGCTGGGCCGCAGCAACCCCACCAGGGCCTTGATGGCGGTGCTTTTACCAGCTCCATTAGGGCCTAGCAGGGCCAGGGTCTCGCCGGGACGCACCTCCAGGTTCAGGCCCTCCAGGGCCACAAAGGAGCCGTACCGCTTGCTGAGGTCTTCCAGCCGGATCATCGCCACGCCCATAGCCTAAGACCAAAAGCCCCGGGCCGGGGTGCAAACGGGGCTTTTGGCCTCTAGGGGTTTATCTGAGCTCTTCCAGCGCCCGCCGCAGGATGGCGTCCTTGTTCAAATCCACCTCGGCCTGGCCGCGCTCAGCGGGCAGGTTCACCGCCGGGCGGGGCTGGCTAAAGCTGAACTTGCCTTGGGCGTCGGCCTTGGTGGTGAAGGTCTGGCCGCCGATGGTAATGGTGACGTTTTCGCCAGGCTTGGCCCCGGTACCCTCGAAGGTTATTGGTACCTCGAAGCGGGTGTCCTTGACCTCGATGTCAGGCTTGATGCCCTGCTTGTTGATACCGCGGCGGTTGGGGGTGAGCCACTCGAAGGTAACCAGGGTCAGGTCGCCCCCGTTGGCCAGGTCAATCACATTCTGTCCCACCCCTTTACCAAACGAAGTCTCCCCGATCACCTTGGCCCGTCCGGTGTCCTGCATGGCCCCGGCCACAATCTCCGAGGCCGAGGCCGAGTTGCCGTTGATCAGCACCACCATGGGGCCGCTCCAGGTAACCTGACCGTTGGCCTCGCAGTAGAGCCGGGTTTCGTTACGGGTGCGGGTGTATACGATGGGGCCTTCGCGGATGAAAGCCCGGGCCACCTGGCAGCCCTGATCCAGCAAACCGCCGCCGTTGTCACGCAAATCGAAGATCAGCTTTTGCACGCCCCGCTGCTTCAGCTCATTCAAGGCCGCGTTGAGCTGGTCGATTACCCGAATGTTGCCAAAAGTTTCCAGCGCCACGTACCCCACGTTGCCCGGCAGGATGGTCTTGGAGACCGAGATGATCTCCACCCGCTGCCGGATCATCTCAAAGCGCAGGATAGCGTTGCTGCCCTCGCGGCGGATGCCAATGGTGACCTTGGTGTTTTGCGGCCCCCGAATCTGGGCCACAATCTCGTTTAGGTCGAGCTTGGTGACATCCTGACCGTTGACCTCGACGATGATGTCCCCAGCCCGGATGCCAGCGTTGAAGGCCGGCAGGCCCCGGATCACCCCCTGCACCCGCGCACCCCCACCGTTTTCGTTGGGGGCCAGGGTGGCCCCGATGCCGAAGAACTCGCCCTGGATATCCTGGTTGCGCAGGCTGGCTCGCCGGGGCGGCGTGTAGCTGGTAAACTCGTCGTTCAGGGCCCCTAGCATGCCCCGGATGCCCCCCTCGAGCACGCGGTTGAGCTTGTCGGGCTCGAGGCGCGTCAGGTACTGGGTTTGCAGGAGCTGATAGGTTTGAATGAGGGCTTGGCCGTAAGGGTTGCGGCTGAAGGCTTCGGCAGCCCCACCCGACAATTGAGCGTAAACCAGGGCGGCCAGACCGGCGCCCACCACAATCAACCAGGCTCTGCGCTTCATGGCTTCTTTCACCTAAACCATAGTGTAGCGGCAGTGGATGAGAGTGGAGTGTTCATCTGCAAACAAAAGGGAGCGGGCTATCTCTGGCCAGGGCGCCTTGTTGTACTCTGAACACTGATGATTCACTTTCACCGGGTGACGCTCGAGTATCCCCGCAGCAAGACCAAGGCCCTATTTGATCTGAACCTGGAGATCAAGAAAGGTGAGTTTGTTTTTCTGGTGGGGCATTCGGGTGCTGGTAAATCGAGCCTGCTCAACCTGATTCTAAAGCGCCTCGAGCCCACCGCGGGGGCGGTGTATTTTGCCGGAGAAAACCTAAAGGCCCTCCGCGGCGACCGCATTGCCCTGCACCGCCGCCGGATTGGGGTGGTCTTTCAGGATCATCGGCTGCTAAGGGATAGAACCGTTGAAGAGAACCTGCTGTTTACCTTGCAGGTGCTGGGGGTGCCCAGGGCCGAATGGGATACCCGCGCCACCCGCGTGCTTCGCCAGGTGGGCATCGTTCACAAGAAGCGGGTCTACCCCGAGGAACTCTCGGTGGGGGAGGCCCAGCGGGTGGCCATAGCCCGAGCCCTGGTGGGCGACCCCCAGGTTTTGCTGGCCGACGAACCTACCGGCAACCTCGATCCGGCCAATGCTCTGGCGGTGCTGGAAATTTTTAAGTCGGTGCACGCTCGGGGGGCCACCGTGCTCGTGGCCACCCACGCCCGCGATCTGGTGGAGGCCTATCCCCAGCGGGTGGTGGTGCTTAAGGCCGGGCAGCTCGTGCGGGATGAGCGGGAGGGTAAGTACAGCCTGGCCTAATACTTGCCGCAGCCGAAGAATCAGGCAAGGGGTGTTGGCGCGGGCTGGTCAGCCTCGGACAAATATCCCTCATCCAGCGATGGTAATATGTGGGTACCAGGCTAGAGGGGCATTTTGAGAGCCTTGAACGATGTTACGGGAATCCACGGAGCGGAGGTTTCCGAGTTGCCTTCGCCATCACAAAATCCAGCCTGGAACCTAACTCGGTGCGATTGGAGGGCAAAATGAACGTCTACAAGTTGGTTGGTCGTCAAATTGAGATTACCGAGGCCCTCAAGAACTACCTGGACAAGAAGATGGCCCGCCTAGATCGCTATTTTGACCGCAATGTCGAGGCCAAAGTGGTGCTTTCCGTAGCCCAGGGCCCCCGTATCGAGCGTAAGGCCAAGGCCGAGGTACAGGTCAACGTGCCGGGGGGTATCGTGCGGGTAGAGGAGGCCGACTCCGATATGTATGCCGCCATCGACCGCTCAATCGACCGCCTGGAGTACCAGCTCAAGCGCTACAAGGAACGCCACTTCCGGCGCGAACGCCAGGCCGTGCCCCAAGCAGTGCTGGCCGGGAGCAGTCTGGTGGAAGCCGAAGAAGATACCGAGCCGCGCATTGTGCGCACCAAGCGCTTCCACATGAAGCCCATGACCCCAGAAGACGCCGCCTTCGAGATGGAGGCCCTGGGGCACGACTTCTTCGTGTTCCGTAATGCCGAAACCGAACAGATCAACGTGATTTACCGGCGTCGGGACGGCAACTATGGCCTGATTGAACCCACCGCCTAGGGAGTAGCCTGGCCTGCTCCTTAATTCAGATCATGCGTGTTCTGGTGACGTCGCTCAAAGGGGGGGTGGGCAAGACCACCACAGCCATGCACCTAGCGGCGTTTTTACAGCTCTGGTGTCCCACCTTGCTGATAGATGCCGACCCTGCCGAGGGCGCGCTGGTATGGGCCCGTCAGGGGCCGGGTTTGCCTTTCGAGATCGCAGGCCCCGAGGAAGCCCGGCCCAAACGGTTTGAACACGTGGTGATTGATACAGCGGGGCACCCCAAAGGCAAGACCTTGCGGGAGTATGCGAAAAAGGCCGATTGGGTGGTGGTTCCCACCGCGCCGGGGATACTCTCGCTGAGCAGTTTGCAACGGTTTGTACAAGCGCTCGAGGGCCTCCCGTTCAAGGCCCTGGTGACCCTGGTTCCGCCCTTCCCCTCGCTGGACGGGATGCGCACCTTTGCTTACCTGAAGGCCCAGAAGATACCCCACTTCAAGCAGGCCATCCATCGCCTGGCTGCCTACGAGAAGGCCGTGCTGGCCGGAACCCTGGTGCAAAACGCTCCGGATCCGCGGGCTGCGCGGGCCTGGGAAGAGTATGTGCTGGTGGGACGGGAGCTTTTAAAAAGGTAGATCGGACCGCAGCATGGTCACTGTAGCGCTTTACAGAAGCCGTCTCTCGGCGGCCTCTACCACCCGCGCTATTCGTTCGAGCGCCTCTTGCAACAACCGGCGGCTGGTGGCAAAGTTCAGGCGCAGCCAGCCTTGGTATTGCGGCCCGAACATCTTGCCATCGTTTAGGCCGACTTTGGCCTGCTCGAGCACGACCTTGTGGGCTTGCTGGGCAAAAGGGGTGCCGCTGAAATCGAACCAGGCCAGATACGTGCCCTGGGGGGGGCGGTAGCCAACCTGGGGTAGGTTTTGCTGCATAAACCCTGTGATGAAGTCGCGGTTGCCCTTGAGGTAGGCCCGCACTTCCTGCAGCCAGTCCTGGGCGTGCTCGAGCGCAGCCCGCCAGGCCGCCATCGAAAGCACGTTGGGATGGCCGCCCAAGCCCTTGCTGACCTGGGCCATGGCCGCCAGAATTTGCTGGTTGTGGCTGATGGCGACGCCACCCCCTAGCCCCGCCGTGTTATAGGCTTTGCCAGGCCCGGTCAGGGTGACGGTGCGCTGGGCAATCTCGGGGTCTAGGGAGGCGACGGGGATGTGCTGCCCTTCGTAGATGAGGTCGGCCCAGAGCTCATCCGACATCACCCAAAGCCGGTGGCGCAAGGCAAACTCGGCCAGTTGTTCTAGCTCATCGCGCCGGAAGACCCGCCCGGTGGGGTTTTGCGGGTTACACAGCATCAGCAGGCGGGTGCGGGGTGTGACCAGGCGCTCGAGCTGCTCAAAGTCGATTTCCCAGCTGTTCAGGGTGGGGCGTAAAGGGTTATGCCTGGCAATACGGTGGTGCTCGGTTAGTGCGTTCAGAAAAGGATGATAGACCGGCACCTGGGTAATCACCTCGTCACCGGGGCTGCTCAAGGCCAGGACACTGGCGTAGATGGCCGGCACCACCGAAGTGGTGAGCAACAGATTATCAGGAGTAAGCCCTTCCAAGCCGTACCTTTGTTGCTGCTGTACAATCAGCTCCAGAAGCTGCTTATCGCCCTTCGTTTGGGGATAGCCCACCCGCTCCTGGAGCCGCTCCACGATGGCCTGGGTAATGGCTGGGCTGATGGGGAAGTCCATATCGGCCACCCACATGGGCAGCACATCCTCGGGGTAGAAGTGCCATTTGCCGCTGTAGCCATAGCGGTCCCGCAGGGCCTGTGGCGATAGCTCGTCGAGTTGCATGGCTATAGCTTACTTTTCACAAACGTTGTCTCGCACCCGGGAGGTGACTGTGCTATGCCGGACATAGCAGTCAAGTCTCGAGCGGCCTGGGAGCGCTCTAGAGTACGCCCCCCGGCTCGATAGCTGCCTCCTGCCCAGCCCGGCGGTTTTCCAAACGCGAGATTGCATCTTTGGAAGGTGCGATAAGGTCAAAAACAGTGTGATGGCTGGCGAGCCGCCGAGGCGGTTATGCATCCGATGTGGTGTGGGCTGGGATAAGCACATCTTCGATCTTTTCCTCCAGCACGACCTGGTTGCGCCCACCGGCTTTGGCCCTGTACATGGCCTCGTCGGCACGGCTCAGCAGGGCGGCGACCGTGTCGCCCTGGCGGTAGCAGGCCACCCCCAGGCTGAGCGTGACGGGTACGCCCGATATGGGGTTCTGGCGGATGGCCTCGAGCAGCCGCTCTGCCAGGAGATGGGCCTGGTGAAGGTCGGTCTCGGGGGCCAGGATAAGAAATTCTTCACCGCCCCAGCGGGCCAGGCTATCGCTCTCGCGCAGGTATTGACCCAGTCGGCTGGCCACTTCCCGCAAAACCTGGTCCCCCACCGAATGGCCGAAGGTGTCGTTGATCTTCTTGAAATGGTCGATGTCGGCTAGAAGGAGCGCAAACGGGCGGTTATAGCGATGGGCCCGCTCGAGCTCACCATCTAGCCGGAGCTGCATGGCCCGGCGGTTGATCAGATTGGTCAGGGCGTCGGTGTGGGCCATCTGGTGCATCTGGGCGTAGTGGCGGCGCAAGAAGGCAAACATATATAGTAAGGCTAGGTATGCCACGTTGGAAAGGGTGAATTGCAGGGCTGTATTAACGGCCGAGGCATTGAGCGCGGGGCTTATGAGCAGACCAACGCCGCCGGCCAGCAAGCCCAGGGCCAGATAAATCAGGGAAAATTGCAAGGCCTGCCTTCGATTGAGAAGGTTAAAGGCCATGAGATAGACCATAGGAAACCACAAAGCAGCGGGGGTAATACCATCGCGCTCATGTAACTTGTAGGCTGCTTCATAATAAAGGCTAATAACTTCATACACTGCAATTAGGCTGAGGGCCACCTGCCAGACCCGGCGAATGCTTTGTGGGCTGCGCCAGAGGTAGACTTCCAGGGCCAGAAAACCTGCGGCTATAATTGGTAGCAGATACTTATCGGGGTAAGACAACTTATTTGCCGCTACCGAAAGACCCCAGGCGGCCAGCGCGGCCAGCGCCCCTAGCGGAAGCAGCCACAAGGAGATGCGGATGCGCAGGGCCTCGAGGGGGTCGGCAACCTCGATAGTGATGTATGGTTCGGGTGAGCGCTGGGGCAGCATATGCTCTTTCCGGATACAGGCTTGGCCCGCCGCGAGTAGCTATAGCTTAGCAAAAGGGGTCTTAACGGAGCCTTAACGCCACGAGCCCAAGTGCGGTCTCAGCCCTGCAGACATGTGGGGGTGAGGTCTTTGGGTTCAGGGCCTGAGGTATTCGACCAGGTAACCAGCGGCGGCCCACCCGCTCTCCAGGGCCGCCTCTATTCGGGGCCCACCGCACCAGTCGCCGCAAAACACCAGGTTCTCTTGTGCCAGGTAGGGCTGGGAATGGGTCTGGGTAGGCAGGGCGTAGCGCCAGCGGTGCGCCATAGCGGTGTGGCACTGCCCAATCCAGTTGCCGAAGAGTTCTCGGGCCGCCTCGGTAATTTGCTGAAGAGCCTCGTCGGGGTCTAGCTCGAGGTGGGCCTCGCTCCATGCCGGCGAAGCGTGCAGAACCAGCACCGCTGGGTCCGGCACGGCCCGCTTGGTGTGGTCGAGGGCAGCCCAGGCCAGCACCGGATGCTCGATTTCCAGCCCCACCCAGTCCAGGCAGGGTAGCTGGCAGGGAACCAGGATCGCAGCCCAACAGGGCGCATAGCGCGCGGTCTTTAGGGCCAGCTCAACCTCGGGCTCGAGCTGGCCCAGGGTCAGCTGGAGGGCCTGGGGTGCAGGCATGTTGAGCACCAGGGCCCGCCCTGAGCGGGTTGAACCATCCTCGAGCGTCACCGTCCAGCTTTCAGCGGCCTTTTGCACCCCGGTTGCCAGGGCCTCGGATTCTAGCGGCAGTGGCCGGTCGTGGGTTTCCCATCCCTGCAAAAAAACCTTGCCCAGGGTGTTCATGCCTTCCGGGCAGATGTAGCGCGGGTGGCCCGTTGTGCTGCCCGACATGCCCCCCGGCCTCAGGCTGGGAAAACCGCGGCTCCACTCCCGTACCAGGCCCTGCTGGATCAGCCTGGGAAGCAGGGTGGGCAGGCGGTGGTTTTTGGCGGTGAAATACTGTGCGCCATGATCGACAGGCACAACCCTCCCATCGAGCTCTAGCTTGCGGGTGGCCGCCCGCCCTGCCACCCCGCGGGACTTTTCCAGAATATGCACGGTGTGGCCAGCTCGAGCTAGATCCCGTCCAGCGGCCAGCCCTGCCAGCCCAGCGCCCACAATCAACACATCGGGGATGCTTGTCATACCAACCCCGCCCTAGGTGCTTTGCCCTGGTCAGACCATAGCCAGCCGGATGTGAATGCTTCTTCTGACAGCGCCCTAAGAGAGCGCAACCAAAGACCAAAAGAACAATACGGGTTGGCGGTCATCCTAAGTTCAAGAATCGGGCCTGGGAGGTTTTTCGTCAATCCGCCGGTGCTTCTGGTAGGCTTTGGCTCGGGATGGCGCTGGAGTCCGACTGGTGGAAGATGGGCCTGCGGGTGGCCGGTGTGGACGAGGCTGGCCGGGGCGCGCTGGCCGGGCCGGTGGTGGCCGCAGCGGTAATTCTGCCTCCCCGAAAAGATCAAATCCAGTACCCCTACCAGGACTCCAAAGCCCTCAGCGCCAAGCTGCGCCAGCGGCTGGCCAAGCAAATTCAAGCAGAGGCCCTAACCTGGGGGGTGGGGTGGGCTGGGGTGGCCGAGATAGACCGCCTCGGTATTCTCAAGGCCACCCACCTGGCCGCTGCGCGGGCGCTAGCGCGGCTGGCTGTGCCTCCAGAAGCCCTGCTCACCGATTATTTGCGCCTGGAGCAGGAGTGGCGGCAATATTTGCACAACAAATCGCCTCGGCCCGACGCGCCTGGCCTGTTTCGGTGCCCGCCCAAGGCTGACCAGAACAGCCCCACCGTTGCGGCGGCTAGCATCCTGGCCAAGGTGGCGCGCGATCGCTACATGGAAGCGCTCGAGCAGCAGTATCCAGGTTATGGTTTTGCCCAGCATAAGGGCTATGGTACCAGACTGCACTTGCAGGCTTTAGAAAAGTATGGTCCCTGCGAACTACATCGCCGCACGTTTGCACCGATAGCTCAGGTAAGGCTTTTTTTACAACGCGGTCGCCCGGGGCCCAGTTTGGGGTAGGATATTTCTGAGAGACTATGCGCGCGAAACTGTTTCTTGCCTTGCTAGCCGTACTGCTTTCTGGCTGTTTCCCCTCGCGCTCCAGCTTTACGGTGAGCCTGCGCTTTGGCCTCGAGCTAAGCCCCGTTATTACCCGCTTTGAACCCGACCGGGGGCAGGGCGCAAGCTACCGGGTGGGTGAGAGCGTGAGCTTTTTAATTGCCCTTACCCGTCCGGGCTATGTGGTCCTGGTCGGCATAGACCCAGACGGGGTGACCTACGAGTTCGATCGGGTTTACCTGAACCCCGGTACTCACCGGCTCTCAGGGCCGCCCGGTTTTCGCTACGAGGTGCGTCCGCCTCTTGGTCTGCAGCGCGTTCGGGCGATTTTTACCGACACCCCGCACCCGTCTGGTTTTGTGTTCCGGGGCAGGTACAGCTTAGAGCTTTGGGACCAGCAGACCTCCCTCTACATTCTGCGTTCGGACTCGAGGGTGCGCGACGTGGGCGAAACGTACTTTTTCATCTACTAAAGTCCGTCTGATTCCAAAAAACCAGGTGATTGTTCCAGCATGGCGTAGGCTAGCGGCGCTCCTAAGCTCGCAGTTGGCTGGCCAAGCAACTTATTGTTGCGAGCAAGGTTCGGTTGAATCGCGTAGGGCAGATGGGATGACCGAGCGGGTGGAAGAAAAAATCCGGAGGTCGTTTCGATATAGGGGGAACGTCCCACTAAGTTTGCTCTGCAAAAACCCAGTTTAAGCGCCCTCACTTTACCAAGATTGGCAAAGTATTGATGTCTTGAAACGGCTGGCTTATAATCACGTTGCACCAAACGTGCAATATAGCTCATTTCTACTTGTGGAGGTCTTTTGGATGAAGCGACGTGACTTCTTGAAGAAGGCAGGGATCGGCGCCGTTGCCGCCAGCACGGTATTTGGCCCGGTCTATGCCCAGACCACCCAACGGATCCGCTGGCGCATGGCCACCAGCTGGCCCCGTGCGCTGGATACCCTGTTCGGTGCGGCCGAGACCGTGGCAAAACGGGTGTCCGAGCTGACCGAAGGGCGTTTTGAGATTCAGGTCTTCCCTGCGGGGGAGCTGGCCCCTGGGTTGCAGGTGCTGGATGTGGTGCAGGCCGGTAACGTGGAAATGGGTCATACGGCCAACTACTACTACATAGGGAAAAGCCCATCGCTGGCTTTCGACACCGGGGTGCCATTTGGCCTCAACCCCCGCCAGCAAAACGCCTGGCTCTACTTTGGCGGCGGCCTGCAGGCCATGCAGCGGGTAATCGCCGACTTCAATGCCATTACCTTCCCCGCCGGCAACACCGGGGTGCAGATGGGGGGCTGGTTCCGCAAGGAAATCAAGGGCCCCGAAGACCTCAAGGGTTTGCGCTTCCGCATTCCCGGGCTGGGGGGTCAGGTCATGACCCGCCTGGGCGCTACAGTGCAAACCCTGCCGGGCGGCGAAATTTTCCTAGCGCTCGACCGGGGTGCTGTAGACGGTGCGGAGTGGGTCGGGCCCTACGACGACGAAAAACTGGGCCTCAACAAAGCGGCCCGCTTCTACTACTACCCCGGATGGTGGGAGCCCGGTTCTACGGTCTCGGCCATCGTGAACCTCGAGCGCTGGCGCAGCCTGCCCAAGTCCTACCAGGAGGCCATTATCAGTGCGGCCAGCGAAGCCAACGATAAAACCATCGCTGAGTACGACGCCAAAAACGTCCCCGCACTGTCCCGGCTGCTGCGGGCAGGTACCCAGCTACGACCCTTCCCCACCAGCGTACTGCAGGCTGCCAACAAAGAGGCCACCGCCTTGTTTGAGGAAATCGCCGCCAAGGACGCCACCTACCGGGGCATCTACGAAAGCTGGAAGAAGTTCCGCGACGAGTCGCGCCGTTGGTTTGCCACCAACGAGTTCCGTTACGACGATTTTGTGCGCACCCTGCGCTAGTGGCTGAACCGGCTATACCCAGAGGCTCCCACCCCCAAAGGTGGGGGTTCTCATTTGGGGTCATTGACGCCATGGAATGGGGTGGTTAGGATAGGCCGAGTCAATTTTTGGAGTGTCAGGGCTGTGGTGCGCAAACGGTTGGGTTGCCTTTCAGGAGGTGCTTAGGTGAGGGTGTTGCTGGCAATATCCAGTCTGATAGACTCGGTCAACGAGTGGGTAGGTCGTGTGGTGCTGTGGCTGGTGGTGCCAATGGTGGCCATCGGGGCCTACAACGCCATTGGGCGAAGCCTGGATAAAACCGTGGGAACTCGGCTGGCTTCCAACACCTACTTTGAGCTCCAGTGGTACCTCTTTTCGCTAATTTTCTTGCTGATGGTGGGTTATGTGCTCAAACACAACGGCCACATTCGGGTAGATGTGGTGTATGCCCGCCTGGGTGAGCGGGGTCGGGCCTGGGTTAACATGCTGGGGTCCATCCTGTTCCTGGTTCCCTTCGCCCTGATCTTGTTTTATGTAACGCTGCCTCTGGTAGCCTTCTCGGTACAGGTGCGGGAGATTTCCTCCGATGCCGGAGGGCTGCCCCGCTGGCCGCTCAAACTCATGTTGCTGCCGGCTTTTATTTTGCTGGCCCTGCAAGGATTTTCTGAGTTCATCAAGAACCTGGCCTTTTTGCGGGGGGTACTGCCCCACCTCCCGCACGAGGCCAAAGGGGAGGTTGCCTAGATGGTTTTGCAAGGTGGCGGCATTGAGCTTTTGGGCGGGGCCATGTTCCTGGGGGCCCTGGTGCTCATCTTTACCGGATACCCCGTAGCCTTTGCCCTGGGGGGGGTCGCCCTCATCTTTGGAGCCATAGGAATTAGCATCGGGGAGTTCGACCTACGCTTTGTGGGCAGCCTACCCCAGCGCATCTTTGGCATCATGTCCAACTACACCCTGCTGGCCATTCCCTATTTCATTTTTCTGGGGCTTGTTCTGGAAAAATCGAAACTGGCCGAACAACTCCTGGACACAGTAGGGCAGCTTTTTGGCCCGGTACGGGGCGGCGTAGCCATAGCCGTAGTACTGGTGGGCACACTGCTGGCGGCCACCACCGGGGTCGTGGCTGCTACGGTGGTGGCGATGGGCCTGATCTCGCTGCCGGTGATGCTCAAGTACGGCTACAGCAAACCCCTGGCTACCGGCGTGATTGCCGCCTCGGGAACCCTGGGCCAGATTATCCCGCCCAGCATTGTGCTGGTGGTGCTGGGCGACCAGCTAGGTGTGAGCGTGGGCGATCTGTTCCTGGGCGCCCTAATACCAGGTCTAATGCTTTCGGGGGGTCTGGTTTTGCTGGTGGCCCTGGTGGCGCTGGTACGGCCCAAAATGGCCCCTGCCCTGCCCCTAGAGGCCCGGCCTTACAAGGGCTGGGAGCTGGGGCGGAGGGCTATTGTCGCGCTGGTACCGCCGGTCTTGCTGATCCTGTTCGTGCTGGGAAGCATCTTTTTTGGTATCGCCACCCCTACCGAAGCAGGAGCGGTGGGTTCGGTGGCGGCGCTCATCATGGCGGCCCTCTACCGTCGGCTGAGCTGGCAAGTTTTCCGCGATGCGGTGGTGGAGACGGCTCGCTTTACCAGCATGGTGATTTTCATCCTGATTGGCGCGACCGCCTTTAGCCTGATTTTCCGGGGCCTCGAGGGCGACAAGCTGGTCAAAGACATCCTGGTAGGCCTGCCGGGCGGCGAAATAGGGTTTATCGCCTTTGTGATGATTCTGGTCTTCGTGCTGGGCTTTTTTATCGACTTCTTCGAGATTGCCTTTATCGTCGTCCCGCTGGTGCTGCCGGCAGCGGAGGCCATCTGGCGCGCCCAGGCCGAGGCCATGCAGATGGCGGGCAACTACGACCTCTCTACCGAGGCCTTTGTGCAGGGCAAGCTGCTCTGGTTTGGCATCATCCTGGCCATGAACCTCCAGACCAGCTTCCTGACCCCGCCGTTTGGCTTTGCCCTGTTCTACCTGCGCGGGGTAGCCCCGCCAGAGGTCAAGACCACAGATATGTACCGGGGGGTCATCCCCTTCATCGCCGTGCAAATACTGGTGCTGATTATCACAATCGCATTCCCCAGCCTGAGCAGCTGGCTGCCCTCGCTAAGGGGCACGCCCGGCGGCTAGGGAATCAGCAGTACCTTTCCAGTGGTCGCACGCCCCTCTAGCGCCTTGTGGGCCTGGGCGGCTTGGGCCAGGGGAAACTCGGCTCCGATTCGAATTTTGAGCCTGCCCTCCAGCGCCCAGCGCATCACGTCCCCGGCCCGCCATTCCAGTTCCTCACGGGTCTGGGTGTAGTGCCACAGGGAAGGCCGGGTCAGGTAAAGACCGCCCTTCTGGTTGAGCAACTGGGGGTTGAAGGGGGCCACCGGCCCGCTGCTCTGCCCGTATAGGGCCAGCATCCCACGAATCCGCAGGCTATTCAGGCTGCCCTCCCAGGTAGCCTGGCCCACCCCGTCGTAGACCACATCCACCCCCTTCCCGCCGGTAATTTCGCGGGCTTTTTGCTCGAAGCCCTCGTAGGGCAGGGCGTAATCGGCTCCGGCTTCCTTAGCCAGGGCTCGCTTTTCTTCGGTGGAGGCGGTGGCGATAACGGTGGCCCCGATCATCTTGGCCATCTGGATCAACAAGAGCCCCACCCCGCCCGCCCCTGCGTGCACAATGCAGGTTTCCCCGGCCTTGAGGGGATAGGTGCTGTGGACCAGGTAGTGGGCGGTCATGCCCTGGAGCATCGCGGCTACTGCGATTTTGGGGTCTAGCCCTGTGGGTATGAGCACCAGTTTGTCAGCCGGTACCACGGCGTACTCGGCATAGCTCCCCTGCACATTGGAGTACACCACCCGGTCGCCGGGCTTCACGCTGGTTACCCCCGGCCCCACAGCCTCGACGACGCCGGCCCCTTCCTCGCCCACCGTGAAGGGGGTGGGTACGCTGTACAGGCCGGAGCGCTTGTAGGTGTCGATAAAGTTGACCCCGATGGCCTGAAGCCGCACCAGGGCCTGGCCTTCGCCCGGGGTGGGGATGGGGATTTCTTCCAGTTGCAAAGCCTCGGGGCCGCCGGGTTGGTGGACGCGAATGGCTTTCATACCTATAGCCTATTGCGAATAGCCTGTGGCTGATTGCCGACCGAGGCCACATTTGGGCATTTGCAGGTTGTTTGCTACCTCAGCGCAGCTTAAACGGTAGGAAACCTCTGGCCCTCACCCCACCCAGCACCTTCACCAAAGCCTTCAGGGTGGGTGTGCGGAAGCCGTAGGTCACGAAGGCGGGTTTCCGCAGGCTCAGGATGTGGTAGGGGTTCCACAAGGCGATGTGGGCGGCCCGCTTGCCCAGGGTGAAAGCATGCTTGAGAAGCCGGGTTTCCGCTTCGCTCAGGCTGCCGCGGCCTACCGAGACGACCAGCAGGTAGTCGGCTTGAGCCGCTGCTTCCTCCAACGCGCTCTTGAAGGCATCGGCTTGTTTGGGGTCGTATACAAACTGTCCAACTTCGGCAAAGCGGGTTTTGAGTAGATCGGTGAGATCCTTGACTGCAACGGCCTCGCCATAGGGGCCTGCCTCAAAGGTGCTGCCCGCCGAGACCACCAAAATTCGATCCGAACGTCTGGGGCGCAGGGGCTGGCGATAGGCAGTAATGCTCCGAAGGGCTACTTGTTCCATAAGGGCCTGGTCGCGTTTCTGCTGGGCCACGGGGTAGGGCCTTGCCTGACCGGGAAAGCGCCCGGCTGCCTCCAGCAGACGCTGTTGGCTCAGGTGGGCTTGCTCCTGGGGAAGCGCGCCGTTTTCCAGGGCTTGTTGGATAGCGGTGGCTTGGGCAATGTGCACTTCCGGCTTGCCCAGCGACAAGATCAGGTCGGCCCCGGCCTGCAGGCTTTTGACCGCGGCCTCTCCGATGGCGTAATGCTTGGTAATGGCCTGCATGTCCAGTGCATCGGTGACGATGATGCCCTGGAAGCCCAGCTTTTTGCGTAAGAGCCCGGTAAGGATTTTTTCGGAGAGGGTGGCCGGGAACTCTTGGTCCAGGGCCGGGAAGCGGATGTGAGCGCTCATGATCGAGCTAATCTGGGCCTCTACGGCCTTGCGAAAGGGGTACAGCTCGGTGCGCTCGAGCTCCTCCAAAGTCTTGTCCACCACCGGCAACTCGAGGTGTGAGTCCAGGAAGGTGTCCCCGTGTCCGGGGAAATGTTTGACCGTCGCCATCACCCCGGCGGCCTCGAGCCCCCTGGCCCAGGCCAGCGCCAGGCGGGCCACTTTTTTAGGGTCGGAGCCAAAGCTGCGGTCGCCAATCACCGGGTTCTCAGGATTGGTATTCACGTCCACCGAGGGGGCAAAGTTCCAGTTGATGCCCAGCGAGATCAGGGTGCGGCCCACCGCCGCCCCTACCTTTTCGGCGACTTGGGCATCCCCTACCGCGCCCAGGGCCATGGGGGAGGGGGCCAGGGAGAACTCCAGTACCCGCTGCACGGCCCCGCCTTCCTGGTCTACCGCAATCCAGGCTTGGGGCCCTAAAACCGCGCGGATCTCGGCCGCCAACTTGCGAACCTGGGCGGGGTTCTGGATGTTTTTGCGAAACAAACACACCCCCCCAAAGCGGTGGCGCTCGAGGTGGGCGCGGGTGGCCGCATCCAGGGTGGGGCCGGGGATGTCTACCATCATCAGGCTGGTGGCCAGACACAGGTTTTCCATGGGCACCGCTTCATCGTAAGGCCGTGAGGTACTGAAGAGATTTGCATTCTCGGTCTACAGATTGGTCGTTTGTTGGGGCCTTCAGAGATAAGGGTCGGGGGTCTGGGAAGGGTTCCGTGGGTCGGAGGCCAGGGGGTCTTGACAAAACATTACTTCAGTATATAGCTTTTTGGTAGAATAAAATTTCAAAGAGGCTCCGGTGCACAATAGAGCGCAAATACTAGAGCATCTTCGCCACGGCTTGATTGCCTCCTGCCAGCCGGTGCGGGGCGGGCCGTTGGATCGCCCCCAGCTGGTGGCGGCCCTGGCCCAGGCCACCCTTGCAGGGGGGCTGCAGGGTTGCGTATCGAGGGTCTGGCCAATCTGGAGGCCACCCGGTCTGTTACGTCGGCGCCGATTATAGGTCTGGTCAAACGGGAAGTGCCGGGTTTCCCGGTCTACATCACGCCGGAGCTGTCCGATGTGAGGGCCCTGGCCGAGCGGGGAGCCGACATCATCGCTTTCGACGCCACCTCGCGCCTACGTCCGGTGGGGGTGGGGGAGATGATTGAGGCCATCAAAGCCCAGGGGTGTTTGGTCATGGCCGACATCTCGACCCTGGAGGAAGGCCTCGAGGCCCACCGTCTGGGCGCCGATTTTGTGGGTTCGACCTTATCGGGCTACACCGACCATTCACCGCCGTCATCCGGCCCCGATTTGGTGCTGGTGAGAGAGCTTTCCCGGCGAGGGGCGCGGGTCATTGCCGAGGGCCGCATCGCGACACCGGAACAGGCCAAAGCGGCCCTGGAGGCGGGGGCTTTCGCGGTGGCGGTGGGCACGGCCCTCACCCGTATCGAGCTCTTAACGCAAGGGTTTGTGGACGCGCTACGGAGGGTGGCGAAATGAGGCGGGCTGCGGCTTTGTCCTTTGGCGCTGGGCCTTGGCCTTGCCGCAAGGCGCTACCGCCGCTTTCAACCTTCGAGCAGGGGGGATGCACTTATGCCTAACGGGGCGCTGGCTTCACTGCGGAGTTTGGGGGGCCAGATGACCCCTGCGCTGCGCAAGATTGCGGGCTATGTGCTGGACAATCCGGAAAGACTGCTCTACCAGACGGTGGTGGAGGTGGCCGAGGGCTCGGGCGCTTCGGAGGCCAGCGTGATTCGTTTCTGCCGTGATCTGGGCTTTAGTGGGTTCCAGGAGTTCAAGCTGGCCCTGGCTTCCGATCTGGCCGCCAGCCCAGTAGGGCTGGAACCGCAGGACAACCCGCAGACCCCCGAAGCGGCCCTGGAGTACGTCACCCACCACTGTAAACAAGCCCTCGAGGACACCCGCCGTTTGCTGGATTTGAGGCTGGTAAGCCAGGCCGTAGACCTGATCGTGCAGGCCCAGCGCATAGACATCTACGGGGTAGGGGCTTCGGGAGTAACCGCCCAGGACTTCGCCTACAAGTTTATGCGTTTGGGCTTCGTGACCCAGGCCTATCCCGACGCCCATATGGCCGCTATGGCGGCCGCCACCCTGGACAAAAAATCCCTGGCCATCGGTATCACCCGTTCGGGCACCACCATAGATACCGTCAAGGCCATGGAGATGGCCAAGCGTTCGCAGGCTTCGACCATCGCCATCACCCAACGCACCAAAAGCCCGGTGGCCCGTTTTGCCGATGTGGTGCTGGTTACCTCGGTGTCTGAAAGCCCCCTCACGGGTGGTTCGGTAACGGCCAAAATGGGACAACTGCTGGTGCTGGATCTGCTCTACACCCTGGTGGCTTTGCGGAGAGCGCAGGCCGCCGACTTCATCGCCCGCACGGCAGCGGCGGTGGCGGACAGGAACTACTGAAATGGGCGTTGTTGCATAAATAAAGAGCTACGCACCCCGTGGTAGCTTGATAACTGATGAAGAAAGCAAGCAAAGACCACTATAAGGTGCGTAACTGGCCCCAGTATAACCAGGCC